>Ga0308412_1000805_pt1 | contig 16561 bp, 13 predicted proteins | sample HotsprottomLayer_FD_202357 | JGI IMG/M metagenome (GOLD analysis project Ga0308412, IMG submission 202357) | Hot spring phototrophic mat microbial communities from Octopus Spring, Yellowstone National Park, Wyoming, United States -... | ecosystem: Environmental > Aquatic > Thermal springs > Hot...
CCGAGGAAACAGCAAAATCTCGGCCTGGAACATCACCGGTGCGCCGCCCACCCGTAGCGCCGCCAGCAGGCGGGTCTCCCCTTCGCGGTAATCGCCAATAAGACGCGGAACAACCCGGTAGTTTCGCTGTGAAGCATTGAAGGCGTTTGCGAATTGCGCAATGGCCCGTTCGGCAGGGCCATCCATGCTGTGCCAAAACGATATCTCGGTCTGGGCCGAGGCCATTCCAATCATCAACACCATCGGAGCCATCCACCGCTTCACGTTCTCCTCCTTGGCTTTCACCCTATTCTATGCCCGTAGCCAGATTGTCAAGGCTCCTCACAGGCGCAAAAGGGTGAGCCTTGTCAATCTAGAGGGAAGGCCCCGGCTGTGATGAGAAGACTGGCGGCAACTCCTGGTTGCTCAGGCTAGCTAAAGGCGAAGCGTGCGGTGCGGGTCACCAATGACGGCAAAAGCCGACCAAAAATAGGGGTTGGGGAAGGCCACACGTATGGTCAGCTGGGCCTCGCGCAGCGCAGTGGCTATGGGTTTGCCAGTCCGCAGGTTGGTGTACAGGGTGACCATAAACTGGGCCGTGACTTCGTCGCGCACCGGCCACAAGCTGGCAACCAAACAAGGGGCGCCGGCGTAGAGAAAGCCGCGCGCCAGACCCATTAGCTCGTCACCGCCGGTCTGCTTCGCCAGACCAGTTTCACAAGCCGAGAGTACCACCAGTTCGGCCTTCAGACGCAGGTTGTAAAGATCGCGGGCCACAAGCCAACCATCGGCCATGCGCAGGCCAGAAAACATAGGGTTATCGGGGCGGAAAGCCCCGTGGGTCGCAATATGCAAAACCCCAGCCCGGGGCGCAGACAAAAAGAAGTTCTGCAAGGTAGCCCTCTCACCCACAAAAGTGTGGGATTCATGCACGATGCGGCCAATTTGTTGCACTTCCTCGGTGGTTTGAGGGATGTTTTCAAGGGGGACACCAAAAGCAATCAGCGAGCCCACCCCCAGCCGCTCGCGCTGACGGCACAAAGTGTACACGGCTGCGCTAGGAGCATAGGAGACCTCTACGTGTTCGATCAGGTACTTCTCGCCGTCGAACAGGGCGCCAAAAGGTACCATATGTAGGATCCCATGAGGAACGATGACGAGAGGCCTTCCAAGGTATTTGTTTGGCAGGGGTTCGATGAGTAGCTGATATAAGGCCTGGAGCTGTTCGTCTACCGAGCGTTTGGGGGCTTCCTCGCCGTAAATCTTGAGCATGATGCCGCCATGGGCGACACGGCTTAGAAAGAACTCGAGCTGCTCGATGTGTTGTTGCACCTGCTCTAAGGAGCCCAGGTTGCGCACCACCTCAACACCCGTCTTATCCAGCAAAAAAGCCACGAGCCCTCGACGAGTGTGGTAGTACTCCAACAAGACAGCATCGGGCTCGAGGGCTCGCTGTACATCGGACAGGCGCAAGTTCTGCGACCGTTCCATGATGGCTGCTCCAGGTTGCAGCCGTTCGATCTCACGAATGAGCTGTGTAACCCGCTGCTCGAGCGCCATCACTTTCTCCCAGTGGTTACCACGGATACCTTTTTCTTCCGCCTCTGAGGCCAGAAAGTGTTGGTTTAGCTCGCGGCGCACCTCAGCCAGCTCCTGCTGTAAACGCTGTATTGTCGGATCGGTCTCGCTTTGGGGCTGCTCACCCCTTCGGGCCAGCATATCGACCAAGGCCCGTGACTTGGCCCGCTCAGCGTATTCAAAGGCTTCCTGCGAAAGCTGCTTATCCAACAGCAAATCGACCAGATCACCGTACACCTCGAGCTTGTCGCCTAAATAGGCCGCTTTGAACTCATCGACCCTCAGGCTAGCCCGCATACCCTCGAGCCGCTCGATAGCCCGCTTAAGGTGCAGCTCGGCTGCTTGGGTACGGTTTTCGAGTGAAGCCATCCGACCCCGCAGACGTTCGATACGGATGATGAGATCGGGAATGCCCAATCCTACCACCAGCGAAGCCGCCTCTTCTAGATGGCGCTTGGCCTCAGCTTGGTTGCCCAGAACCTGCAGGGCCTCAGCCATCACGCTCAGACCCAGGGCTTTCGCCAAGGGTACTTCGCCCAGCACCTCCAGGGCCCGTCCGGCCACCAAAACCGCCTGCTCCAGGGCTTCCACCTGGCCCTTACGCCCGGACTCCAAAAATAAGGATGCGATCGAAACATCTACCAGGGCAGCCTGGATGCTGTTTTCCAGGGCCAACCAGCCCTTGCGCGCGCGCTCGAGGGTCTCGCGGGCTTCCTCAAGCCTGCCCTGCTTAGCCTGGGCACTACCTAAAGTGGTCAGGGCCTCCACCAACTCCATCTGCATACCCCTTCGAGAGAAAACCTCCACCAACTCCTCGGAGTACCGGATGGCTTCGGTCAAAAGGTTCAGGTCAAGGTGGATGCGGGCCTCCTCGAGCTGGGCAAAAGCAGCATTGGGGTTATCTTCAAGCCTCCCATACATCGCCCGAACCCGGCTCAAGAGGTCGAGGGCCTGATTTAGGCGGCCTTCCTTTCGGTAAAGCAGGGCCAGGTTTACGCTGTTGCCGATAAAGTCTTCGGTCTGGTTGTGCGCACGGAAAATTTCCAGCGCCTGCTGGTAGTGATCAACCGCTTCGCGGTAGCGGTCCTGGGCCTCATAAATCAAGGCTAGGTTAGCATGGGCCTTCCCCAGCCCTACCATATCTCCCAACTGCGCGAGCTGCTCCAGAGCGTACCTGATCGCTGCTTCGGCCTCCAACATACGCCCCGAGCGGTAGTGGATGATGCCAATGTTGATGCTGACCAAAGCCGCATCCTGTAGCAAACCTAGCTCAACGAAGACCTCGCGGGTTTGCTCTGCCAAGTCCAGAGCCTCCGCCGTGTTACCTATCACGGCCAGGGCTTGAATTTGGCGCATAACAGCGCGGGCTGCCTCCTCCTTGTAGCCCAAACTTGCCAAACCCCGGCGAGCCTCCTCATAAAACGGAAGGGCTTCGGTAAAACGACCGCGCACGGTGAGACCGACCGCGTATGCCCAAGAGGCCAGCCAGCGAGCCCTCGGATCCTGCGCGTAGGCAGCTATCTCCAACGCCAGCTCCCCGGCTTGCAGAGCTCTGGCTGTATCGACATCTTTGTGACGGTCAACTTCTGCTTTTAGGAGATCGATTAGGTGAGTTCTTTCAGCGTCAGAGGTTATTTGCAGCAGCATGGCCCGCCTACGATCCGGGTCAGGCTCGCCCATCAATTCGCGAATCAAATCGTTGGAGCCCATACATTCACAAATTCTCAGCCTTATGGGTTCGTTTACTGGTCGCCTTTGCTCACATCAGGTGCCTAGAGCGGATGACCAGATCAGCCAGCGCGAGGCGTCAGAGTTTCTTGAATTCGGATCATTCGACCACTCCTTCGTGCAGTGCGATCAGTAGAGGTGTATGGGGGGATCTGGCCTTGGCTTTTTATGCGGGCGTCGCAATATTTTTGATACTGCAAGCATTTCTCATCAGGCTGCAGATTCTTTGTCTAACCATACCCGCAAAGAGTATAAGGCATCCACCACCTTAGGATCAAAACGCCGCTGGGCCTGAGCTGCAATTTCCCGCAGGGCCTCCTCACTGCTGTGGGCAGCTCGTCCTTCCACGGCTTGGGTGGCGGCAACATAGTGCTGGGCTACTTGCAGTACATACACGGCCCGGGGGATGGGTTCGCTCAACAACTCCTGGGAATGTTGGTTCTCCTCCCAAGGGCTTTGCAAATACATCAGCACCCTTGCAGCTTCCCGCAGCAAAGCTTCCGGGATCTGCGCGTCTAGCGATGACTGAACTCGTCCTAAAGCCAGCTCGAGCAGATAACAACTGGCCTGCAAAACCTGTTGTTCCTGCGAGGTCATCTGCAAGACCTGCGCCAGCCGTTCGGTCAGCCGAAACAGGGGGGTCTCGAGCTGCAACGTCCATCGGTTCTGATCGAATCCAGAGGTAAGTAATGCGGTACGTCCTTTGCGCCGGGCTTTGTCCTTATACATCTGATCGTCGGCCATTCGCCACAAACTCTGGGCATCGGTTGCCTCGATCGGATAGATGGCATAACCTAGGCTCACCTTCAGGTAGGCCCTATCGGAAACGCGGATCTCCTCGAGCAAAGCTCGGTAGCGCTCAGCAACGCGGTGTGGGTCTAAGGTGCTTGAACCCTCGATTATCAGGGCAAATTCATCCCCTCCCAAACGATAGGCTCGGTCACCAGCCCTGGCCTTGGCGCGCAACACCCCCCCCATTCGTACCAGCAAGTGATCGGCATGCACGTGGCCATAGGTGTCGTTAATGGCCTTGAATCCATCCAAATCAAGCAGCATCAGCACCACCACCCGACCGCTGGTTCGGGCAGTGAGCCGCTCTAAATCCTGCTCAAAGGCCCGGCGATTACCCAGCCCTGTCAAGGGATCGGTGTAAGCCGCCCAGGCCAGCTCGCGTCGCAGAGTCCATTCAACCCGCACGACCCTAATGGCCGCAGCCATATCGCTGAGAAGCTCTTGCGTCCTAGCGTCGGGTAACCAATGACGTTGCGTGCTGAAGAGCAGCAGCGCACTGGCTTCGCTGCTCTGGCGCAGAATGGGGGTAATGAACAGGCTCCGCAAACCGGCCTCGACCAGTTCGGGGCGCTGGCTGGGATACAAGTCATAGCGCGGGATGCTGACCTGCTGACCGCTGCGCAACCGCTCACCCAGTTGACGGGTGATGGCCGCTTCCACTGGCAGTCCCGAGCCCCAGCCGGCTTGTGCAACGGTACGGATGGCATGTCCTTCAAAGGCAATAAGACGTGCACCCTCGGCTCCCGAGAGCCGGGTGGCCTCCTCGAGCGCATCCTGTAAGACCGCCTCGAGCGGCTGCTCGGGCGAGGTCTGCAATAGGGTGTTGATGGCCGATAGCCACAGCGACTGCCGCTCGGCTTGCTCGCGCATGTACACCTCGTGCAGGATTGGCGCGATTCCCAAAACAAACTGTCCTACCCAGCCGGCCTCGGCCTGGCCCAGCTGCTCGGCAGGCGCATGCAGGTGCAGCACGGCCCATACCTGTCGGTTGGCCACCAGGGGCAAGGTTAGATTGACTGAGGCAGCCTGAGCGTTGGATGCAGCCTTGGCCATCTGTATCCCGAGCAGTCGGGACAAAATGTGCGCCTGACTATCGACGTGAACCTCTCCATTTAGCCAGCCTTCCGGCGAACCTAGGTAAGCCGATTTGAGCGAAGACTCTATAACCTCCTCTATGCCCTCGAGCTCAGATTTAGAGAGGCCTCTAACCGCTTGCAAATTGAAGTGGTTGGAGCCTGTTCGCACCCAAAACAAGGCCTGGGCCACCCCTGGAAGCTCATCCAGCAGTTCGTCCAGGATCAACTCAAAAGCGGCCGAGATTCCCCCTCTCAACAAACGCTCGATCAGGGTAACCGGCACCATTGGCAATGCCCGCGAAATTCTAGCCTGCGCGGAATCTCGAGGCAAGCGCAATCGGCGAGGGGTGCGTCCTTGAGACATATATCGCTATCCCTAGATGTCCACTTAGTGAACTTACAGGTCTACCACAAACGGGCGTTCATTCAGCACCAACTCGAGCTGGTGCGCTTTTCCAGCAGAAAAGGGCAGGCGGAACATCCCCAGCGTGTTCAGCGCGACCTCTTGCTGCCAATCGCCCTCCTTGGCTACCAGCCGGGCTGTTCCTTTCACCGGGGTCGACGTAACAATTTTGCCTGTTAAGAAGGGACCTTCCGCCTCAACTCTGAGGCTCAAATCCAGATAATGGCCATCCACCATGTACAGCCTGTCCCAAACCTCATGCGAAACGTGGTTGCGAACCATCGAGGACGTGCTACGCGAATCCATTATCAAGATCGCTTCAAGGGTTTTAGCAGGTGTTATCATCGCCTCTCCTCTAGATGCCTTTAGCGAGTTACAGGATAAAAAAACCTCCGTGAGCTGGGCTGTGCAAATAACCGTTACGTCTTAGGATGGATACCGTAAAAGAGGCAAAATCCGCTCGGAGCTTGAAAGGTTTTATAATAGGACCTCCGCGGTTGAACCTCGACAAAACCATAGATAAGCCTCTCAATCCGGCCCTTCGGAATCGCATTTTATTGACGTTGTGGGCTTCTTGTCTCTGGAAACTTATGCCCTGCAAACACCTGTGCGCTGAGATTGGGAAAATGCTATTCCGCATGTGATTTTATCTATTTTGTTCCCCTAGGCCCCCCACTCAAGTGCGTAACTCCTGACCAGATTCGGTTAGCTCGTCAACGGAGTTATCCGCGTAGCGGAGGGCGATACCACCCCTTAGAAGGGATGCGCTCTCCTCGCCGAGCGCAGCGAGGGGTGTGCTTTAGGGATAGCCCCTTGATGTTTCTTGTGTGAAGATTCTCTTTTGAATCCGGTATTACTCGCAAAGCAGCGAGGGGAACCTCCGACCCCCAGGCATCCTTTGCCGACACAGCCTGCCAGCCGGCTGGGCAAGACGAAGCGGTCTAGCCAGCAAGAGGCTCAAGGCTTTTGAGAAGTGCTTTCGGCGGAGCCCCCATTTTTCATGCCAATCGTCAGCCAAGCACCGGTCATCTTTGCGGTCAATGATAGGATTGATTCCGATGAGCGCTGCTGCCACCTTCGCCAGATCCTGGCAATATGCCCCCGTACGCGATCCCAAGCTGCTTCCAATCGTCGAAAAGGTGGAGGCGGGCGAGCGCCTTACCTTCGAAGAGGGAATGGTGCTGTACCGCACCCCTGACTACAACACCCTGATGCGGCTGGCCAACCGGGTGCGCGAGCGTAAACACGGGGATAAAACTTATTTCGTGCACTCGCTGCGGCTCGAGTTCACCAATATCTGCTACGTGGGCTGCACCTTCTGCGCCTTTGCCGCTAAAAAGGGCGAGGCGCGGGCCTGGGACTACAGCGTGGAAGAGGTGGTGGACAAGGTGCGCGAGAAATGGGAGCCGGGCCTGACCGAGCTGCACATGTCTAGCGGCCACCATCCCACCCGCCCCTGGAGCTACTACCCCAAGATGGTGCGGGCCCTGAACGAAAACTTCCCCGGCCTTCAGGTCAAAGCCTTCACCGCCGCGGAGATTGAGCACCTCTCCAAGATCAGCAAGAAGCCTACCCTCGAGGTGCTGCGCGAGCTGAAGGAGGCCGGGCTGGTGGCCCTACCGGGCGGCGGGGCGGAAATCTTCGCCGAGCGGGTCCGCCGGCAAATCGCCAAAAACAAGGTCAAGGCCGACAAATGGCTGCAAATCCACCGCGAGGCCCATAGCCTGGGCATCCGTACCAACGCCACCATGCTCTATGGCCACATCGAGACCCTAGAAGAACGCCTTGACCATATGGATCGGCTGCGCCGGCTGCAGGACGAGACCGGCGGCTTTCTTAGCTTCATCCCCCTGGCCTTCCAGCCCGATGCCAACGCCCTGGCCTTCAACCTGGGCAAGACCGAGTTCACCACAGGTTTGGACGACTTGCGCAACCTGGCGGTGGCCCGGCTTTATCTGGACAACTTCGACCACATCAAGGGTTACTGGGTGATGATCTCCTCCGAGTTGGTGCAGGTCTCGCTCGACTGGGGGGTCTCGGACATCGATGGCACCATTATCGAAGAGCATATTGCCCACGCCGCGGGGGCCACCTCACCCCTGGGGCTCTCCCGGCAAAAGATGGTGCAGCTTATCCAAGCTGCCCGACGGGTGCCGGTTGAGCGGGACGCGCTCTACAACGAGCTGCGCGTCTACGAGGCCGCGCCGAGGGCCTAGTGCGGCCTCTTTCGCCCTGCTTTTAGGGCTGTTTATGTACATACTCGGGGTTCCTCGCTATGCCAACACCGCCCCGCTTTACCACTTTCTGGAAGAGGGGGATGGGCTGGCCTTTCGCTACGGTGTTCCCACCGAACTCAACCGCTGGCTGCTAGAGGGTTCGGTAGACCTGAGCCTGGTCTCCTCGTACTTCTACCTCCAGCACGCGAGCGAGCTGCGACCCCTGCCCGACTTCAGTGTGGCCGACCTGGGGCCGGTCTACTCGGTCAACCTATTTCATCGCCTGCCCTGGAGCCAGCTAAAGCGCATCGCTCTAACCACCGAAAGCGCCACCTCGGTACGGCTCTTGCAGCACCTGCTCGAGAGCGAGGGCCTAGAGGTCCAGTACACCCCTGAGCAAGGTGGTTTGGAGCTACTAGAGCGCTACGATGGTGTGCTTTTGATTGGCGACCGGGCCATCACCACCTACTACAGCCTGCTCTCCGTGATTCCTGAGTCAGTACACCAGGTGCCCAAGCAGCTCGAGGGCATCCACATCACCGACCTCTCGATGAAATGGTTTGAACGCACCCGACTGCCCTTTGTGTTTGGGGTCTGGGCCACCCGCAAGAACGCCCCGCCACCTCCTGAGATCGTCCGCCGCCTGCGGGCCGCCCGTTCGCTGGGACTGGGCAACCTGGCTGCGGTAGCCAGCGCCGAGGCCCGGCGCCTGGGCGTTCCCGAGCGGCTGGTGCAGCACTACCTGTGGAACTTCCGCTACCACCTAGAAGCCCCCGACCGATTGGGGCTGCAGGCTTTTGCTGATGCGGTGGGTCTGCCTTATCCAGACGACTACTGGGAGGTGTAGGGGCCAGCCCCACACCCCTTCGGATTTGTAACCTGGGGAATCCGAATCCCGACTAAATCACTATACATTACGATGGTTAGAATCTATACTCTTTATTGCGAGTGATTCGCAGTAAGAGTCAGTGTTGGAAAGGGAATAGACATGGCAAACCAGCTGGAAATCCGTAACCTGCACGCAAGAATCGTAGACGGTGAGACCATCCTGAACGGGGTCAACCTGGTTCTGCCTAAAGGCCAGGTGCACGCCATCATGGGGCCCAACGGGGCCGGTAAAAGCACCCTGGGCAAGATCATCGCCGGCGACCCTAGCTACGAGATCATCAAGGGCGACATCCTGGTAGATGGCGAGAGCATCCTCGAGCTGGAAGCCGACGAGCGCGCCCGCAAGGGGTTGTTCCTGGCCTTCCAGTACCCGGTGGAGGTGCCGGGGGTTTCCAACGCCAACTTCCTGCGGCTGGCCCTGCAGGCCAGGAAGGGCAGCGAGGTCAGCATGATGGAGTTTTATGGCAGGCTGCAAAAAGCCCTGCAGACCCTGGATTGGGACGAGAGCATCCTGACCCGCTACCTCAACGACGGCTTCTCCGGGGGCGAGAAGAAGCGCAACGAGATCATGCACATGATGGTCCTGGAGCCCACCTACGCCATTCTGGACGAGACCGACTCGGGCCTGGACATCGACGCTTTGAAGGTGGTGGCCAAGGGCGTCAACGCCATGCGCGGTCCCAGCTTTGCTGCGCTCCTGATCACCCACTACCAGCGCGTGCTCAACTACATCGTGCCGGATGTGGTGCATGTGATGATCGAGGGTCGCATCGTGACCTCGGGCGGCCCTGAGCTGGCCTTGAAGCTGGAGGAGCAGGGTTACGATTGGGCTAAAGAGCTGGCTACGGCCAACTGAGCTTCTAAAGAACGCCCGCAAAGGAGCCTATATGTCGGAAAACATCCTGATTGAAGACATTGGCAATGAATACAAGTACGGCTTTGTGGACGAGGTAAAGCCGGTCTGGAAGGCCGAGAAGGGGCTGAGTCGGCGGGTGGTGGAGGCCATCAGCTATCATAAGGACGAGCCGGCCTGGATGCTCGAGTTCCGCCTTAAGGCGCTGGAAATCTACCAGTCCAAGCCGGTGCCCACCTGGGGGGCCGACCTCTCGGGCCTCAACATGGACGAGATCTACTTCTACGCCAAGCCCACCGAGAAGCGCGACGCCCGCAGCTGGGACGAGGTGCCGGAGGAGATCCGCCGCACCTACGAGAGGCTGGGCATCCCCGAGGCCGAGCGCAAGGTGCTGGCCGGAGTGGGGGCGCAGTACGACTCGGAGATGGTGTACCACCAGGTCAGGGAAGAGCTGCGGCGCCTGGGGGTCATTTTTATCTCCATCGAGGAAGGGCTCAAGCACCACGAAGACCTCTTCCGCGAGTACTTCGCCACGGTTATACCGCCAGAGGACAACAAATACGCCGCCCTCAACAGTGCGGTCTGGTCGGGCGGGAGCTTTGTGTACGTGCCCAAGGGCGTGAAGGTGGAGCTGCCTTTGCAGGCCTATTTCCGGGTCAACACCGCCGAGCTGGGCCAGTTCGAGCGCACCATCATCGTGGTGGATGAAGGCGCCGAGGTGCACTACATCGAAGGCTGCACCGCCCCCACCTACACCACCGATTCGTTCCATTCAGGCGTCATCGAGATCGTGGTCAACCCGGGGGCCAAAAGCCGCTACACCACCATCCAGAACTGGTCGCACAACATGTACAACCTGGTCACCCAGCGGGCATTGGTGAAGAAAGACGCCTACCACATGTGGCTCGACGGCAACCTGGGCTCCAAGGTGACCATGAAGTATCCCAGCAGCTACCTGGTGGAGGAAGGGGCCCGCTCGGACATCCTCTCCATCGCCTTTGCCAATACCGGTCAGCACCAAGACGCGGGCGGCAAGCTGATCTTCGCGGCCTCCCACACCGGCGGCTCCATCGTCTCCAAGAGCATCTCCAAAGGCTCGGGCCGCAGCAGCTACCGGGGCCTGATCAAGGTCTACGAAGGAGCCAAGCACGTCAAGGTCAATGTGGAGTGCGACGCCCTCTTGATCAACGAGGAGTCCCGCACCGACACCTACCCTTATATGGAGATCGAGGACGACACCGCCACGGTGGGCCACGAGGCCACCGTGAGCCGCCTCAACGACGAGCAGATCTTCTACCTGCAGAGCCGGGGCCTGCCCGAGGACGAGGCCGCGGCCCTGATTGTGCGCGGGTTCATCGAGCCGGTGGCCAAGGAATTGCCCCTGGAATACGCGGTGGAGCTGAACCGCTTGATCGAGCTCGAGATGGAAGGATCGGTGGGTTAGCATGGAGCTAACTTCGACCCTTTCGCGCGAGCTGGTGCTCGAGGTCTCCCAAAAACTGGGCGAGCCCCCGTGGCTTCAAGCCAAACGCCTGGAAGCCTGGGAAACCTTTGCCAAGCTGCCCTACCCCACCACCCGCACCGAGGAGTGGAAGTACACCGACATCACCGAGGTGCCCTTCGAGGAACTGCCGCTCGAGCTGCCCAAGGGGAGCGCAAGCGAGATTCCCCAGGCCGTCAAGGAGCGCTTAGCCCAGGCCCAGCTCTCCGGCTACGCGGTCTTCGTGGGGGCCGACCTGGTGCAGGTCGAGCTGCCCGAAGAGCTGAAGGCCCAGGGGGTGATCTTCACCAGCCTGCACCAGGCCGTCGCCCTCCACCCCAGGCTGGTGGAGGAGAACCTCTTCAAGGCCGTGAACTGGCACGACCTGGTGGGCACCCAGGTAAACCGGCCCGAGAACTCCAAAATTCCGGCCCTCAACGCGGCCCTCTTTACCCACGGGGTGTTTTTGTACATTCCCAGGAACGTGGTGTTTACCAAGCCCATTGGGGTCTTTAAGTACCTGGAGGGCGGCCACCTCTCTGGCTCGCGCACCCTGATTGTGGGGGACGTAAATAGCCAGGCGGTCTACATCGAGGAGTACGTCTCGCCCACCAAAGTAGCCCCTTCGGTCAACACCTCCTCGACCGAGATCATCCTGGGCCAAGGGGCCAAGGTGCGCCACGCCCACATCCAGCTTCTGGGCCAGGGCTTCTACCACTTCCACCGCCAGCGGGCCCACCTAAAGCGCGATGCGGCCCTCAACGACCTGGTGGTGAACATGGGGGCCTCCATCAGCCGGGCCGAGGTGCAGTCGGAGATGCTGGGGCCGGGTTCGTCCTCTGAGATGCTGGGCCTGTACTTCACCACCGGCCAGGAGCACGTGGACCACTACACCCTGCAGCACCACGTGGCCGACCACGCCTACTCCGATGTGCTTTATAAGGGGGCGGCCAAGGACCAGAGCCGCACGGTGTACGCCGGCTTGATCAAGGTGGAGCCGGGGGCCCAGAAAACCGACGCCTACCAGACCAACCGCAACCTGCTGCTATCGGAGGATGCCCGCAGCGACAGCGTGCCCCAGCTCGAGATCGGGGCCAACGACGTCAAGTGCTCCCACGGCTCCTCCACCGCGCCGGTGGCCCCAGAGGAGCTCTTCTACCTGATGAGCCGGGGCCTCCCCCGCCACATGGCCCAGCAGATTCTGGTCAAGGGCCACATGACCGATGTGCTCACCCGCATCCCCATCGAGCCCTTGCGCCAGCACATCGAGCGCATCATCGAGGAGAAGGTGCGCGTCTAGATGCTTCGCCCCTCGGGTTTTCCTGTACACCTATTTGCGCTTCCCGCGAGGGGCCCCAGGATGAGGGAAAAAGAGTGGTCGGGTAAGACCTTCGATGAGTTTATGTGGATTCCTGTTGCCAGGCTCGAGCAGTTTCAGAATGGCCGTCTGGTGGTTAGGGTCGAGGGCGAGAAAACCCCGGTGCTGTTGCTTTACACCGGCCAGGAGATCTTTGCCATCTCGGACATCTGCACCCACGACAAGAACCCGCTCTCCGATGGCCCGGTAGAAGGCGAGACCATCCAGTGCACCCGCCACGGCGCCCGGTTTAACCTGCGCACCGGCAAGGCCACCCTGCCCGCGCCCCGTCCGGTCAAGGCCTACAAGGCCAAGCTCGAGGACGGGCAGGTCTGGCTCGAGGTCTGACTCAACGGGTTGAGCAAACACCCCCTCGGTCTCGAAGGAGCCTGACGCCGGTTCGGAGTTATCCAACAAGCTAAAAAGGTTGTCCTGATGGCTCCAATCTCAGAGCGGGTTTTTGGGCCGGCGACAGCAGGCGATGCGAACCCAGGAGCCTTGACCCTGAAGGGATTGTTCATGTTGGGAAATGTTTTTGAGCTGTCCCTCGATGAGGGTGCGCTTGCGGAGCAGGAAGGCACCCTTAGCAGCATGGACAGGGCGGTGTGCAGGTTCTCTCTGGACGCTAAAATCGCCGAGACCTAGAAGCAGCAAGGCTTGGGAGATGTGCCCCCTGGCCCGCAGCGTTTGCAGGAGTCCTTTTGGCCGGGGTGAAGAAGACCCGCAAGAGTTGGCCCCGGTCGTTGCAGATGAAGCGTGGCCTGAACCTAAAAAACCAGCCCATCGTAAGTGCCTTGAAAGACGTTGTGGGAGCGGATGCGCAGGTTGTGGCAAACTTTGACGCTGGTCGAATCCACTCATCCCGGACTTCGGATCAGGTTTGCCTTTGCCGCTTGTCAGTGGTCGCCGGGCCAGCTTGGCCTCAGACCCCTGGCAAAAATCGTCCACATCACAAAACAGCTCCGGTATCGTCTTGGGCAGTCGCTATGCTGGCCTAGTATGGAGGTCTTCTCTTGCTGAGCACCTTTTTCCGAACGTTACGCAACAAAACTTTGTGGCATAGAATGAAGTCAAATGTGTGAGCTGGGAAAACGGCTGAAGGAGGCCCGCGAGGCCAAGGGGCTGGAGCTAGCCCAGGTCGCCGAGGCGCTCAAAGTGCGGCGGGCCGTTCTGGAAGCCCTGGAGGAGTGCCGTTTCGATGAGCTACCTGAACCCCCTCTGGCTCGAGGCTACCTAAGGCGCTACGCCCAGCTGCTGGGCCTTGACCCCGCCCCCTTGTTGATGCTTTATCCCAGCAGCAAGCCCCAGACTTCAGAGCCAACCACCGCACCTAACTCCACCACTGCCCTGAGCCTTGGCTGGCTCTGGGCGGTTCTCCTGGCGCTTTTGTTGGGGTTACTTGGCTGGTGGGGCTACCGCGCCCTGAACCGCCCCAGCACCGCTGCGCCCACCCCCACCCCATCCACCCCCATCGCGCCCCCACCCCCCAAGCTGGTGAGCCTAAGAATTGCCACGCAACCTAGTGGCGCGCGGGTCTATCTCGACGGCTTCCTGCTGGGGCAGGCTCCCCTCGAGGCCCGCGTCGAGGCCGGCGAGCGCACCCTTCGCATCGAGGCCCCTGGCTATCAGAAGTACGAACAGGCGCTCACCCTGCAAACAGACCGCAACCTAAGCTTCGCCCTAACGCCCGCCCCTGGAACCACACCCCCCGCCAATCCCACCGTCCCCACGCCCAGCGCTGGTCTGGTGCTAAGGCTCGAGGGCATCAGTTGGGTTCGTGTCACCGACGCTCGCACGGGTAGGCTGCTCTACGAAGGCACTGTACCCGGCGGAACCCAGCTCAACTACCCCCTGCCGGTGGTGGTTCGGGTTGGCAACGCAGGGGTGGTGCGGGCCATTGTCAACGGTCAGGATCGGGGCCGTATGGGCAATATGGGACAAGTGGTCACCCAGCGTTTTGGGGAATAGCGTGAATCCCTAGCGCTTGAGGAAATTCCCCAGCATCCGCACCACATCGTCCACCACGTTGCCGTCGCGGTTCTGATCGAGCAGCATATTGACTAGGTTGAAGGCTTGGGGCTGCTGCCGTTGCATCTGGCCGGTGGCCTGCCCCAACAGATCAAGTAACCCCCCCACCCCGGTGCCCTGTTGGCGGGTGGTCTTACCCAAAGCGCCCATCACGATTGGGGCTAGCATCTCCAGCAAACCCCCAATCTGGCTGGGATTGATGCCGGTGGCCTGCCCGATGCCTTGCTGTACCGCCGTGCGCTGGTCTCCCAACACGTGCCGTAGAATGCCGGCCCCCGGCCCCTGCTGGGCGTTACCTAAAAAGCTCATCAGGTCGTCCAGAACGCTACCATCGTGGTCGCGCTGCAAAGCGTTCGCCAGCGATTCGGCCCCCTGGGGATCGGCGGCGTTGCGCTGCAAGCCCTGCAAAATAGCAGGCAGGGCCATCCCGATGGCACCCTGCACCTGGGCATCCGAAGCCCCCAGATGACCGGCGATCTGCTTGATGGTGCTTTCGTTGAGAGCTGCGCCTAACAAATCCATAAGTCCTGCCATGACTACCTCCGGTTTCTATTCCCCACAGATGCAGTTCCGAGAAACCGCTCAGATTCTAGCACCCGCCTATGCAAAACCTTTGTAGCTGTGCTGCCCATGGCGCAGATTCCTGCTATACTCAAGGCTGTTGCCGCGCTAAAAGCGCACAGGAGAACAAATGGCAGGCAAGGTCGGGTTTGTGAGTCTGGGCTGTCCCAAAGCCCTGGTCGATTCGGAGCAGATACTTTCCCGCTTGCGGGCCGAGGGATACGAAACCTCGCCCACCTATCAGGAGGCCGATGTGGTGGTGGTCAACACCTGCGGCTTCATCACGCCCGCTATAGAGGAGTCGCTCTCGGCCATTGGCGAAGCCATCTCGGAGAACGGCAAGGTGATTGTGACCGGCTGCCTGGGAGCCCGGCCTGAGGTCATTCGGCAGGCCCATCCGCAGGTCATCGAGGTCACCGGCCCTGGCGAGGTAGATCGGGTGCTGGCCGCCGTGCAACGGGTAGCACCCCTTGACAGAAACCCTCTCACCGCTCTGGTGCCCCCCCAGGTCAAGCTCACCCCCCGCCACTACGCCTATCTGAAAATTGCCGAGGGCTGCAATCACAAGTGCAGCTTCTGCATCATCCCTAAACTGCGCGGCCTGCAAAAAAGTCGCGACGCTGCCGAGATCCTCTTCGAGGCCACCCGGTTGGTGGGCACCGGCACCAAGGAGCTGCTGGTAATCGCCCAGGACACCTCGGCCTACGGGGTGGACATCCACCACCGCACGAGTGACTACGCCGGCAAACCGGTGCGGGCCCACCTGCTTGATCTGGTGAGCGAGCTGGCCAGTCTGGGGGCCTGGCTGCGTCTGCATTACGTATACCCGTACCCTCATGTGCGCGGCCTGGTCTCGCTGATGGCCCAGGGCAAGCTGCTGCCCTACCTAGACGTGCCGCTCCAGCACGCCAGCCCCAGGATTCTGCGGGCCATGCGCCGCCCAGGGGGGGGCGAAAGCCACCTGAAGACCATCCAGGAGTGGCGTTCCATTGCACCCGACCTAGCGATTCGCTCGAGCTTTATCGTGGGTTTCCCCGGCGAGACCGAAGAAGACTTCGAGCTGCTGCTGGAGTTTATCGCCGAGGCCCGGCTCGATCGGGTGGGCTGCTTTACTTATTCCGAGGTAGAGGGAGCCGACGCCAATGCCCTGCCAGGGGCCGTTCCCCAAGAGCTAAAGGAAGCCCGCCGGGCCCGCCTGATGGCTTTGCAGCAACAGATCAGCCTGGAGAAAAACCAGGCCCGGCTGGGGCAGACTCTAGAAGTTATTGTGGACGACTATGGCGAGCTACCTGGCCAGGTGGTGGGACGCTCCAAATACGATGCCCCGGGGATCGACGGGCTGGTGTACGCCGAAACCGATGGCACGGTCAAAATCGGCGACATCATCCAGGTCAGGATCACCCAGGCCGAAGCCTACGACCTGCACGGCGTGATGGTAGGACCAGTAGCCTGGAAACCCACCGTACTGGTGATGCAGAGCCTGGCTACCGAGACTATTCGGGTGGGCGTTGTTGCATAAATAAAGAGCTACGCACCCCGTGGTAGCTTGATAACTGATGAAGAAAGCAAGCAAAGACCACTATAAGGTGCGTAACTGGCCCCAGTATAACCAGGCCTTAGTC
>Ga0308412_1000806_pt1:0-5000 | contig 16530 bp, 14 predicted proteins | sample HotsprottomLayer_FD_202357 | JGI IMG/M metagenome (GOLD analysis project Ga0308412, IMG submission 202357) | Hot spring phototrophic mat microbial communities from Octopus Spring, Yellowstone National Park, Wyoming, United States -... | ecosystem: Environmental > Aquatic > Thermal springs...
TCTTTTCTTTCTGCAGGAAAGGAGATGCTAATTGCGCATTTGCTTCTATCCTGCTTTGTGGATACCGCTTCTGGGGCTGTTGGCCCTGGGCGTCAGCGTTGTCTCCGTCAGTGTTGTCTCCGTTGCACCACAGGTTGATGCCTCGCCCACTGCGCTGCAAATTGTGGACCTACAGGCCAATACCACGACCGTCGGCCTATACGAAAAGTTTGAACTAACCTTCCGTATTACCAACAGTGTAACGACCAACCCGTACTTTCCTTACGATCCCAACCCGCCGCCCGGCGTACCCGCTGGCGTGGGCATCACCGTGGACGCACTGTTCAGCCCGGATAACTGGACGACAGTCATCACCCAGCCGGCCTTCCTCTACCAGCCCTACGAGCGCCGCTGCATCGTGGACAACGCAATTGTGACCGACAACTGCCCGCCCATCGGCGAGGAGTGGCTGTATCCGACGGGCGATCCGGTCTGGAAGGTGCGCCTTGCGCCCCAACAACTGGGCAACTGGAAGTACCGCGTGCGCGCCACCGACGCCTCCGGCACGATCCAAAGTGTCGAGAGAACCTTCACCGTCGTGCCGTCTACCCTGCCGCACAACCACGGCTTCATCCGCATCAGCACCACCGACCCCGGCTACTTTGAGTACTCCGATGGCACGCCGTTCATCGGCGTCGGGCACGGCGAGGGGGTCTCCGGCTGGCGCTTTACTTACGACGTGGATGACACGCTGGCGCGGCTGGAGGCCGGCCGCGTGAACTTTGTGCGGATGTGGATGACCGGCAGCAGCATCTTTATGGCGCCGTGGAACCCCTGGCACTCCCATCACCTGCCCGGCGAGGGCGGCTACTTCAACCCGACCAGCCTGACCTACACCCACGCCTACACCGGTCACCTGGTCTCCCTGCGCCTGTGGGATTATGCCGACCCGTCCATGGAAGGGCGGCGCAACCCCTGCATGTTCCAGGGCTTTACCAACAACGTCGCCGTCCGGCCCAATACGGCCTACCACCTGAGCGTGCGTCTGAAGACCGTCGGCGTGACCGGCCCGCGCGACGGCCGCTATCCCTACGGATTTGCCGTGCGCACCGGCGGCTGGTTGGGCGATCAGTGCGCCGACCCGGCATCCACCAGTGGTAACAGCCGCCTGCTGCTGGGCCACGTCAACGGCACGACGGCCGGCTGGACCACGGTCACCGCCACCTTCACCACCGGCCCGAACCAATACTTCCTGGACAACTTGTACTTGATCCTGGAGAACACCACCGGCGGCGATGCCTATGTGGACGAGGTCTTGCTGCGCGAACTGCGCAACGGCGTGCCGACCGGCCCGGAAATCCTGCGCAAAAACCGCTTCGCCTACCACCTGTACTTCGACCAGCAACCCTCCTGGCAGTGGGATTACCTCTTCCAGCGCGCCGAACAGGGCAAGGTGACGATTCGTCCGGTCGTGCTGGAGAAGAACGACTGGATCGCCAACCATCTGGACGCGAACGGCAACCCGGTGGGCGGCTATTATGATTTGGACAACAACCGCTTCTACGCTGCGCCGAACACGGCGGTGCGCCGCCTGCACGAGTACTTCTGGCGTTACCTCATCGCACGCTGGGGTTATTCGCGCGCCGTCCATTCCTGGGAACTGATGAACGAGGGCGACCCCTACAACGGCAACCACTACGCTATGGCCGACGCCTTTGGCCGCTTTATGCGCCGGCACGACCCTCATCGCCATCCGGTCACCACCTCCAACTGGCACAGTTTCCCGCAGGCCGAGTTCTGGGCCAATTCTCAGTACAGCGGCGTGGACTATGCTGACGTCCACGAGTACGCCTGCTGCGGCAATCGCTACGCTGGTTGGGCGCAGAACATCGGCGCACCGCTGGCGTTTGAGAACCGCCCGGCCTACGTGGTAGGGGGGCGGGGCCACTCAGTGCGCATCCCCGGCGCGATGCGGTTCAACAACGTCAGCAGCACGCCGCGCCATCTCATCATCCGCGGTCGGGGCGAATGGGTGATCCGCTACCAGATGAAGGCGGAGAATTTCACCGGCACGTGCGAATTCGAGATACCCGATTCACTGGCCGGCCCGCGCCTGCTGTGGATACTGGATCACGGGGAGAGCAACTCGCGCAACAGCGTCGTGCCGCCGCCCTCCGAATCGGGCAAGGGCTGGCTCTGCACCGCGCCGGCCGGCACCTACGACTGGCGCACCTTTGACAGCCGCTATACCCACGACGGCCGACCGGCGCCACTTAGCGAGCGGATCATCCTGAACGACGATCACGTGCACACGCTGTATATCGCCTTCCAGAACGGCTTCGGCACAGGGGGATATGCGTGGATCGACAACGTGGAACTGATCGCGCCGGACGGCCGCCGCGCCTACCTGAACGGCGAATTTGATCTCACCCACATCATTTCCGATTCCGCGCATCTCTCGGCGGCGTTGAGTATGCAAATCGGCGGGCGCGCCCTCACCGGCCCGCGCAAGCCGGTCACCCGCGGCGAGGTGGCCATCGGCGATGAGAACGACTATCGCGGCGACGACCAGCACGACCAGCGGAACGACACCCAGGGCGTCTGGCTGCACAACTTCCTCTGGGCACAGATCAACCCCGGCGGCCTGTACGAACTCTACTGGGACGCAACGAACATCCGCCGCTACGATCTGTACTTTCACTTCCGCGCCTTCCGCGACTTTATGGACGGCATCCCGCTCAACAATGGCCGTTATGAGGACGCGCGGGCCACGGCCTCCCATCCCGACCTGCTCGTGCTGGGACAGGCCGACCGGCTGGCCGGGCGCGGTCATCTCTGGATTCGCCATCGGCAATACACCTGGCGCAACGTGGTGGACGGCGTGACAATCTCGCCTGCCTCCGGCCAGATCACCGTTCCAGACCTGGTGACGGGCACATATCGGGTCACCTGGTGGGACACCTGGACCGGCGCGCCGACCGCAAGCCAACTGGTCACCACGAGCGGCACGACGCTGACCGTCTCGCTGCCGGCGCCGCTGTCCGCAGACGTGGCGCTCCGGTGGGAACGGATCTATCCCCACCGGGTGTTTTTACCACTGGTTCTCCGAAACCGATAGGGTAAGGTCTCGTCTCAGCCTGTGGCCGGTCTCTGGGTAGGACAACTGCGAGCAGTTGTCCTACACTCTCGCAACACACTTACAGGAGATGAAGCGATGAAGAGCAAAGTGCTTATCATCTTGCTCATCCTTGTCCTGCTTGGATTGATCGGCATATCCACCGTTCATCCCCCTCATCTCAACGCCCAACAGACTACCCCCACTCCGCAGGCCTACCTGCCCCTGGTGATGCGCGCATATCCTCCGTCTGTCGCGTCCCAGGAATGGAGCCAGCACGCCCACGACGCCCAGCACACCGGCTATACGGCGCAGACCGTCCCTTACCCCTGGCGGCTGCGCTGGATCTGGAACGGGGTGGACGCTGGCGGCCGGGTGAGCAAAGTCACCACCGGCGGCTCGCTCCCGCGCAACGTCCAGCCGGTCACCGGCGGGGGGCGGGTCTATGTTGCAGCGGGCACCGACGGCGTCTTCGCCCTGAGCGAAACGACCGGCCAGCAACTCTGGCGGCGGGACGGCATCGGCGCCATCCATTCCACCGTCGCCTACGACCCCGACATCCTGGCGGTCTTTGCCGTCTCGGCCAACGGCACTCTCTACAAACTGCGCGCTTCCGACGGCGCCGTGCTGGGCCAGTTCGCCTCCGGCCAAACGAGCGACCTGCCCCTGCCGCCGGCCGTCATCAGCGACCGCGTGCTCTTCTCGATGGGCAACTCGGTCTACGCCGTTCACAAGCAGACGATGCAGCCGATCTGGGCCTACAACGCCGGGGCCACCGTCGCCGTCCCGCCCGCCTATTCCCCCTCGCGCGATCTGGTCATCGTCGCCAGCGAGCCGGACCTCTACGTCCACGCCATTCGCAACGCCGATGGCGCCCGCTGGTGGCGCGTGCGTCCGGTCCACTCCAGCCGCAACTTTGACGACCCCACTGAGTACCGCTACGGCTGGCCCGTGATCGCTGAAAGCGCTGGCTATGTACTGATCAAGGTGCGGCTGGATTGGGAGACCATCTGGCGGGACTGGCCGCAGACCAACAGCGAAATGCGTCAGTTCCTCAGGGAAAACCCCGACCAGCAGGCGCTCTTCGTGCTGGACCTGGACGATGGCCGCGTGCCGTACATCGCCAACGTGGGCAACGGCGGCTACGGGGATAGCGGCTACGTGCCGATGGGGCCCCAGCCGGTGGTGAAGCGGTTGCCCAACGGCAAAGAGGTTGTTTACACCATCATCCGCGCCAAACACGCCTACGACCCCCGCTGGGACTCCCATTTCGGCGAGATGGTGCTGGATAACACCACCGTGAGCGGGCTGACCGGCGGCGACGTGCGCTTCATCGCTTTTGACTGGCCGCCGGGCTCTGAGGACCCCTATCTGATCACCGACGAGCAGCCGAATGTCTCTATGGCCGGAGACTATCTGTTTGGCGGGCACTGGGAGGCGGGCTTTGCCCTCCGGATTCTGGACCGCTCCGATGCGCTCGGCAGTTTCACGAACCGGATCACCAGCCAGCGCCTCCCCAACGTTGTTACCTCCCAGGACAACACCGGCGCCTGCGCCTTCAGCTCTTCCCACTACTGCGCCAGCGGCCTGGAGAACACGCGCATGTATGATTTCGGCTTTTACATCTATTACAACCAGGGGGCGGTCTACGACCAGTACTGGAGCGAGTACGCCACCTGGGTAGTAAGCAACGACAACGTCTATTTCCGCAGCACTGACGGCGCAATCATGGCCCTAACGAGCGGTAACCCTGTAGGAGCGCACGGCGGTGCGCCCTTGCCAGGCGTTGTCCCATCTCCCACCCCTGTCGCCGACGAGCATCCGTCGGCGGTCATCCCGCACACCCAGGCACGCCAGTGGGCTGGGCGCACGGTGACCGTCACCGGCACGCTGCAGTATATCTTCA
>Ga0308412_1000816_pt1 | contig 16474 bp, 31 predicted proteins | sample HotsprottomLayer_FD_202357 | JGI IMG/M metagenome (GOLD analysis project Ga0308412, IMG submission 202357) | Hot spring phototrophic mat microbial communities from Octopus Spring, Yellowstone National Park, Wyoming, United States -... | ecosystem: Environmental > Aquatic > Thermal springs > Hot...
AAAAGCAGGCCCTGGTGGCCGTGGCCCACAAGCTTCTTAGGCGGATGATGGGGAGGCTCAGGGAGTACTACGCGGGCCAGTCCCTCCAGGGGGTGGCTTGACAGGCAAGACAGTATCAAAATGCTATTTCACCAGCTCAACCAAGGCCAGCTGCGCGCCATCGCCCCGGCGGCGCTCGGCCAGTTTGAGCACACGGGTGTAACCACCCGAGCGGTCGGCGTATCGAGGGGCGACTTCCTCGAACAGTTTCTTGACCAGCTTAGGGTCGTGCAGGTCGCGCAGCACCAGCCGGCGCAGATGGTTGCGCTGGGCGTAAGCGGCCAGCTCCTCAGGGGTGGCCATGCGCTCGCCTTCCTTGAGGGGCAGCACCTGCCCGCTTTTGTCCCTGCGCTTGGTAAAGCGCACCCCTTCGGGCACCGTCAGGGTGGGTGCTTTCTTGACGGTGGTGATCAGGCTGTCCACATAACCCGCCAGCTCCTTGGCCTTGGGAATAGTGGTAACAATCCGGCCATCTTCCGAGAGCAACAGACTTTTGGCGAGGTTGCGGAACAGCGCCACGCGGTGCGAGGAGTTCCGATTGAGTTTCCTTCCAGCTTTCAGATGACGCATGTGTCTCTCCTTCGCAGAGGTTGCAGGTCGGTGGGCAAACCTGTGGCTTCCAACTTGGAACCTGCGACTCAGTCTTTCATAGCCAGCCCGTGCTGGGCCAAGCAGTCTTTGATCTCCTGCAGGCTGCGGTCGCCAATGCCAGGAACTCGCTTGAGCTCCTTTTCCGATAGGGCCAGCAGGCTTTCCACGCTCTCTATACCCTCTTCTTTGAGGTTGTGCAGAACGCGGGTGGTTAGGCCCAGGTCATCCAGGGTCAGGCCAACCCCCGGGGAGGCCGGCGGTGCCGCAACGGGCGCAGCAGGTGCAGCAGTAGCTGATGCCGGCACAGCCGCCTTGGGCTCTACCCGCATCACCGGTGACTGATCGAAGTAGCTGAGTTGTTCCCGCAGGATGTTCACAGCTTGTTGGAGCGCATCTATAGGTGAAACCGCGCCATTGGTCCAGATGCGCAGGGTAAGCTTATCCAGGTCGGTGCGCTGACCTAAGCGGGTATCCTCGACCTGGTAGGCCACTCGGCGTACGGGCGAGTACAGGGCATCCACCGGAATCGAGGAGATGCGGTCTTTTATACCGTGCTTTTCCGCCGGAACGTAGCCCACCCCTTCGTCCACCCGGATTTCCATCACCAGCTTGCCCTTGTCTTCCAGGGTAGCAATGTAATGGTCAGGGTTGACGATCTGGGCGTCGGGAGGACACTCGAGGTCCCGAGCGTAGATCACTTTGGGGCCGCTGGCGCGCAGGGTAAGGGTCTTGGGGCCTGTACCGGGGTTGGTGAAGCGCACGACCAGCTCTTTGAGGTTGAGTATGAGCTGAATGGCGTCTTCCTTGACCCCAGGAATGGTGGAGAACTCGTGCAGCACATCTTCGATGTAAACGCTGGTCACCGCGGTGCCAGGAATCGAGGAGAGCAAAATTCGGCGCAGGGGGTTGCCCAAAGTTACGCCGAAACCCCGCTCGAGGGGCTCGAGCACGAACTCGCCGTAGTCGCCGTCAATGCGGGCGTTAAAGACGGGGGCTTTGGTCTTGGTGGTTTCCAAACTAGAACCTCCTCGAAGGTGCGGATAACCAACCCTTTAGCGGTTGCGCTATCGGCTATGGGCTATGGATTATCGGGAATAGAACTCGATCACGAGCTGCTCGTTTACCGGTAACGAGAGCATCTCTCGTTCAGGCACACGCAAGAAACGCCCGGTCATGGTGTCAGCATTGAACTCCAGCCAGGGGAAGCTCTTACGGTTTTTGAAGCGCTCGACATTCTGAACAATGAAGTCAATTTTTTTGGCCCGCTCCGCAACCTTGATCTCATCCCCTGGACGCAAGCGATAGCCGGGAATATTCACCCGCCTACCGTTGACCAGAATGTGCCCGTGCCGCACGAACTGTCGGGCCTGGCGGCGGGTAGAGGCGATGCCCATGCGGAAGACCACGTTATCCAAACGGCTTTCAAGCAGTTGCAGGAACACCGTACCGGTCACGCCTTTCTTGCGGCTGGCTTCCTCAAAGAGGTTGCGGAATTGGGTTTCCGAAACGTCGTAGATGAAGCGCAACTTTTGCTTTTCCCGCAGGCGCACGGCAAAGTCGGAAGGGCGGCCCCGACGCTTCTGGCCGTGCTGGCCCGGTGCGTAGGGACGGCGATCCAGGTACTTTTGAACTTTTTCGGTCTCGGCAATGTTCACCCCAAGGTGACGCGCTACTTTTACGATTGGCCCTCGATATCGACCCATTCTCTTCTCCTCCATCGGTCAGAAAGGCTCTATGCAGCCAACTTCCCAACCGGGTTCCCGGGGATGGGGGGTGAAGCAGGGAACCAAAGTTTCACCCCAGCAAGCAAGCTAAGCGGTCTTACGGAACTTTTTGCGGGGACGGCAACCGTTGTGCGGCGTGGGGGTATCGTCCACAATGGAACGTACCTGCAGTCCGCTCGCTTGCAACGCCCGGATGGCCTGTTCGCGGCCCGCGCCGGTGCCCCGCACCACCACCTCTACGCTGTTCATCCCGAAGCTCTGGGCCTTCTTAGCCGCGTCCATGGCGGCTAGCTGTGCGGCGTAGGGCGTGCCTTTGCGGCTGCCCTTGTACCCAATCACCCCGCCCGACGACCAGGTAACGGGGTGTCCATTGGTGTCGGTGATAGTTACGATGGTGTTATTGTAGGAGGCGTGAATAAACGCTTTGCCCATCGTAACCTGGCGTTTGACTTTTTTCTTACGGCTAGTCGTAGACTTTTTCTCGGCCATACTCTCCTCGCGCTTGCTCCACGATAAATCAGCGGTGGAGGCTTATCGGGAGTCTCAACTGGCGTGTATACGATGCACGGTTGTGCACCTACGTTCCAGCTTTGTCAGGTAGTGAAAAAACAGCAGGCTCACCATCCAAGCCCCAGATGCCCTCACTTGCGGGGTGCTTTCTTCTTGCCAGCCACAGTTTTGCGGGGGCCTTTACGGGTGCGGGCGTTGGTGCGGGTTCGCTGTCCGCGCACAGGTAGCCCACGGCGGTGACGCAGTCCCCGGTAACAGCCGATGTCCATTAGGCGCTTGATGTTACCTGCCACCTCCGCACGCAGCTCGCCCTCGAGCTTGTAGGTGTTCTCCACAAACTCGCGCAACCGGGCCACTTCGGCCTCGGTCAAGTCTTTGACCCGGGTCGCCGGATTGACGTTGGTGGCGGCCAGAGCCTCTTTTGCGCGGGCGAGGCCCACCCCATACACGTAGGTCAGGGCAATATCCACACGCTTATTCCGAGGGATTTCTACGCCAGAAATACGAGCCATTCCTTCACCTCCTTTCCAGATCTCCGTCAGCCTTGACGCTGCTTATGGGTGGGGTCTTCACAGATCACGTAGACGCGACCGTGCCGCTTGATGATTTTGCACTTGTCGCACATTTTCTTGACCGAGGTACGCACTTTCATATCTTCTCCTAAGCAAAACGGTTCCTGGCCGCTGGAACGATGTCACTTTCTGTAAACTATCCGACCACGGCTAGGGTCATAGGGGGTAATCTCAACCACCACGCGGTCACCTGGCAAAATACGAATGTAATTCATCCGCATCTTGCCCGAGATGTAGCAGAGGATTTGAGGGCCATTATCAAGCTGAACCCGGAAGGTGGTGTTGGGCAGGGCTTCGCTAATGACGCCTTCGGCGCGAATGGTATCTTTTTCCTTGGCCAAGCCTATCCTCCTAGCTACCGTTCTACCGGCGCGACTTTCTGACTCCCCGTCAAAAGGCGAGGGCCAGACTCAGTAATCAGCACCGTGTTTTCGTAGTGGGCCGCCAGGTTGCCTTTGCCAACCGTGGCCGTCCAACCATCGGCCAATATTACCATCTTGGCAGGGTATAAGGCAACCATTGGCTCAAAAGCCAGGGTCATGCCGGGGCGCAGCTTGGGGCCCTTGCCGGGCTCGCCATAGTTGGGCACCTGGGGGTCTTCGTGCAATTCGCGGCCCACGCCGTGGCCCACCATTTCCCGAATGCACCAAAGCCCGTGCCGCCGCTCGACAAAATCCTGCACGGCAGCCGCCACATCGCCGATGCGTTTTCCGGGCTGCAGCAGTTCGAAGCCCACCCAGAAGGCCTCTTCGGTAACGCGCATCAGACGTTCAGCCTCAGACGAGACCCTACCGATAGCGTAGGTACGGGCCATGTCGGTGGTGTAGCCTTCGTAGGTAAAGAGGAAGTCTATCTTCAAGAGTTCGCCTTCCTGTAGAGGGCGTTTGGAAGGAAAGCCGTGCACCACCACATCGTCAATGGACATGCAGGTCGCGCTAGGGAAAGGCACCGTACCCCCGGCGCGGTAGCCCACCTGCGGGGCCTGGCCCCCCACTCTCTGAATCGCCCGCAGGATGATCTGGTCAAGCTCCTGGGTACTCACCCCAGGGCGAATGTGGGGCTCCACCTCGGCAAAAATAGCGGTGTGGAGTTGACCAGTTTTGGTCATCTTCTCGATTTCCCAGGGCGACTTGATGTGGATGGCCATGTCAGCTTCCCCGCCGAAACGCGCCGATACCCCTAGGAGACTGCCACACCAAGGGCTTTCTGAACAGCCTGGTACACCTCGTCCACCCTGCCCAGACCGTTGATTTCCTTGAGGTAGCCGGTCTTTTTATAGTAGTCCACCAAGGGTTGGGTCTTCTGGCGGTACTCCACCATGCGGGCCCGAATGGTGCTTTCGTTATCATCCGAGCGGCCTTCCTCTAGGGCTCGCCCCAAAAGTCGGCGAACGAGTTCTTCTTCTGGCGCGGTTACCAGCAGCACGCCCAGAAGGCGAATTTGGCGCTCGGCCAGCAGTCGGTCGAGGGCCTCGGCCTGGGCCAGGGTGCGCGGGAAGCCATCAAAGATAACTTTGGGGTCGGGCATTTCGGCCAGCTCCTGGCCGATCAACCCCAGAATGAGCTCGTCAGGCACCAGCTTGCCGGCCTCCATGAGCGGCTTGGCCTGCTGTCCCAGCTCGGTGCCTCGAGCCACATGGCTGCGCAAAATATCGCCGGTCGAAAGTTGCTTGAACCCCATCTCAGAGGCCAGGCGCTTGGCCTGGGTACCTTTACCCGCACCAGGGGGGCCTAAAAAAATGACGGCTTCAGCCATAGCTATCAAGTCTCCTCAGCGGGTACGGCCCCGCAAGCGGCCCTTGGACAAAAAGCCCTCATAGTTGCGCATCTGCAACTGGGCCTCAATTTGTCGTAGGGTATCAAGCGCGACCCCCACCACAATCAACAAGCTGATGCCCGAGAAGTGAAAGGCTAGGGTAGACACCCCAGTCACGTTCTGCATGATGGTGGGCAGGGCGGCCACAACCCCCAGGAAGATGGCTCCCCACAAGGTAAGCCGGGAGACGATGTGCTCTAGGAATTTCACCGTGGGCTCACCGGGCCGAATGCCGGGGATAAAGCCACCATACTCACGCAGGTTTTCCGAAATGCGCCGAGGGTCGAACTGCACCGCCGTGTACACATAGGTAAAGCCGATGATCAGCAGCACTTCAATCAGCAAGCCGGGAAAGCGGCTAGGGGTAAAAAAGTTGGCGATTCCTTGAGCCAGCGTGGACTCGGGAAATACCCCGGTAATGAAGAGGGGAATCTGTAGCAGCGCAGCGGCAAAGATGATGGGAATCACCCCAGCAGCGTTGAGCTTGATGGGGATATACGTGGCCTGTCCGCCAAACATCTTACGGCCCACCTGCTTACGGGCGTACTGCACCGGGATGCGGCGCTCGGCCTGCTGGACAGCCGCCATCACCCCAAAGGCCAGCACGACAAAAGCTAGGAAGATCAGGAGGGCAATTAGGTTGACCTCGCCGGTGCGCACCAGGCCAAAGGTGCGGCCCAGTTGGGGTAGCCAGGCCGCCACGATACCAGCAAAGATCACCATGCTGGTGCCGTTGCCGATACCGTATTCGGTGATGCGCTCGGCCATCCAAAGCAGCAAAGCGATGCCGGCCACCTGGGTGATCACCACCACGAAGTAGAAGAAGAAACCGGGCTCCCAGCCAGGAAGCAGGAAAGCCCCGTTGTTGGAGCCCAGGAAGGCTGTGGCCAGAAATAACCCCTGCACTGCCCCCAGCGCGATGCCGGCGATGCGGGTGTACTGGGTGATGATGCGGCGGCCTTCCTCGCCTTCTTTTTGCAGCTTTTCCAGCGCCGGGACGACCGTTACCAGAAGCTGCATGATGATGGCGGCGGTGATGTAGGGCATGATGCCCAGAGCAAAGATGGAGAACTGCTCGAAGTTGCCGCCGGAGAACAGGTTGACCAGGCCCAGGGCGCTGCCGGCCTGGGTACCCAAAAACTCGCGGATTTTACTGATATCCACCCCAGGGGTGGGAATAAAGGTACCCAACCGATACAACGCCAGCACCAAAAGCGTAAACAGGATGCGTTTACGCAGCTCAGGGATGATGATGGCGGAACGGAAGGCCGCGAGCATCCTAGGCCCCCTCGATCACGATGGCTTCCCCACCCGCCGCCTTGAGTTTTTCCATGGCGGCTTGGGAGAATTTGTGAGCGCGCACCCTCACACCACTGGCGCTACCCAGCGCCAGCACCTTGACCGGGTAACCCGAGCGCACCAGACCGGCCTGGGCCAGCGCCTCGGGGCCCACCTCGCCAGAGGCGAAGTGTTTAGCGATTGCACCGAGGTTGACCACCTGGTACTCGACCCGCTTGAGCTCCCCGTGAGAGTCACCCTTCATACCGCGCTTGGGCAAGCGCATGATCAAGGTGGAGCGCCCCCCCTCAAAACGTGCTGGGTTCTTCAGGCCACCCGAACGGGATTTCTGGCCCTTGTGACCCCGCCCGGCGGTCTTGCCATGACCAGAGCCAGGGCCCCGGCCCACGCGCTTGCGGCGTTTATTGGCCCCTTGGTTGGGACGAACATCGCTAAGTTTCATTCCAGCACCTCCACCAGATGAGCCACCTTACGAATCTGGCCGCGCACGACAAGGTTGTCCTGCAGCTCGCGGACGCGGTTCATCTTGGTTAGGCCCAGTATTTTAAGGGCCACTTTTTGGTCTTTAGGATAACCGATCGGGCTCTTCACCAGCCGCACCTTCAGGGTCGCCATCAGGCCACCTCCTCAGACTTTGCGGGAGCTTCGCGCAAGCGCTTTACATCATCCCAGGTCTGTAGCTGGCGCAGGGCCTCCATGGTGGCGTAGGCAATGTTCACCGGGTTGCGGGAGCCTAGCTCCTTGGTGAGAATGTCGGTGATGCCGGCCAGCTCGAGGATCGCGCGGGGCACCTGACCCGCAATGACCCCCGTGCCAGGGGCCGCCGGGCGCAGCAGGATGGTGGAGGCACCCCAGGTTACGCTGATTTCGTGGGGGATGGTGCCGTTGTGCAAAGGCACCTCGATCATGTCGCGCTTGGCGTAGTTGTTGGCCTTCTGTACGGCCATAGGCACTTCTTTGGCCTTGCCCAGGCCCAGGCCCACACGGCCCTGCCGGTCGCCCACGGCCACCAAAGCCCCAAAGCGGAAGCGGCGCCCCCCTTGGTAGGTTTTGGAGGTGCGGCGCACAAAGATCATCTTCTCTTCAAAATCGGTTTCAGGCATATGTAACCTCGCTCGAGGTAGAAGGGCAGAAAACCAGAGACCCTATTTCGAGGCTTAGGCTTCGGGTTTCTCGCCTCCGGAGTCAGAACTCCAACCCGCCCTCACGGGCGCCTTCGGCCAGGGCTTTTACGCGCCCGTGATACTTGAACGCGCCCCGGTCGAACACTACCTGAGATATACCCTTGGCCCTGGCCGCCTCGGCAATGGCCAGGCCCACTTTTTTGGCCACCTCGGTTTTGTTGCCGGTGAGCTTGAGAGACTTGCTCGAGGCCGCCACCAGGGTGTGTCCTTTGCTATCGTCGATGATTTGAGCATAGATGTGCCGTAAGCTGCGGTGCACGCTCAAGCGCAAGCGGCCAGAGGCCTTCACGGCGTTGCGAACCCGGAACTTGCGGCGCTCTTCGGTGGTCAAACGAGCCACAGATTCACCTTCCTCTATTTGCCTGCGGTCTTGCCGGGCTTGGTCTTGATTACCTCATCGGCGTAACGAATGCCCTTGGCGTGGTACGCATCGGGGGGGCGCACGGCGCGCACGTTGGCAGCCACTTGACCCACCAGCTGCTTGTCGATGCCAATTACCCGGACCCTGGTGGGCTCGGGCACTTCAAAGGTGATGCCATCGGGGGGCGTGACGATGTCTTTGTGGCTGTGCCCTACGGTCAGCTCGAGGTTCTTACCCTGCATGGCCGCACGATAACCGGTTCCACTGATCAGCATTTCCTTCACATACCCCACCGAAACACCTTGCACCGCGTTGGCGATAAGGGTGCGGGTAAGGCCGTGTAGGCTCTTGTGAGTACGGCTATCCGAAGGGCGGCTAACAGTGACGGTCCCCCCTTCGCTTTTGACCATCAGATCGGGATGCACAGGCACAGTCAGCTCGCCCTTGGAACCCTTGACCTTGACAAAGCCAGGGGCCACTTCCACGGTCACGCCCTTGGGCAAGGTGATGGATTGTTTTCCGATGCGGCTCATTACCACACCTCGCAAATCACTTCGCCACCGACACCCAGTTTGCGGGCTTCGCGGTCGGGCAGTAGGCCTTTGGAGGTCGAGACTATGGCCAAACCTAGGCCGCGGCGCACGATGGGCACGTTCTCAGCAGTCACGTACACCCGGCGACCGGGACGGCTCACCCGGCGAATGTGCCTGATGACCTGTTCGCGGCGGGGGCCATACTTAAGGGTTAGGCGGAGGAAAGGCTTGCCTCCCACTTCGATGCGCTCCACCCCTTTGAGAAAACCTTCCTTTACAAGGATGCCGGCGATCTGCTCCTTAAACTTGGAAGCAGGCACATCCACGTTTTCCTTGTAAACCCGGACACCATTGCGAATCCGGGTCAGCATATCGGCAATCGGATCACTGAGCATTGCTGCATCTCCTTCTTCTGGGGTGACCCCGCTTGGTTGAGAGGTTTGCAGAGCCCGGTCTTGGCCAAACAGGCCAACCTATCAGCTCAGAACATCCGCGAGAGAACACCCTGGGATTGGCCCTGCGGTATCGGCGAAAGCTCACCGACCTACAAAGCAACCTCTACCAGCTGGCTTTCTTAACGCCAGGCAACTGGCCCTTATGGGCCATTTCACGGAACTGAAGACGCGAAAGGCCAAAGTAGCGCAAGTAAGACCGGGCACGGCCCGTCACCGCACAGCGGTTTTTGTGGCGGGTGGGGCTGGCGTCGCGCGGCAATTCGGCCAGCGCAGCGTAGTCACCCGCGGCCTTGAGGGCCGCCCGCTTGGCTGCATATTTGGCAATGGTCCTCAGCTTGCGTTTCATCTTCTCGATCTGAGATTTTTTAGCCATGTGCTCACCTCCTTATCCAGTCCGAGCAACAACTAGTCAATGATAGCAAAAACTATTTGCGGAAGGGAAACCCGAGCAGCTCGAGCAGGGCTTTGGCTTCTTCGTCGGTCTTGGCTGTGGTGACCACCGCGATATCCATGCCGCGAACGGCATCCACCATGTCGTAGGTAATCTCCGGGAAGATGGCCTGCTCCCTCAAGCCCAGGTTATAGTTTCCGCGGCCATCGAAGGCGTTGGGGTTCACCCCGCGGAAGTCGCGGATGCGGGGCAGGGCAATGTGAATTAGCTTTTCGGCAAAAATCCACATGCGGTCGCCCCGCAGCGTAACCCGCAAACCGATGGGCATACCCTGGCGCAGCTTGAAGTTGGAGATAGACTTTTTGGCGCGGGTGATGGCTGGCTGTTGACCGGTGATGGCGGCCAGCTCTTTACCAGCTTTTTCCAGGATTCGGCTGTCTTCTTTAGCTTCACCTAGGCCCTGGTTGACCACGATTTTCGTCAGGCGGGGCACGGCCATGATGTTTGCGTAGCCGAAGCGCCTCATTAGCTCGGGGCGAATTTCTTCCAGGTAGCGTTTCTTGAGGGCAATTTCTAGTGGCATCGGCATCCCCCTTATTTGGTATCCAGCACGCCATCGCACTTCACGCAGGCGCGCACCTTGGTGCCATCGGGCAGCACTTTCTTACGGATACGGGTTGGCTTCTCGCAGCTTGGACATATCGGCATGACCTTGGAGGCATGAATGGGTGCCTCGGTCTCGATAAAGCCCCCCTGGGGGTTGCGGGGGTTGGGTCGCACGGCGCGCTTGATGAGGTTCAGCCCCTCAACCACTACCAGCCCCTCTTTAGGCATCACAGCCTTGACCTTACCGGTTCCACCGCGAAGTCCCTCCTTGCCGGAGAGAACTATCACCGTGTCCCCTTTTTTGACATGTATCTTCATCTAAATTCCTCCGATTTTGCTTCAGGGCCAACCGCTAGACACCAAACTACGAGCTTAGCAGAAACTGCCCTAAAAAGCATCCTGTGTAAGAACTTGCCCGGCCTATTCCCGGCAAGCTGGGTGCGGGAGGAGAGGCCTGGGCAGCCTCTCGTGTATCGGAACAACTTGCCTACGGCAAGAACCCGCCAACCCGTTCAAAGCCTAAAGCACCTCGGGGGCCAGCGAAACAATCTTCATGAAGCCGCGTTCACGCAACTCACGGGCTACCGGCCCAAAGACGCGGGTGCCTCGAGGCTCGTTCTGCTGGTTGATGATGACCGCCGCGTTGGTGTCGAAGCGGATGGAGGAACCGTCCTGCCGGCGGATTTCCTTAGCCGTCCGAACCACCACGGCCCTGACCACATCGCCTTTCTTAACCATGCCGCGGGGAATGGCTTCCTTGACCGAAGCCACGATCACGTCCCCCACGCTAGCGTACTTGCGGTGATGGCCGCCCATCACCCGGATACAGGCAATCTTGCGGGCGCCCGTGTTGTCGGCGACTTCCAGCACAGTTTCTTGCTGTATCACGCTTTACCACGCTCCTTGCGCAAGAGGTAGCGCTCGACGAGGTCCATGCGGCCCTCCTCGAGGCGCCCGACCACCACAAACTTCTTATTTTTAGAAATCGGGGTGGCTTCCCGAATTTCAACGACATCACCTAGCTTGTACTGGTCGTTTTCGTCATGAGCAAGGTACTTCTTGGACTTTTTGATCACCTTGCCGTATAGCGGGTGCTGCATCTGGCGCTCGACCAGAACCGTAACGGTCTTCTGCGCCTTGTCGCTCACCACCACGCCGGTAAGAACTTTTTTAGGCATCGTGGGCTCCTTTGGCCCTCTGCTGTGCTTGGGCCTTCACTTTCTCGGCTAGCACCGTCATCATGCGGGCAATTTCGCGCCTCGCTTCAGATACCCGATGATTTTTATCAAGCTGACCGATGCTGGCCTGGAAGCGCAGCTCCATCAGCTCTTTCTTAGTGTCCTGAATCCGCTTTTGCAACTCGGCCACCGAAAGTTTGCGCAGCTCACTGGGCTTCGTCGTAGGCATCGCGTCTCACCACCTTGGTCTGAATGGGCAGCTTGTGGCCGGCCAGGCGCAGGGCTTCGCGGGCCTGCTCCTCGGTCACACCGGATACCTCGAACATGACCCGGCCCGGCTTTACCACCGCCACATACCCCTCTACGTTCCCTTTACCCTTACCCATCCGCACTTCCAGCGGCTTCTTGGTGTAAGGTTTGTCGGGGAAGATACGGATGAAGATTTTGCCGCCGCGGCGGAAGTGGCGCACCATGGCCACACGGGCCGCCTCGATCTGCTGGCTGGTAATCCAGGAGGGTTCCATGGCCACCAAACCCCACTCGCCAAAGGCCACGTAATCGCCGCCCTTGGCGGTTCCCCGCATGCGGCCCCGGTGGGCCTTGCGGTATTTCATGCGCTTGGGCATCAGCATGTTCTATTCGCCCCCTTCCTTACCCGTGGCTCCGGCCTTGCGAACGGCCGAGCGGCGACGTGGTTTGCTGTCCTGGTCGCGTTTTGGCGCAACTGGGCGCGCTGCAGGTGCAACCCCCGGCGCCACCTTCTTGCCGCCAATCACCTCGCCCATGAAGATGTAGGCTTTGACCCCGAGCGAGCCGTAGGTGGTTTCGGCCCGAGCTGTCCCATAGTCGATGTTGGCCCGCAAGGTGTGCAGGGGCACCCGCCCCTCCGCCGCCCATTCGACGCGGGCTTGCTCGGCCCCGCCGATGCGGCCCGAAACCACGATTTTGGCTCCCTGGGCACCCGCCTCGCGCACCCGCTGCACCGCTTGTTTGATGCTACGGCGCACCGCAAAACGGCGTTCGATCTGCTCGGCCACGCGCTGGGCCACCAAAGGCGCAGAGAGGTTGGGGTTGCCCACCTCCTGTACGTTAAGGGCCACAGTCCTGCCGGGAAACTTACTCTGTAAGCTTTCGCGCAGGCGCTTGATGGTCTCGCCCCCGCGCCCGATAACCACGCCCGGCTTGGCCGCATATACCATAACCGTGACATTATCGGCGGCCCGCTCGATGTCGATACGGGCCAGGCCCGCCTGTTGCAGTTCTTTTTCAATGAGCGAGCGGATCAGGCGGTCTTCTGCCAAGGTTTTGGCATAGGCCTTTTTACCGGCGTACCAGCGCGACTCGAAATCGCGGGTGATACCTAGGCGCAGACCCACGGGATGAATCTTATTACCCATTTTTCTCCCCCACGACAATGGTGATATGGCTGGTGCGCTTCTTGATCATGTTGGCGCTGCCACGGGCTCGAGGCAGCATGCGCTTGAGGGCCGGGCCCTCGTCCACATAGGCCGCTTTGACGTAGATCTGATCTTCGATCATGTTTTTGCGATCGTCGTTCATGCCGTTGGCCGCAGCCGACTCGAGCACCTTGGCCACCACTTCCGCGGCGCGGTGTGGGGTGTATTTGAGGATGGCGCGAGCTTCCTCGAGCTTCTTACCCCGGATCAGGTCCACAACCCGGCGCACCTTGCGCGGCGACATGCGGACGTAGCGGGCTGTGGCCAAGGCGTAGGTATGGGCCTTTTCTTCCTTGAGGGCCTCTCTTCGCTGACGCAGCGACAGCTTGGCATAGCGCATTAGGCCCGCCGAGCCGGGGTGGTGAACATCGCGCAGATCCTTGCGAATATCGCTGCGATCACCTTTTTTCAAACGTTTTCTAGCTTCCATCACCGAACCCCTTACTTCTTGGCGGTCTTAGCTTCTTTGCTGTGGCCGCGGTAGGTACGGGTAAGCGAGAACTCGCCCAGTTTATGCCCGACCATCTGCTCGGTCACGTACACCGGCACGTGCTGCTTGCCGTTGTAAACCGCCAAGGTGTGGCCAACCATCTCAGGCACAATGGTGCTCCGACGGCTCCAGGTCTTAATCACCCGCTTTTCGCCTTTGGCGTTCATCGCCTCGACTTTTTCCAGCAGGTGGCTTTCCACAAAAACCCCTTTTTTCAAGCTACGTGGCATTGTTCACCTCTACTTGCGACGAGACACGATGAGTGCGCTCGAGGGCTTCTTCCTCTTGCGGGTCTTGAGGCCTTTGGCTTGCTGACCCCAAGGCGAAACCGGCGGACGGCCACGGGGTGCCCGGCCTTCACCGCCACCGTGCGGGTGGTCTACAGGGTTCATCGCCGTACCGCGCACATGGCCTTTGCGACCCAGGTGGCGGGTACGGCCAGCCTTACCGAGCACGATGTTCTTGTGATCGGCGTTGGATACCACCCCGATGGTGGCATAGCATTCGCCGTGCACCTTGCGCAGCTCGCCCGAGGGCAGGCGCAAGATCACATAGTTGCCTTCGCGGCCCTGTACCTGCACGCTGGTGCCGGCGCTGCGGGCCATTTTGGCCCCCTTGCCGGGCTCGAGCTCCACCGCGTGAATCACCGTGCCGACCGGGATAAAGCGCAGCGGCAGCGCATTGCCCACCGAGATGGGCGCTTCGGGGCCACTGGTGACGATGGTATCGACCTTGAGGGCATCGGGGGCCAGGATGTAGCGCTTTTCGCCGTCGCGGTAGAACAGCAGGGCGATGCGCGCGGTGCGGTTGGGGTCGTACTCGATGGCCGCAACCCGCGCAGGAATGCCCGCCTTATCCCGACGGTAGAAGTCGATGATGCGGTAAAGCTGCTTGTGCCCACCGGAAATAAAGCGGCTGGTGATGCGGCCCTGGTTGTTGCGCCCCCCGGTTTTTTTCATCGGGGCGGTGAGGCTTTTCTCCGGGCGTTTTTTGGTCAGCTCAGAGAAGTCGGCCACCGTCATGAAGCGGCGCGATGGGGTGTAGGGTCTGAATTTCTTAACTGCCATTATGTTCTTCCTCTCACCTGATACGGGCTGACCGAGTCGCCCTGATGCCAAGTGGATTTTTGCCCCTTCATCGTGCTGCGCTCTTGGATACGCATGTACGCTCGGTCTCGAGGCGGTTTGGAGGGCATGGGGCTTGTGGTTCGTCTTGTGCTCGGCCCTCCTCGATAAAAGCCTTTGCGAGCAGAACCAATCGTTTAGATCAGTCCTTCCAGGGCTTCAATCTTCTGTCCAGCGGCCACCTTCACGATGGCCTTCTTGCGGTCGGGGCGCTTACCCATAAAACGGCCCAGGCGCTTGTGCTTGCCCAGCGTGTTCTGGGTGTTGACCCGCACCACCTTGACTTTGAAGGCGGCCTCCACCGCGTTGGCAATCTCGGTTTTGTTGGCCTTGGGGTGTACCCAGAAGGTGTATACCCCATCGGCGAAACGAGCATAGGCCTTCTCCGACAAAACGGGTTGGATGATCACATCGTGGGGGGTTTTCATCAGGCCTCACCTCCTTCGCTCTGGCCCAGCCGGGCCTGCACACCCGCCCAGGCCGAGGCCTCCATAACCAGGGCTTCTTGGTGCAGGATGTCGTAGACGTTGAGCCCCTCAGGGGCCAGCACCCGTAGCTGGGGCAGGTTGCGGGCGGCGCGGGCCACCTTCTCGTCGCTGGTCACCAGCAGGATGGAAGGGCCCTCGAGGTTGTGGGCTTTGAGCCAGGCTACAAACTCCTTGGTCTTGCCGTTCACGCCCTTGAAGTCCTCCACCAGAAAGAACTTGCCCTCCCTGGCGCGGTCGGCCAGGGCCATGGAGAGCCCCAGCTTGCGCACCTTTTTGGGCAGGGTGTAGCTGTACTCGCGGGGCTGCGGCCCAAAAACCGTGCCACCCCCTACGAAGATGGGGGCGCCATAGTCGCCGTGCCGGGCCCGGCCGGTGTGCTTTTGTGCGTACATCTTCTTGGTGGTGAAGTTCACCATACCCCGGGTCTTGGTGGCCGCCGTGCCCCGCCGACGTGAAGCCAGCTGCCAGCGCACCACCTCGTAGAGCACGTGGCCGTTCACCTTTTGGGGCAGCGCAGCCTCCACGGTCTTGTCGCTTCCGAGCACCGGAAGTTGATACATCACTTACCTCCCTTGCTGGCCTTGGTCGTTGGCGCTTTGCTGGTCTGGCGCACCACCACCAGGCTGCCGTTGGCCCCCGGCACCGAACCCTTGACCAGAATCAGGTTCTCGCTCTCCAGCACATCCACCACCTCGAGGCCCTGAATCGTCACGCGCTCGTTACCCCAGCGCCCAGCCATCTTCTTACCCTTGAAAACCCGGCCCGGGGTCTTGCGGTTACCGATCGAACCAGCGTGGCGGTGGATCTTGTGGGCACCGTGCGAGTCGTTGCCACCGGCAAAGTTCCACTTCTTCATCACGCCGCTAAAGCCGTGGCCCTTGGAGGTTCCCGTCACGTCCACCACTTCACCAACGTTGAAAATGCCCACCGTTACGACGTCACCCTCGGGGTTGAAGCCCCGCAGCTCGCGCAGGTACTTCACCGGCTCTACACCGGCCCTGGCGAAATGCCCCTTCGCCGGCTTGTTAACCCGCTGGGGCTTCTGGCTTTGAAAACCGAGCTGAACTGCTTCGTACCCGTCCTTCTCAACGGTTTTACGCTGCACCACCGGACAGGGACCCGCCAGAATCACTGTGACCGGCACGGCCTTGTCACCTCGCCAGATCTGGGTCATGCCCACTTTAGTTCCGAGGATGCCCTTCATTAGCGGCCTCCTATCATCTTGAGTTCAATCTCGACACCGGTGGGCAGGTCAAGGTTACGCAGCCCCTCGATGGTCTTGGGGGTGGGATCGGAGATGTCCACCAGTCGGTTGTGGGTACGCAGCTCGAAGTGTTCCCGGCTGTCTTTGTGCTTGAAGGGGCTGCGCAACACGGTAAAACGGCGGATACGGGTCGGCAGCGGCACCGGGCCGGAAACCTGGGCCCCGCTGCGGCGGGCCGTCTCCACGATCTTGGCCGCCGAGGCGTCCAAGCTCTTGTGGTCGAAGCCCCGAAGTTTGATACGAATCTTTGGCATCTAGGGCCTCCCTTACTCGATGATCTTGGAGACCACTCCGGCCCCGACGGTGCGACCGCCTTCGCGGATGGCGAAGCGCAGGCCTTCCTCCATGGCGATGGGCTTGATGAGCTCGACGGTGAAGGTGACGTTGTCCCCC
>Ga0308412_1000821_pt1 | contig 16455 bp, 17 predicted proteins | sample HotsprottomLayer_FD_202357 | JGI IMG/M metagenome (GOLD analysis project Ga0308412, IMG submission 202357) | Hot spring phototrophic mat microbial communities from Octopus Spring, Yellowstone National Park, Wyoming, United States -... | ecosystem: Environmental > Aquatic > Thermal springs > Hot...
ATCCTCGGGGCGGGGCCACACGGCCAGCGCGAGCGTCGCCAGCGCACCGAGCGCGACGGCGGCCCACGCCACCCGCCGCCACGTCCCGACGGTCGCCGCGGGGCGGTGGCGGTGGCGCTCGGCCGGCATCGGCGGCACCTCAGCCGACCCCTCGGGCCCGCGCGACCATCCGGTCGAGGACCGGCCGGGTGAGCGGTCCGTAGTAGGCGCCGGCGACGATCCCGTCGGGCCCGATGACATAGGTCTCGGGCTGCCCGCGGGTGCCGAAGTCGACGGTGGCCTGGCGGGCGCCGCGCCCCACCCCGACCGGCCAGGTGATGGCACGGCGGCGCACCGCGGTCCGGGCGGCCCGGTCGGTGTCGTCACGGGTGATCCCCACCAGGGCGTACGACGGGTCGTCGCGGTGCTCCGCCCACCAGCGCCGCAGCACCGGTTCCTCCTCCCGGCAGGGCAGGCACCAGGAGTTCCAGAAGCTCACCACCACGGTGCGCCCGGCGAGCGCGGCGGAACGGATCGGGGTGCCGTCCACCCCGGTCATCGCGAACGACGGGGCGGGACGGCCCACCAGGCGGCTGCGGTTCGCGTCCGCCCGGGGGTCGGAGCGCACGGTGAGCGCGAGGACGATCGTGAACGCCACCACCGCGACGCCGACGGCGAGCGCCAGGCGGCGGAGCGGGCGCTGCACCCGGCTCACGGCCCGCGCCGCCCCTCGGTGGACGCCGCATCCGACCGCCCGCCGCTCCCACTGCTCGTGGTGACATGCTCACCACCGGTGCGCGACGGTGCGGCGACCGGGTCGTCCCCGAACGTCACCGGCGATTCGCCCACCGATTCGCCCGCCACCGCCGATTCGCCCGCCACCGCCGATTCGCCCGGCGATTCGCCCACCGGTTCGCGGCGCGGTCCGCCCGCAGCGAGGGCGGCGCCGATTCGCCCGCCGATTCGCCGACCGCTTCGAGCGGCCGGGGTGAGGGCGAGGAGGGTCCCGGCGGCCATGATCGCCCCACCCACCCACAGCCACAGCACCATCGGCTTGACCGCCACACCCACCGTCACCCGACCCGCTTCGTTCGGCGAGGACACCAGGGTGAGGTAGAGGTCCTCACGCAGGCCGGTGCGGACCGAGGGGGTACCGATCCCCATGTTCGCGTTCGGGAAGGTGGACACCGCCGGGGCGTAGGTGCCCAGCGCCCGCCCGTCGCGCCGGACCGCCAGGCGGGCCGAGACCTTCGTGCGTTGCGGGCTCACCGATCGGCGACTCCCGAGGTAGGTGACCTCGTATCGGCCCACCGTGGCGGTCTCCCCCACCCGCAGGCGCACCTCCCGGCCGGTCTGGAACGATGCCGAGGCCACCAGCCCGATCGCGATCGCGACCACGCCCAGGTGCACGACCAGGCCCCCGTAGCGGCGCGGGTTGCCCCGCACGGTGCGCCACAGGGCCCTGCCCCACCCGCACCGGTCGGCCCGCCGCCGGGACCGTGCCGCCACGAACGTCTCGCGGCCGATCGCCGCGGCGCAGAACGCGGCGAGCCCGAACGCCAGCACCGGGCCGGGCCGGCGACCCGCCCACCACAGGGTCGCCGCCATCACCGCCACCCCCACCACCGCGGGCCCGAGGAGCCGGTCCCGCAGCGTCGTGACGCTGGTGGCCCGCCACCCCAACGCCGGGGCCACCGCCATGAGGAACAGCAGCGCCAGCCCCAGCGGTGCGGTCATGCGGGTGAAGTAGGGCGGCCCGACCGCGAGCCGGCTGCCCCGCAGCGCCTCGGCGACGAGCGGGAAGGTCGTGCCGAGCAGCACCACGAACGCGAAGCCCGAGAACAGCAGGTTGTTACCCAGGAACGCCGCCTCCCGCGACAGCGGCGAGTCGATCCGGCCCGGGGCGTGCAGCTCGTCGGCCCGCCAGGCGATGAGCCCGACGCTGCCCAGCATCACCGCCCCGCAGAACCCCAGCAGCCACGGCCCCACGTCCGACTGGGTGAACGCGTGGACCGACCCGACGATCCCGGAGCGGGTGAGGAAGGTCCCGAAGATCGTGAGGCAGAACGTGGCCAGCACGAGCGACAGGTTCCAGACCCGCAGCATCCCGCGCCGTTCCTGGGTCATCACCGAGTGCAGGAACGCGGTGCCGGTGAGCCACGGCAGCAGCGACGCGTTCTCCACCGGGTCCCATCCCCAGTAGCCGCCCCAGCCGAGCACCTCGTACGACCACCATGCGCCCAGCACGATCCCGGCGGTGAGGCACCCCCAGGCCCACAGCGTCGTGCGGCGCAGGTCGGCGAGCCATCCCTCCCCGAAGCGGCCGGTGATGAGCGCGGCGACCGCGAAGCAGAACGGCACGGTGAACCCGACGTAGCCGAGGTACAGCAGCGGCGGGTGGAACGCCATGAGCGGGTGGTTCTGGAGCAGCGGGTTGGGGCCCCGCCCGTCGGCGGGCACCGGGCCCCGCACCGGTTCGAACGGGTTGGCGGCCACCGCCATGAACACGAAGAAGAACGTGGCGACCGCCAGTCCCACGCACAGTGCCCAGGCGACCAGCGGGTCCTCGAGCCGGTGACGGAAGCGCCGGGCCATCCACACCAGGTACCCGGCGAGCACCGCCACCCACAGCAGGATCGACCCTTCCAGGGCGGCCCACAGCCCGGTCACGGTGAACAGCAGCGGCGTGGCCCGGGCGTTGTGCTCGGCGACGTAGCGCACCGAGAAGTCGTGGCGCACCAGCGCCCACTCCATGCACACCACCGCCGCGGCCGCGGCGAACGCCACGAGGTACAGGCAGCGCCGCGCGAGCCGCAGCAGCTCGGGGTCGCGCTGCCGGATCCCCAGGCCGCACAGCACGGTCCCCACCGCCGCGGCGCCGACCCCCAGCACGAGGGTGAGCAGCCCGAGCCGGGAGATCATCCCCCGCTCCCGCCCCGGGCCGCCCCGTTCGAGGGCCGGGACGCGGATCCGGTGTCGGGTGCCGGCGCGTCGCCGGTGTCGACCTTCGGCGGCCGGTACTCGTTGCCGTGCCGGATCATGATGCGCTCCGAGCGGAACACCCGACCGTCGGGGGCGAACCGCCCCTCCGCCACGACCGGCGCGTCGTCCTTGAACAGCTGCGGCGGGTCACCCCGGTGCACCACCCGCACCGTCGCCCGCCCGTCCGTCAACGCGAACGTGACCCCGTCGGGGCGTTCCCGGATCGTGCCCGGCACCACCTGCCCGGCCATCCGGATCCGGCGTGCACCGAGGTCGGTGCGCTCCCCCACCGCCTCCGAGACGGTGCGGAAGTACACGACGTTGTCGGACAGCGCCGCCACCAGCACGACGATCAGCACCACCGCGGCGCCGAGCGCCCCGACCGCCGCCCACGTCCGCGGTCGGCGCCGGGCTGCGGGCGCGGGCATGGTGCCGAGCGGCTCGAGGGCCGTGGGGCTCACCGCCGGGCCCGCATCCACAGCCACACCGTGTACGCCCCGAGCACCGCGGCGGTGCCGACCCAGGCGGCGGCGACGTAGCCGGCGTCGGTCATGGCGCCGGGACCCCCGCACCTCCCAACGGGCCGGTCGGCACCGCGTCGGCGGGCAGCTCGGCGCTGCGCCGCCGGGCGGTGATCGCCGCCTCCAGGGCCTGCGCCGCCCGGTGCTCGTCGGCCCCGGCGATCCGGTACCGCAGCCCGAGCAGCGCGAGGTACAGCAGGGTGAACGCGAGGACCCCGACCCACAGCGTCAGCGCCATCGTCCCCTCGATCTGCGGGTCGAGCTCCGGGTTGAACACCGTGGCCCGCTGGTGCAGGGTCCGCCACCACTCCACCGAGAAGTGCACGACCGGCACGTCGGCAAACGCCACCAGCGCCGCGATCGCGGCGCGTCGGGCGGCGACCTCCCCCCGGCCGAGCACCCGCCGCAGTGCGAGGTAGCCGCAGAACAGGAAGAACAGCACCGCGGTGGTGATGAGCCGGGCGTCCCACGCCCACCACACACCCCAGATCGGCCGGCCCCACAGCGAGCCGAGCGCGAGGGTGAGCCCGCAGAACAGCACGCCCAGCTCGGCGGACGCCCCGGCGAGCCGGTCCCATGCCGCCGCCCGGGTCCGGGGCCAGAGGTACAGGGCGGAGGCGAGGGCGGTGATCCCGAACGCGAGGTACGCGAGCCACGCGGTCGGGACGTGCAGGTACATGATCCGCTGCGCGTCGCCCTGCACCGCGTCCGGCGGCGCGACCACCAGGCCCAGCACCACCAGCGCACCGAGCGCCCCGGCCGCCGCCACCGCCAGGAGGCGGGCGAGCGGGCGGGGGTACAGCCGTTCCGTCGCCGTCATGCTCCGCCGTCCTCCCACAGCGCCCCGAAGGCCAGCATCCCCGCCGCCACCGCGAACAGCGCGAACACCCACAGCAGTGCCACCCACCCCCAGGCGTCGCCGGCGGCCCCGTCGAGCGCGTCCTCGAACGCCCGGGTGGCACCGAGCAGCACCGGGGAGGTGACCGGCAGGACCAGCAGGGGCAGCAGCGTGTCCCGCATCCGGGTCCCCGACGCGAGCCCGGCGTAGAGGGTACCGGTGGCGGCGATCCCGGCGGTCGCGGGCAGCGCGGCGGCGGCCAGCACGGCACCGCCGGTGACCTGCACGTCGTAGAGCACCACCATCGTGGCGCCCAGCACCACCTCGAGCACTGCGAGTTCCACGGTCACGGCGGCCACCTTGCCGAGGAACACCCCGGTGCCGTCCAGGCCGGCGAGCAGCGCCTGGTCCCGTACGCCGGCGGCCTGCTCGACCGCGACCGACCGGCCCACCGCCAGCAGCGCGGCGAGCAGCACCGTCACCCAGAACAGGCCGGGCGCGACCCGCCCGAGCAGGCCCCGGTCGGGGTCGAGCGCGAACGCGAACAGCAGCACCACCACCAAGGCGAACGGCAGCACCTGGCCGCTGGTGACCCGGGCCCGGGTCTCGATACGCAGGTCCTTGGCGGCCACCAGCGCCGCCTCCCGCCACAGCGGCAGCCCTGCGTTCACCGGTCCGCTCATCGGGTGCACGTCCCCGCCGGGCCGGTCCCGGCCCCCGCGCCGGTCACGGCGCCGCCCCGACCACCTCGCGCACCGGGAAGGCCCGGCCCCCGGCGACGTGCACCTCACGCCGGGCCAGCGGGCGGACCCGGTCCCGTTCATGGGAGGCGAGCAACACCGTCCCCCCGGCGGCCGCCGTGACCCCCACCAGGTCGTCGACCAGCGCCCGGCCCGCATCGTCGAGACCGGCGTGCGGCTCGTCGAGCAACAGCAGCGACGGCACCACCAGCGACGCGCCGGCCAGCGCGAGACGCCGGCGCTGCCCGGCCGACAGGCGGGCGGCAGGCATGTCGGCGCAGGGCCCGAGCCCGGCCCAGCCGAGCGTCTCGTCGGCGCAGGTGGCCGCCCGGCCCCGGAGTCGGGCCCACAGCCGCAGGTTCTCCCGCACCGTGAGGTCGTCGTAGGCGCCGGAGTCGTGACCGACGAACCCGACGAGGTGCCGGTGCCTCCGCCGGTCGGTGCGCAGGTCGGCACCGAGCACCACCGCCTCACCCCGGACCACCGGCACCAACCCGGCCAGCATCCGCAGCAGCGTGGTCTTGCCCGCCCCGTTCGGGCCCGACAGGAGCACCACCTCGCCGGCGTCCACGTCGAGGTCGAGACCGGCGAGGGCGGGGAACCCGCCCAGCAGGCACACGACGGAACGGCAACGGACGACGGTCGGCACGCGCGCCTCCCGGCCCTGGAGGGCCCTTGGGGACGCCCCGAGCATACGGAGCGGTCCGTCGGCGGCGGGAACCGGGCGCGGTGGCTGAAGCGGCGGGCCGGATGGCTTGGGCCGGGCCGCGCCGGATGGCCGGGACGGGCTCCGGGCCGCTCCTACCATCGGCCGGTGGCACGGTTGCTCGGCGCGCTCGGGCGGGTCCTGGTGACGCTGGGACTGCTCATCCTCGGGTTCGTCGCCTACCAGCTCTGGGGCACCGGTGTGTTCGAAGCCCGGGCGCAGGACCGCCTGCGCGACGAGTTCACCGCCGCCGCCCGGGCGGTGCGCCCACCGACGGGCACCGACCCCACCGTCCCTCGGACCGCCCCGCCACCACCGCCGAGCGGGGACGCCGTGGCGGTCCTGCGGATCCCCAAACTGGGCCTGGAGCGGGCGGTGGTGGAAGGGGTCGGGGTCGCCGACCTCCGCAAGGGCCCCGGGCACTACCCGCTCACCCCGCTGCCCGGCCAGCGGGGCAACGCCGCCATCGCCGGGCACCGCACCACTTACGGGGCGCCGTTCCACCGGCTCGACGAGCTGAGCCCGGGCGACGCGATCCGGGTCACCACGCTCGCCGGCACGTACCGGTACCGGGTGACCGACGCCGGGGACGGGCGCGGGCACCGCATCGTGTCGCCGCGGGAGGTGTCGGTGCTGGACCCGATCGCCGATCCCGACCGTCCGGGCGAGTGGCTGGCGACGCTCACCCTCACGACCTGCCACCCGAAGTACTCGGCCCGTCAGCGCCTCGTGGTGCAGGCGGTCCTCGACCCGGAGCGCTCGGACCCGGCGGCCCCGCCACCGGCCCCCACCCGGGCCGAGCCGCCCCGGCTCGTCGACGCCGGCCACGCCTGGGGCTCCTGGGCCGACCGGCGCGTCACCGGGGCCTGGGGGGCGGCGGTGGCGGCGGTCGGCGGCGTGTGGTGGGCGGCGTTCCGCCGGTGGCGGCGCGGGTGGGTGCGCCTGGCCGGTGCGCTGCCGTTCGTGGCGGTGCTGGTGGTGTTCTACGCGCACCTCGAGCGGCTCATCCCCCAGTACTGAGCGCGCCGCCGCCGGCATCGGTCGCACCGGGACGCCCGGCGCCGAGGCCTCGCAGCACCACCTCGACGACCTCGTCGACGAGACGCCGTTCGGCTTCGGTGTCGAAGCCGGGGGAGGCGGCCAGCAGGGTGGCGACCCCGTGCATCGCCGCCCAGAGGGTCAGGCTGGCGGTGAACGGGTCGGCGGGCGCGAGCCGGCCCGCCGCGGTCGCCTCCTCCACCGCGCCGGCCGCCACCCGGAACGCCTTGGTCGCCGCGGGCAGCTCCTCCACCGGGGCCGACACCCAGTCGGGCCGGAACGCGAACAGCACCGCGAACAGCGCCGGGTGGGTGCGGGCATGCTCCACGTAGGCCCGGCTCATCGCCCGGATCCGATCGAGGGGGTCGGGATCGTCGATCGCCTCCAGCCGCTCCAGGAGCCGGCCGAGCTCGTCCTCGGCGAGCGCCCGGACCAGCGCGTCCTTGCTCGCCACGTACGCGTACAGGGCCGGTGCGGTCACCCCGAGGTCGCGGGCGACCTGGCGCAGTGACAGGGCCCCGAGCCCGTGCCGGACCACCCGGCGGCGGGCCGCGGCGAGCACCGCCTCCCGGCTCAGCGGCTCACGGTCGCTGTTCGCCACGACCCTCTCGCCCCCTCTCGACACGCCTGGTGAACGGTGTAAAGTCCGGCGCGTGACCGACGCGACGACCACCACGGCAGGGACCAAGGTAGGCACCTCGACGGCGACCGGCCCAGCTGCGACACCGGCGAGCCCCTGGCTGTCGGGGTACTACGCCCCCGTCCCCGACGAGCTCGACGCCGCCGACCTGCCGGTGCAGGGACGGATTCCCGCCGGGCTGGAGGGCAGCTACCTGCGCAACGGCGCGAACCCCAAGTTCCTGCCGCCGTGGCGCTACCACCTCTTCGACGGTGACGGGATGCTGCACGGCGTGACCGTCGCCGGCGGGCGGATCTCCTACCGGAACCGCTGGATCCGCTCGGCCGGCCTCGCCGCCGAGGAGCGGGCCGGACGGGCCCTGTACGGGGGCTTCTACCACCCGGCGTTCCCCGACCCGTCCCTGGTCGGCGACGCCGGCGGGATGAAGAACACCGCCAACACCCACGTCATCCGCCACGCCGGGCGGATCCTCGCGCTCATGGAGGCGGCCAAGCCCACCGAGGTGACCCCCGAGCTCGAGACGGTCGGCGAGTGGGACTTCGGGGGCCGGCTCACCGGCGCGTTCAGCGCCCACCCGAAGATCGACCCGGCCACCGGGGAGATGATCTCGTTCTCCTGGGTGGGAGGGATCACCGTGTACGTGGTGTCACCGACCGGTGAGCTCGTCCGACAGGTGCCGGTCGACCTGCCGGCACCGGTGATGATGCACGACTTCGCGGTCACCGCCCGGCACGTGGTGCTGCTCGACGCGCCGGTGGTGATGGACTTCGCCGGCTGGTTCGCCGGCGGCCCGATGGGGACCTGGCAGCCCGAGCGGGGCACCCGCATCGGAGTGATGCCCCGCGACGGCGACGGCACCGACGTCCGCTGGTTCGAGGTGCCGACCTCCTGGGTGGCGCACTTCCTCAACGCCTACGACGACGGCGACCGGGTGGTGGTCGACGCCTGCCGCATGGACCGCCTGAACTTCATGCTGGACCCCGACGACCCACCCACCGGGGCGGAAGGGGTGCTGACCCGGTTCACGATCGATCTCGCCGCCGGGCGGGCCGGCTTCGAGGCGCTCGACGACCGCTGCGGGGACTTCCCCCGCGTCAACGACGACCGGGCCTGCCACCCGCACCGGTACGGGTACGTCGCCTGCTACTCGACCGGTGACCCCCAGCCGGGCGGTGAGTTCGACCTGGTGGTGAAGTACGACCTGGAGCGGGGCACCAGCGAGGCGTACCGGTTCGGTCCCGGCGAGACGATCGGGGAACTCGTGTTCGCGCCCGATCACGACGGGCGGGCCGAGGACGACGGCTGGCTCGTCGGGTTCGCCACCGACCTGGCGCGCCTGGAGACCGACTTCGTGGTGCTCGACGCCCGCGACGTGGGCGCCGGACCGGTCGCCCGGGTGCGCATGCCTCGCCGGGTGCCGTTCGGGTTCCACGGCTCCTGGCTCCCGGCGACCTGAGCCCGACCGCACGGGTCCCACCGGGCCCGGCCCGGGTCGGGCGCGTTCAGGCGGGGTGGTGGATTTGACCGGGTGCCCCCGTGCGCCGTACACGTTGCCCGTGCCGCACCCCCTCCGCGCCGGTGTCCACGCGCGCCCGCACCGCCGGATCGCCTGAGGCATGGGTTCCTTCGAGAGTCTCACCGACCCGGCGATCCTGTTCTTCTGCCTCGGGGTGTTCATGGGCCTGGTGGGCTCGAACCTCGAGGTCCCGGCCCCGATCGCCCGGTTCCTGTCGCTCTATCTGCTCGTGTCCCTCGGGTTCAAGGGTGGCCGGTCGCTCGCCGAGTCGGGCATCGACTCGATGACGCTGCGGGTGCTGGGCCTGGCGGTCCTCATGGCCCTGCTCGTCCCGTCGCTCGCTTACCCGGTGCTGAGCCGCATCCGGCGCTTGCCCCGCCTGGACGCGGCGGCGATCGCCGCGACCTACGGATCGGTGAGCGCGGTCACGTTCATCACCGCCACCCAGTACCTCCGGGACCGGGAGGTCGACGTGGGGGGCTACATGACGGTGGCGTTGGTGATCATGGAGTCACCGGCGATCGTGATGGCGGTGCTGCTGGCGAGCTGGGTCCGCCACCACCAGGCCACGGCCGGGCCCGGCCAGGCCCCGATGCTGAGCGCCAACGCCTTGGGCCCGGGGAAGGTGATCGTCGACGAGCCCTCCGAGGAGGCCGCGGCCGCGGCTCACGCGCAGGCCCGCGGGATCTCGGTGCGGGCCGTGCTGCACGAGGCGCTCACCGACGGGTCCCAGCTGCTCCTCATCGGCAGCCTGGTGGTCGGGGCGTTGGCAGGCACGAAGGGTGGCCGGGCGATGGCGCCGTTCACCGAGGGGCTCTTCAAGGGGCTGCTGGCGCTGTTCCTGCTCGAGATGGGGTTGCTCGTGAGCCGCCAGTTGCGCCAGACCCGTGGGCTGGAGCCCCAGCTCGTGGCGTTCGCGCTGCTGGCCCCGCCGGTCAACGCCATGATCGCCACCCTCATCGGCGCCGCCGCCGGCCTCGCCACCGGTGATCTCACGCTGCTGGCGGTGCTGTCGGCCAGCGGTTCCTACATCGTGGTACCCGCGGTGCTGCGCTTCGCGATCCCCGAGGCCCAACCGGGCCGGTACTTCACGATGGCGTTGGGGATCACGTTCCCGCTGAACGTGCTGGTCGGCATCCCCGTGTACCACGCGCTGGCCAAGGCCTTCACCTGACCGTCGGCCCGGCGGCCCCGCGCCCGACTCTCGCGGGCCACGGGCCGGGGTGTGCCCGGGCCGGGGTGGGGTCAGCGTCCCTCGAAGCGTGGGGACCGCTTGGCGGCGAACGCGTCGAGGCCTTCGGCGAGGTCCCGGCTGGTGAAGCAGCGCGCCTCGGCGGCGTCGATCGCCGCGAGCCGGTCGGCGGGCGGGGTGGCGGTCTCGGCGATCGCGACGAGCGCCTGCTTGTGCCCGGCGAGGGTGAGCGGGGCGAGGCCGGCCAGCTCCGTCGCCAACGCGAGCGCAGCGGCGAGCGCGTCGTCGGCGACCCGTTGCACGAGCCCGAGCCGGGCGGCCTCGTCCCGGTCGAGGCTGCGCCCGGTCAGCAGCAGGTCCTGCGCGCCGGCCAGACCCACGGCCTGGGCGAGCCGGCGGATGTTCGGTGCGCTGAGCATGACCCCGAGCCGCACCGCCGGGATCGCGAAGGTCGCCGCCGGCCCGGCGACCCGCAGGTCGCAGGCGGCCACGAGCTGGGTGCCGGCACCGATGGCGGGACCGTCCACTGCGGCGATCACCGGCTGGGGCATCGCGGTGATCACCCCCAGCAGGGCCTCGAACGCGGGCCGGAACGTGTCGCCGCCACCCTGGACGATGCCGCCGCTCCCGGTGCCGGCACCGGACGGGTCGGCGCCGGATCCGTCGCCGCCTCCGGCGCCGACCGCGTCGGCGGCCCGCCGGGCGAGGTCGGCCCCGGCGCAGAACACCCCGCCGGCGCCGGTGAGCACCACCGCCCGCAGCCCGCCGGCGGCGGCCTGCTCCAGGTGCGCCCGCAGCGCGTCGCACAGCTCCGCCGACAGGGCGTTGCGCCGCTCGGGGCGGTCGATCACCGCCAGACCGACCCGGTCGGCGGGTTCTGACCAGCGGATCACCGGTTCAGGACTCGTCGATCACGGCGATGAGGTCGCCTTCCTGGACGACCTGCCCCGCCGCCACGTGCAGCTCCCGCACCACCCCGGGCACCTCGGTGACCACCGGGATCTCCATCTTCATCGACTCGAGGATGCAGATCTCGTCGCCCTCGGCGACCATCTGCCCTTCCTCGGCCCGCACCTGCCACACGTTCGCGGTGATCTCCGCGCGGATCTCGGCCATGGCCCGGGGACCCTACCCGGCCGCCGGGCCCGGAGGCGGATCCCGCTCAGCCGACGGGCACGGTCGGCACGGCCGCCGGTGGTGCAGACGCCGACGGTGGTGCGCCGGCGCGCCGGAGCCGGCGGCGCAGCACCAGGAAGTACCAGAGCGCGAGGGGAAGTCCCAGCGGCATCATCACGAGGCCGACCGCCAACAAGACCGCCCAGACGCTGCGGCTCCGACCGACCCGCTCCCAGGCCGCGTCCGATCCCCGCACCACCGAAACGAGCGCCGACAGGACCAGCACGAACCCTCCCGGGCCGATCACCACCACCAGCGCGAACGGCCATACTCCGAGCACGTCATTCAGGCTCATTGCCCCTCCCCTACTAGGCTGCCGCTGCCACTCCGTCACGCTACCGTTCGGGGATCGGCGACGTCGACCGTGACCGGCTGGCCGCGCTGTGCGCCCGCGAGACCGAGGCCTACGTGGCCGCGCACCCCCGGGCCGCCGAGGTGGCCCGGCAGGCCCGGGGCGTCCTGCTGGGCGGGGTGCCGATGAACTGGATGGCCCGCTGGCCGGGACCGTTCCCGATCGTGGCCGCGGAGACCTCCGGGGCCCGGGTCACCGACATCGACGGGCACACCTACGTCGACTTCTGCCTCGGCGACACCGGGGCGATGACCGGTCACGCCCCCGCCCCCACCGTCGCCGCCCTCACCGCGCAACTGCCGCGGGGATGCACCACCATGCTGCCGAGCCCCGACGCGCCGGTGGTGGGCGCCGAGCTGCGTCGCCGGTTCGGGCTCGGTCACTGGCAGCTCGCCTCCTCGGCCACCGACGCCAACCGGTTCGCGCTGCGCCTCGCCCGGCAGGCCACCGGGCGGCGGCTCGTGGTGGTGTTCGACTGGTGCTACCACGGCACCGTCGACGAGACGCTGGTCACCCGGGGACCCGACGGGCGGGCCCGGCCCCGCGACGGTCACCTGGGGGAGCCGGTCGACCCGGCGCTCACCACCCGGGTGGTGCCGTTCAACGACCCCGACGCGCTGGCCGCCGCGCTCGCGCCGGGCGACGTGGCCTGCGTGCTCGCCGAGCCGGTGATGACGAACATCGGGATCATCCACCCCGAGCCCGGGTTCCACGACGCGCTGCGGGACCTCACCCGCCGGTCGGGCACGCTGCTGGTCATCGACGAGACGCACACCATCTGCGCCGGGCCCGGCGGGTACACCCGGGCCCACGGCCTCGAGCCCGACCTGCTCACGATCGGCAAACCGATCGCCGGCGGGTTCCCCACCGCCGCGTACGGCTGCGTCGACGCGGTGGCCGAGGCGACCGAGAAGCTCGCCACCGGCGACGAAGGGGACGTGAGCGGGATCGGCGGCACCCTCGCCGGCAACCCGCTGGCCTGCGCGGCGATCCGGGCGACGCTTGCCGAGGTGCTCACCGACGAGGCGTTCACCCGCATGATCGACCTCGGCGCCCGCTGGGAGGCCGGGGTGCAGCAGGTGATCGACGAGCGGTCGCTGCCCTGGTCGGTCACCCGGCTCGGCGCCCGGGCCGAGTACTGGTTCCTGCCCCGCCGGCCCCGGCACGGGGCGGAGGCCGCGGCGGGGGTGGACCACGCCCTCGACGCGTTCATGCACCTGTACGCCCTGAACCGGGGGATCCTGCTCACCCCGTTCCACAACATGGCCCTCATGTGCCCGGCCACCACCGAGGCCGACATCGACCGGCACACCGAGGTGTTCGCGGCCGCGGTCGACGAGCTCACCGGCTGAGGCCGGCCGCCTCGACGAGCGCGCCGCCTGACGGCCGGCCGCCGCCGGACCGACCCTCCCGGACCGGACGGGTCAGACGGGGAGCACGCCGTGCTTGCGCCAGGGTCGCTCGACGTGCTTGTCGGCGGCGACGTGCAGGCCCCGCCAGATCGCCAGCCGGGTGTCGGCCGGGTCGATCACGTCGTCGAGCTGGGCGTGCCCGGCGGCGACGTAGGGGTCGATGTGGGACCGGATCTCCTCGGCGAGCTCGAGGCGGCGCCGGGTGCGTTCCTCCTCGTCGGCGATGGCGGCCAGCGTCTTGCGGTGGATGATGTTCACCGCCCCGTCGGGGCCCATCACCGCGATCTCCGCGGTGGGCCACGCCACGAGGTAGTCGGCCTCGTAGGCGAGCCCGTTCATCACGAAGTACCCCGCCCCGTAGCTCTTGCGCAGCACCACGCTGATCTTGGGGACGGTGGCCTCGCTCACCGCGAAGAGCATCTTCGCCCCGTGGCGGATGATCCCCTGGCGCTCGACCGCCGAGCCGACGATGAAGCCGGGCACGTCGTGGAGGAACACGAGCGGGATCCCGAACGCGTCGCACAGCCACACGAACCGGGCCGCCTTGTCGGCCGCGTTCACGTCGAGCGCCCCGCCGAGCACCATCGGCTGGTTGGCGAGGATCCCCACCGGCATCCCCCCGATGCGGGCCAGGCCGGTGACGAGGTTGCGGGCCCAGTCGGGCTTCAGCCAGAACACGTCGCCGTCGTCGACGATCGCGCCGACCACCTTGCGCACGTCGTAGGCGCGCCGGGGCGCGGTGGGCACGATGTCGTACAGCTCGGGGCAGCGCCTCTCGACCGGGTCGTCGCAGGGCCGGACCGGTGGGCGCTCCCGGTTGTGCGACGGGAAGAACGACAGGTAGCGGCGCACCACCGCCAGGCAGGCGGCGTCGTCGGGCACCTCGAGGTCGGCGCAGCCGCTGATGCGGGTGTGCACCCCGGAGCCGCCCATCTCCTCCTCGGTGACGTCCTCACCGACCGCGGCCTTCACCAGGTGACGGCCGCCGAGCGCCATCGAGGAGGTGCCCTTCACCATCGGCACGAAGTCGGCCAGCGCGGGGATGTAGGCGGTGCCGGCCGCGCAGTGGCCGAGCATCGCCGCGACCATCGGGACCACGCCGCTCATCGCCACCTGCTCCCGGAACAGGGCACCGGCCCCGGCGAAGGTGGAGCCGCTGGTGGACTGGATGCGGGCCCCGGCGGAGTCCAGCAGCCACACGAACGGGATGCGCTGGCGCAACGCCAGTTCCCGCATCCGGGCGACCTTCTCCTCCCCCACCCGGCCCATCGAGCCGGCCATCACCGTGAAGTCGTAGGCCGCCACCGCGACCCGCCGCCCGTCGATCTCCCCGACCCCGGTCACCACCCCGTCGGCCGCGAGGTACCGGTCGCCCAGACCGGGGTCCATGTGGTCGGCGAGCATCCCGTACTCGACCCAGCTCCCCGGGTCCACGAGCAGGTCGAGCCGTTCCCGCACGGTGAGCTTGCCGAGGCCGTGCTGCCGCTCGACCTGCTCGGGCCCGCCCATCCCCGCGGCGCGTTCACGCCGGCGTCGCAGGTCGGCGACGAGCGGCTCCCAGTCGTGGACGTCTCCCCCTCCGGTGCCGGTCATGGGCGGCATGCTGCCACGTGGGCCCGTCAGCGACCGCGCCAGCGGGGCGGGCGTTTCTCGGTGAACGCCGCGATCCCCTCGGCGGCGTCCTCGGCGAGCGTGTGCACCGACAGCATCGCCTGCAGGTGGTCGAGTGCGGCGTCGGCGGGCATCTCGAGGACCCGGTAGAACGCGTCCCGCCCCCAGCGCAGCACCAGCGGCGACTTGGCGGCGAGGGTGGCGGCGAGCTCGTCGACCGCGGCGTCGAGACGGTCGGCGGGCACGACCCGGGTGACGAACCCGATGCGCTCCGCTTCCGCCGCGTCGACCCGGCGCCCGGTCATCTGCAGCTCCAGCACCCGTTTGGGGGGCATGGAGCGCAGCATCGGCACGGTGATCATGTAGGGCCACAGGCCCACGTCGACCTCGGGGGTGCCGAAGACCGCGTCGTCGGCGGCGATCACGACGTCGCAGGCCAGGGCGAGACCGAACCCGCCGGCGAGCGCGTAGCCCCGCACCCGGGCGATGGTCGGTTTGCCGCAGGCCCACAGGTCCCGGAACACCTGGGCGAGCAGGCCGCGCCCGTCGTGGGCGGCGACCGCCCCGCCGTCCCCGGCGATGCCGCCCAGGTCGGCCCCGGCGCAGAACGCCCGGTCGCCGGCGCCGGTGAGCACGACCACCCGCACGTCGTCGTCGGCACGGGCGGCGGCGAGGTGCTCCCGCAGCCCGGCCATCACCCCGAAGCTCATGGCGTTGCGCCGCTCGGGCCGGTTGATCGTGATGCGGGCCACCGGCCCGTCCCGCGTGTACAGCACCTCGGGGTCGCTCACGACCGGGATCGTAGGCACCCGGCCGGGGGCGGGCTCACCTGCGGCCCCGGCGGCCCCGGCGGCCCGTCAGTCGGTGGCGGTGAGCTCGGCGGGGTAGGCCACCACGTCGACGAGCGCGCCGGCGCGCACCACCGTCATCGGCAGGGGGCGGCCGATCGTCTCGGCGAGCATGAGCCGCTGGAGCTGCTCGGCGGTGGTGACGGCCAGCTCCCCGGCCCGGATGAGCAGGTCACCGGGGCGCAACCCGGCCCGTTCGGCGGGTGAGCCCGGCACCACCTCCACGATCGCCAACCCGCGCCGCCCCGGGTGCGTGGGCGCCACCCCGTCGGGCAACGCGGCGGGCGAGCCGGCCACCCCGAGCCAGGCGCGCCGCACCCGCCCGTCGCGCAGCAGCGCGGCGACGATGCGGCGGCTGGTGTCGTTGATCGGGATCGCCAACCCGAGCCCGGCCCCGGCGACCGCGGTGTTGATCCCCACCACCGCCCCGCCCGCCACCGCCAGGGCCCCACCCGAGTTGCCGGGGTTCAGCGCCGCGTCGGTCTGGATGACCTCGTCGATCACCCGGGTGGTCCGCCCGGCCCGGGTGGGCAGCGACCGGCCGAGCGCGCTCACCACGCCGGCGGTCACGGTGCCGGCCAGCCCGAGCGGGTTCCCCACCGCCACGACGAGCTGCCCCACCCGCAGCGTCGACGCGTCTCCCAGCCGCACCGGTGGCGGGGTGGGTCCGTCGGCCCGCAGGACGGCCAGGTCGGAGAGGCGGTCGGTACCGACCACGTGGAACGGGGCGGTCCTGCCGTCGGCGAACGCGAGACGACCGGCGTCGCTACGCCGCACGACGTGCGCGTTGGTGAGCAGGTGCCCGTCGCCGTCCAGCACGACCGCCGAACCGCTGCCCGCGCCGAGGCCGGCCCGGGACCGGTGGGTGACCGTGACCGCCGCGACCTTGGGGATGAGCTCGGCG
>Ga0308412_1000828_pt1 | contig 16372 bp, 16 predicted proteins | sample HotsprottomLayer_FD_202357 | JGI IMG/M metagenome (GOLD analysis project Ga0308412, IMG submission 202357) | Hot spring phototrophic mat microbial communities from Octopus Spring, Yellowstone National Park, Wyoming, United States -... | ecosystem: Environmental > Aquatic > Thermal springs > Hot...
TGATACACTAATTTTTAATTCCATGGATGTGCCTCCTTCTTTTAATTTTTGTCATTAATATTTTACAGGAGGTACATCCTTCTTTACCCTATAAAAATTTACACAAAATATTTTACACTACCTTTTTGGCTATCACGAAATCTGGTCTTACAGGAGCATATATTTTGTCAGCATTCTGGAGGAATCCATTACAGCGTGGACAACGAAAGGAGAAATCGTATTTTTCATCCCTTGTCTCTGGTTTTTTAGCTCCTACTTTTTTATTTCTTACTTTTTTCATATAAATTCCTCCTTGTTTTGTTTTTTTGTTTTTTACTTCTACTTTTCAAAGACCAAATTTTATATTCTTATTATATAAAACCCAATTTTTGAGTTTTGAAAGATTAGGCTTTTCCTTTAAAAATCAATAGTTTTTCATTTTTAAGGGGAAATTAGCCATATATGAAATCAACAGAAGGTTAAAATAAGAAAATGAATAATTGCATTTTTATCTACGACATTTTAAACATATTTTTCATCAAAAGGGTAAATATATATATTAAATTCTTGAAATGCAATTTTGACCAAAAATTTTCTTTCTTCACAAAAATTTTTTACATAATAAAATGGCTCTTCCATTTTCTATATAGTATTGTAAAATGAAAATCCACAATTACGATTTTTCAAGGGTTTATATAATATTTTATACATAAAAAAATAATGGGGGGTCATTTTACATATAGTAGTATAGAAAACGATAAAAACTTTAAAAAATTTTTTTGGAGGTGCAGTTTTGAACAAGTTAAAAGAAACCAACTTAAAAGAACTGGAGAAAATCAAAAAGGTAAAAGGTGGCAAAATGGTGTATATGAATATAAAGGAATTATATGACAATTTAATTAACCTTTGCCATAATAAATATAAACTTTAAACCCAAAATTGAATTGTTTTATAATTTTTTACTAAATTATTTGGAGAAATAAATAATGCTTATTACCTTTTCAAAAGAGATATCTAAAATAATATTCTTGGAATCTTTTTTAAACGAAAAAGTTAACTTATATTCCAAAAAAATAAATCTGAGCGATATTAGCGGGGTTATAGGTTGGGGGATAAAAACAACTTCTGCTAAAGCAAGAAAATTTGCAAGTAAAAACGGTATCCCTTACATTTCTCTTGAGGATGGTTTTGTTTGTTCCTATGGATTAAGAATAAAAGGTTATCCACCGCTTTCTTTAATCGTAGATAAAGTAGGAATTTATTACAATGCAAAATCCCCGTCAATGCTTGAAGAAATTTTAAATTTTCATAATTTTACCCATGAAGAATTAAAAGAAGGACAAAAGGCACTTGAAATTGTTTTAGATAAAAAAATCAGCAAATTTAACTATGCTCCCTTTGCAAAAAGAGAGATTTTAAAAGGCAAAAAAGACCTTAAAGTTTTATTAATTGACCAAACCTGCAATGATTATTCGATTATTTTTGGTATGGCAGATAAAAAAACATTTGAAAAAATGTATTTATGCGCTAAAGAAGAAAACCCGGATGCAGACATATATGTAAAAATTCATCCAGATGTTATTTCAGGCAAAAAAAGAGGATACCTTTATGATATTGTGAAACAAGACAAAGATATTTACATAATATCAGAAGATGTAAACTCTCTGTCGCTTCTTGAATATTTTGCCAAAGTATATACCGTAAGTTCACAGATGGGATTTGAAGCATTGCTTTTAGGAAAAGAAGTTCATTGTTTTGGTTTACCCTTTTATGCAAATTGGGGGTTAACTTTAGACAAACTTCACTGCCCAAGAAGAATAAGGAAAAGAAGCATTCTTGAGCTTTTTACTGCCTCTTACATTAAATACTGCCGTTACATAAATCCAAAGACAGGAAATGCCGGAAGTATTTTTAATGTAATTGATTTTATTCTTAAACAGAGACACACTGCCGGGATTATAGGGAGAAAAAATTATTACTTTTTAAAGTTTAATCATGTAAAACAAAAGCATCTTTTAAATTATTTTAAAACCCCTTTTAATGAGGTTAAATGCATAAAAAATCTTTCACAAATTAAAGACAAAAACTCTATAGTCGTTGTATGGGGTGCTAAAGGAAGAGAAGAAATCCTAAAAAAATCAACTGATATAAAAGTTTTAACTACAGAAGACGGTTTTATAAGGTCTGTAGGTTTGGGAGCAGAGTTTATTCCTCCGATGAGCATTGTTAAAGACAATACTGGGATATACTATGATAGTACCAAAGAGAGTGATTTAGAGAAAATTTTAAACAACTATCAATTCAGTATTCAAGAACTTGAGTCAGCAGAAGAAATAAAAGAGTTGATAATTAAAAACAATATTACGAAATACAATGTTGATACGCTTAAATCATTGAAAAAACCCGTTAATGACAGAAAAGTAATTGTTATTCCCGGGCAGGTTGAAACTGACCAAGCAGTAGTTTTAGGTGAAGGGGTAAAAACAAATTATGAACTTATAAAGAAAGTTAGACAAAAAAATCCAGATGCTTATGTAATTTATAAACCTCATCCTGATGTATTAGCAAAAAACAAAAGAAAAGAAAAATACTTCAAAGAATTTTTAAAAATGTGCAACCACATTGAAACTGAAAGCAACATACTTAGTTTGATTGAAATCACAGATGAAGTTCATACTATCAGCTCTCTTTCAGGTTTTGAAGCACTAATAAGGGGAAAGCCTGTTCATACTTATGGTGGTGCATTTTATGCTGGTTGGGGATTAACTTTTGATGAGTTAAGTTTCCCAAGAAGAAAAAGGAAATTAACTCTACAAGAATTAATCGCAGGAGTTTTGCTTGTTTATCCAGTTTATTATGACTGGAAGCTTAAAGGATTTGTTGATTGTGAAACAGTTATATATCGTATAATATACGAAAAAAATAATAAAAAGAGTTTACGGTCTGAGACAAAGATTCCATATTTTATAAAAAAAATTAAAAATTGGATATATGCAATTAGGAGAGTTATTTGCGTAACATACCAGAAGAGTTAAATTCCTATAAAAATATTCTTTTACTACAAGGACCAAAAGGATTTTTTTTCTATAAATTAGGCAAATATCTTAAAAAACTCGGTAAAAATGTTTACAAAATCAACTTTAATGGTGGAGACTTAATAACTTATCCAGATTTTAAAAATTCATACAATTTTACTGATAAAATTGAGATATTCAAAAAATTTTTAGAAAAGTTCATAAAAGAGAAAAATATAGACCTCGTTCTATTTTATGGAGATTACAAACCCTATCATAGAATTGCAATTAATGTTTGCAGAACCAAACAAATAGACTGGTATGTCTTTGAAGAAGGGTATATTCGTCCACATTATATAACAATGGAAAAACAAGGAGTAAATGGATGGTCTAACTTACCTTATGACCCGAACTTTTATTTAAATTTACCTGATTATAAAATACATGAACCAAAACCAAATGAATTTAAGTATTCAAAAAGAGCCTTTGATAGTTTCATTCATTACCTCTTTTTAGAACTTTTAAGATGGAAATTCCCAAATTACAAGCCATACAAAAATTACTTCCCTTATTTACCCTATTTGCTTAATTTATTAAGGGGCGTTATAAGAAAACATATTTACAAAATAAGTCAGAAACATATTTCTTCTTTACTTAAAGAAGACTTGAAGAAAAAATATTTTTTAGTTCCTTTACAAGTTTATAATGATTCACAGATTTTTTTACATAGTAAATATAGTTCAATAGAGGAATTTATTAGTGAAATCATGAATTCCTTCGCAAAAAATGCTTCTAAAAAGCACTATCTTGTCTTTAAACATCATCCAGTTGCCAGAGGCTTTGTTTGCTACAAGAAGTTCATTAGACTTACTGCTAAAAATTTAGGTATCGAAGATAGAGTTTTTTATGTTCATGATTTACATCTTCCTATATTAATCAAAAATAGTCTTGGCGTTATTGTCATAAACAGTACCGTGGGTCTACAGTCTTTGTTTCATGATATTCCTGTCAAAACAATGGGCATGGCTATTTATGACTTGCCTGGGTTAACTTTTCAAGGTAAATTGGATGACTTCTGGAAAAATCCAGGTAAAATAGACAGGAAGCTTTATAAAAAATTTGTTAATTTTGTTATAAAAAATACCCAATTAAATGGAAGCTTTTGGGGTAGATTCCCTTTTGATTAAAATCATATCTTGAATGTAATTAAAAACTTTTTCTATACATTCCTCTATACTAAATAAATGAGTATCAAGAACAATATCAGGATTTTCTGGTTCTTCATAAGGTGCAGAAACTCCTGTATAGTATTTTATTTCACCTGTCTCTGCCTTTTTATACATGCCTTTAGGGTCCCTTAATTTGCACACTTCAACCGGGCATCTACAATAAATTTCTACAAAATTTTCTTTGCCAACAATTTTTTTCACTTTTTCTCTGTCTTCTTTTAAAGGAGAAACAAATGCTGCCAGCGCTATTATCCCAGCATCTAAAAAAAGTTTTATCATTTCTCCAATTCTTCTTAAGTTTTCAGCTCTGTCTTCAGGTGAAAATCCTAAGTCACTGCAGAGTCCATGACGAACATTGTCACCATCAAAAGTATATGTTTTTAGTCCCATATCATGAAGCATTTTCTCAAGGGCATGTGCTATTGTGGATTTCCCTGAACTTGGCAATCCCGTAAACCACAAAGCAATGCTTTTATGCCCATTTAATGACTCTCTCATCTGCCTTGTAACTAAAACTTTATGCCAGACAACATTGTTGTTATTCTTCACTGACAACCTCCATATTTTCCCTATTTTGAAATTTATAAAATTAAATTATATAACAAAGTATTTATTTTATGGTATAATTGTTTGGCTCGGTTAAAGTTTATTCCAAATTAAAGGAGTATCCTTGAAGCAAATAATAGGGCTTTATCAACAAAATAAACATTTTAAAATACTAAGAAAAAATATACAAAGGAGATTTATTTGAAATATGAAGGGAGTAATACTTGCAGGAGGCTCAGGAACAAGGCTTTATCCAACTACTCAGGTTGTAAATAAACATTTACTTCCAATTTACAACAAACCGATGATTTATTATCCATTGAGTCTTGTTATGCTTGCAGGAATAAGGGAAATTTTGATGGTTGTAAATCCTGAGGATTTAGAAAGTTTTAAAAGACTTCTTCAGGATGGCTCTCATCTTGGAATTTCAATAAGCTATGCCACACAAAATAAACCAAAAGGTCTTGCTCATGCTCTTATGGTTACGGAGGCAATTGTTCAGGAAGACAGTGTATGTTTAGTGCTTGGGGATAATTTATTTTTTGGTCATGGACTTACAGAGATTATTAAAAAAGCCAAAAAAGATATTGAAGAAAACAAAGGAGCATACATATTTGGATACTATGTCCCAGACCCTCAAAGATTTGGCATAGTAGAGTTTGATTCACAAGGGAATGTCATCTCTCTTGAGGAAAAGCCAAAGAATCCAAAAAGCAATTATGCTGTTGTAGGACTTTATTTTTATGATTCAACGGTGTTTGAAAAGTCAAAGAAGATTAAACCATCTCACAGGGGAGAATATGAAATAACCTCAGTAAATGAAGAGTATCTAAAAGAAAAGAATCTCAGGATAAAACTTTTTGGTAGAGGGTTTGCATGGTTTGATGCAGGAACTCATGATAGCTTTTTGGAAGCAGGAGAGTTTGTAGCAACAATAGAAAAGAAAACAGGGCTTATGATTGGATGCATTGAGGAGATTGCCTACAGAAACGGCTGGATTGATAGAGAACATCTTTTGGAGCTTGCAAAGCCTTTAAGTAAAACTCTTTATGGAAAGTATCTTATAAAATTAGCTGATGAGTAAAAATTGATACATTAAAAGACGAATATTAATTTTGATATAATTTGATTATAATTATAAGACAGACCATGACTATTGAAGAGATAAAAAAAATACTGAAAGAAAACAAAGAGACAATAGCTAAAGAATTTAAGGCTGAGGTTGTAGGTATTTTTGGTTCCTATGTTAGAGGTGAGCAAAAGCAAGGAAGCGATGTTGATTTGCTTGTCAGATTCATGGAAGGCGCTACGCTTTTTGACTTGATAGAACTATCGGAATTTCTTGAGCATAAACTGGGTGTGAAAGTTGATATAGTATCAGAAAGAGCGGTAAGGCCAGAGCTGAAAGATGTTATATTTAAAGAGGTTATGTATACATGAAAAGGGATTATCGCTTATTCTTAAAAGACATTATTCAAGCTATGGAAGCAATAGAAAAATTTGTTGAAGGTATGGATTTTGAACAATTTATTGGAGATGATAAAACTTCAAGTGCTGTTATAAGGAAATTTGAGATACTGGGAGAGGCAGCAAAAAATATTCCAAATTGGATTAGAGAAAAATATCCACATATTCCTTGGAGGCGTATAGTAGGAATGAGAGATAGATTAATACATGCCTATTTTGGCATTGATTACAAGTTAGTATGGGATGCAATAAAAGTTGAAATACCAAAATTAAAGCCAGAATTAGAAAAAATACTAAAAATGTTTTGATACGGTATAAAATACCATGCCCTTTGAATTTATAAGACTTGAAATTCCAGATGTGGTGCTGATTAAGCCTAAGGTTTTTGAGAGGAATTAAATGTGGAAATTATAAAAACTGATTTTTTAATTATTGGAGCTGGTATTACTGGGCTTGCTGTAGCTAAGGCGTTAAGAGAGATTTATCCAGAAAAGGAAATATGTATTGTAGAAAAAGAAAGTAATCTTGGATTCCATGCCAGTGGGAGAAATAGTGGAGTTTTACATGCAGGATTCTATTATACTCCTGATTCATTAAAAGCAAAATTTACAAGACAAGGAAATCAAGAACTTAAAGAGTTTTACGAAGAAAAGAGTCTAAAAGTTAATAAATGTGGGAAAATAGTAGTAGCGAAAAATGAAAGTGAGCTTGAAATTCTTTTTGAACTTAAAAAAAGAGGAGACATAAACGGAGTAAAACTTTCTATAATAACAGAAAAAGAGCTTAAAGATTTAGAACCTAACGCTAAAACCTATAAATATGCCCTCTTTAGTCCTAACACTGCTACAGTTGATCCTTTAGAGGTTTTAAAAGCTTTAGAAAGCGAATTAAAAGAAAAGGAAGTAAAATTTTTCTTTAATAGCCCTTATAGGGAAAGATTAAGTGATGACGTTGGAATTATAGCAGGTGATAAAATTTTTAAAGCTGAAAAAATTATCAATTGTGCAGGTTTATATGCAGATAAAATTGCTAAGGATTTTGGTTTTTCAAAATATTATGAATTAGTTCCTTTTAAAGGAGTTTATTTAGAATATAAAGGAAATGATCAGTTTATAAAAAGAAACATTTATCCTGTGCCGGATATTCGTTTTCCTTTTTTAGGAGTACATTTTACCGTTCGGGTAGATGGAAAAATAAAAATAGGACCAACTGCTATGCCTGCTTTTTGGAGAGAGAATTATAAAGGATTTAATAACTTTAATTTCAAAGAGTTATTGGAAACTATAAAGTGGGATGCTTTAATGTTTATCAAAAAAGCCGAGTTTAGAAGGCTTGCAATAGAAGAGATGAGAAAATATATTAAAAGTTATTTGGTCGAACAGGCTAAAATGCTTGCGTATAATACACCTTCAGCTGACTTATTTAAATGGGGTAAACCTGGTATAAGAGCACAACTCATTGATAAAAGAAGTTTAACCTTAATACAAGACTTTGTGGTAGAAGGAGATAAATATAGTGTTAATATTCTAAATGCTGTATCTCCAGCTTTTACAGCGAGTTTTCCTTTTGCAAGATATGTTGTTGAAAAATACATAAACAAAAAGGAGGAGACTGCGAATGGGTAAGTTCAGAAAAATTGAAACACCTCTAAAAAGTGTGTATATCCTTGAGCCTACGGTTTTTGAAGACCACAGGGGTTTTTTTATGGAAAGCTACAACAAGAGAGACTTTGAAGAGATAGGCTTGCTCTTTGACTTTGTGCAGGATAATCACTCCTTGAGTGTGCATGCCGGTGTTCTGCGGGGGCTACATTTTCAGCTGGAACCTAAAGCCCAAACAAAGGTGGTAAGGTGTTTGAAAGGAATTATCTATGATGTGGTTGTTGACCTGAGGAAAGGTAGCCCAACCTACAAAAAATGGATAGGGGTAATACTCAGCGAATACAACAAAAGACAAATAGTGGTTCCAAAAGGGTTTGCCCATGGAGTTTTAACTTTAGTGCCAAATACGGAAATACTCTATAAGGTGGACGAATACTACTCCCCAGAACACGATATGTCAATCCGCTGGGATGCCCCCGATATAGGCATTGAATGGCCTATAAACAATCCTATACTCTCAGAAAAAGATAAAAACGCTCCATACCTCATAGATGTTGAAGACAAAATAAACTTTTTTTACAAAGGGGAGTAATGATTAAAAGAGTGTTGATTACAGGTGCCGGTGGTTATATAGGATGTAGATTGGTAGAGTATTTGCAGGATAAAGGTTATGAAATAAAAGCTTTGGATAGGTTCTACTTTGGTAGAGAAAAACTTCAAAAGGTATTAAAGGGTTCCGGGGTGGAATTAATTGAAGAAGACATAAGGCTCTTTGACCCAGAAATATTAAGGGATGTGGATGTGGTGGCGGATCTCGCAGCTTTATCCAACGACCCGACTGGCGAATTAGATCCCGTAAAAACCTGGTCCATAAATTACCTTGGAAGGTTCAGAGTGGCGGTTCTTTCAAAAATCATGGGAGTCAAGAGATATATACTGCCCTCTTCATGTAGCGTTTATGGGTTTCAGGAGGATGTTGTTTCAGAGAATTCTAAGGTCAATCCTTTAACTACTTATGCAAAGGCCAACTACAAAGCGGAGGTAGATATAAAAAGGTTAGCGGAGGACAAGTTTTCTGTAGTGATCCTCAGGTTTGCCACCGTTTATGGGTACTCGCTAAGAATGAGGTTTGACTTGGCTATAAATGGGATGGTAAAGGGTTTCTTTAAAAACGGAAAAATCCCAATACTAAGGGATGGAACTCAATACAGACCCTTTGTCCATGTAATGGATGTTTGTAAGGCTATACATCTTGCTATGGAGGCAGAGGACGAAAAGGTGAAAGGAGAGGTATTTAATGTGGGTTCAAATGAGCAAAATGTTCAGATATTTGAGCTTGCTCAAAGGGTTGCTAAGGCAATAGGAGTTGAGTTCAATTACGAGTGGTATGGACTACCGGACCACAGAAGCTACAGGGTAAATTTTGATAAGATCAGAGAAGTTTTAGGTTTCTATCCGGACTACACCATTGAAGATGGTGCAAGAGAGATATATAACGCATTAAAGAGCGGGGAGCTTAACCCAGATGACCCTACAACCATCACCGTTGAGTGGTATAAAAAGCTTATCTCAGAAGGAGTTATGGTATGAAAAAGCTTAAGTTCTTGTTCACAGGGGCTAAGGGACAGCTTGCCAAGGAGTTCATAAAAGAGCTTAGTGATAGAGGGTTTGATTTTGTGGCATTATCAAAAGAAGAGTTAAACATTTCAGAACCTAAAAGCGTATTAAAAGCTATAAGGGAGATAAATCCCGATGTAGTGATCAATTGTGCCGCCTACAACCTCGTGGATAGGGCGGAATCTTTTCCGACGGAAGCTGTAGCAGTAAATACTCTTGGAGTGACAAACTTAGCTTATGCCTGTGTGGAAAACAAAGTGTTCCTTATTCATTATTCCACCGATTACTTGTTTGACGGCACCAAGCAAGGGCTTTACACGGAAGTAGATCTGCCAAATCCTCCAAACGAGTATGGAAAAAGTAAATTATACGGAGAATTAGCAATTAAGAGTGTTCTTGAAAACTATTTAATCTTCCGTGTAAGCTGGGTATATGGAGAAGGAAAACAAAACTTTATCTACAAGCTACTTCAGTGGGCAAGGGAGAAAGAAGTCCTTCAGATAGCCTTCAACGAAGTTTCTGTTCCCACCTACACTGGCTTTATAGTGGAGAAAACGCTAAAGGCATTGGAAAAGGGCTTAACAGGGCTTTACCACCTTGTGCCAAGAGGCTATGCCTCAAGGTATGAGTGGGCAAAGCTAACTTTAAAGCTCTTTGGAATAAACAAAGTTTTGATACCAATGCAAAAGGAAATTTTCAACCTACCTGCCAAGCGACCGGACTTTTCTGCCATGAGTTGCGGTAGAATGGAAAAAGAGCTTGGAGAAGAATTTGAGGAGTGGGATGGGATTTTTGGGAACATATACAGCACCCTTGGAGGTTTGACATGAGCGATAGAGATTTTATAAGACCAAAGATAACAGACAAGAATAGTGGCATCTATGGGCATGTAGATTATATCAACTCTGAAGGCATTGGAGGATGGTTGGTAGATGTAAGCTCACCAGAACCAAGAGTTGTAGAAGTATATGTCAATGACGAGAAAATAGGAGAAGCCATATCAAACCTTCCAAGACCTGATATAGCATTCATAATTGGCAGAGAAGCAAACTGTGGATTTTTTGTGAAATGGAGTCAGTTGAATGTTCCGAGAGAAATAAGCTTGGAAGACAGCCTTGAGGTTGCTATTATTGATAAACTAAGCAGTAGGGAGATAGTTGGAAAGCATGCAAAAGGAAGAAAACCAAAATTCTTTGGAAGGATAGAAGAGGAGAAAAAAGAGGGTAAACAGGAGCCAAAAATAGAGGATGAAAGAATAAAGGAAGAATACAGAATAATTAAAGAAAGTGGGCTTTTTGATGAGGGATGGTATTTGGAACAGTATTCTGATGTGAAACGGGATAATTGGGATCCAATTTTACATTATATCTTGTATGGATGGAAGGAGGGTAGGAATCCTTCTCCAGAATTTGATACTAACTATTACTTGTTTTTAAATGTTGATGTGGATTTATCTGGAGTTAACCCCTTAATCCATTATATACTTTATGGTAGATATGAAGGGAGGAGACCTAAAGAAAATGTGTCAGATACAGATTATAAGCTATGCTACCTTCATAACTTGAAGACCGCCCAGAAAAAACCATCCTTAGAATTTGTCCCTGAATCTGATGTTGATCTTTCCGAACTCAGAAATAAGCTTCCTTTTAAGCTTATAGCTTTTTATCTTCCTCAATTTCATCCTATTCCCGAAAATAATCTATGGTGGGGTAAAGGTTTTACTGAATGGAGCAATGTTACTAAGGCAGTGCCGAATTTTGTAGGGCACTATCAACCTCATCTTCCCATAGATTTGGGTTTTTATGATTTGAGGGTTCCTGAAGTTAGAAAAAGGCAAGTTGAATTGGCAAAAAAGTATGGGATATATGGTTTTTGTTTTTATGTGTATTGGTTCAGCGGTAAGAGACTTCTTGAAAGACCACTTGATGAGTTTATTGAAGATAAAGAAATTGACTTTCCATTTTGCATTTCTTGGGCAAATGAAAACTGGACCCGTAGATGGGATGGGCTTGATAAAGAAGTTCTTATGCCACAGATACATACCTATGAAAGTGATTGTAGATTTATTCATGATATGGTTAAATACATTTCGCATAAGAATTACATAAGAATTAATGGAAAACCTGTCATACTAGTTCAAAGAGCACACGATTTAGAAGATCCTATCAGAACTGCAGAGTATTGGAAAACCTTTTGTATAAAGGAAGGATTAGGAGAACCAATACTAGTAGCTGTTCATTCCTTTGGTTTTTATAACGATCCTAAAAAATTAGGCTTTGATGTGGCATTGGAATTTCCACCACTCTTCCCTGAAAACTCTCTAAAAAGAATTGAGCACTTTGCCAAAATTTTAAATCCAGATTTTAGAGGTTCTATTCATGATTATAAGGAAGCTGTAGATATATCAATCAATAAAAAAAGACCATCGTATAAATATATTAGAACTGCCTTAGTGAGTTGGGACAACACTGCGAGAAGGCAAGATTTCCCTTCGGTTTTTATCTATAGTAGTCCATATCTTTACAAAAAATGGCTGAGTACATTAATTAAATATGCCATAAACTCTCCATATGATGAAGAAAAATTAGTTTTTATTAACGCATGGAATGAATGGGCTGAGAGCAATCATTTAGAGCCTGATAGAACATTTGGTTATGGCTTTCTACAAGCTACCGCTGAAGCAGTTTTGGAAAATATACAGCAAGATATAAAAGTAAAAGAGCCAAATATAGTATTATTCAAGAAAAATGATAGGATTTTTTACGAGGAAATTGATAGCGGTAAAATTAATAAAACTTCATATATAGCAGTTATTATTCATTTATACTATATTGATTTATGGGAAGAATTTAAGGAATGCTTAAAGAATATAAAATATAAGTACGATCTATTTGTGTCAATCCCAGTGGAGGTTTTTGTAAATATAGACGAAATTTTTAAATTCCATGATAATGCATACATCTACAGGAACATAAATCGTGGTAGAGACATTGCCCCTTTTCTTTCTATCTTTAAGGCAATATATCCGCTCAGATACAAGTTTGGTTTAAAATTCCATTCTAAAAAATCTCCTCATAGAAAAGATGGAGATTTATGGCGTATTGGTGTGTTAAATAAAATAGCTGGAAGTTCAGAAATAGTAGATGTTATTTTAAACACTTTTTATGAAAATAACGATATTGGAGTTATTATGCCTAAAAATATTGCTGTATCGTATAAAGCTCATGAAGGTTCTAATAGAAAACAATTAAAAAATCTATGTGAAATTTTAGGAATTAATTGGCAAGGGGAAGATTTTCTGTTTCCTGCAGGGACTTTCTTCTGGTTTAGATTTAAAGCATTAGAAGATTTGATTAGGTTAAATCTTAGTCTTGAAGACTTTGAGCCTGAGTTTCATCAACTTGATGGCTGTTTGCATCATGCAATTGAGAGATTTATAGGATTGATTATTAAAAAACGGGGATATTTGTATGGGCTTATAGGTGAGAATGGTAATATAGAAATAGTAAAGAGGTGAACAAATGGAAATGGATATTAAAGGCTTGAGATTTATAGATGTTAGAAGCAATCCAAATGTAATAGCCTCTCCAGAAAAAATACCCATTTTAAAGGATAGAGGTTTTATTGAACTTTATGGAAAATTATTTGCTAATATTAGGTTTGAATGCATTTTAGAATTTGGCATAGCGAAAGGTGGAAGTGCAATTCTTCATACAGTTTTATTTGAACCAAAGAAATATGTGGGAATAGATATAAAACAACCAGAAGAAGATATAATAAAAACAATACAAGCTTTAAATCTGAATAATATAATCAAGCTTTACTTTAACACTTCACAGAACGATGAGAAAAAAATTAGAGATATTATTCAAACTGAATTTCCTGATGGAATAGATTTAATAATTGATGACGCAAGCCATTTGTTTGACTTAACATTAAAAAGTTTTGAGATAAGTTTTCCCTACCTTAAGCCCAATGGGTATTACATTATAGAAGACTGGGGCTGGGCACACTGGAGAAATTTCAAGGGTTATAAAGGGCTACCAGCACTATCGCAGATTGCATTTCTGTTAATAATGATGCATGCATCCTTTCCGGAGTTAATTGCCCAAGTCAAGTTCGTTCATCCAGCACTTATTATTGTTTTAAAAGGGTCTATGAAGGTTATACCTGAGTTTTTCAAAATTAGAACTTTTATAAATATAAATGATTTTTCATCAATGACTTATTTGAATTACACATTTTATAAAGACTTCCTTGTGGATAGGGTAGTTTTCTTGGATGGTCATGTTGATGTTGTAGATTCTGAAAAAATTGCTGGTTGGATATTGGACACTTCTGGTGGTCCATGTAGGTTTGGTATTAGAGTGAATGGCAAAATAGCATATGAGGGTATAACTAATGTTGAAAGGAAAGATATTAAACAAATATATGGGATAACTCACAATGCTGGTTTTCATGTGCCTTTACAGGAAATTAACATTCCCAATGATTTGGAAGAAATTTCAGTGGAGGTATTTCATATACCATCGGATGTAATTGTGCCGGGGAACTATCAAAAGGTGAAGGTTAAAAAGCCGTGAGTGTTGAGGTGAGCATAGAAAAATGCTGCAAGAATTGATAATACATATTGGAATTCACAAGACCGGAACTTCCTCTATACAATTTTTTTTACATAGGAATAAAAATAAACTTTTGAAGGAACTCGGAATTTATTATCCTAATACTTATATAGCTGAATCGCACAATGTATATAGTTATAATTTAATAAACTTCTTCCCACCTATGGCGCCAGATGAAATAAAAATAGGTAAAGGAAAGCTAATAAAAAACTTTTCTCAAGAGTTAAGCAATGTAAATCCTAAAGCTGTTATTATGTCAGCGGAAGACTTTTTGTTTTCTATTGATCATATCTATGACTTAGTTCGTATCTCAGAGCCTAAAAAATTAAAAATCATAGTGTATTTTAGAAGACAGGATAAACTGCTTGAAAGCTTATACAATGAATCTATAAAAAATTTAGCTTCTGTTGATTTCTTTTCCTTATGCGCTTTTTATATTTGGTATTTTCATGGTAGAATATTTCTTAATTATTATAATTTTTTAAAGCATTTAGAAGAAATATTTAAAGCAGAAATAACCGAAATTTTTCCTCGTATATATTTTAAGGACATTAATAAAAATTGGGATGCTGTGGAAGACTTTTGTAGTTTGCTTGGAATTTCTAAGTCCGCTTTTACTGAAGAAAAAGTAGAAGCAAATGTATCCTTGTCTTCAACTTCCACTGAGGCTTTAAAGAGAATAAAAAGAAAGTATTTGTTACCCTTAGAGACTTTTGATAGAGTTGTTGGTTTTCTCTATAAGTATGACAGTCAACATCCAAGTAGGATAAAAACCTTAATGTCATTAGAAGATAGGAAGAAAATATTAGACTTTTACAGAGAATCTAACGAAAAATTGTTTAGAGAATACTTTAATCAAGAAAATCTATTCGTTCTATCAAAAGAGGAAGAAGAATTTTACAAAGAGCAAGAAAGTATTCCTAAGGATGAAATAGAAAAAGAAATAGAAGAAAAATATAGAAGTATTTTAGAATTTATAAAAAAAGAAAACTTCTTAACAAGGACTAAAATATTTACAAATCAGGTTTTTGGGGATTCAGAATTAACTAAAGAGTTTATCAGAGGTGGGTTAATCAGTGATTGGGTGGGAGGAAATGTTGATGTTTGCAATGAAGAGAAAATTGCTGGTTGGTTACTGGATTTGAAAGACAAAGAACCTTACTTCTTGGTGAGGTTGAACGGAATCATAGTATATGTAGGAAAACCCAGCTTAGAGAGAGTTGATATAAAGGATCTATATGGTATTGATTGGAATGCTGGCTTTACTGTCTTTTGGAAGGATGTAAAGCTTCCAGAACAAATCTTATCTCTTTCCGACGATGCGGAAATAGAGGTGGAAGTTATCCATGAAAAAAAAGGCTATGTAATACCGGGGAATTACAAGAAAATACTGAAAAAAGATTTAATAGCTAAAATAAAAGAGTGTGAAAAGCCTAAGGCTGAAATTAGACAAATTCTGACTTTAGGCTCTAAGAAACTAATCTATATTTATCAGACTGCCACAAAACCAGCATCTGAAGCACTCTTTACCCAAACAGATATAACAGATATATTAATTACCTACCTTCCCGATAACCAAGACTGGAACTTACTTTGTATCGCTCCTAAAGACACTACCTCCATACCTCTTGTGATAAAATACTTAGATGGAAGCGAAGAGAAAATCGAGGTTAAAATTTAACTAATAAATTTTTACAGAGGGAAGATATGCCAGAAGAAAAAATATTACATCAGCAAGGGATTGAGCAAGAGCATAAAAAGGATGTAAGAGAAGATTCTGAGAGAACACAACTATTGAAGTGAGCATAGAAAAATGCTGCAAGAATTGATAATACATATTGGATTTCACAAGACGGGAACTTCCTCTATACAATTTTTTTTACATAGGAATAAAAATAAACTTTTGAAGGAACTCGGAATTTATTATCCTAATACTTATATAGGTGAATCGCACAATTTATATAGTTATAATTTAATAAACTTCTTTCCACCTATGGCGCCAGATGAAATAAAAATAGGTAAAGAAAAGCTAATAAAAAACTTTTCTCAAGAGTTAAGCAATGTAAATCCTAAAGCTGTTCTTATGTCAGCAGAAGACTTTTTGTTTTCTATTGATGATATCTATGACTTAGTTCGTATTTCAGAGCCTAAAAAATTAAAAATCATAGTGTATTTTAGAAGACAGGATAAAATGCTTGAAAGCTTACACAATGAATCTATAAAAAATTTAGCTTCTGTTGATTTCTTTAACTTATGCGCTTTATATATTTGGTATTTTCATGGTAGACTGCCTCTTA
>Ga0308412_1000836_pt1 | contig 16309 bp, 10 predicted proteins | sample HotsprottomLayer_FD_202357 | JGI IMG/M metagenome (GOLD analysis project Ga0308412, IMG submission 202357) | Hot spring phototrophic mat microbial communities from Octopus Spring, Yellowstone National Park, Wyoming, United States -... | ecosystem: Environmental > Aquatic > Thermal springs > Hot...
TCTGCGGGGAGGCGAAGCCTCCCCGCACCCCCTGTTCCCGCTCGCGGCGGCCAGGCGGCCTGGCGCACCACCCACGGCCCTCCCGCCGCGGGCAGGCAACAACCGGTTGGTGGGGGGCCGCAGGCCCTCCACCCCCCCGCGGGCGAGGGAATGGGGAAACCCGGTTTCCCCATCCCCCTGCTCCAGCAGCCTATGTTCACGTTAGGATATGGTACACTGATAAAGATACAGTCTGCATTCCGTGTCCCCCAGGCAAGGAGATCCCCGGTGACCGACGACCAGGCCAATGAGCGCGATGCGCGCGCAGGTGACGATACCTTCCCCGACCCCGACGACACTGATACATCCGTGAGGGCCGAGACCGGCGACGATGAACCGGAAGAGACCGGCTCCGACGGGCGCCCGCGCTGGCCGGTCATCATCGGCCTGGTGCTGATCCTGGCCGCGATTGGCGTCGGCCTCGGCCTGATCCTGCCCTCCGGCCCCCTGCGCGAAATCGACCAGATGCCCCCCGCCCTTGCCACGATGCAGTCGGGCGCGCCCACGGCCCTGCCGCTGCCCGTGGCGATTGAGGGGGATAGCGCCGAGGTGATCGCTACCGTTGGCGAGGCGGCGATCTACCGCGGTGACTTCGTGCGCTTCTATCAGCCGGGCAGCGATCCGCAGGAGACGCTCGACCAGTTGATCCAGATCGAGTTAATTATACAGGCGGCCGCCGAAGAGGGCGTAAGCGCCGATGAGGCCGTGGTGACCGAACAGATCGAGCGCATCAAGGCGGCCCAGGCCAATGGCGATGACGCGCAGTTCGAGGCGTTTCTCAAAGAACAGAACATCGGTGATGTCGCTGAACTTCGCCGCCTTCTGGAACGCAACCAGGTGATCGAGGCCATGATCCTCCGCCACACGCCCCTGGAGCAGGTGCGCGCCCGCCATATTCTTATCGCCACCGATGCGCTGACCGACACCGCCGCCATCGAGGCAGCGCGGGTGGAGGCCGAGGGCCTGATGGCCCGGCTCGACCAGGGCGCCGATTTTGCCGCCCTCGCCACCGAACATTCCGACGATGAGGGATCGCGCATCAACGGCGGCGATCTGGGCTGGGCGCCTCGCGGCCTGTTTGTTCAACCCTTTGATGAAGCGGTGTTCAGCATGGCCCGCGGCGAGCGGCGCCTGGTGCAGTCCCAGTTCGGCTGGCACATCATCGAGGTGGTTGATCCGCCTGAGGTGCGGCCCCTGGCCAGCAGTGACCTGCTCCAGACCCAGGCCGGGCAGCAGGCTTTTGTTGAGAAGTTTCTGCCCTTCGTCGATCAACTCCGGAAGCAGGCCGACGAGGCCCGGCAGATTAAGATCCTCGTGCCCGCGGCGAGTCTGGTCACCCAACCGGGGCCGTGACGCTCCACACCCCCGCCTGAGGAGAGGTATGGTCTCGCGGAGGCCCACGATGCGCGCCTGGACCGTTTTCTCCGCACTCATCCTGGTCATGGCGCTGGCATTGGTCGGTTGCGCGGGCCAACCTGCCGCTCAGCCCGCCACGCCCTTCGCCACGCCAGCATCCCCTCCGGCAACCGCCACCGGCGTCCCGACGCTCCCCCCGGCAACCGCCACCGGCGTCCCGACGCTCCCCCCGGCAACCGCCACCGGCGTCCCGACGCCGCCCGCGCCTACCGCTGCGCCGGCGGCGTCCCCTTTCGCCACCGCCCCGGTTGTTCCCACGACCATCCCCGAAGCTGGAGGGATCGGCGCGGAGATTCTCTTCCTGCGTAACGGCGCGCTGGTGGCCCTCGATAGCGCCCGTGGCCAGGAACGCACGCTCGCCGACGCGGTGCGCTCCTTCGCTGTCACTCCCGATGGCCGCCTGATCGCTGTCACGCGGGGAACGGGCGAGCGGGTCGAGATCTGGGTGCTGGAGCGTGATGCCCCGGCGCCGCGCCGGGTGACCGACAACGCCCTGGCCGAGAGCGGGCTGAGCTGGGCGCCCGATGGCGCTTCGCTGGTCTACGCGGCGGCGCCAGCGTTGCCGCCAGCGCTTCCTGAGTGGGAGACGTGGAGCGTCTGGTGCGTCACCGCCGAGGTGCGCCGGCTCGATCTGCCCGGAGGCCAGGAGCGGACCCTGGGGCGCGGATGCGAGCCGGTCTTCGCGCCCGATGGTCGCCGGATCGCCTTTGTCACCCCGCCAACCGCGCCCGCGCCAGGGCTGGATGTTCCCGGCGCGGTCAACGGCATCCGGCTCGTCAACCGGCAAGGTGAGAATGGATGGGACGCGGCCCGCGCCGGTGGCACGGGAGCAACCGATGGGTTGGTGGTCCACGCTCCGAACTGGTCGCCCAATGGGGGACAGGTGGCCTATCAACGCTTCCTGGGTTACCGCACCCTGGTAGACGTCAATCTGACCGAATATACCAGTTCCTACCAGCGGCGGCCTCGTCCCGTGGCGCCTGGCGCGGGTTGGGCGGCGCCGCCTTCCTACGCTCCCGACGGAACGCGCCTGGCGGTCACCGAGTACAACTACAGCGACGCCCGTGGCTTCACGGGGTACGATGTATGGTCCACGAGCATAGTGCGCCTCGGCGGTGAGGTGGTGATGGAGTTGCCCTTCGCGACGGTGACCATGTTCGCGACAGAGGCCGGCAGCCAGCGGTGGACCACGGCGGCGGCCTGGGCGCCCGATGGCGCGGCGCTGGCGGTGATCCTGCCCGCGGGGTGGGCGCCGGGGTTGAGCGCCAACGAGCCGCAGTTCGCGGACAATCGCCGCGGAGAGATCTGGCGCTGGCGTCCGGGGAGCGAGCCGGAGGCGCGGCTGGCGACCGATGTAGACTTTGGATCGCCCGTGCTCTGGTTACCGGCGCCGGCGGCGCCGGCGCGCGGCGCCGCGGGTGTTTCCCTGGCCGTGCCCGGGGGCTGGACGACGCGCGCCATAGCCGCGGATTATCTGATCGCCGATGGCCCCGGGGGGCAGAGCATGGCTGCCCGCTTGCGGGCCGGCGGCCCTCCCGGCGAAGTCACGGCTCTGTTCCCGGAACTCCTGGCGCCCGGCGCCCGCCTCGATGATCCGCTGCCGCTCCCCGATGGCTCGACCCTGCAACCCGTCACCGGCGTCAGCCCGAGCGGCGCGCCCCGCGCCGGTGTTCTGCGTCTGGCCCCCGATGGCGCCGTGGTGGCAGTCTACCTCACCACGCCTGAACGCTGGCCCCTGGAGCAGGCCGGCGCCCTGGCCCTCCTCAGGGCGCCCTGAGGCCTCGCATACCCCGGCTCCCCGGCGTTCCCGTGGGCCGGGGCGTGGGGAACCCCGGGTTCCCCGGTTGCCAACCGCCGCCAGGGCGCCTGCCACCCCCGCGGGCCGGATGCGGGCAACCCGGCTCCCCGGCGTTCCCGTGGGCCGGGTATGGGGAACCCCGGGTTCCCCGGTTGCCAACCGCCGCCAGGGCGCCTGCTACCCCCCGCGGGCCGGATGCGGGCAACCCGGCTCCCCGGCGTTCCCGTGGGCCGGGTATGGGGAACCCCGGGTTCCCCGGTTGCCAACCGCCGCCAGGGCGGCCTGCCACCCCCGCGGGGCAACCCCGGCTCCCCCATCTTCACCCCAGTTACATGCTATAATGAAGCGTCTAACGAGCGTCAGGCACATGCAGAAAGGCCGGCAATGCAGAACTACTGGCACGATCTGGAACCCGGGCCAGCCGTCCCCGATGTGATCCACACCGTTGTCGAAATCCCCAAGGGTTCGCGCAATAAGTATGAGTTCGACAAAACGATTGGCGCCTTCAAGCTCGATCGCGTGCTCTACTCGGCGGTGCAGTATCCCGGCGACTATGGCTTCATCCCCCAGACCTACTACGACGACGGTGACCCGTTGGACGTGCTGGTGATGACCAATCTGCCCACCTTCACCGGCTGCATCGTCGAGGCGCGCCCTGTCGGCATGTTTCGCATGCTCGATAAGGGCGAGCATGATGACAAGATCCTCGCCGTGCTCCAGTATGACCCGTTCTTCGCCAGTTTTACCGATTATACCGATCTGCCGCCCCACTACCTGAAAGAGGTGGAACACTTCTTCACGGTCTACAAGGACCTTGAGGGCACGCGGGTCGAGCCGGTAGGCTGGGAACACGTGGATGTGGCCCGGCAGCGCATTCTGTACGCCATCAACAACTACTGGGATATGCGCGCTGGGCGTTTGCTCAAGCGCGCCTGAGGCCAATGTCGTCACGTTCCAACCGGTCTGGCGCCCATCGCACCGCTTACTCCGCTGGCGGCGTCATCTTTCGGGTTGTCGCCGGCCGGGTCGAGGTTGCCTTGATCGCCACCGACCGCGGCGGGCGCTGGGGTTTGCCCAAGGGCCACGTGAACCGCGGCGAGACAGCCGAAGCTGCCGCGGTGCGCGAGGTGGCCGAAGAAACCGGCCTCGAAGGGGCCATCGTGCGCCACCTGGCAACAATCGAATACTGGTTCCGCGCCGGTCCTTCCCGGGTCCACAAATATGTGGACCTGTTTCTTATCCGCTACGAACGGGGCGAATTGCAACCCCAGGAGGCCGAGGTTGACGATGCGCAATGGTTCCCTCTCGACGAGGCCATCCGGCGCGTCTCCTTCGACCGCGAGCGCGATGTGCTCCTCCAGGTGCAAACGATCCTCCACGATACGCGGGCGTGAGGGTAAGTTGTTCACGTTTCTCCTGGGAGCGCGGGCATCTTGCCCGCGTAGATGCGATGAGGGCGGGACGCCCTCGCTCCCAGGCGCATGGGTTACCCCAGGTGTGAACAGTTACGCGTGAGGGGGCTGCGCCCTTCCCTTGCCGTCGGGTTTGAGGGCGGACAGCCATCCATGCGGCTCCGCCGCACAACGCCGCAATGAACATACGGTTGTTCCTGGGAGGGCTGCGCCCTCCCAAACCCTCCCGCGGGTGGGGGAATAGGGAAACCCGGTTTCCCCATTTCCCTGCTTGGGGGCCAGGCCCTCCCGCGGGCGGGGGCGTGGGGAAACCCGGTTTCCCCACACCCCTCTTCGGGAGCCTATGTTCACGTGAGACGGTCATGCGCAAGGCGCACCACACCCGATGCACATGGCTTGGGAGCGCGGGCGTCCCGCCCGCGGCGCGGCTCCGCGGGCACGGTGCCGGCGCCCTCCCGGACCCTCCCCCGCTGGGGGCGGGAACCCGGCGCCTCCCCCCAGCGGGGGGAGGCTGGGAGGGGGGCAGCACGCTGCCAACGATGGTCACCCATCCATGCGGCTCGCGCCGCACCCCGACGGGATGAACATCCTTACCCTCCCACCGGGTGAGGGGATGGGGAAACCCGGTTTCCCCATCCCCCTGCGGGGCGGGGGCGTGGGGAAACCCGGTTTCCCCACACCCCTCGCCGAGGGCGTATGTTCACGTTAGCACCCATGGGCGTCGATCAGATTGGTGGGGTTGGGATGCGCTGGTTCGCCCTCACCCCCGCTTCCGCGCGCGGGCGCGGGGAGACCAGAGCCGCGCGCGGTGAATCACGTCCTGACTGCCACGAGGAAAACTGATGTTCCCGACCCTGGCGCGGAGGCATGCCAATGACGGAGTACGTGGTCGAAGTAAGCACCGAAGCCGGTCTGGAGGACGAGCTGGCGGCCCACGGCCTCGACGCAGCTCTGGTGGAGCGCGCCGTGCGCGAAACCTTGCGCGCCGAGGGGGTGACGGGTCCGGTTGAGGTGGGGGTGCTCATCGCCGATGATGCCCGCCTGCATGCGCTCAACCGCGATTACCGGGGGGTTGACGCCCCGACCGATGTGCTCTCGTTTGGCGACGATGGCGCGACGGGGCCCTTCGTCAGCCAGCCGGAGGGGCCCCGCTACCTGGGGGATATCGCCATCTCGCTCGAGCGCGCGCTGGCGCAGGCCAACGAGTACGGGCACGCCCCCGCTCGTGAACTGGCATACCTCGCCGTTCACGGCACGCTGCACCTGCTGGGCCATGACCACGAACGCGACCCCGATGCCGCGGCAACCATGCGCGCCCGCGAAGAGGCCGTGTTGTTCAGCCTGGGGTTGGAACGATAAGGGTGTGGGAAAACCCGGTTTCCCCCCTCCCCCTGTGTGCGGGCCAGGCCCTCCCGCGGGCAGGGGCGTGGGGAAACCCGGTTTCCCCATATCCCTGCGGGGCGGGGGCGTGGGGAAACCCGGTTTCCCCACACCCCTCTTCGAGAGCCTATGTTCACCTCAGCCGTCCATGCGGCCTCCGCCGCACAACGCCGCAATGAACATACGGTTGTTTCTGGGAGGGCTGCGCCCTCCCAACCCCTCCCAGGGGGCGGGGCCTGGGTGCGCGGGCCTCCGGCCCGCATCCACTGAGGTATTGGGAAACCCGGTTTCCCCACACCCCTGGGGCCTATGTTCACGTTAGCCGTCCATGTGGCTCCGCCGCACACCGCCGCAATGAACATAAGGTTATTCTTGGGAGGGCTACGCCCTCCCAAACCCTCCCGAGGGCAGGGGAATGGGGAAACCCGGTTTCCCCATTCCCCTCGCCGAGGGCTTATGTTCACGTCAGGAAACGTCCCTTCCCCCGTCTCCCTCCCCGGACGGGGAGTTCTCCCCTGGAGGCTGTGCAAAACCTGATGCTATAGTTGCTCAAGCCCTGTGCAGAAGGCAGAACACCTTGCACCCGCCGCCTGGCGGTCGCTTGTGTTTCGCAGGCTCTCGATGAAGCGAGTTGGAGGCCTATGACCACCCTCGACCTTGATCGCCGTGTGACGGTCCAGACCGCCGCGCCCTCAGGTGCGCCAGCCGGAACGCCCGTATCCCTACCCTTCCGTCATCTTTCTGACATGGTCGATCGGACCTGCGAACGCTACGCCCGGCAGCACGCCTTCACTGCCGTGCTGCCGAACGGCATGTTCGGCAACCTCAGTTTTGCCCGGGTGCGCCGCGATGCCGACCGCTTCGCGGCATTTTTGCGCGAGGAACTGGGACTGGCCGCCGGTGATCGGGTTGCCATTCAGTTGCCGAACAGCCTGGCCTATCCCATCTGCGCCTTCGGCGTGCTCAAGGCCGGATGCGTGCTGGTCAACACCAACCCGCTCTACACCCCCGCGGAGATGATCCACCAGTTCAACGACAGCGGCGCCCGCGCGCTGGTGATCGTGGATCTCTTCGGCGATAAGATCGCTCCGGTGCTGGAGCGGACCGGTATCGAGCATGTGGTGCTGGTGCGCCTGACCGACCGTTTCCCCCGCCTGCCCGGTTTCGTGGCCTACAATGTCATCAAGTACTGGAACCGCCTGATCCCCCGCTGCGCCGCGCCGACGATCTCTTTCCAGGAGGCCCTTTCCCGCGGCGCGCGCCATCTGCACGAGCGCAAGATTGACGTTGCGGCCTACACTGCGGCCACCGGCCCCGATGACCTGGCGGTGTTGCAGTACACCGGCGGCACCACTGGCGTGAGCAAGGGCGCCATGCTGTCGCACGCGAACCTGCTGGCCAACGTGGCGCAGATCGAGGACCGCGTGGCCGGCCATGTCACCCACGGCGCGGAGTGCCCCCTGGCGGTGTTGCCGCTGTACCACATCTTCGCCTTTACGACCAACCTGCTCTACTTCTTCCAGGCCGGGGCGCGCAACATTCTGGTGGCCAATCCCCGTCCCCTCTCGAACCTCCAGCGCGCCATCGAGAACTACCCCATAAGCTGGATCCCCGGCGTGAACACCCTCTTCAACGGGCTGCTGAACGAAGAGTGGTTTGCCGACCATCCCCCGCCGAACCTGCGCGGCAGCATCGCCGGTGGCGCGGCGCTGCACGCCGCCGTGGCCGAGCGCTGGCAACGCGTGACCGGCACGCCGGTGATCGAGGGGTACGGCCTGACCGAGTGCTCCCCCGTGGTGACGCTCAACCCCTTCGACGCCAACCGGCCCGGGAGCATCGGCCTGCCGCTGCTCGGCACCGAGGTGCGCCTGCTCGACACCGACGGCGATCCGGTTCCCCCTGGCGAGCCGGGCGAACTGGCCGTGCGCGGCCCCCAGGTGATGCGGGGCTACTGGCAACGCCCCGAGGAAACGGCGAAGGTGATCCGCGATGGCTGGCTCCTCACCGGCGACATTGCCCGGATGGACTCCGATGGCTACCTGCGCATCGTCGATCGCAAGAAGGACCTGATCATCGTCAGCGGCTTCAACGTCTACCCCAATGAGGTCGAGGACTGCATCGCCGCATGCCCCGGCGTATCCGAAGTGGCGGTGATCGGCTTGCCCGATGCCAGAACGGGCGAGATGGTGAAGGCGTTCGTGGTGGCGAAGCCCGGCTCGGGCCTGACCGCCGAGCAGGTGCGCGAGCACTGCAAGCAGTATCTGGCCCCCTACAAGGCGCCGAAAGCGGTCGAGTTGCGCGCCGAGTTGCCGAAGAGCGCCGTCGGCAAGGTGCTGCGCCGCGAGCTGCGCGCCGAGTCGCTGACGGTGTGCCAGCAGGAAGGAGGCGCTAATGGTTAGCCAGACCGAACAACTGCTCCTGGCGCTGATGATCGGGGTGATTATGCTCGGCATGGGCGCCTCGCTCACCTGGCGCGACTTCTTCCGCGCCTTCAAGCGCCCGCAGGCCATTCTGATCGGTTTCGCCTCGCAGTACCTGCTCATGCCGGCCATCGGTTTCAGCCTGGCCGTGGCGCTGCAACTGCCCCCGGCCATCGCCATTGGCCTGATTATTATCTCCTGCATGCCCGGCGGTTCGACCTCCAACATCTTCACCTACTTCGCTAAGGGCGATCTGGCCCTCAGCGTGACCATGACCACCTTCTCGACCCTGGCCGCCTTTGTGATGGCGCCGCTGTGGATCTTCATCTACGGCAGCCGCTTCATGACCAGCGAGATCAGTGTCGGGATGAGCAGCGTCATCGTCGGCCTGGTGGTGATCCTCATCCCCGTGGTGATCGGCATGTTCATCCGCCGCCGCAACGCCAACGTTGGCGCGCTGCTCGAATTGCTTGGCGGCATCCTGGGGGTGGTAATCATTCTGGCCCTGATCGCCCTGTGGGTGCCCCGCAATGCCCCGCTGCTGGCCACGACCCCCTGGCAGGTCTATGCCGCCGCCGTGGGCGTCGGGGTCATCGGCTTCTTCTTCGGCTTCCTGGTGAGCCAGGGGGCCGGGCTGGGCTTCCGCCGCGCCGCGACCGTCGCGCTGGAGACGGGCATCCAGAATGGCCCCCTGGCCCTCTCGATCGTGCTGCTCAGCTTCCAGGGCGACCTGGCCAACGAGATCGCCCTCATCCCCGTGTTGTACTCCCTGTTCATCGTTATCACCTCGTCGCTGGCGACGGTGTTCTTCCGCCGCCAGAATGAACTGCGCCAGCAGTACGTGGGGGCCTTGCTGTGAGACCGGGGTTCGCTGCGTGGCCCTGTGCCTGACCCTTCAGCCGTCCGTGCCGTCGGGCGGCACAACCTCCGATGCAAACGGGGTGTGGGGGAACCAGGTTCCCCCACATCAGGAACCAGGCGGCTGCCCTACGCACCAACAAGCTGAAAAAAGGTTTTTCCTGGGAGGGCGTAGCCCTCCCAAACCCTCCCACGGGTGAGGAGATGGGGAAACCAGGTTTCCCCATCCCCCTGCTCGAGGGCTACGCCCTCCCAAACCCTCCCACGGGTCGGGGCAGGGCTAGTGCAAAGTCCTTGGGGCGTTGCCCCAAACCCCAGTTTTTGGGTGTGCGCGGCGGCTTTGCCGCCGCGCACACCCAAAAAGAGTATCGCGGGGGCGGCGGAGCCGCCCCCGCACCCCCACCGGAGGTGACTTTGCAAGAGCCCTGCGGGTCGAAGACCGGGGGTTGCACTCAACCGGGCACAGTTTGCTATAATGCACAGAAGCGATCCGTTCGAGTGGAGGGCATCGCCCTCCACTCGCCTGTTTTCAGGCAAGGCGATGAGTACGAAGCAGGCTCCTCCCCGCGTGGTGGCGGAGAACCGTAAGGCGCGCCACGACTATGAGATTGAAGAGACCTACGAGGCCGGGATCGTGCTGACCGGCAGCGAGATCAAGTCGGTGCGCGCCGGACGTGTGAATCTGCGCGGGAGCTATGCCAGGGTGCACAACGACGAGGTCTTTCTGTATGATGCCCACATCTCGCCCTACGAGCAGTCAGGCAAGTACTTCAACCACGACCCGTTGCGCCCGCGCAAATTGCTGCTCCACCGCCGCGAGATCAGCCGCCTCGACGGGCTGGTGCGCCAGAAGGGCCTGACGCTGGTGCCGCTCAAGATCTACTTCAAGGGCCGGCGCGCCAAGGTGGAACTCGGCGTGGCGCGAGGCAAGAAGGTCCACGATCGGCGCGAAGACATCGCCCGGCGTGAGGCGCAGCGGGACATCGAGCGGGCCATGAAGTCGCAGACCCGTGATAGATTTTAGATTTTAGATTTTAGATTTTGGATTTTGGATTGCGGATTGGGAATGGCGGGATAGCGTCGCGTTCAATCTGAAATCTAAAATCCGCAATCCGCAATCGCACTATGGCGGGCTACCTGCAGGTTCTACGCGCGAACCGCAACTACCGGCGCCTGTGGTACGGTCAGGTGGTCAGCCAGATCGGTGACTGGCTCGATAGTGTTGCGCTGTTTACGCTCACCCTCAATCTCACCGGTTCGGGGCAGGCGGTGGGGTTGCTGTTCCTGGCCGAGTTTTTGCCGGGCGCGGTGGTTGGTCCTTTCGCCGGGGTGATTGTTGACCGGCTCCCGCGCAAACTGGTGCTGATCGCCAGCGACCTGGGGCGGGCGCTGGTGGTACTGCTGCTGCTCCTCGTCCGCGGGCCCGCGGACCTGTGGCTGTTGTATCTGGCGGTCGTGGCGAAGGTCTCGCTCACGGCCTTTTTTGAACCGGCGCGCTCGGCGATCCTGCCCGCCCTGTGCAGCCGCGAGGAACTGGTAGCGGCCAATGCCATCAGCGGGGCCACCTGGTCGGCTATGCTGGCCCTGGGCGCGGCCCTGGGGGGCATCGTGGCGGGCACCCTGGGGGTGCGAACGGCCTTCCTGCTCGACGCGGCCTCGTTTCTGCTCTCGGCAGCGCTGATCGCCACCGTGCGCGTCCCCCGGCGCCGGGCCGCCGATCGGTCCGGCGAGCCGGAACGGCCGGCGCCATACCCTCGGGCCTCCGCCCAGGGGGCGCTGAGCGCGTTGCGCGAGGGGCTCCACTACGTGCTGACACGCCACGAGGTCGGGTGGTTGACCTTCAGCAAGGCGATCTGGAGCCTGGGGGGCGGGGTGCTGCTGCTGCTGACGCTGTACGGCCGCGAGATCGCGCCGCTCGGGCGTGATGGGGCGATCAGCATCGGGTTGCTCTATGCCGCGCGCGGGGTGGGCACGGGCATCGGGCCGTTGCTGGCGCTGCGTCTCGGCGGCTCGGGTCAGCGCTTCTTGCGACGCTCGGTCGCCGTGGCCTTCTTCATCAGCGCCGCGGGGTACCTGGCCCTCAGTTTCGTCACCACCCTGCCGCTGGCGGCGCTGTGTGTCCTGGTCGCCCACATTGGCGGCAGCATCCAGTGGGTCTTCAGCACGACGCTGCTGCAGGCGCGGGCGCCCGATCACCTGCTCGGGCGCATCTTTGCGACCGAGTATGCGGCATTGACCCTCACGACCGCGCTATCGGCCTATCTGACCGGCGTGGCCCGTGACGCGGGGGCCACGCCGGCTGCCCTTGCCGTGGCCCTGGGCGGCATCTTCGCCGCCTCGGGGGTGGTGATGCTGGCGACGCTGTGGCCCGAGCCGGTTCTGGCGGAGATGGGGGATAGAGGAGCCTGATACTAACGTTGGGGGAACCAGGTTCCCCCATACCCCCGCCCGCGGGAGGGCCTGGCCCTCACGCAGGGGTAGGGGGAAACCGGGTTTCCCCATCCCCTCACCCGGTGGGAGGGTCTGGGAGGGCGCAGCCCTCCCAGGAAGAACCTTTTTTCATCCCGTCAGAGTGCGGCGGAGCCGCATGGGTGGCTGAAGTGACCATCGTGCGTCGCGTTCCGCCCCCCTCCCAGCCTCCCCCCGCTGGGGGGAGGAGCCGGGTTCCCGCCCCCGGTGGGGGAGGTCTGGAGAGCGGGCCGTCACCTTCGTTGCAACGGATTGCCGCTCGAGCAGGGGGATGGGGGAACCGGGTTTCCCCATCCCCCACCCGGTGGGAGGGTTTGAGAGGGCTGCGCCACCGGCGCTGGTTGCTACGGAGTGCGGGCGAGCGAGACGCCCGCCCCACCCGGGCCGCGCGGGGACGGGCGCCGTTCCTGAAAGCCTACTCCTCCCCGCTGGCGCGGCGGCGGGCGCGTTCCTTGGCCGCGCGCAGGCGCGCCAGGGGATCATCGGCCGAAGCGGATGGCGCCGTCGGCGGCGGCGCGACCGGAGGAGGGGCGGGCGGCGGTGGTCCCGCCGGGTCGCCGGGGGCGGCAACGCTGGTAGTGGTTGACGGCGCCGGGGCCTCGGGCGGCGTGGGACCCCCGATACGCTCTTGCGCGCGTCGTTTGGCCCCGGCCAATCGCTCCAGGGTCGGATCAACCGGCGCGGGGCGGGCCGGCGCGGCGCGAGGGGTCGCCATCCAGGCCCGGGCCGCGGCGAGGTCCTCACGACGCAGGAGGAGGCGTCGCGCGGCGATATCGAAGACCAGCAACAGCAGCGCCAGGGCAAGCAAGGGCATGGCGATTTCGCGAGCGCGCGTCACGCCGCTATCAACACGATGGAAGGCCGCCGCCGCCTCGGTCAACGTGGCGCCGCCGGTAAGCGCGGCGAGTTCGGCCAGCAGGGCCGGGTTGGCCTGGGCGCCGCGGTACTCCGAGGAATAGGGCACTACCAGGCCGGCTGTCTCCTGCAGCACCGGCCGGCCCGCGGCGGTGCCGCTGATCTGCACCAGGTACGTGCCCGGCGCCGGGCTCTCGAAGCGGCCCTGGTAGGTTTGCGGGCCGACCTGCGGCAAGGTCACCTTGCGCCGGGAGTCATCGGTGCCGATCAGGGTCGCGGTGACCTCCAGGTTCTCCTGCCCCGGGCCGGTGGTCAACCGGATGAGGGTTTCGGCGCCGGCCACCTCCATCTCGGCACTGATCTCCTGGCCGCCGCGGGTGGGCAGCACCGCCCCGACAAGTTGCCCGGCAAAGCGCGGGAAGCCCTCCCAGCGGATCCACTCCGCTGCCCATTTGCCGCGCGCGTCGCTGAGCCAGGCGGCGCTGCGCCCCAACCCGTACTGCCAGATCGCCAGCAGAGGCTGATCATCGTCGGTCTCCAGCACGGCGCGGGCGCTCTCTTTGAGCGTGCTGCCGTTGAAGCCGAAGAGCGGGGGCAGGCCGCCAAGGCCGGCCAGGATCGGGCTTTCGCCGATGGCCACGGGCACGAAGGGGCGTTCAATGATGTAATTGCCGACCGTGGTGATAGTCTCCTGCACGAAGATCTGTGGCACCTCGGCCATATCCTGGGCCGGATAGTAACGCCCGCCGCCGGCAATCGCCAGCCGTTCGAGATAATCGGCCGAACCACTGCCCGCTGCCACGACGGTGAGGGTCATGCCCTGGGCGCGCATACGTTCGGCAATATCCACCTGGTCGCCGCCGGAGCCCCAGCCGTCGGTGAGCAGAATCACGTGCTTGAGCCGGGCGTCCACGCCCTGGAGCAGCGCCTCGGCCTCCAGGAGACCGGCGCGGACATTGGTGGAGCCACGCGGCTCGAGACCCGCAAGCGCGTCGATCACCTCCTCGACCGTCGCGCCGGTGGTCGGCGGCATGGTCTGGACCGCGCGGCTATCGAACGACACGATGCCGAGGGTGTCTTGCGGCCCCAGGAGAGCAGCGGCCTGGGCCACCGCCTCTTTGGCGATATCCACCTTGCGCGTCCCGGCCGCCTGGAGGGGCATGGCGCCGCGCTCGGGGCTGGCGCAGTGGCAGGCATCCATCGAGCCGGACTTGTCAATCACGAAGACGAGGGCCAGGTCGGGCCGTTCCTCGCGGTTGCGCACGTCCATATAGACCGGAAGGGCCGCTTCGATCGGCGTGCGCCCATAGCCGCCGACGCCGAAACTCTCCTCGCCGCCGATCATTACCAGGCCCCGGCCCAGATCGCGGACGTACACCGGCAGGGCGGCCATGGCGCCCACCGGCAGCGCGCGGGCCGGGGTGTTGACCAGCACCACGCTCTCGTAGGCGCTCAGGCCGGCCAGGTCGGTGGGCATCATCTCGGGAACGATAATCTCGGCGATGATATTGGTGGCCTGGAGGCCAGTAGCCAGTGGCTGGGCATCGGCGCGGGTGGCGGCCACCAGCAGCACCCGCGGCGGCCCCTGGACCTGGATCAGCGCCGAGGACTCATTATTCTGCGGGCGCCCATCCTGGTCGGGTTCGATCTGCACGCGGAAGCGCTGGAACCCGGCGCCGGACACCTCGACCTGGAAGGGGACCTCGTTGGAACCGGGTTGGAGTTCGACCCGCCGTTCGGTGATCACCCCCCCATCGCCGATCAGGCGCACGCTGGCGCCCTGGGCCACCGTGCTTTCCACCGTGGCAATCACCGTGGCGCGCTGGTTGTCGCGCACGCGCGCGGGGGCCTCCAGGCGGGCGATCAGCGCCTCGGCATCGCTAGAGTTCAGGGCCAGTTCGACTATATCAATCGGCACCCCCCGCGCGGCGGCCAGACGCGCGGCCTCGATCGCCCGGCCCTCGTTCTCGCCGCCATCGGAGAGCAGCACCAGTCGTTTCTCGGCATCGGCGGGAAAGAGGGCCAGACCAAGCTGGATGGCCTCGGCGATGTTGGTGCGGGTCGTCACCGGCACCGAACTGATGCGCCCCAGACGGCGCTCCTCGTTGGGGGCCCGTTCCACCAGGGCATTGCCGCCGAAGACGACGATTGCCGCCCGGTCGCCCGGCGGCATCTGCTGGAGCGCCTCCTGGATGAAGGTCTCGGCCTGGGCGCGGGTCGAGGGGGGCATCGAATCGCTCCCGTCAAGCAAAAAGACCGTCGTCAGGCGCTCGACGGGAAGCACAAGCTGCGCGCCGGCCACGGCGAGGACCAGCGCGATGGCGATCACACTGCGGAGCGCCACGCTCGTCCAGAAGCGTGCCGGCGTCAACCGGCGCGGGGGGAGCAGCGCAACGGCCCAGATCAGCCCTACCACCATCAGCAGCCAGAGCATCTCGGGGTAGATGAACGAGAGGCGCGGCATAGGCAATCTTTCGGCGGGAAGCGTGACCCGCCGGGGCGGGCCGTGGAACGGTTGTTGGGGCGCGTTGTTTCATTCTACCGGATCGAACGGTGGATTCGCAAGCCCGTCTGAGGCGCCCGCGCCCGCGGCATGCCCCCGACGCACAAAAAATGGTACAATACGTGCGCCGTAACCGCATGCAACCCGGCGGGAACCATCAGGGTTACGTCAAACGAATACCCCCACCCGGTGAGAGGGTCTGGGAGGGCGTAGCCCTCCCGGGAAGTATGTTCATCCCGTCGGTGTGCGGCGGAGCCGCATGGATGGCTGACACAAAAGCGATGGAGCTTTCCCCAGAACTGCTTACCCAGGCGCACTACTGGATGCGCCTGACCCGCGCCCTGGACGAACGGGGCGCCTTTCTCCACAAGCAGAGCAAAATCGTCGGCGGCTACTTTTCGCAGATCGGGCACGAAGCCATCAGTGTCGCCGCCGGACTGGCCCTCGGCCCCGACGATGTGGCGGCGCCGATGCACCGTGACCTCGGCACCTACCTGGTGCGCGGGCTGCACCCCCGGCGCATTCTGGCCCAGTTCCTCGGACGGGCGACGGGCGTCAGTCGCGGGCGCGACGCTAATCTGCACGGCATGGGCGACCTGAGCCTCGGCCTCATCGGGTTCATCAGTCACCTTCCGGCCTCTACCGGGGTCATTGCCGGCGTGGCCCACGCCTTCAAGCTCAAGGGCGAGCCGCGGGTAGCGATGGCCTTCTTCGGCGACGGGGGCGCCAGCCAGGGCCTGGCCCACGAGGCCCTGAACTGGGCCTCGGTCTTCCATCTGCCGATGGTGGTCATCTGCGAGAACAACCAGTACGCCTATTCCACCCCCCTGGCGCGCCAGATGCGCATCGAGCATGTCGCCGATCGCGCCGCGGGCTATGGGATGCCTGGCGTCATCGTGGACGGCAACGATTTCTGCGCGGTGTACGAGGCTGTCACCCAGGCAGTGGAACGGGCGCGCGCCGGCGGCGGCCCGACCCTGATCGAGTGCAAGACCATGCGCATGCGCGGCCACGCCATCCACGACAATATGGCCTACGTGCCGAAGGAGTTGCTGGAAACCTGGGCGCAACGCGATCCAATCGCGCGCTTCGAGGCCCTGCTCCGCGAACGGGGCTTGCTCGATGATGCCGGCCTTGCCGCCCTCCTTGAACGCATCGA
>Ga0308412_1000838_pt1 | contig 16298 bp, 9 predicted proteins | sample HotsprottomLayer_FD_202357 | JGI IMG/M metagenome (GOLD analysis project Ga0308412, IMG submission 202357) | Hot spring phototrophic mat microbial communities from Octopus Spring, Yellowstone National Park, Wyoming, United States -... | ecosystem: Environmental > Aquatic > Thermal springs > Hot...
GGGGCGGACGGCTGGGCGTGGGCGACCATCGCGTGGCAGGCGCCGGCTGCTGGCAAGTGGTCCTGCTGGCCTGATCGCTCGGGTTTACGGGCCACAAGGCCAGCAAGATTTCACCGTCGCGGCGGAGGACGCCGCCCAGGTCCGCCCGGCTTCTTGGGCGGGGCTGCTTACGGCCAACGGTATTGCGGGCGTTTGGGGTCGTCGTCGTGGACTTTGGCATCGACCATCTCGCCGATTTGCGGCAACACTGCCGGGGGCGTGCCGAGCGTAAGCGTTCCCTGCGGCTTGCCCTCCTCTTGCACATCGTAACCGCCGTTGGGACGCGAAGCAATGATTTTCACGCGAACCGGAGTTCCATAAGGGCGTTTCTGGCTGGTTGCCGCGGCCGGAGCGCCCGCCGAGGGTACAGAGACCGCCGGCGGTCCCTGGGGATTGCTCTTGCAGCGCTGGGCGATGTCCGATTTCAGATGGTCTAGCAACTGTTTCAGCACTTTGTTGCTGGTGTTCCAATCCGGCAGCACAGCGCAGGGAAAGGCGATGGCGCGAATGTCGTACGTTCCGTCGGCTTTGCGGTCGATGTGGAAGTGGACCGGCGCCGCATGACGCATGTCCTTTGGCTGCCTGTTGGCAAGATAAGGATGCTTCTGGCCCAGCCACACGATTGTTTGTTTGTTACTTGCGTCCCCTTCCCTGGCGTATCCTCGATCGCGAGTGCCGTCGTTATTGGATGTACCAATCTTCCGCGGAAGGCCCAGGGCCTCCTTGATCCAGTTGCGCTTGTGCTTCTGGGCGAATGCCTGGATGCTGTAGCCCAGTTGGTCGAGGACGAACCAGAAGTTTTTCCAGGGGGTGGAAATCGAGAGAACCGGCAGCGCATGGTTCAAGGCCGGGACTTGGGGATGAGTATCCCCGCGGCTCTCTACGCCGCAGGTTTGGCGGAACTCTGCCGCAGCCTTCTCGATTACGGCTCGCTTGCCCTCGTCGGGCGACTCGCCAAGCTGCGCCAAGGAGCCGAACCCGTTTCGCCCCTTCGACCCTACGCCACCGTATTGGCACAGGAGCCACAGCGCCGCCTGGGCCTGTTGGAGAACCGTCTTTGCTGGCAGGCGTACAAGGGGGCCGGGCGATTTGGTGCCCGGCGGTCTATAGAAGCCCTCCCGAGCCGTGACCCGCACGCGCCACTTCGCGCCGGGAGGCATCATGAAACGTTGTTTGCGATCCTGCGGCTTTCCCGCCGGCATTTCGTCCATGCCATAGGAGAGGTAGAACAGCCCCTGGGTCGTCCTCTTCCGGTCAGCCGGCTCAACTAGGCCCATACTTTGGACAAAATGCTTGTCCGGCCGGAGCACATCTCGATTGCTCTGGTCTTTCTGGATCGTCTTACCCGGTATTGGAATCGGTGTGACTGGTGTCTGGTTGGCGTGGCGCACGGTGATTCGTACCGCCCCGCCGGTGTTGGTGTCGCCCCAGATAGCGGCTTCCATCGCCCGCAGAGTTTTTACATCGACGAACCCGGCGTGCATGGTGCGCCACCACCATCGCAATAGGCCGCGGAGTGTAGCCGGGCGAAGGTCGCAGTCGTCTTTCGCCTGGTTCGGGCCGGCCAGAAAAGCCGGCGTGACCAGTTCCAGAGTCGTCTCGTAGGTGGCCAGCTTTTGGCAAACAATGGGCAACGGTTCTGTATCCGCCGGTTTGAAGGCCCCATAGCCGGCCGCGGTCTTGGCCCCGGCACCCAGATGGCACAGCGCCCCCAAAAGCCAGTGCTGGGCCAGCGCGAGCAACTCGTCGGGCACGTCGTCCCGGCGCTTGGCCAGCGCGAAGGTGAACGTCACACCGGGCTGAACCGCCAGAAAGTAAACCGGCACCGGGTTTTCCCAATCACCTGGCGGATGGTCGTTGTCGTCGTGCTGGTAGTAATCGGCATGGTGGTTGTTCAGGATATCCATGATCAGTCGGGGCCAGGACTCCGGCCAGGCGTCGTGGAACACGATGTTGCCGCAGGAAGCTTTGATTTCGGCAGAGTGCGGGTCGCTATGGTTCTCGCGTCGCACCTGGGCCGGATGGCGTGAATCGTTGATCTGCCGCCGGCGATCTGGATTGGGTGCCCAGCCGAAGGCGTCCTCGATCTGTCGCCAGGCCTTTTGCTGGTCGGACTGGGACGGCAGCCAGACGGTTTCCGCATACGCCCGGGCCATCCCCTTCAGGCCACTGCCCGGCAGATAGGCGAATCCGTAAAGGGGGTGCAGGCAAATGCCGGCGTTTTCCAGGGCCGAGGCCCGGGCCAGATGGAGCGTCAGCGGGCCGGTTGTTGTGGCCGCAAACGTAGCAGCGCGCAGGGCAATCAGCCACTGCCTGCGGCGCTGGAGCAACGCAGCCAACAAGCCAGGGTCGCCCGAGGTTTTCAGCACCGGCTCCAGCGCTGTTTTTTGATCCTCCTGCCGATGGGGCGGCTGGATGAACTTGTCGAGCTGCAATCCAGGGTGGCGCTCGGAGTATGGGACCACGCCAGGGGCAAGCAGTTGCGTGGTACTTTCCGGCAGCGGAATCGGCAACAGGGCCATCACTCGCTCTCCATTTTTTTCGGCAATCCCTTGGCCTCGGTGAAGCGGTTGAGCCATCCGAGGTACGCTATGACCTCGTCGGTTGCACGGCGAAGGAACTCGCTGTCGGAGTGGATCACGGCTTCCAGCAGGCTTGGATGTTTGGCCACAGCAGGCAGACGCCGCCGAGCCCAATCGGTCAAGTCCTTATGAAGATCAACCAGGCCTTTTTTCTTGTCTTTCTTGGCATGTATGAACGACAAAGCCTGGCCCAGCCCGGCAGTGATGATTCGCACCGGCAGTTTTTTGGCCTCGCGGGCGTAATCGTCGGCCTCGTCCGAGCCGACTTTGAGCCTTTCAACGGCGTCCCAGGCGTGGTGGGCGCGCTGCTGGTCGAGGGTGGGCCACGTTCGGCCAGTGGCTTGAGTCATTACCGCGTCCTCCCGTTCTCGTCGTACCACCAGAGCTTGCACAGTCCCTTGCCGATGGTTTCGTCGCCGCCAATTTGCACGACGCCGGTACTGGTTATGCAATCGCGCAGGTAAGCCAGGATTTCGCTCGCAGAGAACCTGGCATCCGGCTTACGGCTGTCGCTGGCCAGAACCAGCGTGTAGAAGATCGTCTCGGCAGGCAGGAACTCCTGATAGAACAGCGCTCCTTCCTTGACGGTCTTGTGCTCGTAGTCCAAGGCGATGCGGGCAACAACCTCGGTGGCGTGTCGCACAAAGTGGCAGAAGTCGTTGTCCGACAGCACCGCCAAGTGCGACCGGAGCCGCTGCCGGGTGTTTTCGTCTTCTACGGCGTTCTGCGCGATCCAATCGGCCAGCGGGTCACAGTCCGCGACCCGGGTGAACTCGAACTCTTCGAGTACCATCTGATCGCGGTTCTGTCCCACCAGTAGCGGCGAGTCGGCCGCGCAAGCGACTTGGTTGTCATTAACCTGCGGGCTGGCTGACAGCGGGCCTAATCTCGCCAGCGACAGGTCGCGATTGAGTCGCTCCAGCACGGCCGGGCAGGTCACCCAGGCAAATACCCCGCGCAGCGATCGCACCGGGAAAGCCAGGATGCGGGCGTCGGTCAGCGCTACCGCACCAGCGTGCTCGGAGCTTTCTTCAGGCGTGCCCGGGCCGAAAGCGGCCACCAACCTGGTGTGGTGCTCGTTGGCCCAGCGGCGCGGCGATTGCTTTTGCTCAGGTGGACACTCGGCCTTCGCCACCTCGCGACACAGGTCGCGCAGGACGCCCTTCAGTGCCGAACCGGCTACCGTGGGCCACTGCGTGTGCCGTTCTCGCTGGACCGGCAGGTCAACCGTGCCCAGGGCAGTTCCCGAACCGGGATGGAGCGAGGTCTGGGCGTGCAGGAACAACACGGCCGCGGCACGGCCGTTGACAGCAGCATTAGACATAATCCCAAACTCCTTGCAGAACGCAGCCCCAGCCGAGTCGGCGGTCTTCGTCAGACTCGGCCAGCAAGCTGCCGATAGCTTGCCCGTTGACTGACTCCAGGAAATACACACTACCAGCCGGAACCGCGAACCGAGCGGGTTTCGGTCCGCCAAGTGCCAGGTCCCAACCGGAGAACGATTCGTAGCCGTTTACAGCGGCCGCCACTAGCCGCAGGCCTTCGGGCAATTTGGGACGCCAACGCTCCGCGAACACTCCCGGCGTGGTAAGCAACAGCAGCACCCGGCCATCTCGGGGCGCCGGCGGAGCAGGCCAGGCAAACCGCTCCACCGGGCAGACGCGCACCTTGCGTCCCTCGCCACCGAAGTCCAGAACCGTCTCCTCGCCGAACACGCCGGCAGGAGCCTCGGGAGGCAGGTCCACTTCGGCGTAGAAGCCCACTCCGCTTTGCAGTGCCAACAGACCGATCGCATAGATCAGCCCTTCTTCGGTAGTCAACTCATCCGGCTGGATGGCGATGCCGGTGCGATGGTCGAAACCGTAAAGCTCCGCCGGCCGGACCGCCATGTCCTCGGCCGGCACATCACCGGCCAGGTATGCCTCTAGTCCGGCCGGTCTCAAGTACGCAAGCTCACGTTCTGTGTGGGCGCGAGCTTTTAGCCACAGCGGCCGCATATCGTCCAGGAGCGGTTTCCAGCCGGGCAACTCGTGGGCTGGGGCAAGCGGATCGAGCCGCACCCACTGGCCGGCGGCTGGGGCGATGGCCTGCGTTTCAGCGGCTTGCTTGACACGCCGCACGTTGGCAGGCATTGGGATGAGCACTTCAAGTTTGCCGTCGACTTCCCGGCAGAGCCAGGGGCCACGGAGTTCCAGCCGCGCGATCCAGCCGGCCTGGCACACCTCCGTCACGGCTTGCTCAAAAGTGGCTTTGGCGCGAAGTCGCTCTGCCAGGCGGCCAAAATCGCAGCCTGCGGCCCGCAGCAAGTGGGTGCGCAGCGCACCGGCCAACGTTTGCGGCAAGGGCAACCCCGACTGTGCGCGAGATGCCTGCGTGAAGGGCCTGCCGTCGCGGAAAAAGAGCACATCGAGCGGATCCAGCCGCACGCCAATAGTCCGCGTACCGGATGCGGTGCTAGTTGCGTTCATTCCTGAGTTCTCCCCCGTGCCAGGAAGGAGGCGGTCTGACACAACAGGATGAAGTTCTCCGCAGCCTGCTGCCCTGTGAGATTGCGCGGTGGACACGTAATCTGTGACAAATACCGGTCGAAATCCTCGAGAAGCACTTTGCCAGCAGAGTTCGCGTTGCCAGCTTTGAGCTTCTCTTTGGTGGCATCGTCGGAGCGATTCACCTGGCGGAACAGTTCGGCTCGTAACGCATCGACCGGCAACCCGGCGATGGTTTGCAGATCGGCCCGCAGCCGATAGGCCCACCGGTCCGACGCTTTTTGCACAAAGGCATCGATCCAGCGCTGGACCGTGGGAGCGAAGTCCCACGGGCAGAGCACCGAAGTATGCTCGCCCGATCGGCGGCAAATGGTGATTTGCAGTGCATCGCGGCCGGCACTCTTGGCAGCTTTCTCGGCCCGGCGCGCTTCGCGCAGGGCAAACCGCAAGTCCTCCTTGTGATGCGCCACCGCCAGTCCACAGGAGGCCGTGGCCTTGCGGCCCATCATCAGCAGTTCCCGTTCATCCACTTTGTAGTACCCGGCCCGGGCGCCGCCGTTGACCTTCGGGTCGCCAGCGAAGGCCAGCCGCAACTCGCGTGCGCAAGCCACCGCCTCGGCCGTGGGCAACATGGCCAGCACGTCGTCGCCGCCGGCGTAGACCAAAAATCCGTGGTGCTGCTGGACAATCTGCGGCACCACGTGCAAGGCGAAGTTGGCCAGGGCTTGGCTGATGGCGGCATGGCAGGCCGGCTCCAACGTCCGCCGCGCCGTAAGCGCCGGTTCAACCCGGGAATCGCGCAATTGCCGGAAATACTCGAGCGCCCTGGGATGCAGCACCGCTTCGACCTTCGGCAACATCTGGCCCGAAAGCCAACGGCCCATGTGGTCGCCGTCCATCATCAGGATCGCATAATAGGCCGGCGGCGGGTCCAGCCGTTTGTCGCTGCGGGCTTCCTTGATAGCCTTCCACACCTCTTCCGGCACCGGGTCTTCGTCTTCTTCCTGGTCACGTTTCGACCAGAAAAGCCACTGACCGCTCCAGGCGCCGTTGGTGCACTGGCGGACCTTTTCGGGATCGAGGTCAAATCCCAAGGCGCGGGCCTGCTCGAGCCACTTGGCCGCGGCCACCGTGGCCGTGTCGGGCGTGCGCAGGTCATCCGGCTTCATCCCCAACTCGCGCGCCAAAAAATATGGCGCAAATCGCTTGGTCAAGGCTACGGCACACAGCCGTTCTTGCTTACGAACCCGGTCTAATCCGATCTGGGCCTGTTCGGCCATCGTTTCCCAGAAGCGGCGCGATTCCTCCAACCTCGCAGGCCCCATCTGCTCGAAGGTGCCCATCAGGCTGCATTTGCCCGGCACGGGGGTTTTTTCGGTGGAAGGCGGGATGTGGCGCACGCCGCGGCTGGCTTCCATCAGCCGGGCTGATATCTCCAATTGGGCCTGCCACCGGCCCGCCGTGGCCCGCTGGGAAGTTGTGGCTTGCCCGTAAGCAGGCCGATCCGGCTCGGGAATCGCTTCGGCTAGCTTTCGCACTGCGGCAGCCTCGGGAAAGACCGCTTCGAAGTTATCGCCACCCAGCAGGCGGGCGATCTGCTGGTCCCCGCACTCGGCTAGCGGCAACACCGTGGTGGTAACCGAAAAGTAGCCCTGGATCTGCTGGTCCCATAAACCGTCCCAGTCGGCGAACTCCGCTGCCGCGTCCCCCAACTTCTGTCTGAGCGCATGGCGAACCTTCACGGCTAACTCAGCCCAGGCATCGTGCACGGCTTCGCGGCACCTCTGGGCCAAAGGCTGCGCTTGTTTCTCGTTGGAATCCAGTGGCACCACGGCCAGGAACCGGTTCGGCAGGCACGGCGAGCGCAACAATTCCGGCGATGGTCGAGGGACCTTCTTCAGGCCTGTGTGCTCGATGAGCCAGCGGTCTACCAACGGTACCCCGCGAAGCGACGGGAAGACGAGTGCTGTCGGGCCGTACCGTTCGATGACCGGCAGCATCCCGCGAAACGTCAACCACGACAGGATCATGCTGCCCGACCACAGGTCGCGCACACTGCGGGCCGCCTCGATGAACGGCTGCACCGGCGCCAGCGCGAAAGAAAGCAGCGCGGCGCCGCCCGAGCCGGATAGCGCCGCCTTCAGGCCGGCGGCAATGTCCAGGTGGTGCCAAATCGTGTGGTCGGGCACACGAGTATCGCCAGGCAAAAGGCTATAAAACGGCTTGATCTTCGCAAGTGCCTCACTGAGCAACCGCCACAGGGCCAGAAACTTTTTCGGCAAGGTGTCCAGATCGTCAACAACGTCCCTGATGACTTTCTCGATTTGATCTTCGTCCACCCCATCGACGGGCAATTGATACTGCTCCCCTGTGAGAGGATGGACGACCGTCAGATGCCCGTCCGCCGGGTCGATCCTTAGCCCGGCCTCCTCCTTGCCCGACGGCAAAGGGATATGTTCCATATGTGAAGCGAGCTGTTCCTTAACGCGACGAACATCTTCGCTTTGCACCTTTTCCTGTCCTAAGACGAGCCTTGCATAACGCAAAGCGCGCTGGTGTTGTCCTCGGATCGACAGCGCCCTGTCCGGCGGGTCGTGCAAATAGGTCAAAATCAGATCGGCCCAGTCACAAGACATGATTGGGGGGTCCTTTCGTGCATCCTTACGCAACCTGCACCACCGACGTGTGCAATGCCGCAGTGCCGCCGCAGACAGTTTAAATATCTACCGCTGGCGCTGCTGGCTGGTCAAGCCATCGCCCGAGCTGCCACACAACCACCTTGCCAGGAAGCCATTCTCCGGCAGACTCTTGTCACTAACCCATGCCGAAAGTACCGCCGCGAGTCCTACTCCACGATTTCTTTCCACTTGGCTAGTAGTTTTTGCAGCTCTTTCCTGGCCTGTGGTAGGCCGCCAAGTTTTAACTTATTCATCACGGAATTATCCATCTCGCCGGAAAGATGAGGGTTTAAAGTTTCCATGGCCATTTTCATACAATCTTTCGCGTTTGCGCAAGAGGTGTCCTTGGGCTGAGTAGATGGCTGTTTCTGTTGATGAGAGGCTGGGCAATTCTGCTTCAGTTCGTTGCACGCCTGGCAAATGTCCTGTAACAAGTTCCGCACCGTTTTCAAGGAATCCTTTTCGCTATCGAGGTAGAAATTGCGCCGGATATAGTGGGTGGCTTGGGCATCTGAGGGCGCATCTGGCTGGCCTCCGCTCTCTCTGCCCCCAGAACGCGAATCAGACCAATGTTTGAGAGCGTTGAAAATCTTTTCGAAGGAAGGCCATTGATCTGCCCCCTCCACATTGCGTTTAGTTTGGTCCTGGAGTTTTTCGATATCCCAGGCGGTGCCCCTTTCCCGCTTCGCGTTGCTGGCCTGAACGAGGGAGTTATGCAGCTCATGGAACTTTCGGGCAGGCAACGATTGCCAAAACTGCGCATCTCCCTCCGAATCCCAGTCTACTAAACCGGTGGGGTCGAAGTTTCCGTCACGAAAAAGTGATTTTAATTCCTTTCGTAGTAGGGGTGATCGCGACAAGGTGTCTAACTTCTCCGTTCCCCTTCTTCCCATGGCCTTTTCGAACTCCTGGAGAAGTTCTTCGATACGCGGTTCTGGGCTTTCGGCGAAGGAAGGCCCGCGTTCGTCGCACTCGAATAGCAATTGGAGCTTCGTAAGGATTTCCTGCTTAAGGTTGTTCTCGCTCTGGTTCTTCGGCACGCCTACGGCTTCGGCCAGGCCGAGCCAAGGATCATCTTTCTCATCTTTCGGCAAAAACGGCTTCGCCAACTTCCGCAAATCAGCGGTACACGCCATTACCAATATCAACGACACCGCCAAACAAGTCAGGATTAGTAGCGTGAAGAGTCGCAACAGGGCTGGCAGCCTCCGAGGCCGCGCGACCGGGGCTGAAGCAGCCGGAGCAACCAAAGGGTTAGACCGAATCAATTTCTCGGCCTCCTCCTGCCAGCTTAGCAGCTCTGGTACCTGTTCGTACAGTTTGCCTGCATCGCCCCATTGCCGATGGGTAACAATTCGATCAAGTTCACCGAGTTTCTCTGCCAGGAACTCCCGGGCCTGTTCAGTTGGCTCTAACGAACAGGGCGACAAGGAGGCCAGGCACACCCACTCTGGGCCACTGCGGCCAGTAGTGCGTTGCTGCACAGTCTGCCAGGCCACTATAAAGCTCGGCCCGGTATCCAGTCCATCCGGACCGGATGCTACGACTCTGTTCACTTCTGGCACCAGTTGCACTATGCGACGTTTCACGTTACTATCATGCCACGGAACCAGATACACATGGTTTCTGGCACCGGCCCGTGGGGTCAACGCAAAAACGAAGATTAGTCGTGCCATGTTGGAAGATCCGGCTCCTCAGGCCAGCCACTGGTAATCTTCAGGTCAGCACGATTCTCGAAATTGCCACCACCTCCAGGACGCAGCGGAATTTGGATTCCCTTGCGAAGTTCCTTCAGGGAACATGTCTGCTCCCCGCTGCCGCCATCGTCGTCGCGGCCCGTAGCGAAATTGTCATCTTCGACGATTTCGACTCTTATGGTCACTCTGTCTCCGATATGCTTTCCGTTTATTGGGAAAGTGCCAACCTCGCCCGAAAGGTTGCCGGGGTCTTCGGCAATAGCCTCGGATTCGAACACTTGGGAGTCATCAACCCAAACATGAATATAGTTCTCTCCCTTGCTCCAATCATCGGGGCGGTAGTTCTTGTCCCAAAAAATCTTGATCCCGATATTGACTGGGACTGGTTGCTCCAGGCGGCGCAGATATTGCAAATAGGCGTTCACCTCACGCTGCATCGTTTTTAGCGGAGCGTGGTTCAAGTAACGCTCGCAAGCCTGCGCGGTTCGCTGTTCAAGTACTTTGCTATACTCGAAGCGGTCATGATCTTTGTCAATCTGGCCCTTTTTGGGTTGCAGCTTTCTTAGTGGTTCCAACAGAGAATCGGCGATTGTCGACTGGTATGGCCGGACGGCCGATTCAAGATGCTTAAGTGCGTCCTCTGCCTTGCGCAACTCATTGTTTGCCTCGTCAAATCTGGAATCTTTCAGATGCTTGTTAACGCGGGCCTCGGCTGTTTGCTCAATGCGCGTTGCAAACTCCTTGACTAGCCCTTGCCAACGGTCGTCGCGCGGTTGCCGCTTTGATAAGAGATTCGCCGCGTGGCCGTAGTCCTCATTTCTCATCGCCTGCCGGTACTGGTTTTCAAACTCGGCCCAGTCCAATTCCGCCCGTTTGTCCGCTGCCTGCTTTTGGAGCTGTTGCAACTTGCCCTGCTGCTGGTTGCTTGCGGATGCGGGAAACGGAAAGCCGCTGTTGAGTTTGCCGAGCAGTTCATTTACCTGGGATGCTGTGGTTGCCCTTACAAGTTGCCGCTCGCATTCCGAAAGCCAGCGGTCGTTCTCCCTTACTACTTCTTTTTTCCCCACTTCGGCGATTATCCGGCGTGCTTCGCCCGCGTGCCGACCGTTGGGCAAGGCTGCCAGGTATTTTTCCGCTTGTTTAGCCTGCTCAGGGGAATCCGGGACGGCCTTCTGCACGCCTTGCCACAGGATATGGTCAATCTGCTGGTCAGCTTTGTCAACCAACTGCTTCGCTTCATCGCGTGATGGGACAAACAAGCCGTTCCACCAATGGCTCGCGTAGCGGTCGAAGAAGTCGCGGGCTTGTAGGAGGTTGTCGGTATCACTGGCAGGATTCTCTACCACGCTCTGCCAAGACGCGAAATCAGTTTGACGCAAGTAGCTGTAACCGCCCGTTCCAAAAAGGGCGACAAAAAGTACCATGCTCACCAGCGAGGTAATAACCGACGCCACCGTCCCGCGCCAAAAAAGTTGCCTGCGGAGGCGGGCCAGTCGACGAGCGGAGTTCGTTGAGGCAGGAATACGGCGGGCCAGTTGTGCCGCCCGGGTCCGCAGACGCCGATGATGTGGAAACAGAAACACAAGCGGCACCCAGGCCCATCGACGACGTTGCGCCCAGTCGCGTTCCAGAGAGGTTGCGTCGATAAGGTCGCGCCGCTGTGCCAGCCACAAGAAAGGCTCGATGATTCCGAAAGGTTGTGGCAAGCCGTCGGGCACCTCTTTGCCATCTTGTCCGGTTGCAGCGCCGAAAGCGCTGGCAGGAAACACCCAAACATTACCAATCTGACATCCCCACTGCCCCACATCCTCAGGATTGGCAAGACTATCAGCGGTGCTCGTGTTGCTTTGAGCGGTAGGTTGTGCCGTTGACTCGTCCTGGCCGCTGGTTTGCGCAATAGCACAAGACGCTGAGTCAATCGCAGGATTTCCTGCCGTTTCAGCGACATCATCCAAGTCGGTCCATCGAATTGCTTTGACCTCGGCTTCCTGGGGCGCCAGTGCGTTTCCGATGGAATTGACCAGGGCCTCGAACTCAGGATACGTGTCAAAAAACCGGGGCAGTTTGCTCAGTTCGTTGTTAGGCTCGTCACGATCGATTTTCGAGTACCGGTCCCATTTCGTCAGAACGATACACGCTGGGGTGCGCAGCGCGTCGTCCTTTGCCTCCTGAAGCGACTTGAAGGCTTCGCGCAGGCGTTTAAGGTGCAACATTCTCTGTGAAACATCGCTTTTGTTTCGCGGCGTTTCGGCAAGAATCAGGAAGCCGTCGCTGTCGGTCAAATGGTCCCGCAACTTGCGCACAAAAGACTCTGAATCGTGTTCCATCTCGGGGTTGATCAATTCTCCCGAGTAATCGATCAGTCGGACCAGGCGGTCGCCGTGCTGCGGATCGCCGATCCGAAAGTCAAACATCGGCGGTGCGGCATCGAACTGAGGCGGATTGGGTTCCGGCACATTGTTCTGTCGAAGTCGATCCTGAACTTTTTGCAGCCAATCCTTGCCTCGGTGCAGACTGAGAGCTTCCCGCTCTTGCGGCTTTAGCTGTCCATCCTGGACTTCTTTGGGTTCTGGAACCTCGACGGGCAGCAATTCGCAACTCAGGGCGCGGCTACTGGTGCCCACCAGCGCCATTGTCCCCAAGAGGCACGATTTGCCCGAGCCGGACTGGCCATACAGGGCAAAGCGATACATCTTTCGAGTGTCGCGTGCCATCAGGAGTGCTCTCCTTCAGCCGATTTGTTGATTGAAGACTTGGGCGTCTGTCGCCACACGGTAACAGGAAATCGCCAAACCTTAACGAGCAGTCGCCGAGTTGCTGGGACCAGCAGAATCACTACGAGCACCAACAATGCTGCCGCAATGATGCCGGACGGCGACCTGAAGAATGTATATTTAATGGAGCGGGCGGTTTCTTCCACGATTTCTTTTACCGCTTCGCCGCTTCCTTCTACCGCGCCCGCCAAGGCGCCGGCGAGAACTGCTCCACCCAGGCGGCCGATTTTCTGCAAGCCTTCCTTGGTCAGATTGCCTGCCATATCGATGTACTCGTCCGGCGCCAGCAGCACAGCCGCCAGTGCCGTTGTGCCCACCCAGAGCTTCCAGTGGGGCCGCACATATTTCTCCCAAAAACTGTGCCCACGCTGACCTTGCTTGTGGAAAAAGCTGCCAAAATCGTGCAGTTCCACAGCGCGAGTTCCTGGCGGCGAGGGAAGCTTTCCTGCTTTGAGGGCTGAGTCGAACCGCACCAGGTCCTCGCCCAGGTCGTCGAATCTGCCCAGTGCACTGAGCGTTTCTGCTCCGCCGTCGCGTATCAGGCGGCTGCGCAGTGCCATATCCGGGACCACTGCTTTAAGTTGCTTTCCGCCATGAGCCATAACCAGCGCCGCCTCCTGGCTGGCACGAGGCAACGCTTCCACTTCTTTCAGTACAGAACCGTCCACCGAGCCGAGAACTTCTTTCAATGCCTTGCGAACTGCCTTGCTATGCTCCAGCGCATCGTCTAGACGTCTGCTCCCGCTCAGCTTTTCCAAAACTTCACGCCCGGCGCGGCTCTTGCCGGTTTCTTCTATCACATCGTCCAGCCGACGAATGGGCACGTCGTCGGCCACGTCCGCTGCACGGCGCACAAGGCGTCTCAGATTTGCCGCTTGTACTGCCTCGGGCAGCCAACAAGCCCAGATAGCTAAAGCGGCTGTGCATAACAGAAAACGATGCCGCTTTTTCTGGCGTCCGATAGTCGAACAGCTAACCATGCAACGTTCTCCCCGATTGGCAGAGGCCCCTATGTACAGCGCAATTCTCCCCGAAATATGGTGATCCTGACATTTCAATTTTCCGTCTCGGCAGAAGTCGTTTTCTGCTGACTATTGCGTTTGTTGTCTTCGATAGCCTCGTCCAACGCGCCAGTATGTACAGCGATCCACCACAAGGACAGATGCTCACGCCAGGCCTTGAGTTGTCTGGCAGCCGCTTCCGAGCCGACCTTGGCGGCGCGAATGCCCGCTTGGACCGCCTCCTGGCCGAGAGGAGTGCTCAACGTCAGATCAACTCCGGCGTTTTCCGCCGTTTCCCGCAACAGACGCCCCATTACCGAGTTTTTCTCGAACCACTGTGCAAAACCGAACACAACGCGGCGGTCCGCTCGCATGAACACCCGCGCCTCCAATCCCGTCAAGTACTTGAACGTCTTTCCTCCCAGACCGATCCGTTGGAGATTATGGAAGGAAAATCGCGTAATAGCAGTAATATCGGCTTGAAGAAGCTCGTGAGACGTCACACTCCGCATTATGGTGCGAAAGCCGTTGGCGACACTCTCAAACGCCAACGGGGAAAATTTGCGAGCACTGGCCTTGGCAGCCAATTCGGCCCCTTCCTGAATGCCTTTGCGGCCCAGAGTTTTTCCGATCGAACGGCCTAGAGGCCCAATAAGCTTCATCCCCCCGGCTATAAAGGCCGCGTCAGCCATATCGACGGCCGCCCAAAGATGGTCATCCCAACCCAGTTCTCTGCCTTGCGACGACTTGCGGAGCCAATAATATATGCGGTATCCGGGCAACCAGGTCTCTAGCCCCTCTGGGGGCGGCCCCAATTCCTCTATCAACGCCTGGTCGGAAAGCCTCTGCCAATAAGCCAGCTTTCGGGGCGCCTCGGCCGGGGCGGCCTGTAGTTCGCGCAACGCTTTGGCCAGCGGACCTCCCTTGATATCCCTTTTCAGCAGTTCGACAAATAGCGGCTGTCTGCGAAGGTTCTCGTTGCGCAAAGCCTCAATGACCATCTCATCAGCCTTACGCAATGCCTCCAGGACCCCTTTTCTTACCTCCCGATATTCCGGCGCCAAAGCCAAGTCCACGGCGACAAGGCCCCAGCGGTCGAAGACCTCGAATACAAAATCGCCCTCTTCAGCCAACTGATGGAAATAATCCCAGACGCGCGGATCGCAAAAGTAGCTGAACCAGACCAATTCCCTTTCGGAGACTTCGTCCTGGCCGCTTTCGCCCAACTGTTTCGGCGTCTTGTCGAGGGCATGGCGAACAGTGTGGGCAAAACGCGGCCAGTACTTGTCCAAGAATGCCCGGCGGAAAGCCTCGTCCTGGTTCAGCAACTCGCCAACTCTTCCAGAGTGTGTTACCAGCAGGGCCGCAGCCCGATCCAGCGCCGCCGAGTCGCCGTGGCTTGCCGAGTCCAAGGCCTCGTTAAGGACCTGCCGGAGCCAGTCGTGGTAGACTTTCCGCACCTCGGGATTGTCCGGCTCAGTCAACAGCCAAGGCAGCAACAACGACAAAGCGTCATGGGCTATCAAACGCAACACCAAATCTTGATCCCGACGCAATAGAGCGGCCAATCGGATAGCGTCTGATGCATCGCAGAACTGGGCATATAGGCTCAGCACGGCTTGTCGGTCTATGCTACTTTCGGGCAACGATTGCACAATGCTCAGAGGACCGTCCCGATGCGCCTCCAACGATCCGGCAAGCAGTCCTGCCAGCTCCGGAAACCGCACCAGACTGGCTTGCACCGGCTCGGGCTGCAAACCCAGACGCACGAAAAGCGCTACCGTCCGTTCCCACTGCTTCTGATCTTCCTCCCAAACGATTTTCAGATATCGCTGGTTATGTTCGACGATGGCTTCAGCCGACTCCTCAGACAAGCCATGCTCGATCAACCGCTTCTTGGTCTGCCCCAGAGCATCCTCGGCGCCAGCAGCCTCAAGTCCTGCGGAGACCGAATCACAGCCGCCCGAGCGTTTGGCAACACCATTCGCGTTCGGGCAATCCTGGTTTGTACATGCGATCAGTGATACCGCAAACATCAAACCCAAAACTCTCACGCAGATCATTCCACACATTTGGCACCCTGGTTTACTAGATGCAGCCAACCTAGCCCAGCCGAGCATCGCACGCTCATCCTTTCGGCCTGCGCCGATCTTTGTCGGCAAGCTACCTTTTCCAAGACCCCCCACTATGTAGGACTGCGAGACAACCATTATACGTTGTACTTCGAGGCTCATCGGGCTGTCAACAGCTTGCCCCCACGTAAAGCCAGTACGTTCGATGTTTGCCCGGTGTGACACGACTTCTGAAAATCGCCCCACTGGCGCGGAGTGCGATTTGCCAACCTCGATGCGCAGGCTGAGAGGCTAATCGATTGGTGTGTGAAGTGGCGCTGGGCAACCGGCTACGGTCAGATGATGCCGGTGGTCGTAGAGTTTGCCCGGCCGGTCCCCGACGCGGTGGAACAGTTAGCCGAACTGGTTGCCACCCAGCCGCAGCGCCGGGAATTTGCCGAGCATCCGACAGGATCGATTATCGCTGAGTGGAAGTCTGTGCGTCGGTTTTGCAGCCAGGCATTTGGCAGGCCACTAGATCGATCAATCGTGGAAACAGTAACCGTGGTGGTGTGCAACCGCTGGCTTGTCAATTTTCAACTGTGGCGAGCCGGGGGGTGGCGAGCCGTCCAGCGATGCGGTGTGCTGAGCCGGTAGCGCAAGCGCCCGGCGTGAGCCGGGGGTGTAAACCCCCGGCTCGCCAAGTTTCAATGCCCCTCTCATCGGCCAAGGCGTTGGGCGCAGCGTGAGCCGGGGTGTAAACCCCCGGCTCGCCAAGTTCCAATGCCCCTCTCATCGGCCAAGGCGTTGCGCCCGGTGTGAGCCGGGGGTGTAAACCCCCGGCTCGCCAAGTTCCAATGGCCTTCTCATCGGCCAAGGCGTTCGGCCCGGCGTGAGCCGGGGGTGTATACCCCCGGCTCGCCAAGTTTCAATGGCCTTCTCATCGGCCAAGGCGTTGGGCGCAGCGTGAGCCGGGGGTGTAAACCCCCG
>Ga0308412_1000841_pt1 | contig 16290 bp, 9 predicted proteins | sample HotsprottomLayer_FD_202357 | JGI IMG/M metagenome (GOLD analysis project Ga0308412, IMG submission 202357) | Hot spring phototrophic mat microbial communities from Octopus Spring, Yellowstone National Park, Wyoming, United States -... | ecosystem: Environmental > Aquatic > Thermal springs > Hot...
CCGGCGAAGACGGTGCGGCGATTTTCCCCGCCCAGCCCCAGCGTCAGCTTCAGCAGTTTCTTGGCCCCTGGCACCTCTTCGGCGCCGAGTATCCGGGCCACGCGCAGATCGACCTTGGCAAACTCGTCGAAGCTGATCTGCGGCGCCAGCGGCTCGGCACGCAGAGGTTCGTCGCTATCCATTGGCAGGGTGTGGGGCGGGGATTCTTCTTCGTCTGGTTCGGCGCTGGCGGCCAACATGGCATCGATCTTCGCCCGCTCCACCCGCCGCATCATGTGCTTGAACTCGCCTACGGTCACCCCCAGCAGCGGCCGCTGCGATTCATCCCAATGGCCAATGGGCACGCCCAGCAGTTGGCCGGTCTGCTCGGCCAGCCCGGGCAACACCGGCGCCAGGTACACGGCAATCTGCCGAAACAAGTTCAGGCCGATGGTGCACACGTCGCGCAGCTTTTCGGCGCCGGCCGGATCGCCGCGCAGATTCCACGGTGCGGCCTGCTCGATGAATTGGTTGGCCCGGTCGCTGGCGGCCAGTATGATCCGCATCGCCCGGGCAAAATCGCACTCCTCGTAAGCGTCGGCGATTTGCTGGCCTTCGGCTGCGGCGCGGGCCAGCAGGCCGCCGTCGTCCGGATAGGACGCCGACAGTTGCTGTCCCTGGACGAACCGCGCCGTGCGGCTGGCAAGGTTCACCACGTTGCCGACCATGTCGGCGTTGACCTTGTTGGCGAACTCCTCGAAGTTCAAGTCGATGTCTTCCACGCCCGAGGAAAGCTTCGCCGCGTAATAGTACCGCAAGTACGCCGGATCGAGGTATTGCAGGTACGTGGAGGCCAGAATGAAGGTGCCCTTGCTCTTGGACATCTTTTCGCCATTGACGGTCAGAAAGCCGTGGATGTGCACCTTCTTGGGCAGATTGAAGCCGGCCACCTTGAGCATCGCCGGCCAGAACAGCGTGTGAAAGTAGGTGATGTCCTTGCCGATGAAATGATGCACCTCGCACTGTTGGCTGCGCCACCACCGATCCAAGTCCTCCCCGTGGCGATCGCACCATTGCTTGGTGGAACTGATGTAGCCGATAGGCGCATCGAACCACACGTACCAGTAGTTGCCGGGGCTGTCGGGAATCTCGAAACCGAAGTACGGGGCAGGCCGCGACACGTCCCAATCGCGCAGCGGCTCGCTGAGAAAATGACCCTTCAGGTAATTGGCGATCTCCGGCCGCAGCGCCCCGCTGTTCTGCGTCCAGTCCTCCAGAAAATCGTGCAACTTCTCGATGGCGACGAACAGGTGCGTCGCCGAGCGTACCTCGGGCCGTGCGCCGGAAAGCGTGCTGACAGGGTCGATCAAATCGGTCGGGCTGTAGTGCGCCCCGCAGCGGTCGCAACTGTCGCCGTATTGATTCGGCGCCTGGCAGCGCGGACAAGTACCTTTGACGAATCGATCGGCCAGGAAGGTCTTGGCCACCGGATCGTACAACTGGCTGACTTCCTTCTGGCTGACCAGCCCCGCCCGACGCAAAGCACTCCAAATCTCGATGCACAATGCCCGATTCTCCGGGTCGTTGGTGCTCCCGTAGTTGTCGAACTGGATCTGGAAGCCGGCGAAGTCGCGCTGGTGGGCCTCCTTCATCTGTGCGATGAGCTGTTCTTCGCGGATGCCTTCCTGCCGGGCGCGGATCATTATGGCCGTGCCATGAGTGTCGTCGGCGCACACGTAAATGCAGCGCCGACCGCGGAGCTTCTGATAACGCACCCAGATGTCCGTTTGTATGTACTCGACCAAGTGCCCTAAATGGATGTGCCCATTGGCGTACGGCAAGGCACTGGTCACCAGGATTCTTTCCATGATACAAGCTCCGAACAACGTTGCTGCTTACGGTCACCGGCGGGCGTCGGCGTCCTCGACCGTCAGGCACCGCTACAGGCCAGGTCTGCGGATGAACTACACCGCCGGGCAGGCCAACAGCCGCACCGGACATCGACTGCCTTCGGAAGTGTCATCGGGCGATCAGGAAACCTGATTTTACTGGAGCGGGGGACTGCCGGGGAGTCGGGCAACCGCCGCGCTGCGGAAATGCCAAGTTGTTTCCACGCCGCAATCAACAAGACAACGCTTGCAATCTGCACGGCGACAGGATATGTAATTGGATGCCAACCGACCGCAAGCCTACGCCTGCCTGCGCGATTGAAGCTTATTGATCTTCGCGAAAGGCAGTGACCGGCTGATGTAGTCCCTTATGGCGGAACATGCGCGCGTTTAGCGCGCATGTTTTCGGGTGATATGGAGGGTCACGCTCTGTCGTGGCCGGGTAAAGTGCTCAAAATGGAGGGTCGCGCTCCGTCGTGGCCGTATTTGGCTTAGCCGATCGGTCGACCATGGGCCAGAAAGGTGACGGACGCGACCGCAGCGCGTCGCTGCCATTTGGTTGCGGCTGTAAGCTGACTTGGCGTCTTTGTGTCTTTGTGGTTCATTAACAACGCAACTACCTTCGTGCATCTTTGTGTCTTGGTGTCTTTGTGGTTTACGAACTCGATGAGCGGAGAGCAAACATGTCGAGCAGAACCTGTCATTTGGCGAGAGTTGTTTTGGGCTTGGTCGCGGGCCTGGTCTTCCTCGTCCCGTTGGCTTGCCATGCCGCAGAAGAGGGCGGCTGGATCAACCTGTTGGAAGGCAACGATTTGACCAAGTACTGGACGACCACGGGCAACTGGACGATCGACTCGGAAGGAGTGGTAAAGCTTACGCCGCGGCCGGGCGAAAAAGGCTGGTCGCGCTTCGACGCCTACCTGTGGCTGAAGAAGGAATACCAGGATTTCGAGATCCAATTCGAATACAAGGTGGAAAAAGGCGGCAACAGCGGGTTTTACTTCCGCGTGGCCGACCGCGCCAGTCCGGTGGCCAAGGGAATCGAAGTGCAGATTTACGATTCCGGCAGCAAGCCGGCCGATGCCAAGTTGACCGACCACGACAGCGGCGGAATCATTCCCGGTATTCCGCCGAAGCGCAACGCCGCCAAACCGGCCGGCCAGTGGAACCATTTTCATATCATTCACAAGGGCGACAAGCTGACAGTCAAACTCAACGGCGAGGTGGTCAACGAAATCGACATCAGCCAGACGCGGCTGAAAGATCGACCGGCCAAAGGTTCGATCGGTTTTCAAGACCACGCCCTGCCGCTGTGGCTGCGGAATATTCGCATCCGCGAATTGTAAGCAGGACGGCAAACCGAATCGGGCGACAGGGCTGTTTTGCCCAGCGCCAGCTTCGAGACATTCCCGGGAGCTTACGCTCCCGGCTCGCCTTGCCGGCTCGGGTTGAAGCAACGCTACTATTGCGCACACAAAGGGGAGGAACTGGCGTGCGGCCGGGAGCTTACGCTCCCGGCTCGCCTTGATTAGCAGGCTCAGCAAGTAGAAAAGCTGGGAGCATCGTCGATCACCCTGCCGTCGCGCAGGCGGATGATGCGCTGGGCGCGGCTGGCCACTTCGGCGCTGTGCGTAACAACCACTACGGTCATTTGTTGCTGCTGGTGCAGCCGCTCGAAAAGTTCCAACACCTGCGCGGCATTGTGCGAGTCGAGGTTGCCGGTAGGCTCGTCGGCCAGCAGCACGATGGGGCGATTGGCCAGCGCGCGGGCGATGGCCACGCGCTGGCGCTCGCCAACCGAAAGCTGTCGCGGCAGATGACCGGCCCGGTGCGACATGCCGACCAACTCCAGCAACTCGGCAGCCCGGCGTGCGCGCTGGGCCGCCCGACAGCCGATTTCAAACATCGGAATTTGTACGTTTTCGGCGGCGGTCAGCGTCGGCAGCAGGTAAAAAGACTGGAAGACGAACCCCAGTTGCCGGGCGCGGAAGTGGTCCAAGTCGCGCATCGCCGAAAGCGGCTGGCACTGGAAGAACACTTCGCCGCTGGTAGGTCTGTCCAGCGCACCGAGCAGATTCAGCAGCGTCGATTTGCCGCTGCCGCTGGGTCCCATTACGGCCACGTACTGGCCCTGGAGAATGAGCACGTTGGCATCGACCAGGGCGTTTACGCTGCCGTCGCTGTAAACCTTGGTGAGGTTGACGGTGCGGAAAAGCGCATCGGCGTCACTCATGGCGGATTGCCTCCGTCGGCGATAGCCGCGCGCCGCGGCAGGCCGGATACAACCCGCCGGCCAGCCCCACTAACACCGCTATCGCGTAACCCTGGCCGATGACCACCGGCGAGATCTTCCCCTGTACCAGACCGGCCACGACAGGCAAGCCGCTCAGCCAGTAAACGCCTGCCACGGCTGCCAGCGTGCCCAGCGTGGCCCCGGCCAGGCACAGCAGCAGAGATTCCCCCAGGATCATGCGCACGATGCGCCCTTTGCGCCAGCCGATCGCTCGCAGGATGCCGATCTCGTGCGTCCGCTCGAAGACCGACATGATCATGGTGTTCAGCATTCCCACCGCACCGATGACCAAGGCGATGACCGACGTCACCCAGGCCATGGCCTGCACCTGGCGGATTTGCAGAGTGCTCTTGACGTAGTCGTACGCGGGCCGGGCCTCCAGCGGCAAACGGCGCCCCTGTTGGTCGCTGAGGTTTTCGATCTGCCGACAGACGGTTTCTACCGCAGCGGCCTTCTCTGGCCCCGGGCTTACCTTCACGTGGAAGGCCATCACCTGGCCCTGCCGGTCCATCAGCCGCTGGAAATCTTCCAGAGGCATGATCGCCGAACGGTTCTCGTACAGGCTGTAGCTTTCGTAAACGCCCACTACGCGAAACGGGTGCATCTCGATCTGTACAGTATCGCCGGCGGTCTTCTGAAGAATCTCGGCCAGCTTTGCGCCCAGCAGCACGCATTGGCGGTCGCCGGGATGCAGGCGGCGTCCGCTGCGCAGCGGCAACTGGTCGAACAAGAAGCTGTCGGAGGGCCATCCCTGGATGAACACGCCAATCAGGTTGGCGTCGCGAAAATCGACCACATCCATCAGCGCGCCGGTTACGGCTTCCACGCCCGGCAGCCCAGCCAGCAACTGGCCCCAGCGTTCGTCCAGCACGCTGGTCATGCGGTCGGTCTTGCCGGCTCGGGTGACTACGATATCCACATCGTGAACCTGGAGCACCTGTAGCAGCGAGTCTTCGAAGCCGCGCGCAACACCCAGCAGAGCGACCACCGCGCCGACGGCCAGCGCCACACCGGTGGCAGTCAGCAGCGAGCGGACCGGTCTGCGCAACAGGTTCTTGACGATCAGCGTGCCGAAGTGCATATTCCCAGCTTCGCGCTGCGTACAACAAAGCCAGACCACCACAATGTAGCAATACGGCAACGGTTGTGCTATGCTTGTCCGGCAACAACACTGGTCTGAGTCACACGTGCTGACAACGCTTGTGCGTGGTCAACTGCGTGTCGCAGGAGTTCGGCCATGAGTACACACAGTCGGCTACGTCGTACCAGGAAAAGCGGAACAATGACGGTTGTGCTGGCCACAGCAATTTGCGCCGCGATGGCGGTGTTGTGCACAGCAGCAGATTCTCAATCCGGTACGCCCAAGCCCTCGAGCACCAAGACCGACAGTTTCGTGGGTCAGTATGTCGTGGCGCTTCAGCCGCTGGGCGAATACGTTCTGGACCCCGAGACGGGCAAGAAGCAGTTCAAGCAGCAGAAATGCGGTTCGTGCCACATCGACGCCACTGTGGAACGGCTGCGCGATGGCTACCGCCTGACGATGATGGTCGATCACGGCAAAGACAAAGAAGGAAAACCCCGCGTGGACAAGTTCGTCCTGGAAGGCGGCCTCAAGGACGGCGCTGTACAGTTCTCGAAAGCGCCATGGTCGATCACGCTTCGTGATGGGGAAGCCGCGGGCAAGTACCTGGGCCAAATGGCCGGCGATCTGAAGCTCAACCGCAAGACCGACGCACCCGGCAGCAGCGCTGCACCGGAGAAACCCTCCAGCCCACCCGATTACCCCAGGTAATCTTCACGCACGCCCGCCGCAGTTGCACTGCCTACGGCCGCTGCGGTTGGACTGCCGGCGCTTCTGGCTGGCCGGCGCCGGGCCGAGCGGCGTTTTCAGCATTGCTTCCGGCAGCGTTTTTGTTAGCGTTTTCGGGACCGCTGAGCAGGCCAGCGCCGGAACGGACAGGCTGAAGGCAAACTGATGGACCAGTCGCTGTGGGAAAGATTGCATCCGCTGGCGGTGCTGCTGCCGATGGGGCTGCTGCTGGCGGCAATGATTACCGTTTTCCTTGCACTGACTTGGGCGGCACACCGGAAGGCCTTCGCCGCGGCAGCGGTATCGATTCTGGTCGTTGGTGCGTTGGCAACGGCGTTTGCCGCCCAGACAGGCCGAATATCCGCTCACCAGCTTCGGCAGAATCTGCCGCAGCATTTCCAGCAGCGGGAAATACCGGAAATCGAAGACATTCTTGCCCGCCATACCCGGCAGGCGAAATCGGCAGCGGCGCTGTACTACTTGTCGGCTTGCCTGTCGGCGGCAATACTTTTCTGCTGGCTGTTTTGGAAACGGCTGGGCGAAGGCCGGCTGTGGCTGGCCGCCAATCTGCTGTTGCTGTCGATGCTGGCCGCAGCCGGATATATGCTAACGCAGTCGGCCGACTCGGGCATCCGGCTTTCGCGCCAGCAGCGGCCGCTAACCGGTCGCGTCGATGCGTGGACCGAAGCGGCCGACGAACTGGCACCGCCGTTGGATCAACGCCAGTGAGCGGCCAGCGACGTAGTTCGACATTGACTTGTCCTGAGGCAGCCTATGGGCTGCAACCAAATATGGAGGGACGCGTTGCGGTCGCGTCCGTTACCAGCGGGCACACGGCCACGACAGAGCGTGGCCCTCCAGGTCGGCCCAAATTAGACGGCCACGACAGAGCGTGGCCCTCCAGAATCACTTGAAAACATGTGCGCGCGGCGCGCACGAGTTCCGACTTGAGGGACTATAGCGTTACCGATGGAGCTTAACCCCGCACAAAGGGAAGCCGTTTATACGCTTTCCGGTCCGTTGCTGGTATTGGCCGGCGCAGGCAGCGGCAAGACCCGCGTGGTCACCTACCGCGTAGCCGAGCTGATTCGACGCGGCACTCGTCCGGATCGTATTCTGGCCGTGACCTTTACTAACAAGGCCGCCGAGGAGATGCAACAGCGCGCCGCCGCGCTGCTAGGCAAACGGCTGCCGGCCAGGCCCGAGATATCCACCTTCCACTCGCTGTGCGTCCGCATCTTGCGGCGGCAGATCAAGCATCTGGGTTTCCCGGAAACGTTCATCATTTACGATCGCAGCGACCAGGAGAGTGTAGCTCGCACCGTGCTGCGCGAAATCCGCGTTCCCGAATCAACCTTGCGGCCCGGCGAGTTCTTGGCGATTATGGGCCGTTGGAAGTCGGCCGGTCTGCGTCCGGAGCAGGCCGCAGCGGCGGCGCAAAGCGACCGCGGTGAGCTGGCCGCAGCCGCTTACCGGCGGTATCAGCGTGCGATGCAGTCGGCCGGGGCGCTGGACTTCGACGACTTGTTGCTGTTGACCGAGGAGCTTTTCGACCGCTTTCCCGCAGTGCTCAAGGCAGAGGCAGGCAGATTCGATCATATTCTGGTCGACGAATACCAGGACACCAACGCACCGCAATACCGGATCGTCAAGGCGTTGTCGGCCGGGCATCGCAATCTTTGCGTGGTCGGCGACGACGATCAGTCGATCTACGGCTGGCGCGGCGCCGAGGTTACGCACATCCTCCAGTTCCAGCGCGACTGGCCCGATGCCAAGATCGTCCGCCTGGAAATCAACTATCGCAGCACCCGGGAAATACTGGACTGGGCCAACCGCCTGATCGCTTTCAACAAGCGTCGCTATCCGAAGCAGTTGCGGGCGACAGTTTCGGGCGAGCGTCCGCGGGTGCTGCAACTTCAGGACGAAGAGCAGGAAGCCCAGAGCGTCGCCAACGAAATCGCCGAGCGGATCGCCCGGATGGGCCGCCAGCCCGGCGACTTCGCCATTCTGGCCCGCACTAACGAGCAACTGCGGAGCTTCGAGACCGCTTTGCGTCAGCGGCGGCTGCCGTACGTGCTGGTCGGGGGGATGTCGTTCTTCGAGCGCAAGGAAGTGCGCGACATCGTTTCGTACCTGAAGCTGCTGGTCAACCCACAGGACGAAATCGCGCTGCGCCGCATCATAAACACTCCCGCCCGCGGCATCGGACAGGCCACGCTCGATCGGCTGATGGCCGTGGCCGTCGAGCAAGGAAAGAGCCTGTGGGATGTGTTGACGATGGCGGCCGAGCTGCCGGGTTTACCTGCGCAGGCCGTCGAGGGCGCCGCCAGCCTGTGCCGACTGGTGGAACGCTACCAGTCGCGCGCAACAGGCAAACAACTGGCGCAGCACATCCGCGCGCTGATCGACGAGATCGGCTACGCCGATGAACTTGCCCGACAGTATTCCGACCCTGACCAGCGGCAAGGGCGATGGCGGGCGGTGGAGGAGATCGTCAACGCGGCGGCGGCCTACGCCGAGCGCCACAAACGGCCCGACCTGGCCGGCTTCCTGGACCAACTGGCCATCGAAAGCAGCGACGAAGGCAAAAACCCGCCCACCGACCGCCAGGCGGTAACCTTGATGACTTTGCACGCCGCAAAAGGGTTGGAGTTCTTGGAAGTCTACATGGTGGGCATGGAAGAAGGCATCCTGCCGCACAAGCGCACGCTGGAGGAGTACCCCGACAGCGTCGACGAAGAACGAAGGCTCTGCTACGTCGGCACCACCCGGGCGCAGCGCCGGCTGACCTTCACCCTTGCGCTTGCGCGTCGAAAATGGGGCAAGCCGCGGCCCACGCACCCCAGCCGGTTCCTCTACGAGCTGACCGGCCAGGCTGATAACCCAAACTATCTGAAGGCCGTGAAACTGGGTCCACAAGCGGCATGCCGGACGCCAACCGGCCGCCGCTGAAAAGTCAATCAAGCTGAAAAGCCAATCACACCAAAGCAGCACCGCTTGCCCCGGTCGGCCCATCAGCGGAAGGCGCCGGCTGAACAGCCAACCGGGCCAACGGCCGAAACCAAATGGTGTTACTGAAGCGACGCGCTTCGTCGCGTCCGTCGGTACCGCGCACACGGCCACGACGGAGCGTGGCCCTCCAGATCACGTCAAAATATTCGCGCACAAGGCGCACAACTTACGCCGAAATGGCCTAACGCGGGCTGCGCCGCAACCAAACAGCGGTATTGGAGGGACGCGCTTCGTCGCGTCCGTCGGTACCGCGCACACGGCCACGACGGAGCGTGGCCCTCCAGATCACGTCAAAACATTCGCGCACAAGGCGCACAACTTACGCCGAAATGGCCTAACGCGGCCTGCGCCGCAACCAAACAGCGGTATTGGAGGGACGCGCTGCGGTCGCGTCCGTAAGCACTTGGGCACACGGCCACGACGGAGCGTGGCCCTCCAGTTCGCCTCACAACATGCGCGCAATACGCGCACAAGTTTCGCCATAAAGGCCTACCGCTTGCCCGACCGCCGGAAACCACACGATAATACGCACAACTGCGACGCCTAAAGCTTTACGGCCGGCGCCTGCATGCGGACTGCCAACAGGCCAAAGCCACGATGGAAAATCTGTTTCAATCATATCTTGACGCTATTGGCGAACTGACCGCGCGGGGCGATGCCCGCGAAGAGAGCTATTATTCCGCGCTGGAGCAGTTGTTGACGGATTTCGCCGCGGCTCAGGGCCGGAGCGTTCAAGTGACGGTGCTGCCCAAGCCCACCGAGGCTGGCAACCCCGATTTCCGCATCTGGGACGGTTCGCATCAGGTGATCGGCTACATCGAAGCCAAGACGCCCGGCGCAAAGCTCGACTTGATCGAGACCTCCCAGCAACTCCAGCGTTACCTGCACACCTTTCCGAATGTCATTCTGACCGATTTCTACGAGTTCCGGTTGTATCGCGATGGCGTGCTGTTGAAGTCTGCTGTGTTGGCCCGGGCGTACGTTGCCCAAACGCTCAAGCTGAAGCCGCCGGCAGAGCAGGTGGATGCCCTGAAGGAGCTGCTGGAGAGCTTCTTTGACTTTTCGCATCCGCCCAGGCTGACGCCCGAAGCGCTTTCCGTGGACCTGGCCCGGCGTACGCGCTTCCTGCGCGACGAGGTCATTCGTCCCGAACTGGCCCAGAAGCAAAAGGATATCTACGGTTTTTACGAGGCGTTCGAGAAGTACTTGATCGCTGGGCTGAGCGAAGAGCAGTTTGCCGATCTGTACGCCCAGACCATCGCTTACGGCCTGTTTGCCGCCCGCACCCGGGCGAAGAACACGTTCCATCGCCGGATGGCCCACGATCTGATCCCTTCGACGATTGGCATCTTGCGCGACATCTTTCAGTTCATTTCGTTGGGCAAGCCGTCCAAGCAGATGGAGGTGATCGTCGATGATATTGCGGCCGTGCTGAACGTCGCCGATGTCCAGGCCATCCTGGAGCAGTACTACCGCCAGGGCAAAGGCGATGATCCTATCCTGCACTTTTACGAGACCTTTCTGGCCGAATACGACCCGGAAACACGGGAACGGCGAGGCGTGTATTACACCCCGGTGCCAGTGGTCAGCTACATAGTCCGCGCTGTGCACGAACTGCTCCAGAGCCGCTTTGACCTGGCCGACGGACTGGCCGACCCCCAGGTAACGCTGCTCGACCCGGCCGCCGGCACGCTGACCTTCCCCGCCGAGGCCATCCGCGTGGCGTTCGAGACCTACACGCAGAAGTACGGCAAAGGGGGCGGGGCGAACTTTTTGCGCCAGCACATCCTGCCCCACTTCTACGCCTTTGAACTGCTGATGGCCCCCTACGCCATCGGACATATCAAAATCGGCTTCCTGCTGGAGGCCCTGGGCGCCCCGCTGGCAAACGGCGAACGCTTCCAGTTCTACCTGACCAACACTCTGGAGATGGAAGACCTCGAGCAGATTACCATCCCCGGGCTAAGTTCGCTAAGCGAGGAAAGCCATCAGGCCGCCCGCGTCAAGAAAATCGAGCCGATCCTGGTCATCCTCGGCAACCCGCCATATTCGGGCATCTCGGCCAACACCAACCGGTGGACAGAATGGCTACTGAAAAGCGAACATAACGGCCTCCAAAGCTATTACACCGTGGACGAGCAGTCGTTAGGCGAGAAAAACCCCAAATGGCTTCAGGATGATTACGTGAAGTTCCTTCGCTTTGCCCAGTGGAAAATCCACCGGGCTGGCCGCGGCATCGTGGCCATGATCACCAACCACAGCTACCTGGACAATCCCACCTTCCGCGGCATGCGCCAGAGTCTGCTCAAAACGTTTGACGAGATTTACTTGCTGGACCTGCACGGCAACAGCCTCAAACGAGAAACCGCCCCCGACGGCGGACCGGACGAAAACGTCTTCGACATCCGCCAGGGCGTGGCCATCGGCATCTTCGTCAAGCACGGCAAAGCCAAACACCGCCGGGTGTATCACGCGGACCTGTATGGCCGACGAGAGGAAAAATACGCCTGGCTGAAAAGCCGCACGCTGAAAACGGCGCGGTATCGGACGATCCACCCTCAGTCGCCCTTCCACTTTTTTATCCCACGGGATACCCGCAACGCGCGAGCTTACCTCTCGTGGCCGCAAATCGCCGAGATTTTCCCGATCCACAGCGTGGGCGTCGTCACCGCGAGAGATGGATTCGCGATTGCTTTTGAAAAAAGGGAGTTGCACAATCGCATCCTGCAATTCCAAAATATCGAGCGTCTTCCCGATGACGTGCTGAAGCAGGCTTATGGCCTGAAAGACAAACCCGGCTGGTCGCTGGCTAAAGCTCGACAAACTGTCCAACGGGAAACCGAAGCCCAAAGGAGAATTCACCCCATCCTGTATCGCCCGTTCGACGTGCGCTATGTTTTCTACCACGAAGCCGTCATTGAACGCCCCCGGGCGGAAGTCATGCACCACATGCTGGCCGGGGAAAACCTGGCGCTGATTACCCATAAACGGGAAGAACTAGATGTTGCCTGGGCGCACGCTCTTGTGACGAATCTTATAACAGAGCATGGAGTAACATCGTCCAAAACCACGAACTATCACTTCCCTGTTTACCTTTACCAGGACGGCACGAAGCAGGAGTTACGACCGCAGCGCAAGCCGAACCTGGCCGATTGGCTTTTGCCGAAATTGCGGGCCGCCTATGGTTTTCGGCCTTCGCCGGAACAGGTGCTGGCGTACATCTATGCGGTACTGTATAGCCCCACTTATCGCCAGAAATATACCCAAGAGTTGCGCGTCGACTTTCCTCGTGTGCCGCTGACCGCGGATGCCGATGTGTTTCGTCAGATGGCCGAGCTGGGCCAGCGGCTAATCGCCTGCCACCTGCTAGATAGCTCCGAACTGGACCCGCCGGTGGCCAAATATCAGGGGGCCGGAACCAACGATGGCATCGAGCGCCTCAGGTACGACGAAGCCCAGCAGCGAGTGTACATCAACTCCGACAAGTACTTCGAGGGCGTCGGCCCGGAAATGTGGAACTATCAGATCGGTGGGTATCAGGTGCTGGCCAAGTACCTCAAGGACCGCAAGGGCCGACGCATGGACGACCCGGTGCGCTACATTCATATCGCCACGGCCATCGCCCGTACCATCGACCTCCAGACCCACATCAACGCCATTTACCCGTTGGCCGAAAGCAATGTACTGCCCCACCAGCGCCGCCGAAGTACTGATTCTGTGATGGAAAATGGGCAATCCCTCTAGCTCAGGCTGATCCGAGCAAGTTTTCCACCTGCAATCCAGATGCACACACGAACGCGGCTGGATTGCTCTGCCGCCCTCGACGCAGGCTGGGCAGAGGGTTAAAATGGCGGTTCTTGCGTATCGTGTAAACCCTGCGCGTCGGTGCGTTTTTGTCGCGCCGTAGGCGCTCGGCTGCTGATCTGGGCTTCAGGGTAGTCTATGTCCGAAAAGCGAAGGCGAGTTGTAATCACCGGGGTGGGCTTGATTTGCCCGCTGGGAAGCTCCAAACGCGAATTGTGGGAGGCACTTACAACCCGACGCAGCGGGGTATGTCTGCTGGATCAGACCGTCAGCGACGGTCTTCCGTTGCGGTTTGCCGCCCCGGCACGCCAATTCCGCGACGACGATGTGGAGTGCTTCGGCCCGCTGGATAAAGAACGAAAGAAAGCGATCCGCAAGGGGATCAAGCTGATGTGCCGGGAAAGCCAGATGGGCGTGGCAGCCGCTCAACTGGCTTTGGCCGATGCGGCACTGGACCAGGCATCGGTCGATCCGGAGCGGATCGGCGTCTCGTTCGGCAGTGATTACATGCTTTCGGTGCCGCAGGAGTTCATCGAAGGGGTGCGGCAATGCCTGGACTGCCATGGTCGGTTCGACTTTTCCCGCTGGGGCACTGAAGGCATGGCGAAGATGACCCCTTTGTGGCTGCTGAAGTATCTGCCGAACATGCCAGCCAGCCACATCGCTATATACAACGATTTGCGCGGGCCGAACAATTCGCTGACCCACCGCGAGGCGTCGGCCAACATGTGCGTGGGCGAAGCGGCGCAGATAATTATCCGCGGCAGTGCCGACGTGATGCTGGCCGGCGCCACCGGGACCAGATTGCATCCGATGAAGACCATTCACGCCATGCAACAGGAGGAGCTGGCCGACGGCGACGGCGATCCTGCTGCTGCCAGCCGCCCGTTCGACCTCTATCGGACTGGCATGGTGCTGGGCGAGGGGGCGGCTGCCGTGGTCTTGGAAGAACTGGGGCACGCCCAAGCCCGTAATGCCAGAATCTATGGCGAAGTGCTGTCCAGCGCATCCAGCGCGGTGATCCGGCGGAAAATGGCCGCTCACCGCGATCGTGCCTTCCAGCGCGTATTGATCGGCGTGTTGAGAGCCGCCGGACTGAGGCCGGAGGATATTGGGCACATACACGCCCACGGGCTGAGCACCCGCAGTTGCGACGCCGCCGAAGCACAAGCCATCGCCGGGGTGTTCGCAGGCAGAAGCGAGCCTGTGCCGGTAGTAGCGGCCAAGAGCTACTTCGGCAACCTTGGCGCCGGCAGCGGCATGGTGGAGTTGATCGCCAGCCTGCTTGCGCTGGAAGAGGGCCGACTGTTTCCCATTCTCAACTACACCACTGCCGACCCGGAATGTCCCATTGCGGCAGTCACGGACTCATCGACGCCAGCCGGCGATAACTTCATCAATCTTAGTGTCACACCGCAAGCCCAGGCCAGTGCGGTATTGATCGGCCGAGTGTGAAGCAGCGTTGGCTGTTGGCGGCAGCGCTGCAACGGCAGCACCCCATGGTCGGTACAACCATGTTGTGTGCCGTATTCATCGTGCAGGTATGGTTGGCGGGGCTTACTATTCTGCGCGGCCGGCAGTGAAGCGTATTTGCCGCAAGAAACGTTTCAGTTCACAGCGCGCAAAGCATGAGTTCACCTCGCGCAAAGGTTCATTTTACCGCGCCGCGAAGGCCACTTGGCCAGTTTTGCACATGAACCGCTGCGCTGCTATCGCCGCTGGCGGAAGAAAGAATAAAAAACTCTGCAACACGTCTTGCAGTTTCGTGGGCACTGCCGCTAGTATGAAGGTGTTCGGAGCCTGGCCGCGCCGTTGACAGCAGAAATGCCACAGCGCCGATTGGATTGAAAGACGTCGGGCTTCGGGGGACGCCGCTGATCGATCGGGAGCGCGAAGATGATTCGTTACACATGCGACTTGTGCAAGCGAGAGCTCGATCCGGAAAGCGACCTGCGTTATGTGGTGAAGATCGAGGTTTTTGCAGCCTTCGATCCTCCCTCGGGAATAGACGAAGAAGGCGACCGCGACCACTTGCAAGAGATCCAAGAAATGCTGGAGCGATTGGCCAGCGCCGACGACAGTCAGATCGGCGAAGAAGTTTACCAGCAAGTTCGCCTTGACCTCTGCCCCGAGTGCCGGCGACAGTTCCTCAAACTGCTGCTGTCCAGGCGCGAGGCTGCCAGGGCGACGTACGGCTTCAGCAACAATTGAGTCCTGCCCACCGGACGCTCTTTGTGCGGTCCGCGGGTGTCAAGGCCGGTGTGCAATATCCGGCCGTGCAGGGCTGTTTGCCGGCCCGTGCGCTGCGGATTGCAATGCACGCACAGTAGCAACAGCCAGGCATGCTTCCAGGCTGCTGCTTCTGATGGCAATTTCCTATGGGAACCGTACCTCGCGGCCGTCGGCATCGTAACATGTGATGGCCATGTGTTCCGGCGAGGCGTGTTCCTGAGCGCCGACCTGAATGGTCATGTTGCCTTCTTTTTCCAGGCGGGCAAGCTCGTGCCGCTTGCGGTTGTTGAGGAACTCGGCTACTTCTGGCGCTACGGTAACGCTTATCCGCGCGATCTGAGAACGCCGCGAGGCCAATAGCAGCAATCGCATCACTTCGATCGACATGCTCTCCGGCGTTTTGACAACGCCCGTGCCGCTACAGCACGGGCAAGGCATGAACACGCTCGTCTTCAGGCTGGGACGGACGCGTTGCCGGGTCATTTCGATCAGTCCGAAGGGGCTGGTGCGTAGTATTCGCGTTCGTGCCCGGTCGCGCTTCACCGCGTCGCGCAGGGCGCGTTCCACGTCGCGGCGATGCTTTTCCCGGCGCATGTCTACGAAATCATTGACGATCACCCCGCCCAGGTCGCGGAGCCGGATTTGCCGGGCGATTTCCTTGGCGGCGATGAGGTTCAAGCGGTAGGCTGTTTCTTCGGCGGAATCGTCGGCCCGAAAACTTCCGCTGTTGACGTCGATGGCCACCAGGGCTTCGGTCTGGTCGATGACGATCGATCCGCCGCCCGGCAAGGGCACCTGGCGGCGATGAATCTTGGCGATTTCGTCCTCCAGACCGTACCGGAAAAACAGGGGCTCTTTGCCTTCATACAGCCGCAGGCGGTTGACGTAACGGGGCATTACAAGCTGGAAGAACTCGCGTGCACGCTGGTAGGCCTGCGGCTCGTCGATGAGAATGCTATCCACGTCGGCGGTGAAAACATCGCGGATAGTGCGGATAATCATGTCCGATTCTTCGTAGATATCCACCGGCGCCGGCAATTTGCGGATGCGGCGGACGATCACTTTCCACAGCCGCAACAGGTAGGCCAGATCGCGGGAAAGTTCCCGCTTGGTGCGGTCGGCGCCGGCGGTGCGCACGATGAAACCCAACCCCTTGGGCGGATTCAGCTCGTGCATGATTTCGCGCAACCGGCGTCGTTGGGCCTCGTCTTCGATCTTCCGCGACACGCCGATGCGCCCCAGGGCAGGCATGAGCACCAGGTAGCGGCCGG
>Ga0308412_1000847_pt1 | contig 16247 bp, 11 predicted proteins | sample HotsprottomLayer_FD_202357 | JGI IMG/M metagenome (GOLD analysis project Ga0308412, IMG submission 202357) | Hot spring phototrophic mat microbial communities from Octopus Spring, Yellowstone National Park, Wyoming, United States -... | ecosystem: Environmental > Aquatic > Thermal springs > Hot...
CTTGACGAATCATCTCCTCCGATCCAGAGTGAATGGATCGGATGGACGTGTCGGTTCGCGTGGTGGAGTTGGAGTCGAGTAGGGCAAACCGGGGTCGTTCGGTCCCTGATGGTGAGGAGGTTAGATCATCGCCGCGCCGAGTTCGCTTTCCTCGTCCCCCCTGCCCACCGCTTCCGCGCCGTCGGCAACGTCCAAAGCCACGCGGGTGGCGATTGGTCCCTCGCCAGCGAGCCGTTCCAAGCCGCTGGACGCCGCTGGCCTAGGGGCGGCGGTGCTTTGCTGCGCCATATGGGGCGGCAACGCAGTGGCGGTCAAGTTCACGGTGCCCGACGTGCCGCCTTTGGCCTGCGCGGGGTGGCGGTTTTTGCTGGCGCTGCCGATCCTGGTGGCAGTCTGCCGCTGGACCGGACACCCTCTCGCCGTCCCCCGCGCTGCCTGGGGAGTCATGGCGATCCATGTCGCCTTGACAATCGTTCAAATCGGTTCGTTCAACTGGGGCACCGCGCTGGGCCAAGCAGGTCGGTCAAGCGTGTTCATCAATGTGCATCCCCTAGTCGTCGCGCCGTTGGCCTGGCTGTGGCTAGGGGAGCGGATGACCGGACGCGGGTTGGCCGGGCTGATCGCCGCGGCGCTGGGAGTGGCGGTGCTGGTCTCCGAGCCGATCCTCCGCGGCGGCGGCTCGCTGACCGGCGACCTCATCGTGCTGGCCTCGGGAATTGTGTTTGGTTGTCAAACCGTCTTTCAGAAAAAAACCTTTCATCGGATTCCCGCGCCCACGATGTTGTTGTGGCAGACAATCGGAGCAATGCCGTTTTTTTTAGCGCTTAGCTGGCTGATCGACGGGACGGTGGTGGAGCGTTATTCGCACCAAGCGATGCTTGGAATCTTATATCAAGGTATCATGGTTTCGGGCTTTTGCTTCACGGTCTGGATGATCCTGCTGAATCGTCACCCAGCTGGCCAGCTGGCGACGTTGGCGTTTCTCACGCCGCTGTTTGGGATCACCTTCGGCTGCCTAGCGCGGGGGGAACCATTCACCTGGCCTTTGGGCTTGGGGGCAGCGCTGGTCGGTCTGGGGATTCATCTGACCGCCTCAGGCAGCGCGTCGGCCCGGCGCGGAGCTTCCTGGGAAGATCGGTCGAATTGACCGGAGACGACGCAAATTCAGCTGACGCCGACACCTTGACAGTGGCCAACGGTTCTGGGAACTTCGCCGAATCCTCCCACTCAACCCCCTCCTCTCGCCGTTGCAATCGCGCGGCGTTCCCCTACGCCCTCTTGTTAATCTGTGGATTTTAATCTGAACAAGTTCCCACTGTGAACGAATCCCTCCGCCGCCTGCGCTCTTGGTTGGTCGCGGTCGGTCGGATGCTTCGAGGGTTCATTGGAGGGGACGCCTCCGGAGACGACCCGAGGTGCTGCACACGCTGTTTCGTCGCAAGCCGCTCGACCAGATTCTGGCCCAGGCCGACCCGGAAACCACGGGGTTGAAGCGCAACCTCAGCGCCTGGAGCATTACCCTCTTGGGGGTGGGGGCGATCATCGGGGCGGGGATCTTCGGCACGATCGGCACCGCCACCGCCGGCGACACGGCGCGTCCTGGCGCGGGTCCGTCGCTGATGCTCTCGTTCGTGATCACGGCGGTGGTCTGCGGCTTCACCGCGCTTTGCTATGCTGAGTTCGCCTCGGTGGTGCCGGTCTCGGGTTCGGCCTACACCTATTCCTACGCCACGCTCGGCGAACTGCTCGCCTGGATTCTGGGCTGGAACCTGGTCATCGAGTACGCCATCGGCAACATCGCGGTGGCGATCAGTTGGTCGAGTTATTTTCAGGCGTTATTGGCAAACCCATCCATCGGGGTGGCGTTGCCGGACTGGTTGGCGACCACCTACCGCAACGCCGACGACAATTTGATCGCCTCGGCTCCCAAGCTCTTGGGCTGGCCGATCATCTTCAACGCGCCTGCGGTGGGGGTGGTGGCGCTGATCACCGGGGTTCTGGTGGTGGGGATTCGGGAGTCGGCGCGGTTCAACGCAGTGATGGTGTTGGTCAAAATTTTGGTGTTGGTTTTCTTCATAGGAGCGGCACTCTGGGCGGTGTCGCCCACGACGATGGTAGAGAACTGGACTCCGTTCCAGCCCAACGGCTGGGGCGGCACGCTGGCGGCCGCGGCGGTGGTGTTCTTCTCCTACATCGGCTTTGACGCGGTCAGCACCGTCGCCGAGGAGACCCGCAGGCCGGCACGCGACCTGCCCCTGGGCATTATTGGCTCGCTGGTGATTTGCACGATTTTTTACGTGCTGATCGCTGCCGTCTTTACCGGGATCGTGCCGTTCGGCGAGTTGCTCCGCTGGACTGACCAGGAACGGGGCGAACCGCTTACCAAAGCATTGGCTCAGGTGTTTCCGAACCTCCCCTGGGTCAACCTGGTGATGGCCACCGGGGCGGTGATCTCAACCACCGCGGTGTTGTTAGTGTTCCAACTGGGTCAGCCGCGGATCTTCATGGCCATGGCCCGCGACGGCCTGCTGCCCAAATTCCTCGCAAGGGTTCACCCGACCTTTGGCACCCCACATGTCACCACGATCCTCACAGGGCTCTTCGTGGCGTTTTTCGCCGCCTTCGCCAGCCTCGACGAGGTGGTTGATTTGACCAACATCGGCACCCTGTTCGCCTTCACGCTGGTCTGCCTGGGGATCGTGATCCTGCGTCACACCGACCCGGAACGTCCCCGCGCTTTCAAGGTGCCGTTTGGTCCCTATGTGCTGCCATTGATGGGCGCTGTCTCCTGCGTGTTCCTGGCCTATTACTTGCCACCGGCCTCGTGGTGGCGGTTCGTGGGCTGGTTGGCTTTGGGGCTGGCGATCTATTTCGGCTACGGCTATTCGCACAGCGTGCTTGGTCGGTCGCTGGGACGTTCGCCCCGGACCTCCTGGACAGCGCGATTGGTCTCGATCGGGTTCCTCGCCCAGGCGTTGGGGTTGTACACCGTGCCTCACGACCTGGGATTGGCCGAACTGATCGCGTTGATCGGCGATCCAGCCCTTGAAAGGGCCCAGACCGCCCTGGTCGGCGCGACGGCGATCCTTGGCGGATCGGCTCTGGCGATCGTCGGACTTGTTGTCGAAGCCCAACGGCGGGTCGCGCCATGACCGACACGGCCTCGGTGGTCCCCATGAGCTCCGGTACGACCAAGATTGAGATCGAGCAGGTCGAATCGGTTTCAGTTTCCCCCCCGCCGTGGTGGGCGGCCTTTGCTTCGGCGTTGGGTCGTCGCACGCCGTTGGGACGCTACCGCTTGATGAATGCAGTGTGTCGGAACCTGGGCGCGGGACGGCCGGTCGCGCCCTTTGTCGCTCGGTTGCCCCGCGACCTCGGCGCAGCCCGGTTCGTCTGCGACCCCCGCGACGTGATCGCCCGCGAAGCCTGGTTTTGTGGACGCTACGAGGCGATTGAGACCCGTTTGGTGCGTCACTGGTTGGAACCCGGCGGCACCTTCGTCGATGTCGGGGCCAACTGGGGCTACTTCAGCCTCGTCGCCGCCACGCGGGTTGGTCCCCGCGGCCGGGTGATCGCGCTCGAACCCGATCCACGCGTCTTCGTCCGTTTGACTCTTAACCGCGCGCTCAACCCCGACCTCGCTTCCGTGATCGAACCCCTGGCGTTGGCCGCGTCCGACCAGGCGGGCGTCGCGCGTCTTCAAGGCCACGACGAAACCGGCGACAACTTCGGTCTCAGTCGTCTGGTGGCCCATGATCGGGACGCCTCGAATTGCCCCGATCCAACCACCCCACCCACCTTCGAGACCAACGCCGTTCGGCTGGATGATCTGTTCGAACAACTGGGACTTCAAACGATTGATCTGATTAAAATTGATATCGAGGGGGCTGAAGTTCTAGCGCTTCGGGGTTTGGAGCGGACTCTGCGTTCTGGTCAGGCGCGGCGGTTGCTGCTGGAGCTGCATCCGCGGCAACTCGTTGAGTACGGTTCGTCCATGAACGCGGTGATGGACTGGCTTCACTCCCTGGGCTGGCGGGGTTGGGCGATCGCTGACGATCCCCGGGCGCGTCGTCGCGCTTCTTATGGACGCGATCGCCACGAGTCTCCCGAAGCGGGGCTCAAACTGATTAACCCAGCGCGGGCCAAGGAAGCGTATGAGGACCCGTCACGGCTTGCCTGGCCGCATCAGGTCTGGCGACCGCCTGCGTGACGGCCGAGCGTGCGTTGGCTCAGGCGTGGTTGCCTTCGGCGCGAACGGCGCGGCGGGGTCGAGGTGGAGACGCTCGGCGCGATCAGAGCGGCCACGGTGCCGAAATCCAGCACCACGCCGTCATGGTCCCGCGGGTCGTCGTCGCTCAGTTCCTCGCCTAGGGCCACGACCAAACAGCGGGTGGTCTTGGAATCAAGCCGATTGAGGGGAGGGGTGGACCAGTCCAAGGCGCGGAGATCGACCCCGGCGGCGTCGTGGGAGAAGGCGGGAAGCACAATGGTCGTTTCGGAGAACAGAAAGCAGGGATAAACGCGCCCTTCGCAACGCAACGCGGGATGAACATGCCCGACGATGAGCCGAGGTTCAGAGCGCGGGCGGTCGCCGTGGGCGATCGTCCAGCCGCCTAGAGTCACAGCTGAGGAGTGATTGGGTTGGCGTCCGCGATCATGGTTGCCCACGACGACCTCCAGCGCGACGCCCCGCGCGTCAAGCCAGCGACGCAGATCGGCGAGGTCGCGGGCGGTTCGGCGGCAGGGAGCCGCGGTTTCCAGCAAATCGCCGGCGACAATCAACTGAGTTAGAGCGCCCGCGCACCGCTTGACCAGCCGATCCAACCGAGCGATCGTCTGATCCAGGCAGTAGGCGGGCATCAGATCGCCGCTGGCGGCCCGGGCCCAGTCGTAGCCCAGGTGGACATCGGCGATGACCGCCAACCGGCGATCCTCACGCAACAAGGCTCCCTCGGGGCAGGGAACCCAGTTCCAGAGGGGGGTGGGTGGCGACGGGAGGAGATCTGAAGGCAAATCGTCCATGAGTCGGCGTCCGGTTCAGGAACACGCGGGAGAAAGCGAGTCCATGAGAAGGGGGCGGCGGGTCGGTCGTCTCGTCTTCGCGGCGCGGGTGTTGGCCTGGCTGCCGCTGGGGCTGGCCCTGGTCATTGTGGCGTCCCGGGAACGTCCCGACGACCCCTTTGCGTTGGAGCCGCCCGGTCCGTGGATGGTGCGGATTCCCCTAGCTGAACAGGATGAGACCGCGTTGGGGTTAACCCAATCGGGCAACCAACCGGCGACGGTGCGGGTGGAATTCTTCGCACCCGCGGGCCAACCGCCACCGCGGGGCTGGCCGTTGGCGCTGATTTTGCCGGGGGGAGGTTGGTCGAGCGGTGATCCGTTGCGGTTCCGGGCCGCGGTCAATCCGCTTCGGGCGCGAGAGCTGGCGGTGGGTCTGGTGGCTCTGACGCCGGGGCGGGTCGATCGCCCAGCCTGGCCGCGGCGTTTGGCCGAGGGCCGGGCGGTGCTAAGATGGGTCCGGGAACGTTCGGTCAGGGTTGAAGTTGGAGCGGGGGATTCGGCGGATCCCCCGCTGTTCGACCCGGCGCGGGTCGCGGTCCTGGGGTTCGGCACCGGCGGACATCTGGCGGTCTTCCTGGGAGCCGAGGCCGGGCGTCTTGAACCCGAGGCACGGCCCAACGCCGTGGTCGCGTTCGCGCCGCCGGTCGATCTGACACCCCAAGCAATTGGACCAACCGGCCCCCCTCTGGAGCCTCTGCTGGGTCGTCACGCCTCGCTGGAGGCGCGAATGGACGCCTCGCCCCTGGGGCGTCTCAACGCCGAATCGGCTCCGTTGCTGCTGATTCATGGTGGCGAGGATCGCCACGTTCCGCCCGATCAGACCGCCCGCTTGGAAGCACGCGCCCGCGAGTTAGGGGTGCGGGTCGAGCGGATCGTCATCCCTAGGGGTCGTCACGGTTTGGGGGTTGTGTGGGGAACGGATGATTTTTCCGGGAGGATTCGGGATTTCTTGGAACTCAATGCGGCGTATCATTAGAATGAAGCGCAGCTGATGAGACCTCGGCCCGCTCCAAACTCTCCGTATACCGAATGGAATCGAAATCGGAGTCGAGTCGAGGGTCTTAAGAACCTTCGTCACTGAATGTCATCGTCCATCGTGGTTTGGGGCGGTGGTTCTCATGTTTGGAGGCGGAGGTTGGAAGGTCGTTCCGACGGTGTTCTTGAAGCCGTCTCATTCGAGTTGGCTCCGGCTCGAGTTGGCGTTGGCCAATTCTCGGTTTGCGCGTTTCCCGTCTTCGCGTTTTCCCTTGGCTTGCTTCCGACTGAGGTGTGAGGCCCTCGCGCCCGCTCATCTTCTCCGTGGGGAAGATGAGCATCGTCGCGCGGCATGGCCTTGGTTCGACTTGTTGCAACTCCTCGCAAGGGCGTGCGGGTATGGCGATCGATTCCGAAACTGGCGTGATGCAATTTCGGGTGGAAAGTTCGGACGTGAGCGGCGAGTTCGTGGCGTTAGCCCCCATTCCCTTGCCGCCCAGCGTTCCGCCGACCTCCCAGGCCGAGTTGGGCACCTCTTCCCAGACCCCGCATGTGGTTGCGGGCGACGCGGAGCCGGAGCCGGACGATTCAAGCGCGCGGGCGGGTTCCAGCACATTGCGGGCCACGGGAGCGATGCTCCACCTGGGCGATGACGTCAGCGTGGACGGGCTGCCCGCCTTGGCCGACCCGACCATCTCGCACCAGGACCGCGAACTGGAATTGCGCCGGGCCGACGTCAACGAGAAGCATCAACGAATCATCGCCTGGCTGGACAAGACCGGCTACGAGGCGGTGCTGCTGGGTCGAACCGACTCGGTCGGTTGGTTCACCGCCGGCGGCGATCTAGCTCAAACCCTCACCTCGGAGTTGTCCGCCGCCCTCGTCTTGGTCAACCGCCATTGTCGCGCCCTGATTTGCGACAATGTGCAGACCGCCCGCTTGTTCGAGGAGGAGGTCGCTGGCCTGGGCTTTCAACTCAAGGAGCGGCCCTGGCGGACCGATCCGTTCGCCTTCGCCTTAGAACTGGCCCGCGACAAGAAATACGCCACGGACTGCGGCCTGTTCGGCTGGCCCAACGAATTGAGCAAGCTCAAGGCGCTGAGGCTGTCGTTGACCCGCCAGGAGCGCCGCTGGATGAGAGAACTGGGCCGCACCCTAGCCCGTCAAGTCGAGGCGACCTGCCGCAACTTCGAACCGGGCGAGACCGAAGCCGACATCGCCGGACACCTCGCTCATCGTTTGATTCGTCAAGGGATCGTGCCGGTCGATCTGCGGGTCGCCGCCGACGGTCGCTTGGAGCGGTATCGCCAACCTCGGTTCAAGTCGGCCCGCGTGACCCGTCACGCCGTCATCCAAGCCAGTGGGCGGCGTCATGGCCTGTGCGCCTCAGTGGCGCGGATGGTGGCGTTTGATCCGGTTGATCCCGAACTGGCCCGCGCTCACGCTCTGGCCTCGATGGTGGACGCCACCTTGATCTATTTTTCACGTCCCGGCGCGGTGGTGTCGGACATTTTCCGACGCGCGCGGCGGATCTACGAGAAGTACGGCCACCCTCACGAATGGATGAAGGACTATCAAGGCCATGTCGTTGGGGTCTCGCCCCGCGAGTTGACGCTCACCCCCGACGGACAGGCCACCTTAGGTCACGACTTGGCTCTAAGTTGGTGTCCCAGCGTCAGCTCGGCCCGATCCCAGGACACGATTGTGATCGACCAGAGAGGTTATGAGGTCGTGACCGAGAGCCGGCGCTGGCCTCGCGTCGAGGTTCTGGTCAAGAATCTGCCGATCTTGCGGCCCGGTCTGCTCATCCGCAAACCCTGACATGCTTCGAACCGTTCCACATGGGCCGCCGGCGGCGGCGACGGCGGCAACCGAGGCGATCACGTTGCGTTGGTCACGATTCCGCTGGGCAGTAGGGGTTGGTCCGCTTTTCTACCCCCACGCGGGTCTCGAGACCGTGGCCGGGAAACACGCGGGTGTCGTCAGGTAGGGTGTAGAGGATGTTTCGAATCCCCGCGAACAGCTGAGCGGCCGAGCCGCCGGGGAAGTCGGTGCGGCCCACCGAGCCGGCAAACAAGGTGTCGCCGCTGATGACCCAGACCGGTTCGTGATCGAGCAAGCGGTAAATCACCGAGCCGGGGCTGTGGCCGGGCAGCTCGCGGACCTCGAAGGCGAGTCCCGCGTATTCGATCCGATCCCCCTCGGCCAAGAGGCGGTCGGCCTCCGGCGCGGTCACCGGGCAGTCCAGGATCGCGCTGAGGTTGAGCCAGGGGTCGGTAAGCATCGCCGCGTCGTTGCGGCCAATCACGATCGGAGCGTGGGGGAAGGCGCGGAGAATTCCTCGAATCCCGGCGATATGGTCGCAATGGCCGTGAGTCAACAGAATCGCCTCGATCGTCAGGTTCTCGGCGGCAATGGCCGCTAGGATGCGATCGACCTCCTCGCCAGGATCGAACAGCACCGCCGGTTGGGGCGGACGCCCCCTCGCGTCGCCATCCGAGGAAGGAACACGCGAGCGCCAAAGAAGATAGGCGTTCTCCTGAAACGCGCGGGAGATCACACTGACAATGCGAGGCTCATTCATCGATCCGTCCTCGAATCAAAACGGGTCCGCCAGGTTCGCTCTAATGGCTGGAAATGGTCCTTTTGAGTCGAATTGGAAGAGGGTATGGACAAGAGCGAAGTGATAGAAGTGTTGCATAGGCGAGTTGAATTCGTCAAACCAGCGTTGACGGGGTCGCCGGTAGACGGGACGAGGCAGCGCTAAAAAACGGTGCGATTCGTTTGGAAGGGTCTGGAACGTCATCTATCCTTAAACTGGGACGCCTCGACCAACCGATTCGGGAAGCGGACCTGATTTCGATTTCCCGATTCCTCCCATCAAACATTCCTCTCAAGCCAAGCGATTCGTCACGCTCGAAGATGCCTGGCGAAATATTTCGCTCGGATCGTTCCAGCCCGAGTGGAGCGGACGTAGTGTCCGAGTTGCCCTCGACGTTTCGATGGGATGACAAAGGCGAACTCGTTTGAGCTTCCTGTTTGGTTGGCCCAAGTTGTCCAGAATCGTTTCTGGGGCCGTATGGTTTCGGTTGGATCGGCAAGAGAAAACGACACGCGAGGATGAGACAATGATCCGAAAATACGGACCCCGGCCTTGGTCCCTCCTAACCTGGCGCAAGCCGATGATCCGCGCGACCTGCACCTGCATGCCGATGTTGGGCATCTCGGCGCTAATCGCGTTCCAAAGCTGGAACGCCTACTGGGACCACCTTACCCGCGGCCACCGGTCATCGGTCGTTGAAGAGGGCGTCAATGAATCGGGGGGAACGGTTCTGTCCAACGCGCTGTTGACTCTGTCGGTCGTTCCCGTCGCCCCCTTTGGCGACGCCGACCCTCTACCCAACATCGCCGAAGCGCTGAGGCTGCCTTCCTGTTGCGCCGACGCCGCGGAACTGCGATCCGAAGCCCAACGAATCGTTTGGGCGCGGACCATCGTGGAGGCGGCCCGGAGGCATTACGCGGAGATCAAAGACTACACCGCGACCATGATCATGCGGGAGCGGATCGACGGCGTTCTCGGCGAACCGACCTATCTCAACGTCAAGATTCGCAATCAGCCGCACAGTGTCTATCTTCGATACCTCCGGCCATCGCGCGGCAAGGAGGCGATTTATGTTGAGGGGTGCCGGGATAATCAAGTGTGGGCCCACGAAGCCCCTGGTCTCTTCAAATTGTTGACTGGGACGGTCAAGCTCGACCCCACCAGTCCCCTGGCCATGAGGGGGCATCGGTATCCGATCACTGACTTGAGCATGGGGCATTTGCTCAAAACCGTCTCCGAACGTTGGACGGTGGAACTACAAGAGGGCCGGTCGTTATTGGCCTTCCCAACCGAGCGTGATGAGGACGGCCGCGAGTTGCTGGGGGTGCGTTGCATCCACGTCACGCCCGCGCCCGGCGATTTCTTCCATCGGGTTGATCTCTGGTTCGATATGGAGAACGGATTGCCGGTCAAGTATGCGGCCTTTTCCCAGCCGCCCCCGGATTCGGATGAACCAGTGTTGGAGGAGGAGTACATCACTCGTGACCTGCGGATCAACGTTGGTCTGACCGACCATGACTTCGATCCGGCCAACCCCAACTATTCCTTTTCCTTGGGCCGTTGAATAGGTCGTTGCGTCGCGGCTGGGGTTTGTTTCAGAAAAAAGGTCGCGTCGGTGAAACCCGCTTGGCGGGTTCGCCAGCACGTTGTTTTGTCCATCCCAACCATCACCTCGAAAAACGGCAAGATCGGTTCGGCGTCTGCCGATCTACCCAATCGGAAGAAGGGCGCGGAGGACCACTCGGCCGCGGTTTGAGCCAGGTCCGGATCAACCGCGCTGACAATGCTGACAATTAAGCTAAGCGTTGACTCGAAAGGGGCCGCCGATCGTTAGGTTCTCGCGGCCCTGCCGACGCGAGCCGCGCCGGGTGTGGGGAGGTGGGAGGTTCCATGACGCTCTCTGCGAAGGTATTCGTCCGGGTTCACATCCGCTGGATGATCCGCCGCGACCTGGCCGAAGTCCTAGAAATCGAACGCGCGTCCTCGCCCGACGCCTGGGACGAGCTGGAATTCCTCGACCAACTCCGCCGACGCAACTGCATTGGCATGGTGGCCGATCTGCATGACCAGGTCGCCGGCTACATGATTTATGAACTGGGTAAACGCGAGCTCAAGGTGTTGCGGCTCGTTGTCGATCCTCGCTGGCGTCGCAAAGGAGTCGGCGCTCAGATGGTGGCCAAACTCGTGGGCAAACTCTCTCACCTGCGACGCAGTCGAATCTGGGTCCACGTCCGCGAGAGCAACCTCGCCGCTCAGCTCTTCCTTCGCTCCCAACGGTTCCGGGCCGTGGAGATCGTGCGGGAGTGTTACGCCGACACCAATGAAGACGCCTATGTGTTCTGTTACGCCCTGGAGTCCCTGTCCGACCCCAGCCTCGGGTCGAATCCGCTGAAGCGGCCGGTCTCTCAGGATTGCGAGCGCGAAAATCTCCCACCTTGGTCCAGTTCGAGCGATCCAGTTGAGGGGAATTCTTGATCGATGACGATCCGATCCGGTCAGGGGACTGTGTTGCTGTTGTTCGGTTAGGAGAGGGTAGGGAAAGCCAGCGAGATCAGACGATCATGCGAGATGTGTCAACGGCTTCGAGACCTTCCAAAGCCCGGCGAAGTCCCCACAAGACGCGCCGAGGATCGAGACAGGCGGGCGATCGGGGTGGCGCTCCCAAGAACCACCAGGAGAGCCAACGTCCACCCAGCATGATGGGGCCGCTGAGTTCCAGCGCCTCCAGCACTCGCTGCTCAGAGGGCTGGAGCGGTCGAATTGTCTCATAGGCAGCCAGCGCTTCGGATCGGGCCGAGGGGTGGTTCGTGGTCCATTCAGGCAGTAGGCGGGCCAAATCGACTGCCGCCGAGTCGATTCCCGCGCCGCCGAAGTCGAGCAACCCGGTCACCATCTCCTGCTCGAACAGAATATGATCGGGACGTGGATCGCGCCATACGAACAACAGAGGGGTCGGAATGGAAGACGCCCGTTCCAGACTCCGCCGTGCCCGCTCCCAAAGTCGCCTCGATTCCTCCAACCAACGACGCGCTAGGGTGACAATATCTAGATGAGTGAGATGATCCTCGGCGGTTATGATCGGGGGAGGATCGGTGGAGTCGGGTTCCTGTTGGGATGGAGGTCGGGTGAGTTCGGAGCGATCCAAGCAGGATTGAAGGGCAGCGAAGCCCACTGACCGCCATTGGTCGAGTTCGGCAATGCGACGACTGAGGGTCACTCCAACCCCCCGGCGGTGTCCCACCAGACCTTTGAGGTCAGTTTCCCAAAGCCGGTGGAGTTGGGCCAGCGCAATGAAGGCCGCCCGCAAGTGAGCGAGGGCAGGGGGACGTTGGTGGTCGGCCTGACCTGGGAGCCAGCGGGTCAGTTCCCACAGGCTTCCAGTGTCGGGGTCTTGCACCACGGTTCGGCCTGAGCGATCCGGAAACGGTAGAGGCAACCGCTCCGCGCCAAAACCTCGTGCAGCGGCATCAAATAAGTGAGTATGGATGTTCCGAAGTTCGCGGGCTGTTGGTGTGGCGTCGGGCCAGCGCTTTAGGACGAGGGGACCATGCGGCCCTTCGAATTTCCAGAGCCGTGCGCCGCTAAGCCCACCCGCGTTTCCCAAGGGGAGAAGGGGAGTGTCGGCGTCGGGGCGGAGGGCGTGAGGCCAATGAGCCAGCATCCGACGAACTGACGGTTCTACCTCGAGCCATGCTTCCATCCGGTTCGGACTCATCGAAGTGGTCTTTCTCCGATCTTCTCCGATCCGAAGCCCCTAAGTCGCTGGGTCGTCTTTACGAGGTCTTTCCCGCTTGAGTTACGGCAGGGGGGCAGGCCTTCCTGGGGCGACCGAGAGACGGCGGTGGATTGGAACGCGGGTGAGACGTTGTTGGAGGAACGGCCCCAACGTCCATCGCTGGTCACGCGCAAGCGACAACGGGTTGAGCTTGGGGCGTCCACACCAACCCCATGCTCAACCCTATCATCGTCGCCTTGCGTTGGCGGCGTCAAGCATGAACCGACGCGTGAGTCGCAACGCCCGGGGCCGGAGCGGCTCGGTACGACTTGCCGCGTCGCAGCGCTGCGGCCGAGACCAGCGAGATCACTGCGGCCGAGACCGCCGCGACAGTCAACTGGCCGCCGCCTTCCACGAAGCCGTAACTGTGCAGACCCACGCCCAGCACGAAGTTGACGCCGTACCAGGCCATCAGGACCGACATGAAGCAGACCACCGAGGAGGCCACCATCCCGAAGTTACCGATCCAACCGGCGAACCGTCCGTGAAGCGGGATCAGATAGACCAACAAGGTGATGAGCGCCCAGACTTCCTTGGGATCCCACCCCCAGAACCGTCCCCACGAGACGTCGGCCCAGGCTCCGCCCAAGATCGTTCCGGCGGTCACTAACAGCACGCCGATTTGCATCGAACGATAGATCGCGGCCACCACCGGTTTGAGACTGGCGGCAGTGCGGCGCATGGAACGCTCGCGGGGGTCCATCGGCGGTTGGGCGTCCGAGGAAGCGCGAGCCCTCGCCAGAATTTCCGACACGTTGGGGCGTTCGGCTGGCTGGGCTTGAGGGGCGTCGGACGTGGTCGCCTTGGCGGCGGTTTCGGTCGAACCCGGAGAGGGGATCGCGGCGTCGGCGAGGCCAGGACGCAGGACGAGACGGTTGAATGCTTCACCAAGCATGGCGAACAGGCTGGTGAGGATCAGGAAGCCACCGCCGATGCCCACCACCGCCGCTAGGTAGTAGGCGTCCTTGCTGGCCAGGAAGCCGGAGGTAGCCGACTCGTGGGCCGCCATCCCCCACAGCCCCAGACCCAAAATCGGTAGGCCATAAACCGCTGGTCCCACCAGTTCGCGGTAGCCCACGGAACGTTTGTAGGTGGTGGTCAGGTAAACCAAGGTGCCGATCAGGCCCAGTCCCAGCGCCAGCGCGAAGGCGGCGTAGCTGGAAACGATCGTCAAGACGTGGATGGTCAGCCAGTAGTTGCTCCGCAGCACCGGAGTCAGCGACTTGATTTCCTCGCCGCCCAGGGGCACGTTGGCCGCCAGCACGGTGGCCACGACCGCCACGATCGCGCCGCCGATGGCTGGCAGGGCGCGACGGCTCAGCACCGCCAGGCCAAAGGCCAGGGCCGAGGTGACGAACCCAACCCACACGACGGTTTCATACATGTTGGTCACCGGAGCCCAGCCGGTGATCCAGACCCGCAGCACGAAGCCGTAAACCTCCAACCCCATGCCGACCAGGAAGGCCAGCATTCCCAAGCCGGCGAGCAGGCGACCGGCCCACGGAGCTTGAGCGGTCAGCGACGACGGCGCTTCGGCGTCGGGGTTAGCCTTGAGACCCAGGGAGGAGGAGACCACCAGACCCAGGATCAGCAGCACCAACGCCGCCAAGTAGGGAATCTGGGCCAGTCGGAAGGGGTCGTCTTCGTTGTAGCGAATTTCCCAGTCCAGAATCGACTCGCCGGGATAGCTTGAGGTCGCTTCCCCCAACACGCGGGCCGAAGCCACGAACTCGCGGGCAGGTTCGACCGCGGGCGATTCGACCGACTCCAACAGCGCGGACTCCAACGCCTCGAAGGCGCTGCGGAACGCGGCCATCTTCTCCGAGTCGTAACCGGCGCGGGTGAGTTCCTCGGGCGAGGTGGCCAGCACCACGCCCAGCGGCACCCACCAGCCGAACTGCTCGGACCATTCGACATAGTTGTAATCCTTGCCGTGATTCTGCTTGAGCCAGACGACGAATTCTTGGTCCCAAGCCTCTCCGGCGTCGGGGTTGAACTCCAGGTGCTTCTTGCGGGAGATCTCTCCGAGGTATTTGTTGAGGTTGAACAGCGTGTCGTTTTCCAGAGGGGTCAGGCTGGGATTCTGGCCTTGAGCGGCCGCCGAGCGCAGTTTGCGGAAGGTGGCCGCGACGTAGCCAAGTTGTGCGTCGTTAACCGGACGGGGCAGGATTCGCATCGGATCTCCCCGGTCGGTCATTCGTTCGCTGATCGAGAGATAACTGATGAGCCGTTGCACGGCCTCGCCCGCCTTGGTTTCCAGGGGGGTGCGAGGGTCTTCCGAGCCCATACCGCCGGCCCGATTGGGACGGTTGACGCTGATGGCCCACTCAATAAATGGGAAGGAGCGACCTTGGTCCTGGACCTGGGCCGACTGAAGTTCCGCGGGACTGACCCACTTGGAATCCTCGGCCAGACGCGCGGCCAGGTCGTCGAGCTGGGCCACGATCGGCGGACTCAAATTGGGAGTGGCGGCCAGCGCGTCGAGGTCACGCGAGGTGACCTGGAGCGGGTCGGACAGCAGGGCGTCGATGCGTTCCCGCGTCGTTTGGGTCTGCGTTTCCTCGCGGGCCGCGGCGAGCGCGTTGACCACCCGTTCCCGGAACAGAAACGCTTTGAGCGGTTGATATTCAACCAGAATGAAGCGACGTTGGTTCCATTCGTCGGGGTGGATGGCCCAGTCGAAGACGGCCGCCACCGGATTCCAAACCCGCCGTTCACCTTCGGGACCGACCACAACGGGCCGTTCCTTGCCGGCAACGCGCTTCATCATCTGGCGCGCGTAGGTGTCGAATGGTTTGAGCCGACCGTCCTGTTGGATCGCCCAGCGGCCCAGTTCCTCGTAGGCTGGGGTGTCGCCGGTGGGGATCGCCGGCTTAGCGTCGGCGGCCGCCGTGGTGGGCAGTCCCGCCGCGGTTATGGTCAACACCAATAGCAAGGTCGAGGCGGCCAACCATCGCGCCGACCTCCCGATCAGGTCGGTTTGACCGGACCCAATCCGATTCCAATTTGAAACCTTGTTCATAGGCGTTCATCCGTAGGTTTGGGGTGATTCAAACGAAGGGGCGAGTCCAGACCCACCGCGCTGGGCGTTATCCTGTGGGTCGCGGCGCGGGCGGGCGCGAGGTTGTTGTTCTTGACAGTTAGAGGCGATTCCGCGCTGCGGCGTCGGAATCGGTGTCGGCGGCGACTGTCTCGACGGGTTCCTGTTCCTCGTCGGGACGACGACGATGGGCGGTGGCATGAGTTCGTGCTTGAGTCATGGGCGAGAAAACCCCGGCCCTCATGCTGAACTGGAGATAGGTTCCCAAAACCACTGTGGCGCATCCCAGATAGACCACGCCCCAGCACCAGATAGGGTCGTAGCGGACCTGAAAGACGGACATATATTCCCCGGTCGGTCGGCCTTCCTCGTCGCGGATCGCGTCGTAGTTGGCCTGGTAGAAGGTCCACCAGCCGTTGGTGTAGGGCTTGTTCATCGAAACGGTGTGGGGGGCTTTGTGGAACGCGCGGGCCACCGAACCGGCTCCCAGAGTCCCTGGGGTCTCCAACAACAGATCGGGCGGGATTGAACCATCCCGCGCGGTGGCGGAAACCAGAATGTCGCTGCGGTAGCTTGAAGGATCGCGCGTGCCGGGGTCAAAACCCACCTCGAAGTCGCGCAGTTCGATCGTGAAATCCAGGTTGTGGCGTCGGAAATCGTAGGCGACTTGGTAGGTGCGGCCACCGAGGTTGATTGAACGCCAATCCGGGGCGCGGTCGGAGGGTCTCAGCCAAAATTCACGCGATTCGTCGCCCACGCTGAACCGCACCAAAGCGGCGGGAATGGCGGTGGCC
>Ga0308412_1000848_pt1 | contig 16244 bp, 10 predicted proteins | sample HotsprottomLayer_FD_202357 | JGI IMG/M metagenome (GOLD analysis project Ga0308412, IMG submission 202357) | Hot spring phototrophic mat microbial communities from Octopus Spring, Yellowstone National Park, Wyoming, United States -... | ecosystem: Environmental > Aquatic > Thermal springs > Hot...
AGCAAGTCTTGCAACGTGGCCGTGGTTTCGTCTTTGCCGCAGGTGCCTAATACCGTGCAAGCTACGCCCTTGCTGGTCTGTTCGCACTGATAGCAATACATCGACATCTTTCTGATCGCCTCCTGTTGGAAATAGTGATCCAGTTCACATGAAATCGCTTCACATAAAGTCGCTTTACATCCAATGGCTTTCACTCGGGCGGTAAATGCCACGGCTGAAAAGCGACATTCAGACAATCCAACGTATTATGAAGGCCGCTAGTGCGCCTGGCATTGATTTAGATCAAGCCTTGGTGCGAAAAACTCGGCCTGCGAATGCTGGTTCGCGTCCACCGAATCTCCATCGCCCTGGGCCGCTGGACAAGCCGTGTCGGCGGTCTGCGACAAGCCTGCCGATTTTGATAAAATCATCTTCCAATGTGGCGCTGCTACCACAGACGTTCTGGGGAGAACACATTGTCCACGAACGTAATCGAAATTCTGACCAACTGCCAGTTGTTTTCGCAGGTCAGCAACGGCGCGCTTGCCCGACTGGTCACAATCGCCCGCTTGTGCAATTTCGCCAAAGGCGAGCTGATCGTCCGCGAGGGCCATCCCTGCCCGGGCGTTTACGTGGTCGGCAGCGGACTGGTGCGTGTGTTCAAGACCGGGCCGGCAGGCAAAGAGCACGTGTTGCATCTGGTAGGGCCGGGAAACACGTTTGCCGAGGTGGCAGCGGTCGGGCAGTTCGACATGCCGGCCTCGGCCCAGGCGGTAACCGATACCGTCTGCGCGCTGCTGCCCGGCGACCGCTTCCACCGAATGTTGCAAGAAGACCATCAGTTTTGCCTGGCGCTGCTGGGCGGTATGGCCGGTTGGGTACGCTATCTGGTTCGCTTGTTGGAGGACCTGGTGTTGCGCGACGCCTCGGGCCGGGTGGCACGCTATCTGCTCGCCTTGCCTGCCGATCAAGAGGGATTGCTGGAACTACCGGCCCCCAAACGCCATGTGGCCAATCACTTGAATCTTACCAGCGAAACCTTTTCGCGCACCTGGCGGCGGCTGATCGAGACCGGATTGATCGAAGAGCTTCACTCGGGCAAAGTGCGACTGCTCGATGCCGCGCGGCTTCAGCGCGTGGCCGACGGGTTGTTCCCAGAGTACTGATGTTGCACTGCCCAGCCAGTCGGCTGGCGGCGGCATTTGACGTCCGTCACATCAGGATTTGCTGTCCGCTACGTCGCACTGCCCCGGCAGGATTGGCCGGTCGCTGCAAACGCAATTGACGGTTACCAGTGTGACCGGCAAACCAATCGACCGAACCGGTAAACTAATCAGGCCATACAGCCCAACCGGCTATGCTATGCTTTGCGCGGGCTGAAGTGAGACGTTGTTGCTCGGGAAACGCTCCACTGCTGCCCGCGCGGACAATATACTTTGCCGGCTACTTTGCCAACGGTGTGCGCTGGAGTGCGTCCCGGCCGAAAAGATAGTGCGAAAACATGCAGCGGCTTTGCGGCCCGAGGCGCTTGAGGCAGCAGGAGAAAGCGAATATGCACACTGGCGACTGGTGGCGTGCCGTGCTGGCCCGACATCGCTGGCTACCGTTCGTAATGCCGCTGGGTGTTTACCTGGTTGTTGGTTCGTTGGAGCCGACATCGCAATCGCAGCCGGGCGGTGCGAGCATCGGACTGGCCATCCCCTACGCGGCTTATCCGCTGGTCTACACCGCGAAAATCGTGCTGACGCTGGCGGCAATTGCACTTGTCTTTCCCACTTACATCCAGTTCAAGCCTCGGGTGGGCATCGTGGCCGCAGCAGTGGGATTAGTCGGCGGCGGTGTGTGGATCGCATTGTGCCGGCTGCAACTGGAACAGTACCTCCTCGAACCGCTGCTGGAACAGTTGCGGCCGGCGATGGAGAAGATAGGGCTGGGTTCACTGCTGACGGCCGGCCAGCGCCCCGGCTTCAATCCGCTGGAGCACCTGGCCCACCGCCCCGGGTGGGCTTGGGGATTCTTGGCCATCCGGCTGTTCGGGCTGGTGGCTGTAGTACCGCTGGTGGAAGAGTTCTTCTATCGCGGTTTCCTGATGCGCTTCGTGGTTCGCGCAGACTGGTGGAATGTGCCGCCGGGCACGGTCAACGCTGCGGCGATAGTGTTGGCGATTGTCGTCCCGATGGCCATGCACCCGGGCGAATTGATAGCGGCGGCGGTGTGGTTCGGGGCAATTGCCTGGCTGTACGTGTACACCAAGAGCATCTGGGATTGCGTGGCCGCGCACGCACTGACAAACCTGGTGCTGGGCGGCTACGTGCTGGCAAGCGGCCAGTGGCGGTTGATGTAAACCACAGACCGCCGCTTGCCCTCCCGCATCGCCCCTGATTGCTTGTTCGGCTTACTTCTTCGGCAAGAACGGGAACAGTTCCCGGATCTCCTCCGGTCGCGGCTGGCGGCCGTATTCGCAGATTTCGAAGGCTTCGGCGTAACGCACCTTCTTGCCCGCCTCTTCGCCGTACAGCTCGATCAGTTTCGGCCGGCAGCGGTCGGCAATGCTGGCAAAACGCCGCCGGAAACTGTCGCGCACCTCGCGGACGCGCTTTTCCATTTGTTCGGCGTTTGTCGGCACCATGCTGGCATTGCCCAGTGCGCCGCCTTCGATGAACTGCGAAGGCATGGCTACCAAGGCATCCAGCTTCTGCTCGATCACCTCGTCGATAGCCACGACGATATCCGGCCGGAACGGATTGGGCCGCTGGAAAGTGTCGTAAGAGAACAGGAATACCGGGTTTTTCTTAAGCGGCGGGACTTCCGGGCAGAAAAACGGCACCGCCACCATGTAGGCCGAATCTTGCACCAGTACGCCCACGTAACGATGGTCGGGATGATAATCGTTCGGGCGGTGCGAAATCACTATATCGGCATTCCATGCCCGGATGAGCCGGGTGATGGTGCGCCGGTTCTCCAGCGTCGGTTCCAGTTCGCCGTCGTGGATGGGCAGCACTTCGGTGGCAACGCCCAGGATTTTGGCAGCCTTGAAGGCCTCGGCCGTGCGGCGCAGGGCCAGCGGGCCGCCGGCCATCTGCCAGTGGCCGATGTCGCCGTTGGTGACCGAGACGAACTTCACATGATGCCCCAGTCTGGCCCACATTGCTCCGCAACCTCCGGCGCGAATTTCGCAGTCGTCCGGATGGGCGCCAAACTGGATGATGCGCAGCTTGCCATCCTCCGGCGGCGGTGCAGGCGTGGTGGCCCACTCCCACGACAAGGTGCCTTTGGCCGTGGTAGCACTTTGCAGCGCCGCAGCGGTGTTTTGTGCCTGCGGGGCTGCTGCCTGGGGGACTTCTGCCTGCGGAGTCGGCTGCGACAACCCCAATGCCGCCGCCAGCATCAGCCCGGCACACAAGCCCAACGCGAAAACCGGCAGACTTCTCATGCTTTTCATCGCTTACGCTCCTCGCCAAAAAGGAACCAGGCAGCTTTCCACAACCGCTTGACCATCCGGAAACCTCTACCCTGGCCGAAGACGAACATGCCCCGCTGCTTTGAGGGCGACAGTATCTTACGCCGGGCAGTTCACGGTCCGCAAGCTGCTTCTAACAGCGCCGGAAGCACACTGCCGGCCGGCCCGCGAAGTTGCAGGTCGCCCGGACCGCCGGCCGGGTCGATGTTGATGATTGTGGCCTTCTCTGGTGCTTCCTCGGGCAGAGAAGCGGCGGGCATAACCGTGCCGGAAGTTCCCACCGCGATCAGGCAGTCGCACTTCTGCACCGCTTCGATCGCCAGGCTCCAGTCCGGCTCGGCCACCCCTTCGCCAAACAGCACCACGTTGGGCCGATGGTATTGGCCGATTCCGATGGCCAAGATCGGGTCGATTGTCCGTAACAGTTGTGGGAAGGCAAAGTTGCGCCTGGAAAGGGCTTTTCGCAACTCGGCTACCACCTCGGCCAGCGCCGTTCGCGTAAGCCGGCGGATCAAACGTCCGCCGCGGCCAACGATATTCAACATGCAGCCGTGTATTTCGTAGACGGTGCTGCTGCCGGCCTCCTGGTGCAGGCCGTCGATATTCTGGGTCACCACCGTCACCGATTTGTGTGCTTCCAACTTGGCGATGGCCAGATGCCCGGGGTTGGGCCGCGCAGAGGCGATCGGTTCCAGCAAGGCGATGAAGAACTCGGCCGCGCGGCGCGGCCGGGTCAAGGCAGTCGCCAGCAAGCCCGGCAAGGTGGCGAACTCGTCGGGCGGAAAACGCTGCCACAGACCTTCGGCGTCGCGGAAGGTCGCAATGCCGCTCTCGGCCGAAATGCCCGCCCCGGTGAAAAACACAATGCGGCTGGCTTCGCGCAGCCGTCGGGCGGCTTCGCGGAAATCGTCGGAGTCGATAGACATATCGATGATCACCTTGTCAGAGTTGCGTGCTCACCTACCGCAACACGCGGCCGCAACCAAGCGTGGCCCTTGTATGTTTTCAGTATTGCGATCGGCAATGACTCCAACCTAATGGAGGGACGCGCTGCGGTCGCGTCCGCCCGCATTGGATGCACGGCCACGACGGAGCGTGGCCCTCCAGGTTGTGGGCACAGCCCTGTACATGGGCGTTGATCGCCCACGGCCACGACGGAGCGTGGCCCTCCATATCACTCGGATATAAGCGGCTACGGCCATTGTTCCAGCCGGGGAAAGAGCGTCGTCAGGGCGGTCCAGCCGCCGGCCAGAAGCAATCCCAGGGCCGACAGCCACAGCAAGCCGTCCCACACTCGGCCGGGAGCGATGCGCGGATCGCAACGCCGGTAACGGAAATAGAGCGTCGCCCCGCCAAGCATCGGCAGCATGATGGCCTGCATCAGGCCGCTCCAGCGGATCAGCTCGGTGGGATCGGGAATGAAGTAGTACACCGTGAGGCTGAACAGCGGGATTATAACGCAAAAGGCCCTTACCCAGCCCCAGCGCAGCCCGTCGGTCGAGCGCACCAGTCCGAACACCCGCAAGGCATCGGCCGAAACCCGCGCGTGGCTGGCCGATGCCACGAAGAACGTGGAGTACAACACGGCAAACGCGCCGAACAGGAACAATCCCTGCGCCCAGGAACCGAACACCGGAACGTACATCTCGGCCAGCGTGCGCACCAGTTGGTTGCCTGCCGGATTCAGTCCCTGCCGATGCAGCACCGCCGCACCGAGCACGTAGAACGCCAAGGTGGCGAAGGTGTAGATGACCATCGACACGAAGGCATCCCACCGCATCACACGCAACCAGCCATTGGCTCTGGACGCCCAGACAGGCGAGTCGCTGCGGGGGCCGGTGAACCGCGCGTAGCCTTTTTCCAGGCACCAGTACGGATAGGCGATCAGTTCCGTGGCCCCTACGCCGATGATCCCAAAGGCCGCCAACGCAGTGGCCAGCGGAGAGCGCGCCGCACCCTCCAGCGCCGGCGGCAGCCGGAAGCTCAGTCCGTCGACGATGTCGCTCCAGCGCACCGACCACTCGGGCTGGAATTGCAGGGCTGCCGCGCAGAAAATCGTCACCGCCGTAAAACCGCCCACCAGCAGCGCCGAGACGTTTTGGACCATCGTGTACCGCCCGTTGACCAACAGGGCTACCGTCACCACAGTGACCACAATCGCCCAGTACAGGTCGTCTTTGGTGCGGTAGGCTGGTCGGGGTTGGCCCAACTGCGTCTCCACTGCTGAGCGTAACCGCTGGGCCGCCGCTTTGCGTACCGCCGGGTCGCGGCTGTGCAGGTTCTGAAGTTCGGCTTGCCGATGATGTTCGCCGGCGGCGCGGGCCTGCCGGTCCCACTGATCCTGCTCATCCAGCAGCCGGTTGAAATCGCCCGTCAAGGGAATCGACATCGCCAGCGATTGCCCCACCGCACCGACGATGCCGCCAAGCTGTCCCCAACTGACCGCGAACATCACCAGCCAGTACCAAAGCAGCCAACTGACGTGCAGCCGCGGGCCGGGCACTTCGTTCATCGCCTCCACAGTGGCCTTGCCGGTGGATATCGCATACCGGCCGAACTCCACTTGGGCGAAGACTTTGATCACGCAGCCCAGCACGATCAACCACAACAGCCAAAAGCCCGCCTCGGCGCCGGTCTTTGTAGTCACCACCAGCTCGCCGGAGCCGACGATCATCGCAGCGATAATCAGTCCCGGTCCGAGCCGGCCAACAATGCCGCGGAGGCTCACAGGCGGATCGATCGCTATCTGGGATTGGCTGGCCATGATGTTTCCAACGCAATTGGCGCTCTGGATGCCGGCCGGGCGTACTCCCCCGTGGCTGTTGGACATCGCCACCGCTACCCAACCAGCCGCTGGCCCGCCGCAAGGCCACGCGGGACAATGCTCACCCGGCGAGTTTAGCGGCGCGTTTGGCCGCGGGAAAGACTCGCCGGCGGAATATCTGCGGATCGTAAACCACCCGGCGTCTGCACTTCACTCTCCGAAAACCAAATCATTGCTGGCTGCGAAAAACATCTCATTTCAGCGCGTGCGGAGTATCGACTGTCCGTGCAGCGGTGCAGCCTTTTCGCAGAAAACGCGAACAAGTATCAATCCGGCCCGCCCATGAGCCCATGCAACAACCCGCACGGCGCTGCCACCGCTTCCAGTCGCAACCGCCTCAGTGGCGCAGCTTTTGTGGATTGTCAAGCCCTGACGCGGCCGAATGCTGCAACCAAACGACGCGGCCCCTGGAATCGAATCGACAGACGCGCTGCGACCGCCTCGGCTGGCCGGGCATTGGGCGGCCGCGGCGTAACCTGGGCATACAGGCTGCCGGAAAGCAACCGCCCAAAACGCGTGCAAGTTACGCCGCGATGGACCGAGACTGCCGAAACCCAACTATCAGCATAAACATCTAGATATCCTGCCCTGTCCACCGCGACATTATCGCGGCGACTTATAGCGCCGAGAGCTATAAGCTACCGTGGGTTACGCGCCGGCCGGAGTTTTTTTCCGAAACCTTGCGCTGCGATGGGTGCTGAAAACTGCAACTGGGCTGGCTTGACACTGCGGATTGTCGCCAGTATCCTTTAGTGTTTGCGGGAGTAACTAAGTTACGCTCCGGCAATGTTTTGGGTTTCTCGGCTGCTTTGTCTGTCCGGGAAGGCGATCGGGGTATCGCTTTTTCGGCCAGCGCGGCGTCGAGCGTGTTTGTGCTGTCAGACTGAACGTACTGCGCCGGCGGTGGGACCAGTGGGCTCGGCACGGAAAAACCAATGGACCCCAACGAATTGCTAAGGATCGTCGATACGATCCACCGCGACAAGAATATCGACAAAGAAATCGTCTTCGAGGGCATCGAGGCGGCGTTGATCTCTGCCGCCAAGAAGCACTACGGAGAGAACGCCGAAGTCGTGGTGCAGATCGACCGTCAAAGCGGGGTCATTACAGGAACGCACGACGGCATCCCCATGACCCCGGAAGAAATGGCGGCCCGCATCGGCGCACAAACCGCCAAGCAGGTGATGATCCAAAAAATCCGCGAGGCCGAGCGAGATCAACTTTATGAGGAATACGAAGCGCTAAAAGGGCAACTGGTCACCGGGATCGTCCAGCGGTTTGAAGGCGGGGCGGTCACCGTGTCGCTGGGCAATGTCGAGGCGATCCTGCCCCGCGGGGAACAAATACGTGGCGAAACGCACAACCCCGGCGAACGGGTACGAGCGACCGTTTACGAGGTTCGCAAGCAAGGCAGCCGGGTACGGGTAATCCTGAGCCGAACCAAACCCCAACTGGTCCAACGTCTGTTCGAACAAGAGATTCCCGAGATCAGCGAAGGGGTTATCGTGATTCGCGCTATTGCCCGCGAGCCAGGATACCGTACCAAAGTGGCCGTCAGCAGCACCGACCCGCGTGTTGATGCGGTCGGCGCCTGCGTGGGAATCCGCGGGAACCGGATCAAGAATATCGTCGACGAACTGGGCGGCGAGCGCATCGACATCGTCCGCTACAGCGACGACATGCAAGTGCTCATACCAAACGCCCTTCAGCCTGCCGAGTGCGAAGAAGTGATTCTTTGCCAGACGTTGGGGCGGGCCATTGTGCTGGTCCGCGAAGACCAGTTGTCGCTGGCCATCGGCAAGGGCGGGCAAAACGTGCGGCTGGCGAGCAAGCTGTGCGGGTGGGATATCGAAATCATGACCCGCGAAGAACTTGACGAGCAAATCGAGCAGGCAGTGGCCGGTTTCGCAGCCATTGAAGGCGTAAGCGAAGAGCTGGCCGAGCGGCTGGTCGGCGAAGGGTTCCTCTCGTATGACGATCTTTCGGTAATAGAGCCTGATTTGCTGAAGGAGATGGGCAACCTTACGGACGAGGAAGCCGAGCGGATCGTCCAACAGGCTGAACTGAAAGCCGCCGAAGCCGAAAAACTAGCCGCCGAGCAGCGACGACGGCAGCGCGAACAGGAACGCTACGGGGTCGAGGCGCAGCAGCCCACCTCACAGGCCGCGGACGAAGAAGCAGCGGCCGAACAAGCCGTTTCTGAAGAATCAGGGGGTGAAGAACGCGGCGGCGACGAAGCGGCGGCCGAAGAAATCGATCAGCCCATGCCGCAAACGTCCGCAGAAGATGCCGGTCTAGATGCAGACGTCGCTTCAGCGGCCGGCAACCAGATGGCAGGTGCCGGGGGGATGCCCGGCGATACTCGCGAGGAGCCGATGACGTGAATCGGCCTCTAGCAAGACCGGGGCCGAGCGATTTTGCCGCGGCCGGCCGGGCAGGCTGGTTCGCGGGAGTGAAAGGGGAGTGGCCAAGTGCCCATCCGCGTACACGCGTTAGCGAAGCAACTGAACATGGACTCTCGAGTCCTTGTCAGCACCTGCGCCGCCGCAGGTGTTACTGCCAAGGGCCCGCTAGCGTCGTTGTCGGATGAGGAAGTAGCCAAGGTGATGGCCTATATGGAGGCCAACAAGGGCGCGAAAACGGCCCGTCCTTCCGCCCGTTCGTCAACCCTGGCCGGCAAGCCCCAACCGATTCGCCGGGAAGACTACATCCCACCGAGTGCCACAGTCGCGGGCAAGGTGCCGGTACTGCCGCCCAAGCCTGGGGAAAGGCCTGCCGTGGCGCGCAGGCGTGAGGAAGCCGCGCCGGCCGTGGGACAGCCGACGGCTTCGGCCCCTGCCGCTGCTACGGCGGCGCCTGTCCAATCCGTCGGAGTTCCCGAGGCATCTGCGGCAGTTGCCGCAGCGCCTGCGGTGGTATCCCCAGCGCCGATTGCTGAGCCACAAGCCGAATCGCCTGTCTTGGCCGAACTGATTGAGCCGGCCCAGCCGACCGAAGCAATCGAGTTACCCAGCGCGGAACCAGCAGTGCCGCCCGCCGCCTTGCAGCAAGAGCTTGCGCAGACTGGCGTCGAAATCGCCCCAGCGGCCGAGGAGTCTATGGCGGTTGCCCAGCCGGCCGAGCCGATCGGGGTGCCAACGGCGCATCCGCTTGCCGCGGTCGGCGTTTTCCAAGCCGAGCCTTCTGCAATCCCGACCGAGGCGCCGCCGGCCACGCTTGCTGCTCTGGAGGCGGTGCAGGGTGCCGACGCCAGTGGCGCCGTTGCTTCCGGCGCCGCGGAAGTATCGGCTGCGGCAGTTGGGTCGTCGGGCGCTGCAGAAGTGTCGGCCCTGCCGACAGAGGCTGGCCCCCCGGAGCCGCAAACCCCAAGTACGCCGGCTACACCGCCGGCTGCAACTAAAGAAAAGCGCAAGCCCAAGGGAGAGCGTGCGCCGCGCGAGCGGGCAGCACCGGCGATCAAGTTGGCACCGGTTCCAGCGGTTCAAAAGCCTATCAAGAAGGGAAAACCCAAGGAGCCAGAACCGCAAAAGCCCGATATTAAGCTGCCGCTGGACGCGATTCGTGCCGGCAAGGCCGGCGCGAAGCCTTTGGACGAACACCTGCGCAAGCACGAGCAGCGCAAGGCGGCTCGTACGGCCGACAAAGCCGAAAAGGGCGCCGCTGCCGAGGTGCTACCGCCGCCCGCGCCCGAAGCTCCTCCCGCTGGGCGGGATAAAGGCCGTCGCGTTAAGGAAGTCCTCGACGAGATCGAAGGCTTGCCGCTGGCACTGGGTGGCCGAGAGCAAAGGCAGTTGAAGCGGAAACGGGCCGGCGCGGCCCGCGCTCGCCTGGAAAAAGAGGACGAGGAAGTGCCCGTCCAGGCCCCGCGCAAAACGCACATCAAACGCACTGGGGCGAAGACTGCCGCACCGCGCAAGGGGAAGATCGTCGTGGAAATGCCGTGTACTGTGCGCGATTTTTCTGAAGCGGTGGGCGTTCCCGCCCGCATGATACTGGCAAAACTGCTCGAGCTGGGCGTGATGAGCAATATTGCGGCCTCGTTGGATGCCGAGACGGCGGAACTGCTGGCGGCGGAGTTCGGTCTGGAGGTTGACATCCGCGCCCCGGTGGACATCGAAGACAAGCTGTTGACCAGCCTCGACCAGCAAGATCCCCCCGAAAGCCTCAAGCCCCGCCCGCCGGTCATCACCTTTCTGGGCCACGTCGACCACGGCAAGACCTCGCTGTTGGACCGCATACTGGGTCTGAACGTAGCCTCCAGGGAAAAGGGGGGAATAACGCAGGAGATTCGGGCGTACCGGATCGAAAAACAGGGGCGGGCGATCGCCTTCGTCGATACACCGGGCCACGAAGCCTTTACCGCCATGCGCGCCAGGGGAGCACATGTGACTGACATCGCCGTGCTGGTGGTGGCCGCCGACGACGGCGTGATGCCACAGACCGAAGAGGCCATCAGCCACGCCCGGGCCGCCGGGGTGCCCATCGTGGTCGCACTGAACAAGATCGATCTGCCCGGAGTGAACGTAGAACGCATTTACCAGCAGCTTGCCGCGGCCGATTTGCTGCCCACCCAGTGGGGCGGCGACGTGGAAGTCGTCAAGACCAGCGCAGTCACCGGTGAAGGGATCGATCAGTTGCTGGAAACCGTGCTGACCGTCGCCGAATTGCACGACTTGCGCGCCAACCCCGATCGCCCGGCGGTGGGCACCTGCCTGGAAGCCCAATTGCACGAAGGACGGGGCGTGGTGGCCAAGGTGCTGGTGCAGCGGGGGACGTTGCGGGTGGGGGACGTGGTGGTGTGCGGCACCGCCTATGGCCGTGTAAAGGCCATGTACGATACGCTGGATCGCAAGCGGAAGTATCAGGAGGCCGGGCCATCCATGCCTGTGGACCTGACGGGGCTGAATGAGCCGCCCGCCGCCGGGGAGCGCTTGTACGCCGTCGACGACATCGCCCTGGCCCGGCAAATCGCCCAGCGGCGCGCTGCACAGTTGCGGCAGCGCGAGCTGGCCGGGGTACGGCCACATATCACACTTGAGAATCTGTATGAGCGGCTGGGTGCGCAGGATACGGTGCAGACTTTGAACATCATTTTGCGGGCGGACGTGCGGGGATCGATCGACGCCATCCGCAAGGAGATGGGCAAATTGCAGCACCCCGAAGTGCAAATTCGCGTCTTGCAGGCAATGGTGGGCGGAGTGACCGAAGCCGACGTGCATCTGGCCCATGCCTCCGACGCGGTGATCATCGCCTTCAATGTCGTACCCGATGAAGCCGCTCGCACGCTGGCCGAACAGTTGGGCGTGCAAATCCGCCGCTACGACATCATTTATCAGGTCACCGATGACCTGAGGGCCGCGCTGGAAGGTATGCTGAAGCCCGAAGAGCTGGAGAAAGAACTCGGGCGGGCGCTAGTGCAACAGACGTTTCAGATCAGCCGGGTGGGCACTGTGGCCGGTTGCCGGGTGCTCAGCGGGGCGATCGCACGCGATGCGCGGATACGGGTGATCCGCGACAGCCGGGTGATAGGTGATTATGCCGTCGAATCACTCCGGCGGGAGAAAGACGACGTGCGTGAAGTCCGCGAAGGACTGGAATGCGGCATCAAACTCGCCGGCTTCAACGACGTCAAAGAAGGCGATTTGCTGGAAGCCTATCGCATCGAAGTCGTACGCCGCAGTTTCGAAAGCGCGGTGGCCGTCACCTGAGCCGGAACCGATATCGAGTGCTAACAGGTCCTCTTGTTGGGCGATCCTTCCATGACTTCGCGACGTGCACAGAAACTGGCCGAGGCTATCCGCGAAGTTGTCAGCATGACGATTCTCGCGGAACTGAAAGACCCACGCGTACGCGACGTGACCGTCACCTATGTCGAAGCTTCCGACGATATGCGCTATGCCAAGGTACACGTTTCGGTAATGGGCAGCGAGTCGCGCCAGCAGTTGAGTGTGCGGGGCTTGCAGAATGCGGCGGGGTTCTTGCAGGCGAAAATCGCCGAGCGGCTCCAGTTGCGCTACACGCCCAAGTTGACCTTCGTGCTCGACCAGGGGGTGAAGCGCTCCATCGAAGTGGCCCGGATCCTCAAGGAAGTGCTGCCGGACAGCCAGACCGCTTCGCAGCAAACTGCCGAGTCGGCAAGCGACCATCCGCACCCTGACCAACCGCCCAGCGATGAACCCCCGCAGTGATTGCTCCCGATCGGTGCGGCACACGCATTGCCATTGTGGACAAGTTGAAAAGCCGCTGGTTGTCTATAAGTTTCCAAGGTCGCCTTGTCCTGTCGCTGTTTTCTCAGGCAGTCGCGGGGCGGGGGGTTATGGCCCGGCGGGCATGTTACTATTGATCTTTGCGAAACGTAGTGACCGCTTCATACAAGGTTTTTGCTGATGTTCCGTGTCACCACGTATTGCGAATGTCAATAAGTTAGCGCCGGCGGCTTGGCCGCGGTGGCGACTGCCCAGCCGTGCGGCAGGGTATTGATCGGAGACAGGTCTTTTGCGAGCAACATCTATGGCCGCCATAAGTAGAACCGCACAGTTCGCCAGACTCCACAAGATACTGAAGAAGAATTACGAGCCTGTTACCTACGACCTCAACCGCACCGTGTTGGAGCAACTGGCATTCGCCTGCCTGCTGGAAGACGCCCATTACGAACGGGCCGAAGAGGCTTACGCTGCGCTGACGCACACTTTTTTCGATTGGAATGAGATTCGGGTAACCTCGGTGACCGAGCTGGCGGAAGTGATGTCGATGCTTCCCGACCCCCGCACAGCAGGCCAGCGGCTGAAGCGCGTTTTGCAAAGCGTTTTCGAGGACACCTATAGTTTCGACTTGGAAGGCAAACGCAAGCAAAACATCGGCGCTACTGTCAAATGGCTGGAGAAACTCAACGGCTGTACCCGGTTCGTGATTGCCTTCGTGGTGCAGATGGCGCTGGGCGGGCACGCCATTCCGGTCGACTCCAGCACCCTGAAAGTCCTCCGCCTGGTCGATCTGATCACCGAAAAAGACGAGCAGGCCGGTATAGTGCCGGGGCTGGAACGGGCCGTCTCGAAATCCAAGGGTATCGAGTTCGGCAGCTTGTTGCACCAGCTTGGTGCGGATTTCGCTGTCAATCCTTTCTCTCCCGCGCTGCACGAAATACTGCTGCAAATCTGTCCGGACGTGCAATCGCGCTTGCCCAAACGCCGCGCCGAGCGCCCCGCACAGCCTGCGGCCCAGACGACCTCCGAGCCGTCCCAAGCAGTGGCGCCCCAACTCAGCGAAGAGAAAACCGAAAAACCCTCAAGAAAAAAAGTCGACACAGCGGCCGCCGCGGCGCAGCAGCCGACCGGCGACATACGGCCAAAGCGCAGCCGTGGCAGAAAAGATAAGAGCAAGGACGCACAAACACCGTCGGCCGAACGAACGGAGGAACCGGCCACGAAATCGCTCACCGCCGAACTGGCCAAACGCAAGCCGCGCTGACAGGAGGCGGCAGCACAATGTGCAGCCAGCAGATGGTCGTGCCATGAAAACCGGACCAAACTCGCCTTCCCTACGCAAAGCCCGGTTCTTGCCGGCAAGTCTGTGCCTGCTGGCAGTGCTGTGCGCTGGTCTGCACTGGAGGGGCTTTTGGGGCCTGTCGGTTGCGGCCGAAGCTGTCCCCAAGCCGGCCTTGCCGGCCTTTCCATCCGATGGCATCGAGGATTCCCCCGAGCCTTTGCGGCCGGTGTACGACCGCAGCCCGGCCGAGCGCGATCGCCTTGAAGCCCTGGCGATGTTCGCCGCCGGGCGGACCCACGAACGACGGGGCGAGTACGCCCGCGCACTCCAACTGTATCAACGAGCTTGGCGCAACGACCCTTACGCCGTCGAGGCGCTGGCGGCGATCGTGCCTTTGGCGTATCGGCTGGGCCGCGAAGACGTGGCTATTCGCTACGCACTGTGCCTGCCGGATGGCGCTTTGGAACCACTGCTGCTGCGCCGCCTGGCAATCAGACTCACCGAGCGCGAAGACTGGCGCGGAGCCGTGACGCTCTACCAGAAAGCCCTGGGGGAGCGCATCGGCAAACCGCAATCCGCCACCGATGTTCTGCTGGACATGGAAATGGGCCGTTTGTATCACCTGGACGGCGACTACGCCAAAGCGGCCAAGTGCTTCGCTGCGGTACTTGCCGCCTTGAAGGAACCAGAGAAGTACCAACTCGACCAAAAAGTGCAGAAGATTCTCGTCGGCGAGGGAGCGCAAACATACATTCTCTTTGGCGAGTGTTTCGCCTACGCCGGCCGTCTGGAAGAAGCCACTGCCGCATTAGAAACAGCACGCCAGCTCAAGGCGCACGAAGCCACATGGAACTATTGCATGGCGCGGGTGCGCTTCTTGGCGGGCGACTGCCGACAGGCCCTGGAAATGTTGGAGAAGGCCTTGGCCGGGCAACTTCCCGACGAAGGCACCGCCCCCTATGAACTGCTGGCCCAAGTGCTGGAAAAACTTGGCAAGCAGGCCGAGTTGATCGGCAGGCTGGAAAAGCTCCACGCCGCTCAAGCCGACAACGTGGCCCTGGGCTTGTTTCTGGCCGACCAGTATCGGAAGAACCAGATGCACCAGAAGGCCATTTCGCAATATCGGGCGGTGCTCGGCGCCGCGCCGCTGCGCAGCGCCTGCCGCGACTTGCTGGAGTTGCTGGCCAGCCAGCGGAACATCGAGCTGTTGTTGGATGTGCTGGGGGAGTTGCTCGACAAGACCGGCGTGCTGGAGACCCTGGGCGCCGAGGGGCAGGCCATCGCCAGTGACCCGGCCCTGGTGGTGGAACTGGCGCAGGCCGCCCGCAAACGACTTCAGCAAAAGCCGGAAAGCTTAAGCTACGGCGCGCGTATGGCGATCGCCTTGCTGGCATTGGAAAGCGAGCAGTTTCCGCTGGCCGCCGAGTTTTTCCAGCACGCGCTGGAGGCCCGTCCCGACCGCGCCGGACATCTGCTGCTGTTGTGGGGGCTGGGTTTGCTGGTGGGGCAACGGACTGCCGAGGCGGCAAAGGTGTTTCAGCGCGGGCTGGAGGACCAGTCGCTTTCCGACCGCCACGCCCTGTTTCATTTCTACCTTGCCGGGGCGCTTGCGGCCAAGGAAGAACATCAGCAAGCTTTGGCGCACATCCAGCAGGCGGTCAAGCTTCGGCCCGAGATGCCTCGCTTTCAATCCCGTCTGGGTTTGGTGCTGATGCAGTTGCGCCGCTACGACGAAGCAGCCGCGGTATATCGCAAGCTTCTCGATCGGTTCGGCGACGATTACAGCTCTTCGGAGACCCGCGAGGCGGTCCGCGAGGCGCGGATGGCGCTGTCGCATCTGGCCGTGCTCGGAAACCGGCTGCCGGAAGCCGAAGAATATTTGGAACAGGTCCTCGACGAGTTTCCCGAAGACCCAGGCGCGTACAATGATTTGGGGTATCTTTGGGCGGACCAAGGCAAGAACCTTCATCGCGCCAGAAGAATGATCGAGTCGGCCGTCGAAGCCGAGCCGGACAACAGCGCTTATCGCGACAGCTTGGGATGGGTGCTGTTCCGGCTGGGACATTTCGACCAGGCCATAATCGAGCTGGAAAAGGCAGCCGCCGGAAGGCCCGACGGCGTGATCCTGGATCACCTGGGCGACGCATATCTGAAAGTTGGCGATCGCCACCGTGCCAAGGAGGCTTTTGGCCGGGCGGCGGAGGCTTATCGTAAACAGCAAGAGGAAGAAAAGGCCCGGTTGGTAGAAGACAAACTCAAGCTCCTGTAAGCAGCCGTTTATTGGCCGGCCAGCGCGGCCTCGTTGCACAGGCACCGGTCAGCACACGTCTGTGCCAGCCCGTATGCGCAGTCGGCCCAGCGGCTGCTTCTGGCCCGAGTGGCGATGGGCAAGCACACGGGCCAATGTGGCAAACGTATCCGGTTCATGTACGGGGTGAGGTGCAATGGCAGGCCATTCGCATTGGGCGGGAATCAAGCACAAGAAGGCGATTGTCG
>Ga0308412_1000858_pt1 | contig 16180 bp, 15 predicted proteins | sample HotsprottomLayer_FD_202357 | JGI IMG/M metagenome (GOLD analysis project Ga0308412, IMG submission 202357) | Hot spring phototrophic mat microbial communities from Octopus Spring, Yellowstone National Park, Wyoming, United States -... | ecosystem: Environmental > Aquatic > Thermal springs > Hot...
CGGTGAAGCCCCAGTGGCGCGGCAGGGCGAAGACATCATCGGCGAAAGCGAAGCCCGCCTCCGACAGCCGGGTGTCGCCCGGGATCTGGCGCTGCTGGCGGAAGCGCCATTCGGCGAGCTTCTTCAGATCTTCCGCGCCGCCGGGCTCAAGCAGGGAAGCCAGTTCCAGAGCGCGGCCGTCGGCGGGCGACAGGTTGAGAAACTCGCGGGACGATTCCGGCTCGGCGCCGCCGTGGTATTCGTCGCGTCGGATCTCGACGGTCAGCAGGCGGCGGGAGGAAAAGGTGACCTCGGCGGTGCGGCGCACGAACCAGGTGATGCCGGAGCCGGGGAATTCGGAGTGAAACCGCTGATAGTCGCTGATCCACTGCTCAGCTTCCGCCTCGAAGCCGCGGGGCGCCTCGACGGGCTGCAACGCGGCGGCGACGGCGGCGTTGATGCGGTTGCGCGCGTCGGCGTCGGCGCCCGCGACGGCCTCCGGCCAGACAATGCGGAAAGAGACGCACGGCTCGGGGCGGCGGGCCGGGTCGCCGCAGCCCGGCAGGGTCTTTTCAAACTGCCGCGTCTCAAAGCGCAGCGGCGCCGGCTGCGGGGCCGCCTCGCGGCGGCAAGAAGCCAGCAGGGCCGCGCAAGCGACCGCGCATTGGAGCGCCTTCCGCATTGCCATATGGAACCGGGCGCCGCAGCGCGGACTGCGGCACCCGTCTGATTCTACCCGCGGACGCGGACCGGATGCGCAGCCGCAGCGGCTTCACTTTTTCTCTGCGGCCCGCACGGCCTCGACATCGATGGTGATGGAGACCTCCTCGCCGACGACCACGCCGCCGGTTTCGAGCACCGCGTTCCAGGTGAGCCCGAAATCCTTGCGGTTGATCTTCGTCGTGGCCGTGGCGCCGCGGCGGATGTTGCCCCACGGGTCCTTGACCTCTGGCGTGGGCCCTTCGACGTGCAGGACGACTTCCCGGGTGACGCCGTGAATCGTCAGGTCGCCGGTCACCGCCAACCCGTCGGCCGTCTTGCGCGCGCTTTTCGAGCGGAAGGTGATGGTGGGGAACTTCGCCACATCGAAGAAGTCCGGACTCCTCAGATGTTCGTCGCGCTTGGGCTCGCCGGTGTTGATGGAGGCAGCGTCGATGACGGCCTCGATCCGGATGGCGGCCGGGTTCTTGTCGTCGTAATCTACCGTGCCCTGGATTTTGGTGAATTCGCCGCGGACGTTGCTGACCATCATGTGGCGTACGGAGAATTGGGCCTTGGAGTGGGCCCCGTCGATGGTGTATTTCTCCGCCCGCAGCGCCTGGGCGGCGAGAACCAGGGCGAGACAGACAGCGAAATTGCGCATCCTCATTTTTTCTTCAGCTCCTCTGACGGGATCGGGTTTGCGGCAGGTCCGGCTGGCCGGCGGCGGCGCGGCCGCGGTCCAGCAGGCTGATAATCGTGCGAGCCTGGCTTTCGCTCCAGACGCGCGCCAGGCGCTGCTCCGGCTGCGCGATCACCTCATCGAGCCGATCGAGCAGCCGCAGGCCGGCGGGCGTGATCCAGCACAGCACCTGCCTGCGGTCCTTCGCGCAGCGTTTCCGCCGGATCAGCCGCTTGGCCTCGAGCCGGTCCAGCAGGCGCGTCATGCCGGGCGTCTGTTCGATCAGCCGCTCGCCGATGGCCAGCGTGGGAAGCCCTTCGCCGCCGGCGCCGCGCAGGATCCGCAGCACGTTGTACTGTTGCGGCGTGATGCCGTGCGGCGCGAGCAGTTCGGCCACGGCGCGGCGGAACACGTCCGCCGTCTTCAGCACCGAGAGGAAGGCCTCGTGCCAGACGCTCCGGAACGGGCGCGTCTGCCGGATCTCGTCCTTCAGCCGGCCGGAATTTCCTGCCATGTGTTCAGATTACATGATAATGGTTGACATGTCAATGAAATGGGCCGGGCGTCCGCGCAGGCAAAGCAGCAGGGCTTCAGACGCTGTCTGCGGGGAGCCTGGCGGCGGGCAAACGTTTTTTCCAGACTTCGCGGAGCCGGTCGTACGCCTCGTCGAAGTCGTCCCGCAGCTCGCGCGGGCAGAGCGAGACCATCACCTGGGCGGCATTCAGCAGCCACGGGGCCGCGCGCGAGCCGGCCAGCGCATCTTCAAGCGGCTTGACAGGGAACGCCGAGAAGACCAGAACCAGAATCACGGCAGCCGCCGCGGCCCGGAGCGCCCCCGCGGCCAGCCCCAGCAGCCGGTCGAGCCACCCCAGCCCGGTCCACTTGAAGATCTTTGCGCACAGCAGGCCGACCAGGGCGCCCAGCGCCTGCACGCCGATGAGAATGGCAAAGAACGCCGCCAGGTGCGCCAGCGGCTTCGAGCGGATGAGCGGCTCGAAGTAAGGCGAGATCGACCCATAGAACCAGGCCGCCAGCAGCAGGCCGGCGACCAGCGCCGCCAGCCCGATCATCACCCGCGCGAAGCCGAGGCGAACGCCCTCGATGACGGATGCCGCCAGAATGATCAGCAGCAGAATGTCGAACCAGTTCATAGAGGCTTCCCGGTCAGCCTGCGGTAGGCCTCGCGGTACTTCTCGCTGGTCTTCTCGATGACGTCGGGCGGAAGCGAGGGCGCAGGCGGGTTCTTGTCCCAGGCAAGCGATTCCAGGTAGTCGCGCACGTACTGCTTGTCGAAGGACGGCTGCGGTTTTCCGGGCTCGTAGCTGTCGGCGGGCCAGAAGCGCGAGGAGTCCGGCGTAAGCACCTCGTCGGCGAGGGTGAGCTCGCCGCCGATCCAGCCGAATTCGAACTTGGTGTCCGCGAGAAGAATGCCGCGGCTTTCGGCGTATGCGGCGGCCTTTCTGTAAATGGCCAGGGTGAGGTCGCGCAGGCGCGCCGCGGTTTCCTTGCCGGCGAGCGACTCCACTTTGGAGAAGGGGATGTTCTCGTCGTGGCCGGACTTCGCCTTGTAGGCCGGCGTGAAGACGGGCTCGGGCAGGCGGTCGCACTCGCGCAGCCCGGCGGGCAGAGGAATGCCGCAAATGGTGCCGTGGGCGCGATACTCTTTCCAGCCGGAACCGGCCAGGTAGCCGCGCGCCACGCACTCGACGTCGATCATCTTTGCGCGGCGGACCAGCATGGAGCGGCCTTCGAGCTGGTCCCGGTATTCGGGCAGCGGCGCCGGGTACTCATCGACGTTGGCGGTGATGAGATGGTTCGGCACGAGGCCGGCGAGAAAGTCGAACCAGAACAGGGACAGCTGGGTCAGCACGCGTCCCTTGTCCGGAATCGGGTCCGGCAGGACGCAATCGAAAGCGGAGAGGCGGTCCGTGGCGACCAGCAGGAGGCGGTCGTCGCCGACGGCGTAAACGTCGCGGACCTTGCCGCGCGCCACAAGCGGCACGTCAGGGATGGAAGACTCGTAAAGAGCGCTCATTCGGAAATTCCTCGATTCGGACAAGCCGGGCCGCCCGCGGCCGCCAGCGCCGAACCGAGGCGCTCCAGCGCGGGCGCAGACAGCCTTGCCTGGATCTGCTCGAACAATTCATTTTCCTCCAGACGCACATGGCTGCGGAGAAGGGCCGTGAACGCGCGCAGCTCATCTTCCTGCGGCGACGGCCCGAGGGCGCGGGCGCGGCGCTCCAGTTCGCGGTGCTCGTCCAGGATGCGCCGGCAAAGGTCCCACGGGCCCAATTCGCGCTCGAGGCACGGGAGAAGGATTTCTTCCTCCAGCCGGAAGTGCGGGCGCAGCTCCCGTTGCCAGTGTTCGCGGATCTGGCGCGCCAGCTGCGCCGCGCCGGCGTTGCCTTCGTGCAGGGCGCGCTCCACCAGGACGCAGAGCGCCAGCGCGTGATGGTGCTGGCGCGAGAGGGGTTGCAAACTCGGGTGTCGAAGCATGGCCGGGCCGGGGTGTCTGCCTCTCTCTGGTAGCAGGTCGCCGCGGCGGATGCAAGCCCGGCCGCGCGCACAGCTTGCCTCCCGCAAGCCGGAATCTCATTGCGCGGACCGGATGCCCGCGCAACGGAGCAGGCGGGCGGCCAACAGCAGCGCGGCAGCGGCGGGCACGGCAAACACGGCCTCCGCCAGAGCGGGCGGCGGCGCGGCGTTGCCGCAAGGCAGGGGCACGGGGCACAGCTCCGGCTCGAACTCTTCGCGCGGCGTGGCTCGAGGGGGGCGGTCAAGCGCCAGCAAGGTGCAAATTTCCGGGCGGAGATTTTCCAGATTCACGGCGATCCCGGCCAGGCGGAGGCCCTGTGGCGGGAGGGCGAGGCCGGCCTCTTCGGCCAGCTCGCGGCGGACGTTTTCCGTCACCGAGAACGGAGGGGAGAGCATGCCCGAAGGAATCACGTGAATTTGCCCGGCGCGGTGCGGCATCGACTTGGGCTGCATCCGGCCGGCCAGGGCCAGCCATCCTTCGCCGCCAGGCCACGCGACGACGGTGGAGATTCCGATCGCGGCCGTGCGCGCCGCGCCGTTGCGCCAGAGCCGCCGCGGCGGGAGCCGGGTAGAGAAACGCCGCTCGAGCTCGAGTTTTTCGCAGGTGTTCATGGAGTCGAAGTACCAGCCCGGCCGGCAGTCGATGGCGAGCCGCGGGTGCAGCCGGATTCGCTGCATGGCGAAGACGGGGCCATTGAACAGCCCTGCGGCACGAAAGCAGGGATCGAGCCGGGCCGGAGGCGGCGCTTGTCCGGAAAGGTCCCCGAGAACCGATTCGGGATCATTCCATTGCGCGCGTGGCGCAGGATACAGCGCCGCATGCACCGGGCGGCCGAACAGGCGGAATCCTGTGCGGGCAGGCATCTCTTTCAATTTGCCTCACGCCGGCGCCGCAGGCGGGTTTTCTCCGAAGGACTCTCAACTCCGGCGGCGTTCCTGCCGATGGGAATGGCGTAGGCGATGCGCAGCCTGGCCGTTTTCCTGGCTTGGACGCTGGCGCTGGCGGCGGCCCCGGCAGCCGAGCCGGCGGTGTGGGTGCGCGCGGTCCACGGGGAAACCGAGCTGTTGGGCGCCGTTGATCCGGTGCAAGCCAGGGAGGCGCTGGCCGAGCTGGAAGCGCTGCGCGGGGCGCTGACCGCGGCCGCTCCGGAGCTGGCCGGGGCGAGGGGGCGGCTGCGCATTGTTGTCTTCCATCCGGATTTTGACGACCACCCGTTCCGGGTGAACGCCTATTCGCCTGCTTACTACGCGCCGGGGCCGGGCTGGTCCGCCATCGTCGTTCACCGGCTGGAGAAGGACACGCTGCCGGCGCTGCGGCATGAGTTCATCCACCATCTGGTGCGCTCGAGCGGCCGCAAACTGCCCCTGTGGCTCGACGAAGGGCTGGCCGACGCTCTTTCGCCGCTGCCGGACGAGGAGGCCAGGCGGAGGACAAAATTGTTGCGCCGCGGGCGGCGGCTGCCGTGGCAAGGATTGCTGGAGGCGAGGCCCGGGTCGGTGTTGTGCCAGGACTGGGAGCAGGCGCGCCTGTTTTATGCGCAGAGCTGGGCGCTGACGGAAGCGCTGATCGCCGAACGCGGCGGCGCGCTTTCGGCAGAGGACATCGAGCGGTGGCAACGCCTCGATGGCGCTTCGGAGCAACAGGCGGAAGATTTGCTGAGGCGCTTTGTCAAGCGCCCGCGTCCTGCGGGCCGCGCGTGGAAGTGGACAGCGCCCTCGATCCGGGTGGAAATCGCCGCTGCGCCGGCGGCGCTCGTCTGGACGGTGCTTGGACGGCTGTCGCTCCAGTTGGGCAACACCGAGGCGGCGGAGACGTGGCTGCGGCGGGCTGCAATGGCGGACGCGGAAGCCCTGCCACTGTTGGGCGATCTCGAGCACCGGCGCGGGCGGCTGGCAGAGGCTCGGACGTTGTGGCGGGAGGCGATGGCGCGCGGCGCAGCGGATGCGCGGACGCTGCTGCGGCTCGCGGTGCTCGAGCAGGATCTTCCGGGGGGCGACATGGTTCCCGTGCTCGAGCAGTTGCTCGCCCTCGACCCGGCGCAGGAGGAGGCGCGGCTCGCGCTGGCAGCCCAATACATCCGAAGGCAGCGATGGGCGGAGGCGTGGCGGCGGCTCTGCGAAGTGCGCACGCCGCCGGCCCGTTGGGCCGACTTCTACAGCCAGGCTGTTTCCCTTGCCCGCGGCCACGTGCTGCCTGGCGAGGCGATGGCGACAAACTGACCCGGGAGCGCATGCCGCGCGGTAGGCGGGCTTCGAGGGGCGAGAGCCTGCATCCGCATCTGCATCTGTGCCTGTAGCTGTAACGCCGCCAGCCGTTCAGGGTTTCGCGCCGGCACAGTCGGGTCCTGCGGGCGGTGGCAGCTTCCGGGGGGTGCAGCAGGCACGGTGCGGCAAGCCGCCTTGCCGCGTGCAGATCGTCCCGGGCTGGGCCGCAGGTCCGTGCCAGGTGGTTCGCGCGACGCTGCGCGAGTCGCCTGCGGCGAAGGGGCATTGGCGTGAGGGACGCGGCCGCGGCCTGCGAGAGGACGGGGTTGTTGCGCGGGAATGCAGGTGATTCCGCGAGTCCGCGCCAATGCCGGCACGAAGGCAAAACTCATCCAGAAAACAAGATAATTGACGAAGAATATGTCGAAAAAGAATGGTTGATTTTTTGGCAAATACCTGAAATTGGTGAACGTGCGGCGGGGTATTTCGCCCGTTTGCGGGCGCGCGCCGCAGGGCAGGCCTGAAGGCGCAACGGGGGCGGGACGCGTGCGGCCTGTGCCGGCCCCGGAGGCATCAGACCTTGAGAAAGAGTTTGCGACGGTACATCCAGAAAAGGATCAGCCAATATACGGCGAGCACTGCCGCTCCTTCCAGCAGCGGTTGCAGGCCGTCGCCGAAAACCCGGAAGAAATTCGGGCCGAGATGAATCCGGAAACTGGAGCGGATGAAATCCTCGAACAGATGGGCGATCAGGTATGCGGCGATCGAATTCATCCCCACGACGACGAACGGGAACGTCCAGAAGCGGACTTTTTTGACATCGATCAGCCAGCTGAGCGCCGCCAGGATGGCGAAGCAGGCGCCGCCGCTGAACAGCGTCCAGGCAGGCGTCCAGATGCGCTTCACCACGGGGCAGATGCCGGCGAAGTGCAACGCCAGGCCGGCAGCGATGCCGCCAGCGGCCGCGATCCAGAGCCGCGCCAGCGGCGGCTTCGGGGCTGACTCGCGCAGCCAGCGGCCGGCCGCCAGGCCGAGGATCATCGTGCCCAGCGTGGGGATGAAATTCAGGGTGAGATATCCGCCGCGGTTGGCGACGAAAGGTTCCGGCCGCGGGAACAGGTTGAGGAACCACCGGTCGAATGCAGCCCCCAGGTTGCTGTTCTTGTTCCAGTGCGCCATGAATCCCGTGAAATGGTGCGGCCAATCCGGCGGCACGCCCACGGCGCGCCAGTCGAAATCCGGGCCGGGCAGCGGATACAGCGCCCATGCGAGCCAGTAGCCGGCCAGGATCACGCTGAAGGCGATCCATTGCGTCCGCGGGCGCGCGAAGCCCAACAGGAACAGGAACGGATAACCGAGGCCGATCTGCGTGAGCGTGTCCTCAAAGGTGAAATTCGTCTGCGGGCTGTGCGTGGACCGCAGAAAAATGCCCAGCTCAATGAGCACAAACGAGCGCCAGACGGCGTGGCCGAACAGTTGGGCGAACGTGGCCCCCCTGGCCAGGCGGCTGGCGATCGAATACGGCAGGGCGACGCCGACGAGAAAGGAAAACCCCGGCTGGATGAGATCGTGAAGCGAACAGCCGGCCCAGGGGACGTGGGTCTGATGGTAGGCGAGGAACGCCCAGAACGGGTTGCCGGGGAAGGCGCGCGCCACTTCGGACAGGCGCAGCACCTCGGCCATCATCAGGACCATCACGATGCCGCGGAAGACATCGACGGCCACGTTGCGCTGCGGCATTTCCATTCGCGGGGAGGAGGTGACAGGCTGCATATCGTCTGACGGTCCGGCAGTGTATCACCAACGCGCCCTTGAATGCCCGGGATCCTTGCCGTGCGCGATTGAGCGGCCGCCTCCGCCGACCTGTTCCCGCGCGCCGGATGATCCCCTGCGAACGCTCCGCACCGCAAGCGGGAGTCCGGAGCCGACTCCTGGGTTGGCGCCGCTGTCGCGTTCGGGTTACGAGCTGAACTCGACGCCCGGCTGCAAAATCGCCAGACCCACAAGAGAATCTTGTGGTCGTAATTAGGATCAGGCCTGATGCGGGATTGCGGCTCACGTGCAGTGGCTGGACTTATTGCTGTCGAGTTTTGTTTTCATGTTGACCATCCTGAACAGGTCCCTTCGGCTTTCCGCCACGGGATCGAGTCCTTTTTCGTCACTGTCATTTTCAGGAACGCCCTGCCTCCGGGAATCCGCGAACTCGTACGATGCCTGAATCACATAATCGGGGCATACAGCCATGCCAATCTCACTTCGCGCAGGACATATGCCGCATCCGATTGCTTCTGCGACGTACCCGGCTTCCTGTAAACGATTCCGGGTGCTTCAACAATTCACGGTAAAACTGCTTCCAGGTTTTGTAATCATTTGTCGCACGCTGCTGCGTCTGTGTTCTGTACCACACGAATACCAATCATAGCCACACAAGAATCCAATCGATTTCAGGCACCAGCCATTTCCATTTCATAAAGCACATAATGTGATGCATTTATGGCAGTTATTGCACGCCGTTTGCAAGGATCATTTCAAAGTACGCCGTACGAGCCGACACAAGTGCTGGCACATGAACATGAGATCGCTTTCTGCCTGGTCATTCTGTGCGCGGGCGTTGTAATACAACTCACCAGGCCGGGGTCAATCTTCGGGCTACATTACGCAACGCGCGCAAGCCGGCCCGTGCTGAAAAGACCTCTCTGTGATTCTGCCGGATGGAGAAATCCCGGTTCGGTGCAGCAGCGCGCTCCGGGACGCGTGGTGTTTCCCGGCTTTGATTTACCCGTAGTCCGAAGGTGGTGCCGCAATGCCGCAGTATGGGATCCGCCTTCATCGAGGGGTCTCGGGAAAATGGGGGCTCGACACCTGTTTCGGGATTGATCGTCATGACCCGAACGATTCGGAACCTCCTGCGGCGGAAAATGGGCACCACAGCAGGGAATCGTTCCCGCGGCTTCTTGCCAGGTTGCTTCTGATTCTTCACGTCTCTTTTCGACGCAGCTGGCATGATCGTGTGGCGTCCTCTGACCGCCTCTTCGACCGCCTGAGGCCTGGCCTCGTGCCCCGGCATGCGCCTGGCGTTCTGCCGATCCCGGCCCAAACCGGTGAGGCTGTCAAACGCCGTTCGAGCATCTACCGTAGACGTACATCCACTTAATTTCATCCGGGGGCCGGCGCCCCCGGCCCCGATCACATTTTCCGGTTCGCGCCGCATTCTGTGCGGCAAGGCGTCCTCAAGCCGGCGGCTCGTTCAGTGGCGCCGATGTCCCGTCCTGGCCTGTTGTGATAGTGTCTTACCGAAGGGGCCCCTTCGTGGCTGACGAGTCCGGCCGGCGACCCGGTGGCTTGCTGAGTTCGTGGAAGGAGATCGCTGCCTACCTGGGCGTGAATGTGCGTACGGCGCAGAAGTGGGAGGCGGAACGGGGTTTGCCGGTGCGGCGGCTGCCGGGCGGCCGCGGCCGCGTGATGGCGTCGGTGGAGGAACTGGATGCGTGGCTGGAGGCGCCGAGAAACGCGGAGACTCTCCCTGCGGCCGGAGCGGCGGGAGGCCGCCGTTCGCTCGCGCGGACGGGGATTCTTGCCGGGGCGTTCCTGTTGGCGCTCGTCGCCGCCGCAGCGCTGAATGTTTTTCCCGGTCGTGTCCCGGCTGGTTGGCGGGTGGTGGGAGACGTGCTCGTGGTGGTGGACGTTCACGGCCGAGAGCTGTGGACGAAGCAGTTCGGCTATGCATTGTCGGATTACCAGCGCTTGTCGGCCTTGACCCGTAACATGGGTTGGGTCGGCGACCTCGACAGCGATGGCGAGCCGGAAGTCTTGTTCCTCGCACACCCGAAGGCGGGGGGAAATCCGATGGTCTACTGCTACTCGAGTTCCGGCGATGTTCGCTGGTCCTTTCAACCCGGGCAGAAGGCTCATGGTTTTCCGGACGAGTTCCGGCCCCCGTACAATCCGGAGAACCTGCTTGTGTTTCGCGTGCGGGGCGGGGTGAGAATTGCGGTCGCAAGCGTCCACCATACCTGGTACCCTTCCCAAGTCGCGCTCCTCTCCGGTGAGGGCAAACTGTTGGGCGAATACTGGCACTCCGGGCATCTAAACAGCCTGGCCGTGACCGAGGCCTCAAGGGATGGCAAGCCACTGTTGTTTGCAGGCGGGATCGCCAACGGTTACCGGCGCGCCGTGCTGGTGGCGCTCGACCCCGAGCGGCTGGGCGGCGTCTCTCGCGAAGAAAATCGGGATTACCAGCTTCCCGGCCCGCCAGCGCTGGAAATCTCCCGGGTCCTCTTCCCCAGATCCTGCATCAACGTGGCGAAGGAGCCCTTCAATGGAGTGGCATCCCTGCGTGTGACTCGGACTGAACTCATGGTCGGAGTGAGGGAAGAATCAGAACACCCTGCCATAGTGATGCACCGGTTCATGACGGATGGCAGGTACAAGGGCGCCGGGCTCTCGTCCAGATTCGTCGCGCGGCACAACGAGCTGGAGCACGCGAAGATCCTCGACCACCGGCTCGACGAGCCACGGGAAACGGCTGCCTTGTCGCAATTGCAGTGGCTCGTCCAACCGGCGGAAATCACCAGGAATGCCGTACAAACAGCGCCGCGTTAGCCCGTTTTTTCTCGCGCCGGCAGGCAAGGCGCCTTGGACAAACACATTATTCAGACCAATTCCCCGCCGGCTGCGTCGTGATCTTGCGCCGCCCCCGGGGACGGAGCGCTTCGCTGAGGGAGGCGGGAGGCGCGGGTTTTGTTGCGGTCGCGGCCCGATGATGAGGAGCAGCGAACCGTCGCGGCGATTGTGGATGGCGCAAGCCGCTGTCTTCTGAATGGCGTGAAATGGCGTGCCGGCGCGCGCCCTGCAAAACGGTTTCCCGGGCGCCCGGCGCCGGCCCGCGCCGGACGCGGTTCCGCGCGAACCTTCCGGTTTCCGGTCTCCCGCGCGGACAACGGGACGTGTCCGGTTTCTGATGATACCCTGCCGGGCTGCGTTGACCGTCGCCAGGCGGAAGCCTATCATCAAGTCAGGCATGAATCATCGTCAGAGGGCCTCAGCCTCGGGTATCAGCCGGGTGTGGCTTGCAGCCCTGCTCACCGTGTATTTCGTGCTGCCGCTCTTTGCCCAGTACCCGCCGGGCCAGTATCCACCCGGGCAGTATCCACCGGGGCAATACCCGCCCGGCCAGTATCCGCCCGGTCAATATCCCCCCGGGCAATACCCGCCGGGGCAATACCCGCCCGACCCTTATCCGTACCCGGGGGGCCGCGGCCCAGGGGGCATTCCCATGCCGCGCGTGCCCTGGCCCAAGCGCAAGCCGAAAGAGGGCGCAAAGAAAGGAGAAATCGAGAAATTCGAGGGCATGCTGCGCCGGCTGGCGGAGAAGGAGTTGATTCTGGAGACGCACGACCAGGGGGTGCTTCGCTTCCGTCTGCTGGCGAAAACGCAGTTCCGCAACAAGAAGGGCGAGCCGGTGCGCGACTCGCTCCTCAAGCCCGGCGACCAGCTCGAAGTTCAATGCGACGCCGACGACCCGGAAACGGCCCGCGCCGTCATCTTCCTTCGGGAAGGGACTCCTGCCGAGCGGGAAGCCGCCGCGCGGCCGCTGGAAGCAGCAGCGCCGGAGTCTGCGCCCGCGGCCACGCCACCCGCCCCGTCTGCCCCCAAGCCGGCGCCGGCCCCGCAAGCGGCGCCGGCCGAGCCGGAGGAGGAGCTCGCGCCGGACCCCGAGATCGCGGCCGCGCGCCAGGCCATCGCCGCAATGGAAGCGTCCATGCCGGACTTCCTCGTTGAGCAGGTCACCACGCGCTACGTCAGCTTCAACAACGAGGCGTCGTGGAACCGGGTGGACGTGCTCGAGGCTGAACTCGCCTGGTCCGGCGGGAAGGAAGAATATCGCAATGTCCGGCTGAACGGGAGGCCGCTTCAGGGGAATCCGGAAAGCAGCGGCGCCTGGTCGACGGGCGAGTTCCTCACCACGGCCGCCGATATCCTCGACCCCGCCACGCGAGCCTCGTTCGTCCGGCTGGGCGCCGAGACGGTTGCAGGCCGTCCGGCCGTGCTCTACGAGTTCTCCATCCGGCCGGAAAATTCCCACTGGACGCTGGTAGCCCCGTCGGGCGAGCGGCTGAAGCCGGCGCAAAAGGGGCGCCTGTGGATCGACAGGGAGACGCACCGGGTGCTGCGGCTGGAGCAGCGCGCCGTGTCGATCCCGTCCACGTTCCCGCAGGACAAGGCCGAATGCACGGTCGAGTTCGCCCCGGTGGCGCTGGACGGGGTCCCGCTGCTGCTGCCGGCCCGGGCGGAAACGCGGGGCTGCGAGCGCGGGACGGTGAATTGCTCGAAAAACGAGATCGTTTTCCGGAATTACCGCCGTTTTCGGGCGGAATCGACGGTAATTTTCAGGTAATTCTGTGCGGATTTCCGCAGGGCCGGCCTTTACTTTTCCGCCGGCAGGATCGACGTGAACGCCAGGTTGTTAAAGCGCAGCCCCAGGACGCTGACTGCGCCTCCCGAAACGCTGAACTCCAGTACGCCGCGCCTGCCCCGGATCTGTGTCATCTCGGGCCGGTCGCGCACCACGAACGCTTCGCGCTGCCGCGCTGCCAGGGAAAGCTGGAACGAGCCGATCTCCGCCCCGCTCTCGCTGCGGGCACGGACGTTCACCGTGACCGGGCCTGAGCCGGGGTTCAGCACAGCTACCGCGGTAATGTAATCCGTCTCGTCGAACAAAATCGTGGCCCCGGGGGAAGTGCTCGAGGAAAACGGCACCACGCCTTCCTGCGGGTTCACGCCCTGCAACGCCTGCCGGAAGATGCCGTAGCCGATGACGCCGTCGGGCGCTTCCACCTGCACCCAGCCTTGCGTAAGCGGGCCGACAGTCGGGATCTCCACTACGCCCGTGCCCCGCGGGCCCAGATTGAGGGCCGCTGAGGTTGCGTTCACGCCCGGCACGGCAAGCGGCGTGCCGTCTGCGCCAAAGAACCGCACCGTCGCTTGCACGGGCGCGTCTGTCGCGTTGTGAAGATAGACTGCCGTCGCCCAGTTGCCCAGGTCATTCGAGGACCCAAAGGCAAGTTGCGGCAAGACCCTTACGACGCCGCTCACGGGCGTCCCCGGCGAAGCCGTGAAGGTGGCCGTGTAGATGCGGTCGCCCGGGTCGGCCTGCCCGTTGCCGTTGGCCGCATTGCCGGCGGCATAGAAAATGACGTCGCCAAAGCCGGCATCGGCGGGCGGAGTCCATTCCACTTGCCACGACACCGAACCCGTCGTGCCTGCGTGAGTCCCGGTGAGCGTGTGCGTCACGAATTGCAGACCAGGAGGCGGATTGGGTGCCAGCCGGGTCGTGTCTTCAATGATTCGGAAAGAGCCCGCCATCTGGCCGGGGTTGGAAGCTGCGCGCGCCGTCAGCTGGAATCCCCAGCGGGTCGCGTTCGGATCCGACAGTGTGACCTTGACCTTGACCGGCTGGCCAGGCGTCCAGTTCAGGGCCCCGTCGAAGCGGATCTGGAGACTCCCTGGCCCGCTGTTGGCCGTGCCGACGTGGCAGGCGGTGCAGGTTCCCTCCCCCGGCGCGCCGCTCAGTTGCGCCGGTGCGCCGCTGCTGTTGGCCCACGCGGCCGCGCCCAGGCCCGCAAGAATCAGAAATCGCAGGAAATGTCTCATGCCCCGTTCTCCCTCTCCTGGCAGGGCGCTTCTCCCGGCCCTGCTTCCCCGATTTTAACCGCCCGCGGGCGGGCCGGTTGCCACGGTTTTGTAAACAGGTTGTTGCGGGCGTGGCCAGCGGGCGCCCGGGTCTGCGTGATATTTTCATACCGTACCCTGACCCTGAGGAGGTTCTCCGAGATGAGTTCCTGGACGCGCCGTCATTTCTTCCAGGGCGCCACGATGGCCCTTGCCGCCACGCGCGTCATCGGCGCCAACGACCGCATCCGCATTGGAGTCGTCGGCATTGGGGGCCGCGGCCGCGATCACATCCTGTCTTTCCTTCAGATCCCGGAAGCGCAGATCACGGGCCTGTGCGACGTCAACCAGGCGGCGCGCGAGCGCGCGCAGTCGATCCTGGCCAAGGCGGGGGCGCCAAAGGCGGAAGAATTCGTCGACATGCGCAAGATGTTCGACAGCAAGGAAGTCGACGCGGTCTCGATTGCGACGCCGAACCATTGGCACGCGCTGGCCACCATCTGGGCCTGCCGCGCCGGCAAGGACGTCTACTGCGAGAAGCCGGCGAGCCACAACATCTACGAGGCGTACAAGATGATCGAGGTGGCGCGCCAGACGAAGCGCATGGTCCAGATCGGCTCGCAGAGCCGTTCCACGCCGCACAAGATTCGCGCCATCCAGGAGCTGCAAAGCGGCATCATCGGCCCGTTGTACATGGCCAAGGGCCTGTGCTTCAAGCGCCGCCGCAGCATTGGCAAGACCCCGCCCGAGCCGGTGCCGCCCGGCCTTGACTGGGACCTGTTCCTTGGCCCGGCGCCGATGCGGCCCTACACGAAGAACCGTTTCGCCTACAACTGGCACTGGTTCTGGGACACGGGCAACGGCGACATCGGCAACCAGGGCATCCATGAGATGGATCTCTGCCGGTGGGCCTTCGGCGACATCGGCCTGCCGCAGACCGCCGTTTCCACCGGCGGGAAATTCGTCTATGACGATGACCAGGAGACGCCCAACACGCAGTACGCCAGCTTCTCCTATGGCTCGAAACAGATCACGTTCGAAGTCCGCGGGCTGCTGACCGGGCCGGAGGGCGGCCAACCGGTGGGCACGTATCCCGTGGGGAACCTGTATTTCGGCAGCGACGGCTGGATGTGGCTCGACGAGCGCGGCTACCAGGTCTACAAGGGCGAAAAGAACGAGCTGGTGGCGGACGTGAAAGCCGAGCGCGGCAAGAACACGACGGTGCTGCACATGGAGAATTTCCTGCATGCCTGCCGCACGCGGAACCACAAGGACCTGACCGCCGACATTGAAATCGGGGCGACCAGCGTGATTCTGGTCCACATGGCCAACGTCAGCTACCGCGTCGGCCGCGTGCTGCACTGGGACGACCGCGCGCGCAATTTCGGCGCCGACGCCGAGGCCAACAAGCTCATTTCGCGCGATTACCGCCCGCCGTACGTTGTCAGCTGAGGAGGCGAGCCATGATCCGCGGCATCGAACACACGGCCATCGCGACGCCGGATCCGGCGGCGCTGGCGCAATGGTATGTGGACACGCTCGGGTTCGTCATCAACTACCGCGGCTCGACCGCGGTTTTCGTCAAGGCGCCGAACGGATCGATGATCGAGTTCATCCCCGCGGAAGGCGACCGGGGCCCGAACACGCTGAAATCGCCGGGGCTGCGGCACCTGGCTCTCCTGGTGGACGACTTCGAGGCCCAGTACGCGATGCTTCAGCGCAAGGGCGTGCACTTCATCGGCGAGCCGAGCGAAAGCAAGGGCAACAAGGTTGTCTTCTTCACCGATCCCGAGGGCAACATCCTGCATCTGCTCCAGCGGGCCACGCCGCTGCCTTGAAACAGGCCGTCGGGAACGGGGCCGGGCCGGGCGTCGGACGCCCAAGAGTGTCGCCGGGTGAGGAGCAGAGACGTGTCCGGCCTTGCAGAAGCCGCAAAGGCGGCTGATCAGGCCGCTGGTGCAAACCTGGAGCCGGCGACAGGAATCGAACCTGCGACCCCCTGATTACAAGTCAGGCGCTCTACCAGCTGAGCTACGCCGGCCCTTTCCTCCTTCAGATTAACAAAGCCGGCTGGAATGTTTGCTCGGCCGGCTCCCGGCGCTGGCGAGACTCTTGCGAGGAAGCCTGTCACTTCTGCGCCGCCCCTGACATCTCAATTTACAGGGGCTATCCGTTGAACCAGACTTACGATCTTCTGCCTTGGCCGTTGATGCTGGCCATTATGGCTGTCGGCGTCACGCTTGTGCTCATCGCATGCCTGCCTACCGCCTGGGTGGATCGCCTGTTGCGCTTTTTCCAGCAGCGGTTCGGAGCACCGCCCCGCTGAAATGCCGCACGGGCCGTCACTGTGATTTGTTGGCGGATCGGCGCCAGACGAGCAGCGTGGCCCGCCGGCGTCGGGGCTGAACC
>Ga0308412_1000859_pt1 | contig 16177 bp, 16 predicted proteins | sample HotsprottomLayer_FD_202357 | JGI IMG/M metagenome (GOLD analysis project Ga0308412, IMG submission 202357) | Hot spring phototrophic mat microbial communities from Octopus Spring, Yellowstone National Park, Wyoming, United States -... | ecosystem: Environmental > Aquatic > Thermal springs > Hot...
TCGGTCCTTCTGGGGCCTGGTGGCCCGGGTGAACCTCATCCTGCTGGTCCACAACCTCATCCGTAGTCGGGTGCTCCTGAAGATGGCTGGAGTGGAGTTATGAGGTAGCACACGAAGGGATTTTTTTTGAGGACTATCTTTTTGAAACCGTATCAAACCACCCGGCGTCGGAACTGGGCTATCCCCAGGCTGAGCAGCAGCGCCAGGGCCGACAACAGGGCAAAAACCGCCGATACCTCGTCTTGACGCACGCGCCAGACCATCTGACGGGACAGGTTGCGATAAGCCTCCTTGAGTTTAGCCGCCGAGTCTACAGAGTAGTACTGCCCGTCCCCTATCCGGGCGATCTCCTTAAGGGTCTCTTCGTCGAAATGTGCGGCCAGCGCATACTGTTCCGGCAGTCCCGGCACCGGGCCGCTGGTGGTGCGGCCGATGCCTATGGCATGAACACGAATCTGCTGCCGGGAGGCTTCCTGGGTCGCTTCGACCGGATCCACCCCGGCCAGACTACGGCCATCTGTGAGGAGGATGATGGTGGCCAGTCGCTTGGGATCAGGCACATCGGACCGCTCCGATAAGGGGGGGAGGGCCGCAATGCTCTCCAAAATGGCATCACCGATGGCTGTACCTAGGTTGAGCTGCAAAAAGTCAACCGCCTCTAAGAGCCGCCCGCGGTCGGTGGTGAGCGGTACGACCAGATGGGCATCGCGAGAAAAGGTGACCAAGGCCACCCGAATGCCCGCGGGCAGTTCGCGGATAAAAGCGCGCAGGGCCTCTCGAGCTGCTTCAAAACGGCTCGGTTGTACGTCTGTGGCCTGCATCGAGCGGCTAATATCCACCGTCAACACCACCGCAGCCCTAGGGTCGGCCTGCCAGACTGGAAGGGTAGGCCGGGACAAGGCCAGCAGCGCAGCCAGCAAAGCCAGCAAGTAAAAACCCGCCGAGAGGTGCTGCTGCCAGCGGCGGGTCTTGCCAGCGGCCTGGCGAAGCAGGGCCAGATCGGGGTGCAAAACCACTGCCTCGGCAGGTGGGCGCAGCCCACGAAAGTACAGCCAGACCAGCAGCGGCACCAGCACAAACAAAACCAGAAACCAGGGCCAGATGAAGCTCATTCAAACCACCTAAAGCCTTCCATCGGTCGAGGCCCTAAGGTACCCGTCGCTGCCAGCGCAAGCTTAGGCCTGCAGCCAGAATCATCAGCACGATGGCCAGGGCCGAAAGCAGCGAGGAGATTTCGGTCTTGTTGCCTTCCCAGCGAATGACCACGCCCAGCTCCTTGACCACCGCCTGTAGCGCTTCCTCGGTGGGCGGATAGGTGTTTTTTCCGCCGGTGGCCTGGGCGAGCTGCTCGAGGTTTCTGGGCTCAAAGGGGATGTAGTAGTTGCGCCCCTCGATCTGAGCCACCGCGCCGCCGGGTTGGCCCATCGGAAAGGTGTAAAGCTTCACGTTGGCGCTTTTTGCAAAACGGGCGGCGATCTCGAGGGCCGCGCGGGTAGGTAGCCCTGGGTTGGTGCTTACGTTGGAAGCCCCGTCCGACAGAATTACCACGCTACCAGGCGGCAGATCTCGGGGCAGCTGGGCCGGTGGCGTGGGCAGATCTGGCACCCCCTGCAGGGGGTCTGGTTGCTGCAAACCCGGTGGTTGTAGCTCGGGGGGAGGTTCGAGGCTCTTGCGCCCCGGCAGCATCCGCACGGCGGTCACAATGGCGTTCTCGATGGAGGTATTCTGGGCTGGTATTAGGCGATCGATGGCCTCGAGGAGAGTTTTTCGGTCGGTGGTGGGCATCACCAGGCCCGCAGCCGAGTCGGAGAAGCTGACCAACCCAATCTGGGTGGTGGGTGGGGCCAGCTCGATGAACTTGCGGACCGTGGCCTTGGCGGCTTCCAAGCGATTTGGGTTTAGATCGGGTGCCAGCATGGAGCGCGAGATGTCCAACGCCAGCACCACCGCGGCTTTATTGGTGGGCAAGGGTGGGCTGGCTTCCGGGCGGGCCGCCGCCAGTAAAAGCAAGAACAGGGCCAGCAGCTGCAAGGCCAGCGGCCAGCGCTCGAGGGCTCTGGGGGGTCGGCGCACCACCACCGCGCGCAAGCGGGCATCGGCAAAGGCCTGGGCGTTGCGCTCCCGCCACCGGCCAGCCCATAGCAAAAAACTCACCAGCAACGGCAGCAAAAGCAGCAACCATAAGAAAGCGGGCCAGGTAAAGCTCATCTTCGCCCCCTTCTGCGCAAAGCAAACTTCATCAGTGGCTCTACAATCTCCTGAGCAGTGTTCAGGTTGAGCACATCCACCTGGGCGGCGCGCAGGGTGCGCTCGAGCAGGGTTTCACGGGCCTGCACTAAAGCCGTATATGCCCGGCGCACCCTAGGGTCACCGGTATCGATCCAGATTTCCTCACCGCTCTCGGGGTCGCGCAGGCGCAGCTCTCCGGCTTGGGGCAGCTCTTTTTCCGCAGGGTCGAAGATGTGCACCGCTACCACATCGTGGCGGTAAGCCAGCCGCCTGAGCGCCTGGGCCCAGGGGGGCTGTTGGTCGGGGTGGGTGTTGGGGAAGTCGGAGACCACGAACAGCAAAGCCCGTCGCTTGAGGGTTTTGGCCACATGCTCGAGGGCATGCTCCAGCGAAGCCGGCTGAGCATTCGCCTGCCCGTCAACTCTGGCTTGCGGCTGCGCCATCAGGCCATACAGCGCATTTAGGATCCGCAGAGCCTGCCGACGGCCTGTGCCAGGGGGCACCGCCCGCATCCCGGCTTCTGAAAAGCCAACAACCCCTACCTTATCCCCGTGCCGTCCCACGATGGCCGCGGCCGTACCAACAAACTCCAAAGCCTCCTCGGCTTTGAGCACCCGACGGGTGCCAAAGCGCATCGAGGCGGAAAGATCCACCACCAGCCAGACCGTGACCTCCTTCTCTTCTCGGTACTGACGGATATGAATTTTGCCGGTGCGGGCGGTCACGTTCCAGTCGATACGGCGAACTTCGTCGCCGGGCTGGTACTCCCGCACCTCGGCCAGATCCAGGCTGGGGCCGTAGAAAAAGCCGGTGTAGTCGCCAAACAAGAACCCGTCCAGCCGCTTCAAAACCCGGAACTCGAGCCGCCGCAGCAGCTCGGCTGGCAGTTCGCGCGGGCAGGGCGGGACCGCTTTAGGCTCGGCCTCGAGGGTGACTTCGATCTGGCTCTTGCGCGGTCGTCTCAGCAGCATAGGCTGTCCTGCTCAGGCCGAGGGGTTCTCGGTGGCGGGCCGGATGTCGCGGTAGGGATCGCCAATGTGCACCTTGGGCAGCGGGGTGGCCGCTATGATCTTCTGCACCATCTCCTCTAGCTTCACCTCGTCGGCCAGGGCCTCGTAGGACAGGATGATGCGGTGGCGCAAGACCTCCGGGGCTAGGTCGCGCACATCCTCGGGCAAGACATACTCGCGGCCCCGCACGATGGCGAGGGCCTTGGCCCCCAGAATCAAGTTGACGCTGGCCCGGGGGCTGCCACCGAAGCTGATGTATTTTTTCAGGCTCGCAAGCCCCACCTCAGTGGGATCGCGGGTAGCCCGGGTGAGCCGCACAGCGTACTCGGTGACGGCCGGGTGCACGTGCACCTGGTCGGCCATGGCCTGCAAATGGCGCAGCTCATCGCCGGTGAGCACCTCGGCCACCCGCTCGAACTTGCTGGAGGCCCGCTCTACCACCGTCATCTCTTCATAGAAGGCGGGGTAGTCGATCCAGACCTTGAACATGAACCGATCCACTTGGGCTTCAGGTAGGTAGTAGGTGCCTTCCGACTCGATGGGGTTCTGGGTGGCCAGCACCAGGAAGGGGTCGGGTAGCCTGAAGGTCTCGTGCCCGATGGTCACCTGGCGCTCCTGCATAGCCTCGAGCAGGGCCGATTGGATCTTGGCCGGAGCACGGTTGATCTCGTCGGCCAAAACCAGGTTGGCAAAGATCGGGCCCAACTCCACCTCAAAACTGGCCTCTTTGGGGTTGTAGATGCGGGTACCCACTAGGTCGGCGGGCACCAGGTCGGGGGTGAACTGGATGCGTTTGAAGCTGGCCCCGATGGCCCCGGCCAGGGTCTTGATGGCCAGGGTTTTGGCCAGGCCCGGCACCCCCTCGATCAGGATATGGCCCCGCGCCAGCAAGGCCACCAACATCCGCTCCAGCATTAGATCTTGCCCTACAATGACCTTTTTGACCTCCAGCAACAGGTTGCGCAGCTTGGCCGCCGCCTCCATGACGGCTTGGGGCTTGAGGGTGGGTTTTTGCGTCTCGCTCATACTAACCTCAACACATCTGGGCTTGGGGTCTGGAATTTTGGGGCGGCGCTAGCTAGAAGGACCGGGGCGGCTGGGGGGGCTTGGCGGGGCGGGCGCGCTGGGCTCGAGCGGGATCAGCTCGGGCGAGCCGTTGGGCATCCCCGGCCCAGGCATCGGTTGGCCAGGCAGTTCAAAGCGGAACAACTGGCCGTCCTGATAGATCAGCAGGGGGCACTCCTCGCCCGGCCCCTGACCTGGCCCCGGCTGCAGCGGGATCAGCTCGCGTGCGTCGGGCGCAGGCTCTAGCGGCTGCTGCAGGTCAAACTGCACCCACCGAAGCTGGCCCTGCTGTGGCTGTGGCCCCGTCATCCGCGGAGCTTCGCGCGAGCCCAACCAGTAGCCCGCACCAAATACAGCCAGCACACCCAGCCCCCATAGGGCTGGACTACACAGCCAACCAAGCCGTAGTGGAAACATGCTTTACTTTATGACGCAATACTGGGTTCAATCTGAGAACGTCCTACGTTTGGACCCAAACTTTCTCATCCTGGCCGTGGGGCGTTTTATTTGATTTCGACCCCTGACCAGCGCTCGAGCAGTTGGGCCACAGCGGTGTGATCGACCTCGGCGCTGCCCACCTCCCGCTTGGCTACCTCGAAAAACTCCCGCACCTGCTTCAGCAGGGGCGCTGGGGCGCCAGCGGCCTCGAGCACCCTAGCGCAGATGCCCAGGTCCTTGGCCAGCAAGCCCAGGGCAAAGGTATTGGGGAACTGGCGCGTGAGCACCCTTTGGCCGAACAGATTCTCACTCACGTTCGAGCGCCCCGATGAGGCGTTGATGACCTCGAGGGCCAACCTAGCATCCACACCCTGCTTGACCAAGGCCACCAGGCCCTCGCTCAGCGCCCACAGATTGACCGCCAGCAGGGCGTTGTTGACTGCTTTGACCGCATGCCCCGAGCCCAGCGGCCCTACGTGCACGATCTTGGCAGCGTAGGTCTCCATCACTGGCTTGGCCTTGATAAAGTCCGTCGGAGAACCCCCCACCATGATGGTGGCCCTGGCCTGGACTGCACCAGCCACCCCCCCTGACAGGCAGGCGTCCAGGTAGGCCACCCCTTTCTCTTGGAGCATCTGAGCGGTCTTTTTGGCCATCTCCGGCTCGCCCGAGGTGTGATCCACCCATAGCGTCCCCGGGCGGAGGTAAGGCAACAATCGGCGGGCGATTTCGTCGACCTCGAGGGAGGTGGGCAGGCAGGTAAACACGATATCGCACTGGGCCGTCTCGGCCAGATCCACCGGCTTTGAACCAAACTCCTTGGCGTGGGCTAGGGCTTTATCAAAGGTGCGGTTCCAAACCAATGTCGGGTATTTTCGGGCCAGGTGCCCGGCCAGTGGGTAACCCATGGCCCCGAGTCCTATAAAAGCAGTCTTCATAGCGCGGTCTCACCAGGAAAATAATAACCAGGCGCGCGCTGGCCTATGCGCTTCTCAGGGCTTTCGACCAGCTCAAAGCGGGCGATCCAAGACCTGCGGTGAAGCTAGCTTCCGGCGAAACACTTCTTTGAGGCCAGGTATCACCTGAACTCGCATCTCGGTTGTGTCGAAAGCCTCGTTCCACCAGGCAAACCCTCGAACCTTCGGCCACTGGTTGGATAAAATCCCATCCAGCGCCGCTTCGGCCCACTGCACCGGATTCACCCTAGGATTGCCTGCCGTCACCCCAAACTCTGCCACCACCACCGGTTTATCTGGAGCCAGCCGTGCTAGACGGGGCATCACCGCGTTCATTGCTTCGGCGAAGGTTCGGGTGTTGTCCTCGGCGGGCTCTTGGGCCCCGTACACCTAAACCCCAATCCAGTCCACCACGTCGTTGCCAGGGTAGTAATTTTCCAAACGATTCCAGCCGGTTTCGGGGTCGTCGTAGGCGTTGACGTGCCAGACCCAGGTCAGGTTATCCGCCCCACCCGATTCAACAGCCTGGACAATATGACGGTACGCCTCGCGAAAGCGTTGAGGACCCAGGGTTGGGCCTCCGTTCCACCTGCCATTCCAAGAGAACCACTGTCCATTAACCTCGGTACCCCACTCCACCAGAACAGGTGTGCCAAAGTTTTTAGCCGCCTGACCCCAGGCCCTGAGGTCGGCGTCAAAGTCGCCACGGAGAATAGCCTTCAGACTATACAGTGGCTCGGCTACATAAGTCTCGCTGCTGCTGCGCAGCATGAGCCGGATAAAGGGAACTGCGTTTCTCGATCGTATCCACAGTGCTGTAGCCAGGGGAAATTCTCGGGTTGCGAACCAGTCGTTGGAAAGATACACCCAGGCCACTTTGCGCGCAACAGCCCCCTCGTACGCATCTAGCGCAGCCGGTGTGATCTGGTGTTCTTCCAAATTTTTCTGCCCCGGATAAACCCCATGATAGTAAAAACCTGGCGGGGGTACTTTCATCGGCGCTGTTGCTGGTAGGCCGGAGGCTGCTGGTCGAGCCAGGAGGGTACAGACTAAGCACCCTCCTAGCAGCAACAAAACAAACAACCAGCTCCTTTGGCCCATACGAGCATTGTCTCTACTGGGTGGACACGGTAGTGGGGTCCACGTAGGTGTAGCCTAAATCCTGAATGTTGCGCAAAAAACCCTCAAACTGGGCCGCCGAGTAGGCGTTGGGACCGTCGTAGGTGGGTTTGATGGTATAAGCATGAAAGAAGTGACTCGCCCAGGGGCAGCGCAGCACCCGGTTGGCTCGAGCAGCCTCTTCTACCATAGGCAGCAGGTAGTTGGGCTGCACGCTGCCCAGGTTTTCGGGCAGTATTAGAGTGCCGTTCACATCCCGCACTGGATAGGGGAAAAACTGCCCCGCGATTACCGAGCCCACCTGGTAAATGCGCCGCTCTATAACCCTCTTGTAGACCTGGTTGAAGGTGGCATAGTAGCTGGGATCGGCCTCGTAATGAGGCGTTGTCCAGCCTTCCGGCGCGAGCTTGGATGTGGGGGTGCTGAGGCTCATCAGGATCGAGCGCCCCGTTTCAATGCGCCGCAAGGCGCTGCTGGCCGTCATGCCTGGAATGGGTGAACTGGTAATGCGCTTACCGCTGGCATCGAGTTCGACCCGCCAAAACTCCCAGTCACCGCCCGAAACGCCAAAAGGGTTCTTGAGGTTTTCGAACTGATGAGTATAGCCATGCTGGAAAATTCTGCCGCGAATTTTAGGTATGCGGTGAAGTTGGTCCAGGGCCCCGCTGTTTTCCGTCCAGCGCTTCTTGGTTACAGGATCGGTGTTGTTATCTACATATAGGGGTATCACCGTGGCTATGAATGGGATTCCCACCCTATCAATCACATCCAGCATCCGCTTTAGGTCGTCGCCTTCATCGCCGGGGCTCAAGTCCTCCATGCGGGCCAAGGCCCTGGGGGCACAGGTAACATCACGTCCCATCATGGGTGCAATCAGGTCGGCAAAAATCAGGTAGCGGTCCTGCTCGTGAATATAGGTGAAAGGATTGTCGGCGATGTACCAGAAATTGCCGCTCTGCAACGCGTATGGAATTCGTCGCCCTGCGCTGTTCTCAGCCCAGGCGTGCACCTCCACACTGGGGGACTCAACGGCCAACTCTATCATTTCGATGGGCACTTCCAGCAAACCAGGAATGTGTTTCTTGAAGGTGTAGCCCCGGTAGCTGATCTTGTTGAAGCCCACCGAGAATTGAGCCGGTTGATACTCCGGGTGGATGGCCACGTAGCGCAGTCCCAGCTGGCCCAAGCTAGCACCGATGGCTGGGTTGTTCAGCCGCCAGATGTTGTAGTTGAGCCAGGTAACCCTGGCCCCGCCCATGATGTCGCTGATCAGGGCAGTCGGAACCGGGTCTTCATAGGTGCTGCCGATGTAAAAGGTTCGATAATACAAGTTGGCTTCACCGGCTGAGTATTGAGAAGCCGCCTTGCGGGTCACGGCCACATCGGCGTAGCGACCCAGCAAGTTGGTTAGCATGATCGCGTAAATCTGGGCGGCATCGGGGTAGGAGTAGGCCTGGGTCTGAACGTCCCCCGCAGACTGCGCCCCAACTCGGTCGCGGTCAACCGCGGACTCTTTTGCAGACCACGATGAATTGTAGGCCAGGCCCGGCTTGAGCTGTAAGGACCCAATTCTGGCATTTCGCTGCAGTGAAACCCCGTTGGATTCGGTAAAAGTGCCTGGACCATCGGGGTATAGGATCAGCACGCGGGTTACTCCCTGATCATCAGTCCCGGCATCGGGTTTTTCCTCTCCCCTCGAGCTGGTAGAGGTGCCACAAGCTGCAAATATCAGCATGCCTAACAGTAATAACGTGCAACAGATGACCGATCTCTGCCACTTTTCCGCATTCATATAACCTCTCCTTTGACTAAGCGCATACAAAAAAATCAGTCGCCGTAGTCCATTGCCAAAGCTGGTGCCTTGGATTGATTGCCCAGGCGTTCCTGGGTCTCGGTAATGCGCAGTCTCAGGCGATCGGGGTCGAGTGCCTGCTCACGCAGCAAAACTTCGCCCAGAGGTATGTTGGGGGGTTTTTCTCGTAGGGCTCGAGCCAGCACCTGTGGGCTCACATCTCCGTAAAACAGCAAGACGTCGCCCAAGCGGCGCTGTAACGACTCTAGCACCTCAGCTGGCACATAGCTCTTGCGTTCGGTTTTGTCCCAAGCTGGGGTGGTGCCTCTGCGGGCTCCTCGAGTAGGCCAGAAGAACATTCGCCAGGCCCGCAACGTAGCCAGGGCATTGATGATGTTGCCCAGAAACCACCTCAGGGGAAATAGCGGCAGCAGCATGGTTGCCAGCAAGGCCTCGGAAGTCCCATAAACAGACCTTACTGCAGCAAAACGCATCAAGAGGCGCTCCAAGGTGATAACGAGTATGCCGCCGCTCAGCCACAGCATTAGCTGGGGGTCGGCGTGGGGCCAGCCAAGAAAATAGCTCAGGACGGAGTATATGGCCAGCGGATACCCCACGAAATGAATCAGGTTGGTGTATTTACCTTTTTGATCTCGCCAAAGCACCAGTCGGTCTTTGAAGGAGAGCCTTTTAGGGTTGATTAACCTGGGGCTTTGCATGGTGATGCCATATATCCAGCGAGCCTTCTGTTTTACGGCCGCGCGTATTTCGGAGGGAAAGTATTCCTTGATGGCTACGATCTCGTTGCGGATACGACCCCGATCATCTACGCGTCTGAGCCGCTGAACGTGGAAATGTACCCTGAAGCCTTTCTGCCACAAGCGCCAAGCCAGGTCGTAGTCTTCGGTCAGGTTACCCTCGCGAAAAACTGGACCTTCAGCGGCCAAAAAGCTCACCACCTCACGTCGCAGGGCAAAGCCCGTACCGGCGCTGGGCACAAACAAGCCAAGCGACTCGCGCACCAGCATGTGATGAAGATGGCTTTCGGCGAACTCATCGGCATAGGTGCCAGCAACCATGCGGTTTAGCCATTGCCACCAGGGCAACTTTGGGAACATCGCGAGCACGGGTAGCTGCACCATGTCCTTGTGGTTCAAAAAGGCGCTGTAGAGGCGAAAGGCGTAGGGATGAATTACATCCTCCGCGTCGTGTATGGCAATGACGTCAAACTCCTGGTTGCGGATATTTTCCAGGTTTTGAATAAAGGCAAAAACCTCGTTGAGGTTCTGGCTCTTACTGGTTGGCCCGCGTTTCCGATTGACCACGCAATGCACACGGGGATTGCTCCTCTCCAACTCGCGCACCTCGTTCAGTGTGGCTTTGTCGTTTGGATATACCCCGATAAAGAACTCGACCCGATCCTCTGGGTAGTGCATCAGGCGCAGCGTGGCCCGAACCATCTCGGCAACCACGCCGGCTTCTTGCCAGGCCGCAACCATCACCGCGATGCGCTTGGGGCTATCACCCTCGAGTTCATCCCGCGAGAGTTTGGTGCGCCAAAAACGTCTTCGTTGAGTAAGATAAACCAGGTCGAAAATCAGATCATCGAATACAGCTACGAAGTAGCCAATGCAAACCAGCAGCGATAGCACCCCAATGAACTCAGACACTCACACCCTCCTGACGCGCATCGAATCGCGGAGCAAGCTTTTGACTAGATGGGGCTATTTGACGTCTTAGGGTTTTGACCTTGAAACCATCAATCCACCGCGTTCTGGCTGGCGAGAATGAACCTTTCTTAACCTACGGGCTGGGCGTACGGGCCATCAAGCTAAAAATTGAGGTTTTGCCGACTTGCATGGTACCTCCTACATGAGATGTATGATAGTGTTTTTCCCTTTCTTATTAGTAAGTAACGTGTGAGTATTGATTGAAGTAATAGCGTGCAGGCCGCGTAGAAATATCAGAGGCAGGCCGTTCTCTAAGCTCCAGCCCAGGACTTGCTGCGCCAGCCGCCAAAAACTATAAATCGCCCCTTCAGCGGTAAGTTAACGCTCGGGCGCCTAAATTGGTGCATTCTTCACAACCATCGAGCTTCTCATAGAAGCGAGGGGGTGTGGGGGAGCTATAAAACCCACCCCTTTCAGGGATGGTCGCCTCGCTGTGGCGAGGCAAGGACTCCCTCACGTCCGCCCCCGGCGGATACGGCAGGTGTGCTAGGATTGCCCTTGGAGACAGCGGTCTCCGGGGTTCTTGCCGCCCCGCCAGGGCGGGGCGGGGGTGGGGGGTTCCACCCACGAAGCGCTGGGTGGGTAAAACCTGTAGCCTAGACCTTGGACGCGTGCAGCGAAAACCAAGCCGTGCGTCAACGTCCAAACTACCGTGGGGCACACGGGAAGTCACGCTTGGGGAGAGGGTGAAAGACCTACGCATCGTAGGCAGTCCTCGTTGAACAGAGAATCCCACCGGCTTTAGCCGTGGGAGTGTCAATCGCTCAGTTACCGTTTCCCGTACAATAACCCCCAGATGGGAGACCAGGTCTGCGAGGGTGCAACAAAGCATCATTGCAGGCAACCCCAGCCTCGGGGCCGCTTTTTATCTTGCCAGATGGCGCATAACCGCTAAACTAAAGGGGCAGGTCTGCCGGGATGGCGGAATGGTAGACGCTACGGACTTAAAATCCGTTGCCCGCGAGGGCGTGTGGGTTCGAGTCCCATTCCCGGCACCAAGGAGCCGCCCTGGCTGCCATGTTTGATTGCTAGGGGTCTGCCCGTTCGAGCAGCACCACAGCCAGGGCGTAGTGCTTCTCGTGTGAAAGTGAAAGGTGAACCCTGAAACCACCCGCTTCAATCTGGGCCTTAAGCCTCATCGCAAAGCCCAGCCTGGGTCTGCCAGACTGCGTCTCCACCCAGACCTCGAGCCAGCCAAAGCTTTCCGGCCAGCATTTTTGAAAAGCCTCTTTGGCTGCAAAGCGAACCGCCAGCGAGGGAACCGGGTCGGCCTTGGCCAGGCAATACTCAATCTCGGCGGGCACAAAGTGACGCTCTAAAAAGCGCCGGGGGTGCCGCGCCCACACCTGGCGCAAGCGGGCGAGTTCTACAATATCGGTTCCGATGGCTACAACCGACATCAGTTAGCATTGTAAGCGCTATGTTGCCCAAGGCCTTCCTAGCCCGTATGTCCAACCTTCTAGGAGCGGCCTTCCCGCATTTCTTGCAGGCCCTCACCGCAGCCGACCGCAGCTATGGTCTGCGGGTTAACACCCTCAAGTTGCGCCCCGAGCAGCTCCGCGAGATTAGTCCCTGGGCCCTGGAACCCATCCCCTGGTCGCCTGAGGGCTTCTACTACCCCCCCGAGGCCCGCCCCGGCCCCCATCCGTACTACTACGCAGGCCTGTACTATATTCAAGAACCTTCGGCCCAGGCGGTGGGGGTGCTGGCCGACCCCCAGCCTGGTGAACGGGTGCTGGATCTAGCCGCTGCCCCCGGCGGCAAAACCACCCACTTGGCTGCCCGAATGCAGCGCCAGGGCTTGCTGGTCTCTAACGAAATTGACCATGGGCGGATTCAGGGGCTGCTGGAGAATGTGGAGCGCTGGGGGGCCAGGCTGGCGGTAGTCTCGGCTTCTGTAGAGAAACTGGCCCATCTGTGGGGCGCTTACTTTGATCGGGTGGTGCTGGATGCGCCCTGCTCAGGCGAGGGAATGTTTCGCAAAGACCCCGAGGTGGTGTGCCACTGGGGACCTGGGGCACCGGCTCGAGCGGCCCACGTCCAGAAAACCTTGATCCGGGCTGCGGGCGACCTGGTACGTCCGGGGGGGGTGCTGGTGTACTCAACCTGTACCTTTGCCCCCGAGGAAAACGAGCAGGTCATCGCAGATTTTTTGCGCAGTCCCGGCTGGGAGCTCGAGGATGCCCGCATCTCCCCCCTTTTTGCGCCTGGGGTCCCGGCCTGGGCCGACGGTAACCCCGCCCTATCTCGAACCGCCCGCCTGTGGCCGCATCAGTTACGCGGAGAGGGGCACTTTCTGGCCAGATTGCGCAAAACCGAGGGCGAGGAAAGCAGCCCTGCGCTGGAGCGTGTCCCCTCTCTCTCCCACGAAGTGAGGGCGCTGTGGCGGGAATGGTACGAGGAGCACTTGCAGCTGCACCTCGAGGGGGAGATCCTAGAGCGCTCTGGCCACCTCTACCTGCTGCCCCCAGGGCTGCCCAGCCTTGCAGGTATCAGAGCACCCGCACCGGGGCTCTACCTGGGCGAAGCACGGGTGGGGCAGCGCCGGGGTTCGGGGCGCTTCCTGCCAGGTAAGCCGCTGGCGCACTACTTACAGCCCAGCCAGGCGAACCACGTCCTGCCGTTGCAGACCGAAGACCCGCGAGCCTTGGCCTTTGCTCTGGGCCAGCCCGTTCCAGCCGAGGGCACCGAAGGCTGGAAGCTGGTCTTGCTGGAAACCGCCGCCGGCTCCTTCAGCCTAGGTTGGGGCAGGCTAAAGGGCGGCGTATTGAGACCGGGAAAGACCGGGCTTTAGCCCGACTTTTCCTCGGCCTCGAGGCGCTTCAAAAGCTCTTTCAGTTCGGCTTTTTGCTGGCCTTCCTCTAAGCCATCGGCCAGCTTCTCGATGGCCAGCCGCACCACCTCCGACTTGGAAACCAGTTGCTCAGGGCTGGACAACTCATAGGCCAACCTGGTCAGGAGTGCGTCCTGATCATCGCTGATGACCACCTGCAAGCGTTTCTTTTCCTTCTTGGGCATAACCGGTGCACGTTGGCGCCAAACGAGTACCGTAGCGGTAGAATACTCGCGTGCGTTTCTGACTACACTTTAGCACGTTGCATTTGTGCTTGACAATACGGTTTTAACCTACTATGCTCATAGTGAGTATCGTGTGTAAAATGCACAACGGTGCCAGGAGATGAGCCCCCGAGCTATGAACCGAACCCTGACCATTCGCGGTGGTGTCCCCCTTAGCGGCGAACTACGTGTTTTTCCGGCCAAAAATTCTGCGCTCAAACTAATGGCAGCTAGCCTTCTGACCGAGGAGCCCGTGACCCTCACAGAGGTTCCCCGCCTACGCGATATCGACGTTTTGCTCGAGCTGTTGGGCCACCTGGGCACCCGCCACGCCTGGGAGGGCCGCACCCTTCACCTCCACACCCCCGAGATCCGTTCTACCTGCGCGCCCTTTGAGCTGGTTGGCAAGATGCGGGCCAGCTTCAATGTGCTGGGCGCGCTGGCCGCCCGGGCCGGTGAAGGCACCGTGCCCCTGCCGGGTGGCTGCAATTTCGCCGAGCGACCGGTAGACCAGCACATCAAGGCCCTGCGCGCTTTGGGCTTTGAAATTTCCAACGAAATTACCGAACAGGGCATGGCCTACACCGCCCGCCGCCTCAAACCCGCCTCGGGCCGGGTGGTCTACGACCTGCCCACCCTGGGCGGCACCGAGCAAGCCCTGATGGCCGCGGCCCTGGGGGGTGAGGCCGTGCTGGTCAACACCCCGCAGGAGCCAGAAATTGTGGATCTATGCAATTTTCTCACCATGATGGGGGCCGAGATTAAGGGCATTGGCAGCAGCATCCTGTACATCAAGGGCAAGTCCCGGCTGGGCGGGGGACGCTACAGCGTGATTCCCGACCGCATCGAGGCCGGTACCTACCTGTTCGCGGCCGCGGCCACCCGGGGTTCCATCACCCTTACCAACGTGGAGCCTTCCCATATGGACGCCGTACTGGACAAGCTCATTCAGTCAGGCCACGCCATCACCACCGGCAAGGATTGGGTGCGCCTGGAAGCCACCCCTCAACCCCAGCCTTTCAACCTCGAGGCCCGCGAATACCCCGGCTTCGTTACCGACCTACAGCCCCCCGCCACCGCCTACCTGGCCACCGTGCATGGCACCTCGCTGGTCTCGGATCGGGTCTACCCCGACCGCTTTACCCACGCCAGCGAGCTGGCCCGCATGGGGGCCGACGTAACCCTCAAAGACCGCACCCTGATCATCCAGGGCCGCCCGCTCACCGGCGCGGCTGTCGAGGCCCGCGACATCCGTGCGGGTGGAGGCTTGATCATCGCCGCCCTGGCCGCCGAGGGCGAGAGCCACATCGCCGGTTTGCAGTACATTGAACGCGGCTACGACGACATCGAGAACCGCCTGCGCAGCCTGGGCGCCCAGGTGGGGGTGCAGCACCCTGAGCTGGCGCTAGCAGCAGACTAAAGTTTTCCTAGCCCCAGATGCAAAAGGGCGTTTTGCCCTCTTGCATTAGCAAAACCAGAAGTTTTTCCCGACGAAACCATACCCGCTCAAACTACGCCAAAGACCAATACCAATCAAAGACCAAATCACTATCCACAGTCCCAAGGCTACCAGGGCCATAATGGCACTCTGCCGGGCTTTCACCGGCGCACTCGAGGCGAAAAAAATGTACGCAATCAACCCCACCAGTGGCGTAAGTAAAAGACAAAGCACGAGAACCACAATTATTCCGCCGATGGAAAAGGGCGTCATGTCCTTGACTTGCTGTACAACCACCTGCTGCTCATTGCTCTGTTTTTCTGACACAAAAACCTCCTGGCTATTTTTTGGCAGGCTAGCAGGGCTTTCCGAGGCGGTCAAGCGAATTTGACCTTTACGCCTGGTTCGCCTAGACTCAGGTCCTGTGGATTTAGAGACCCTGAAACACCGCCTCGAGGCCCTTCGGGGGTATCTTTGACATCGCTGGCAAAGAAGCCCGCCTTGGTGAGCTCGAGCAATTCATAAACGACCCCAGCCTCTGGAACGACCCCGCCCACGCCCGCAAGGTCTCGCAAGAGTCGGCCCGCTTGCGCAAGGTGGTGGAGGGCTACAAACGCTTGGAGTCCGACCTGCAAGGGCTGCTGGAGCTCTGGCCGGAGCTTTCGCCCGAGGAGCGCGAGCAGATGCAGCCCGAGCTCGAGCGAGCCGGGCGCGAGCTGGAGGACCTCTACCACCAGACCCTGCTGGGTTTTCCCTATGCCGAAAACGCCGCCATCGTGACCATCAAGCCGGGCGCGGGCGGAACCGAGGCCTGCGACTGGGCCCAGATGCTCTACCGCATGTACACCCGCTTTGCCGAACGCATGGGTTTTAGCCTGGAGCTGGTGGACTTAGAGCCCGGCGCCGAGGCCGGAATCGACCAGGCCCAGTTTATCGTGCGGGGCGAGAACGCCTACGGCCTGCTTTCCGCCGAAGCCGGGGTTCACCGCCTGGTGCGCCCCTCCCCCTTCAACGCCCAGGGCAAGCGCCAGACCAGTTTCGCCGCGGTGGAAGTTATGCCCGAGGTGGACGAATCGGTGGACGTGCACATCGCCCCCGAAGATCTGCGCATCGATGTGATGCGCTCGCAGGGCAAAGGCGGCCAGGGCGTCAACACCACCGACTCGGCGGTGCGGGTGGTGCACCTGCCGACCGGCATCATCGTGAAGTGCCAGGTTACCCGCAGCCAGCAGAAGAACAAAGAGATGGCCATGAACATCCTGCGCTCCAAGCTCTTCGAGATCGAGTTCAAAAAGAAGCAGGAGGAGCTGGCCCGGCTGCGCGGAGAGGCCCGCCCCATCGAG
>Ga0308412_1000863_pt1 | contig 16159 bp, 13 predicted proteins | sample HotsprottomLayer_FD_202357 | JGI IMG/M metagenome (GOLD analysis project Ga0308412, IMG submission 202357) | Hot spring phototrophic mat microbial communities from Octopus Spring, Yellowstone National Park, Wyoming, United States -... | ecosystem: Environmental > Aquatic > Thermal springs > Hot...
TGCTGCGCGGCGCGTGCCGCGGCAAGGACCCGGCGTTCTTCTTCCCCTCCGACGGCGTGGGCGTGGAGCTCGCTCGTCAGGTGTGCGCCGGATGCCCGGTGCGGATCGAGTGCCTCGAATACGCCCTCCAACACCGGATCGAGCACGGTGTGTGGGGCGGTGCCTCCGAGCGCGAGCGGCGCCGCATCCTGCGCCAGCGACGGGCGGCCGGGCTGGCCGTTCCGCCCCGCTGACGGGGCGCGCACCCACCGGCACCACCGACCACGGTATGGGCGTTCCGGCGTGCCGCACGCGATGCTCGGCGGCGCCCCGCCGGAAGGTGCAGCGGTCGCCGCGGTGCCGCAGGTTCAGCGGTCGCCGTTGTGGCCGCCGGCGGAGCCATCGCGACCCTGAGGCCGCCGACCGCCGGCGGGACGCTGCGCCTCGCCCTCGGACTCCTCGCCGGCGGTGCCTTCCGCCAGCCCCTTCTTGAACTCCCGCTGAGCCTGCCCGAGAGATCGGGCGAGCTTCGGGATCTGGCTCGCCCCGAACACCAGGACGATCACCGCCACGATGAGCAGGAGTTCGGGTCCACCCAGGTTCATGGGATGCCTCCTCGGGGCCGGCCCGGTGGCCGGCCCGTGGTCGGCCCCGTGGGCCGGCCCGGTGGCCGGTCGCGCCGGCCGCACCCGGATGTTACCCCCAGGTGCGCCCGGGCCCTGGGCAGCGCCGGTTCACCGGTCCGACAGCGCCGCCAGCAGCGGGTCGAGGTCGTCGGGCGTGGTCACGCCGAACGGGACCGAACCGACCCCGAGGATGATCTCGTCCACGCCCAGACCCTGCCAGTGCCCGGCCTGCTCCCGCACCTGCTCCACGGTGCCGACGAGACGGCCCTGCCGCCACTGCGCGAGCGTCACGCCCTCCAGCACGCCTGGCGGGCTGAGCCGGCGGAGGCGCTCGAACCGGCGGGTGAGGTCCCGCTCGTCCTCCCCGGCGAGCGCGTACAACCCGAGAGTGCGCCGCAGCGTGGCCGGATCCCGCCCCACCTGCTCACAGGCCCGTTCCAGCACCCCGAGGCGTTCCCGGTAGCCGTCCGGGGTCCACACCCAGCAGGTGTTCCAGCCGTCGGCCTGCTCGGCCGCCAAGCGGAGCAGGCGGTCGCCTTTTCCGCCGAGGAAGACCGGTGGGGGCGCCGAAGGTGCCGGGGCGAGCCGCCCCCCGTCCACGCGGTGGAAGCGACCAGCGAACCGCGCGCCTCCGGGCGGATCGGCGAACAACGTCCGCAGCACCGCCAAGGCCTCGGCCAACCGGGTGAGACGCTCGCCGGGGGGCGGCATGGTCATCCCGACGGCGCGGTAGTCGGGCTCGTACCACCCCGCCCCCAGGCCGACCTCGAGTCGGCCACCGCTCAGGCGCTCGAGGGTGGCGAGCGCCTTGGCCAGCACCGACGCCGGCCGGAGCGCCTCGCACAACACCAACGTGCCGACCCGCACCCCCGGCACGGTCCGGGCCAGGGCGGCCAGCCCGACGAGCGGATCGAAGGCGTGCACCTGCTCGCCCGGCCCCCCGTACTTCGCGAGGTCGAACACCAGGTGGTCGGACAACCACAGCGAATCGACGCCGAGCCCGGCGGCATGCCGAGCCCAGGCGAGGATGGTCTCCCAGCGCAACGGGTGCTCGCCGACCACCGAGCAGTCGTACTGGGGCAGGGCGAGCCCGACGCGCACGGGCCGGAGGCTACCGGCGCCGCCCTAGGGTGACCGGGTGCTGACCTGTCCGGTGAACGTGTCGGAGGGCCGCGATCCCGCGGTGCTCGACGCGCTCCGACGGGCCGGCGGGGCGCAGCTCGTCGACCTGCACGCCGACATCGACCACCACCGCAGCGTGCTCACCCTGGCCGATCCGGTTGCCGTCCGGCTCCTCGAGGCGCTGGGCCGCCTGGCCCGGACCGTCGTCGCGCACGTGGATCTCGCGCGCCACGAGGGTGTGCACCCCCGCCTCGGTGCGCTCGACGTGGTGCCGTTCGTGGCCCTGGACCCGACGCCACACGCGGCCGCCGTGCGCGCCGCCCGGGACGCGTCCCGCCTGCTCTCCGCCGAGTTCGGGATCCCGGTGTTCCGCTACGACGACGCCGCCCCCGACCACCGGTCGCTACCGACCGTGCGTCGAGGTGCCTTCCGGGACCTCCTCCCCGACCTCGGCCCGGAACGGCCGCACCCGCAGGCGGGCGCCACCGCGGTCGGCGCCCGCCGGCCCCTCGTGGCCCTGAACCTCGAGGTGGACCTGCCGAGGGCGGTGGCCGCGTCGGTCGCCGCCGCGGTGCGCGCCGCGGGCGGCGGGATGCCGGGGGTGCGGGCTTTGGCGTTCCGACTTCCTCGCCGGGGGGTCACCCAGGTGAGCCTGAACGTCACCGACCTGGCCCGCACGTCGGTGGAGGAGGCGGTGATGACCGTCCGGGACCTCGTCGGCGCCCGGGGCGGCACCCTGGGGCGGGTCGAGCTCGTGGGGCTCGTGCCCGATGGGGAGTGGCGCCGCTGGTCAGGCCGGTTCCGCCGGGTCACCGGCCTGGACGTCACCTGCACGGTCGAGTACCGGTGCCGGATCGCCGAGGGGCGTGCGGTGCCGCTCAGCGACGACCGCGACCCCGCCGGCGGCGCACCCGGGCCTGGCCCGGTGGTGGCGGCACCGGGGGTCTGACCCCGGGGCGGACCCGCCGCACGACCCGCACCGGCGTCCGCCCCTACACCCCGGCGCCGGCCTTGCGGGCCAAGGCCCGCTGGCGGCGGAGCCGGCGACGCTCCCGTTCCGACAGGCCGCCCCAGATGCCGAACTTCTCGCCGTTGGCGAGCGCGTACTCGAGGCATTCGAGGCGGACCTCGCAGCCGGCGCAGACCGACTTCGCCTCCCGGGTGGAGGCGCCCCGCTCGGGGAAGAACAGATCGGGATCGACGCCGAGACAGTTCGCCCGGTCCTGCCAATGCCGGTCGCCGCGGGCCGCCACCGCCCGGAGCATCTCCACCAGGCCGGCCCCGCCCGGTCCGCCACCCGCGGCGGGACCCGGCACCCCGACGGGCGGCGCGCCTCCCGCAGGTGCCGACCGCATGCCGGCACGACCGGTCCGGCCCGGATCGTCGATGTGGGTGTCCATGTGGCGCCCCCTCGCCGGGCCGGCTCTCCGTCCCCCGGTGCCGCTCCGGCAGGATCCCAACCGTGGAACTACATGCGTGTGACTTCCAGCGGTGAGTCTGCCAGCCCGGCCGCCGGAAGGCAAGCCCACCGGCTCGCCGCAGGGCTGCCGGCCCCGGGGGCTGTCGGCCGCGGGCGCTGCCGGCCGGTGCCCGGGGCGCGCGATCAGACGCGGCTGCGGCCCCGGGCGAGCACGCCGCAGATGACGGTGACGAGCCGGTCGGGATCGAAGGGCTTCGTGAGGTACTCGTCGGCCCCCAGGTCACGGGCGCGTTGCTGGTCGGCGGTGGCGGTCTTGGCCGAGCACACCACCACCCGGGGCCGCCGGGTGCGGCCGGCGAGCTCGGCGAGCACGTACCAGCCGTCGAGCACCGGCATCATGAGATCGAGGAGGACCACGTCGGGTTGCTCGTCGTCGATCCGGCGCAACGCGGTCTCCCCGTCGGCGGCCAGCGCGGTGTCGAACCCTTCCGCCTCCAGGATCATCCGCAAGGTGAGCAGGACGTCGGGTTCGTCGTCGACGATGAGCACCCTGGGCCTAGTGGACATGCACGACCTCCCGAGGTCCCGTCGTGACCGGCACGTTGAGCACCACCCCGAACCGTGCACCCCCGCCGGGGGCGTCGTCGACCCACACCCGGCCGCCCATCGCCTCGGCGAGTCCCCGCACGATGGCGAGGCCGAGCCCGATCCCGGGCCGGGTCCCGTTGGGATCCTCACGGTAGAAGCGTTCGAAGATCCGCTGCCGCAGGTGGGGGGGCACCCCGGGCCCGTGGTCCCGCACGGTGAGGGCCAGCTCGCCGTCGGTGGGGGTGAGCGTGACCTCCACCGGCGGCGTCCCGTACTTGTGGGCGTTGTCGATGAGGTTCCCGAGGATGCGGCGCATCGCCTCGGGATCGACCGCCGCCTCGCACCGCTCCGGGGCGTGCACCCGCACCGGGCGGCCGGCCACCTCGGCGTCGAGCGCGACGAGGCGCACGAGCGCGGCGACGTCGATGTGACGCGGACGGGTGGGCGAGTGCTGGTCGATCCGGGCCGAGTCGAGGATCTCCTCCACCATGGTCTGCAACCGGTTCGCCTGCCGGTCGATCACCCCGAGGAGCTCGGCCAGGCGCTCCGGGTCCCGGTCCCGGCGCGCCGCGGCCACCGCACCCCGGATCGAGGTGATGGGGGTGCGCAGCTCGTGGCTCACCGACGCGACGAGCTGGGAGCGGAACCGGTCGGCCTCCAGCAGCCGGGCCACGTGCGCCCGTTCGGCCTCGTACAGCCCGGCCTTGGCGATGGCCGCCGCCACCGGCTCCGCGAAGAGCTCCAGCACCCCGAGGTCGTAGTCGTCGAACCGCTTCCCGCCCGCGGCCGACACGACGAGGACCCCGAGGACGCGGCCGCGGTTGACCAGGGGCACGCACATCGTGGAGCTGGATGCCGGCCCGGAGGGGTCCCCGCCCGACGCCTCGGGTTCCGGACCGGGCACGCCCACCTCCACCGGGCCGTCGAGCAGCACGGCCTGGCGGGTCTGGGCAACCCGCCCGGCGACCGACGTCCCGAGCGGCACCGTCGCGTCCCGTCCGAGCGGCGAGCCGCGCACCGCGACCACCCGCAGGTGCTCGTCCTCCAGGAGCATCACCGAGCCGCTGACCGCGCCGAAGAGCTGCACCGCCCGGGCGAGGATGACGTCGAGCACCTCGTCGAGCTCCAGCACCGAGTTGAGGGCCTTGCCCGCCGCCGCCAGCGCCTCCTGCACCTCGATCCGTTTCGCCATCGCCGCGCTGAGGACCCGCTCGTCGACCAGCAGGCGGCTCAGGCGGTGGAGGTGCACCTCCTTCTCGAGGGCGTACACCGCGAACCCCACCCCCAGGAGCGCCACCGCGGCGCGCAACACCCACGGGTTCCCCAGGATCCAGGTGTCCTCGGCGACCCCGAGGGACGCCACGATCGTGGCGGTGCCCAGCAGCGCGACCACCACGAGGGTGAGCAGCCACAGCTGCATCCGGCGGCGTTCGACGGCTTCGATCGACGGCGCGTGATCACGAACGCCGGCGACCTGTGCCTCACGGCGGATGCGCTGGCTGATCTGGCCGGGAAGCTGATCCACGGATCCCGCCTGTCTCGCGTCGCCCATCGGCGCCTGCCCCACCTGCATCGGCCCCGATCCCGGGCGGCTTGAGCCGGAGCCGCTCCGGCCCGCTCCGGGCGCACGGTCGCCCGCCCGGTCCGACGCCCAGTGGGCGGGCGTCAGCCGGCCCGGCGGCGGTGGGCCCGGCGGTGCTCGAGGAAGTCGACGAGCACGTAGTCACCGAGCGACTCGGCGGTGGTGAAGAAGGCGCGACCCTTGTTGAGCTGCATCATCCGTTCCACGAAGGAGCGCAGGTACAGGCTCTCGTCGAGCATGAAGGTGTTGATCCGGATCCCGGCCCGGGTGCAGCGGGCCACCTCCCGCAGCGTCTCGGCGATGGTGACCGGTGACGGCGGGTACTCGAACACGGCCTCACCGCCCTCGATGTGGGCGGTGGGCTCACCGTCGGTGACCATGATCACCTGCCGGGTGCCGGCCTGCCGGCTGAGCCGGCGGCGGGCGAGCATGAGCGCGTGCTGCATGTTCGTGCCCCACTCGAAGTCCCAGCTCACCTCGGGCAGGTCCTCGGGACGCACGTCCCGGGCCACGCGCCCGAAGGCCACGATCCCGAAGTCGTCGCGGGGGAACTTCGTGGTGATGAGCGCGTGCAGCGCCATCGCGACCTTCTTGGCGGGCAGGAAGTTGTCCCGCATCGGCATCGACAGCGACACGTCGAGCAGCAGCACGGTGGCCGACCGGGTGACGAGTTCCGTCTCGGTGATCTCGAAGTCCTCGGGATCGAGCCGCACCGGGGTGCCCGGACCCCGGCGGGCGATGGCGTTGCGCACGGTGTGGCCGACGTCCAGGTTGAAAGGGTCACCGAAGGTGTAGGGCCGATGCTCGAACGTGCGCTCGTGGCCGAGCCCGGTGCGGGAGGCGTCGTGTCCGCCGAGGCGGTCGGCGGTGAGGTGGCGGAACAGGTCGGCGAGCGCCCGCCGGCCGAGCGCCCGGATCCCCCGGGCGGTGAGCTCGAGCCGGCCTTCCCGCTGGTCGATGAGCCCGGCCTCCTGCAGGAGGCGGGTCAGCCGGGCGAGCTGCTCGAGCGCACGGGCGGCGTCCTCCCCGAGCAGCTCGGCGGCCTGCTCGAGGTCCACCTCGGCGAGCCGGCCCGGCTGGGTGGCCTGCGAGAGCAGGTGCTCGAGCTGGTCGAGGTCGCCGAGCCGGGCGAGCGCGTCGGCCATCGACCCGATCGGGAGGGGCTCGTCGCCCCGCAACGGCAAGGGCCGGTCCCAACCGAGCGCCGGGAACGCCTCGGCGAGGTTGCGGGCCAGTTCGTCCATCTGCCAGCGCAGGTCCAGGTCTTCGAGCAGTGCTTGGGACAGGCGGGCGAGCTCGGCCCGCTGCTCGGGGGTCATCGCGGCGAGCAGCCGGCTCATCGCGGCCATCGAGCGCGCCATCTGCTCGAGCAGCTCGTCGAGGGTGGCGGGGTTGCCGGGGAAGAAGTCGCCGTAGCGGGACATGAACCCGGCGAAGTCGGGCTCCTCGCCCCGGGCCCGCTGCTCCAGCATCCGGTTCAGCTCGGCGAGCATGTCCTTCATGCGGCCGAGCTGGGCGTCGTCGAGGTTGCGCATCCCCTCCGACAGGCGGTTGAACCATCCCGACAGGAGCTGTTCGCGCAGCTCCTCGACGAGCTGCGCGAACCGTCGCGCCGCCTCGGGGTCGGTGAAGTCGTGGCGGGACAGCGCGGCGATCCGCCCGGGCACGTCGGGGGGCAGCAGGTCGAGCTCCATGCGCTGCTCGGCGGCGCGCTCGCGGGCCCGTTCGGCCGCCCCCGGGTCGCCACCCCGACGGGCCTCCGCCTCCGCCGCCCGGGCGGCCCGGTCGATCCCGGCCCGCTCCGCCTCCACGATCTCGTCGAGGCGCCGGGCGACGTCCTCGAGCATGTCGCCGAGGCCGTGGCGGTGCAGCTCCTCACGGCGGCGGGCCCGGAGGCGCTCGAGCATCTCCCGCAGGCCGGGCAGGCGTGCACCGTCGGGGGTGCGCAGGCCCTGCTGCATGAGGCGGCGCAGCGCGGCGGAGAGGTCCCCGTGGTACAGCAGGTCGTCGGCGACCTCGGAGAACACGGCCTCGGCGTCGAGGTCGACCCCCACCTGGGTCCCGTCCCAGCGGGAGTACCGGAACCGCGGCCCGGCCATCCCGCGACCCTAGCCGCCGGTGCCCGTGGCGGCACCGGCGACCCGCCCCGGGGGCCGAGGAGCGACCGGGTGCCTGGGCCGGACCGGCGCCACCGGTCACAATCGGCCCGTGGGGTCCCGGTGGGGAGCAGCGGCACGGGTCGGGGTGTGGTGCACGCTGGCGGCAGGGACGCTCGGCCTGGTGGGGTGCCGGGCGGCGTCCGACCCCGCCTCGGGGAGGCCGCGCCCCTCCCGGGCGTTCTGCGAGGCCGCCGCCCGCTTCGACGAGCGGGTCCCGTTCGCGTCGCTGGACGAGCAGATCCGCCTCGTCCGCCGGCTCGTGGCCACCGCACCGCCCGACGTACGCCCCCAGGCGGTCACGTTCCTCGAGGCGCTCCAGCGGGTGCGGACGGATCCCTCGGTGCGTGACGACCCGAAGGTCAAGCACGCGGTCGACGACGTGAACCGGCGCGCCGGGCAGGACTGCGGCTGGTACCGCCGCCGGGGGCTGTGACGGCCGGTCGGCGTCAGCGCGACCGGTAGGTGAACCCCGGGCCGGTGCGGTCCTTGTTCAGGCGCTTCGTGAGGTGCAGGCCCTCGAGCACCAGCTCGGTCGCGGCAGCCACCCGGGCCGGGGACTCCCCGGCGCCCAGGGCCTGGGCCACCGCGGCGAGCGCCGGGATCTCGGCCACCGCCCGCACGTACGCATCGGACGGCACGTCGTCACCGGTCTCGACGGTGCCGCCCGCCTCGAAGGCCCGCACCACGTCGCCGAGACCCGCGGTGGGCACCCGGGCCCGGAACACCTCCAGCACCGCGGCCCGAAGCAGCCGCTCCAGGATCTGCTCCTCGCGCCCGTCGTCGATCGCCTCGATCTCGACCTTCCCGGCGGTGGAGGCGACGATCGCCTCGAGGTCGCTCACCCGGGGCACCACCTCCGGCTCCCGGGCCCGCAGCGCCCGGCGGGCCGCGTTCGCCACGACCGTCTCGTAGTTCGCCACCGAGAGGCGCACCGACACCCCGGAACGCTGGTTGACGTGCGGGGAGCGGCGGGCCTGGTGACTGAGCTCGGCGATGATGGCGCGGATCCAGTCGGGCACGTGCACGGTGAGCCCCGCACCGGCCAGCGGACGGGCCTCCTGGTCGACCACCGCCATCTCCACCTCGGTGGTCAGCGGGTAGTGGGTGCGGATCTGTGCCCCGAAGCGGTCCTTGAGGGGGGTGATGATGCGGCCCCGGTTCGTGTAGTCCTCCGGGTTGGCCGACGCGACGAGCATCACGTCGAGCGGGAGCCGGATCTTGTAGCCCCGGATCTGGATGTCGCGTTCCTCGAGCACGTTCAGGAGGCCCACCTGGATGCGCTCGGCGAGGTCGGGCAGCTCGTTGATGGCGAAGATCCCCCGGTTCGTGCGGGGCACCAGGCCGTAGTGGATCGTCTGCTCGTCGGCGAGGTACCGGCCCTCGGCCACCTTGATCGGGTCGACCTCGCCGATGAGGTCGGCGATGGAGGTGTCGGGGGTGGCGAGCTTCTCCCCGAACCGCCGGTCGCGGTGCACCCACTCGATGGGGGTGTCGTCACCGCGTTCGGCGACGAGCATGCGGGCGTGGTGGGAGACCGGGTGGTAGGGGTCGTCGTTGATCTCGCTGCCGGCGACGATCGGCATCCACTCGTCGAGCAGGCCCACGAGCGAGCGGATCATCCGGGTCTTCGCCTGGCCGCGCTCGCCGAGGAAGATGACGTCGTGCCCGGCCAGGAGCGCGTTCTCCAGCTGGGGCAGGACGGTGTCCTCGTAGCCCAGGACCCCCTCCACCACCGGTTCGCCGGCCCCGATCCGCGCCATCGCGTGCTCGCGCACCTCCTCCTTCACGGTGCGCGACCGCCAGCCGCTCGCCTTGAGGTCCCCCAGCGTGCCCGGCCGGCTCATGCCCGGATGGTACCCGGGCCGTAGGCTCCCCGGTCCGTGAGCGGCGTGGATGCCGACACCGCCGGCGGCACCCGGGCGGGGCCGGTCGCGCCCGACACGACGGTCACCCCGAGCGGGGAGCCCGCGTCGGTGTCCCTGGAGGGCGGCTGGCGCGCCGCGCCGTCGGACCCCGCCCTGGCCCGCCGGTTCCACGAACCGGACCACGACGACACCGCCTGGGTGCCGGTCCCGGTGCCCGGGCACTGGCGGCAGGTGCCGCAGCTCGCGCCCACCGACGGGCCGGTCTGTTACCGGCGTCGGGTCACGGTGGGGCCGCGGCCCGACGGTGCCCGCCGGTTCGTGACCTTCGACGGGGTCTGCGCGTCGGCCGACGTGTGGTGCGACGGGGCCTACCTGGGCGCCACCGACGGGTACTTCGTGCCTCACACCTTCGAGCTCGAACCGGGTGCCGCCGGGGCGGACGCGGGTGAGCACCTCCTCGCCCTGGAGGTGCACTGCCACGCCGAGACGCCCGAGCGACCCCGCCACGGTCTCCTCGGCGCGCTCACCGACCCTCGCCGGGTGCCGCCCGGCTGGAACCCCGGGGGGATCTGGCGGCCGGCCCGCATCCATCACACCGGCCCGGTGCGGCTCGCCGCGCTGACGGTGGGTTGCCCGGAGGCGGCGGCGGAGCGGGCGGTGCTGGCCGGTCGCCTCCGGTTGGACGCCGGGGGCGGCGGCGCCCGCTCGGTGCGCATCCACCTGACGGTCACCGAGGCGTCCGGCGACGTGCTCGCCGCCACCACCATCGAGGTGGCGGCGCTCGCCGCCGGTGACACCGAGCTGCCCTGGACCCTGCCGGTGGACCGCCCGCCCCTGTGGTGGCCGTGGCGGCTCGGGGCCCAGCCGCTCGTCGAGCTCACCGTCGAGGTGCGGGTGGACGGCCGACCCAGCGACGGCCGCCGGGTGCGCACCGGGCTGCGGTCGCTGCGCCGGCGGGACTGGCGCCTCGAGGTGAACGGCGTGCCGCTGTTCGTGCTCGGCGCCGCCACCGGACCGCACCGCCCGGACCTGGCCGCCGCCACGCCCGACGCCCTGGCCGCCGACGTGCGCCTGGCCCGGGAGGCGAACCTCGACCTGCTCCGCCTGCACGCGCACGTGAGCCGCCCGGAGACCTACCGGGCCGCCGACGAGCTCGGCATCCTCGTCTGGCAGGACCTGCCCCTGCAGGGACGGGCCGCCCGGACCCTGCGGCGCCCCGCCACCCGCCAGGCCGGTCGGCTCGTGGAGGTGCTCGGCCACCATCCCAGCGTGGCGTGGTGGTGCGCGCACGACGCCCCGTGGGCCCCGTTGGGCGACCCGGCCGGAGCGGGGACGGCCCGCCGGGCACGGCACCTGGCGGCCCGTCTCGCCCCGTCGTGGACCCGGGAGGTGCTCGACCGGGCGGTGGCCCGCACCCTGCGGCACGCCGATCCGACCCGGCCGGTGGTGCGCGCCTCGGGGCTGGTGCCCGGGCTGTTCTCGACCGGCACCGACTGGCACGCCGGCCTCGGCTGGCACACCGGCACCTTCGACGGCCTCGCCGGCCGGGCCCGCCTGTTCCCCCGGCTCGTGCGCTTCGTCGACCTGTGCGGCGCGCCGGCGGCACCCGAGACCGGCACCGTCACCGGCCGGGACCCCTGGCCACCCTCCGACCGGCCGGCGTGGGCCGGATCGGTGGGGGTCGATGCGGCGGCGGTGGCCCGGCATGTCCCCCCGGAGGCGTTCGACACGTTCGAGGCGTGGCGGGACGCCACCCAGTCGTACCAGGCGGCCCTCGTGCAGCTCCAGACCGAGGACCTGCGCCGCCTCCGCCACCGCCCGACCGGCGGATGCTGCCATCTCGGCTGGGTCGACGCCCGGGACGGGCTGGTGAGCAGCGCGCTGCTCGACGCGGCCCGGGTTCCCAAGGCGGGGTTCGCGGCGATGCGGGCCGCGGGACGCAGCGTGCTGCCGATGCTGGATCCCCGGCGCGGCCACCTGCACGTCGCCAACGAGACCGGCGACGCCTACCCCGGCGCGCTGCTGGCGGTGCGGCTCGGGGAACGCACCTGGCGGTTCACCGGCGACGTGGCCCCCCGGTCGGTCACCTACGTCGGCCAGGTGCGGGTCCCGGCCGGGCTCGGCGACGGTGACCCGGCATGGGTGCGGCTCACCCACCCGACCCTCGGGGAGATCACCAACGACTACACCCGGGTGCTCGGCTGGCTCCGGATCGTCCACGGGTGAGTCCGGGGGGCTCACCCGGGGGGCTCACCCGGGGGGCTCACCCGGTCGGCGGACCGGTCCCTGCGGGCCGGCCGGTGCCGGCGGACGGCCCGGGGCGGCGGCCGCGGGGCGCCTCGCCCCGGCGGTTCCCGGATCGTCGGCGAGGCGAGCCAGGCGCTAGGTTCGACGCGTGACCCAGGCGCCGGCCACCCCTCCGGTCCCCGCCGCCCGTCATCGTCCCCCGCGGCCGCCGGTCCGGCCCGGCCCGGACCGGCCCGCCCCGCTGCCGGTCGAGTTCTGGCGCTCGGCGGTGGGCAAGAAGTGGGTGATGGCGGTGAGCGGGATCGTGCTGCTCGGCTTCGTGCTCGTGCACATGATCGGCAACCTGAAGGTGTACCTGGGTGAGGAGTCGATCAACCGGTACGGCGAGTGGCTGCGGGAACTCGGGGAGCCGGCCCTGCCCCGCACCGCGCTGCTGTGGATCGTGCGGGCGGTGCTCGCGGGCGCGTTCGTGGCCCACATCGTCGCCGCCGCGCAGCTCACCGCGATGAACCGCCGGGCCCGTCCGGTGGGGTACCAGTCGCCCCGCGACTACGTGGCGGCGAACTTCGCGTCCCGCACCATGCGCTGGACCGGGGTGATCGTCGCCCTGTTCGTGGTGTTCCACCTCCTCGACCTCACCTGGGGGACCGCCAACCCCGCCTTCGTGCGGGGCGAGGTGTACGACAACATGGTGGCGAGTTTCCGGCGGGTGCCGGTCGCGATCGCCTACATCGCCGCCAACGTGGCCCTGGCCGTCCACATCTTCCACGGGGCCTGGAGCCTGTTCCAGACCCTGGGCTGGAACCACCCCCGTCTCAACCCGGTCCGCCGCTGGTTCGCCGCCGGGTTCGCGGTGGTGGTCGGGGCCGGGAACATCTCCATGCCGCTGCTCATCGTGACCCGCGTCGTCGGCTGAGCGGCACAGGAGGCGAGGAGGAGACGGTGGGCACCATCGACCTCGACCCGAAGGTCCCGCCCGGACCGCTGCAGGAGAAGTGGGACCACCACCGCTTCTCGGTGAAGCTGGTGAACCCGGCCAACCGCCGGCGGTTCACCGTGATCGTGGTGGGCAGCGGCCTGGCCGGGGCGTCGGCGGCCGCCACGCTCGGGGAGCTGGGGTACCGGGTGGAGCTGGTCACCTTCCACGACTCGCCCCGCCGGGCCCACTCGATCGCCGCCCAGGGCGGCATCAACGCGGCGAAGAACTACCGCAACGACGGGGACAGCATCCAGCGGCTCTTCTACGACACGATCAAGGGCGGCGACTACCGCTCCCGGGAAGCCAACGTGTACCGGCTCGCGCAGGTGAGCGTGCAGATCATCGACCAGTGCGTCGCCCAGGGCGTGCCGTTCGCCCGGGAGTACGGCGGGCTGCTCGACAACCGGTCCTTCGGTGGCGCGCAGGTGAGCCGCACGTTCTACGCCCGGGGCCAGACCGGCCAGCAGCTCCTGCTCGGCGCCTACCAGGCCCTGGCCCGTCAGATCGCCGCCGGGACGGTGCGGCTGTGGAACCGCACCGAGATGCTCGACCTGGTCACTCACGAGGGGCGGGCGGTGGGGATCATCGCCCGGGACCTGGTGACCGGGGAGCTGCGCCGGTTCTCGGGGCATGCGGTGGTGCTGGCCACCGGCGGGTACGGCAACGTGTTCTTCCTGTCCACGAACGCGAAGGCGTCCAACGCCACCGCGATCTGGCGGGCGCACCGGCGGGGGGCGCTGTTCGCCAACCCGTGCTTCACCCAGATCCACCCCACCTGCATCCCCGCCTCCGACGAGTTCCAGAGCAAGCTCACCCTCATGAGCGAGTCGTTGCGCAACGACGGGCGGATCTGGGTGCCGGCCCGGGTCGGCGACGATCGTGCGCCCCACGAGATCCCCGAGGACGAGCGCGACTACTTCCTGGAGCGGCGGTACCCGGCGTTCGGCAACCTCGTGCCCCGCGACGTGGCGTCCCGGGCCGCGAAGCGGGAGGTCGACGCCGGCCGGGGGGTCGGGCCGCTGCGCAACGGGGTGTACCTCGACTTCTCGGAGGCGATCGCCCGGCTCGGCCGCCCGCTGATCGAGGAACGCTACGGGAACCTGTTCCAGATGTACGAGCGGATCACCGGGGAGGACCCCTACGTGGTGCCGATGCGGATCTACCCCGCGGTGCACTACACGATGGGCGGCCTGTGGGTGGACTACAACCTCATGTCCACCGTGCCGGGGCTGTACGTGCTGGGTGAGGCGAACTTCTCCGACCACGGCGCGAACCGCCTGGGGGCCTCCGCGCTCATGCAGGGGCTCGCCGACGGGTACTTCGTGCTGCCGGCCACGATCAGCGACTGGCTGGCGCCGCTGCTCGGCACCCCGCTCGTGCCCACCGACGACCCGGTGTTCGCCGCCACCGAGGCCGCGACCTCGGAGCGGATCCACCGGCTGCTGTCGGTGCGGGGCCGGCGTTCGGTCGACCACTTCCACCGGGAGCTGGGCCGGATCCTGTGGGACCACTGCGGGATGGAACGCTCCGCGGAGAGCCTCGACAAGGCGATCTCCGACATCCCGGCGTTGCGGGAGGAGTTCTGGACCGACGTGCGGGTGCCCGGCGGTGAGGAGCACCTCAACCAGTCGCTGGAGAAGGCGGGTCGGGTCGCCGACTTCCTCGAGTTCGCCGAGCTGCTCGTGCGCGACGCCCGGCACCGGGAGGAGTCCTGCGGCGGGCATTTCCGGGTGGAGTACCAGACCCCCGACGGGGAGGCGTTGCGCAACGACGCCGAGTTCGCCTACGTGGCGGCCTGGGAGTGGGCCGGGGAGGGCGCCGAGCCGGTGCTGCACCGCGAACCGCTCCGGTTCGAGGCGGTGCAACCCACCCAGCGGAGCTACAAGTGAGCCGACCAGCGGCGCCAGCGGTGAGCCGGCACCGGGCGGCGCGACACGCGATCGAGCCGATCAGCCCGTTCGAGGAGGTCGATCACCGGTGAACCTGACCCTGCGGGTGTGGCGGCAGGACGGGCCCGACCGCCCCGGCCGGTTCGAGACCTACGAGATGCGCGACGTGAGCCCCGACATGTCGTTCCTCGAACTGTTCGACACGCTCAACGAGCGGCTCGTCGCCGAGGGGCGGGAACCGGTCGCGTTCGACCACGACTGCCGCGAGGGGATCTGCGGGTCGTGCTCGATGATGATCAACGGTCGGCCCCACGGCCCCGAACGGGGCACGGCCACCTGCCAGTTGCACCTGCGCAAGCTGCCCGACGGGGCGACGATCACCGTGGAACCGTGGCGGGCGGCCGGGTTCCCGATCGTCCGCGACCTGGTGGTGGACCGCTCGGCGTTCGACCGGATCGTCGAGGCCGGCGGCTACATCACCGCACCGACCGGGTCGGCCCCCGACGCCAACGAGATCCTCGTCCCCAAGGAGGTCGCGGATGCGGCCATGGACGCCGCGGCCTGCATCGGCTGCGGCGCCTGTGTGGCCGCCTGCCCCAACGGCGCCGCGCAGCTGTTCACCGCGGCAAAGTACGCGCACCTCAGCCTCCTGCCCCAGGGGCAGCCGGAGCGCTGGCGCCGGGTGGTGGGGATGGTGCGGGAGATGGAGCGCTGGTTCGGTTCCTGCACGAACCACGGGGAGTGCGAGACCGCCTGCCCGAAGGAGATCAGCATCGACGTCATCGCCATGCTGAACCGGGACTTCGTGCGCGCCCAGCTCCGCAACCGGGCGCCGGCCGCCCAGCGGGCCTAGCGACGCGCCACCAGCCCCGCCCGGGTGGGTCGGAACCGCCCGCTGGGGAACGCGGACGGCCGGGCCGCCCGTCGTCGCGGGGGCGGCCCGGCCGGTGCGCGGCATGGTCCGGTTACTTCAACGCGAGGGTATGAGACGGGAGCCCGCCGCCCATGACGGCGAGGTCGGTCCAATCGGTGGAGAGGCTGGCTTCCTGCACCGGCACGCCGCTGGTGGTGTAGGTGCCGTCCCCGAGCTCCCCGTAGCTGTTGTGCCCCCAGCACCACAGGGTCCCGGTCCCCCGGATCCCACACGAGTGCCGGTACCCGGCGGCCACCCCGGTCCAGTCGGTCGCGGTCCCCACCTGGACCGGCACGTTGCTGGAGGTGTAGGTGCCGTTCCCGAGCTGCCCGTGGAAGTTCCACCCCCAGCACCACAAGGTCCCGGTCCCCCGGATCCCACACGAGTGCACGTACCCGGCGGCCACCCGGGTCCAGTCGGTGGAGAGGCTGGCCTCCTGGACCGGCACGAGGCTGCTGGTGTTCGTGCCGTCCCCGAGCTGCCCGTAGGGGTTCCACCCCCAGCACCACAGGGTCCCGGTCCCCCGGACCCCACACGAGTGCAGGTACCCGGCGGCGACCCGGGTCCAGTCGGTCGCCCCGCTGGCCTCCTGCACCGGCACGGTGCTGGAGGTGTAGGTGCCGTTGCCGAGCTGCCCGTACGCGTTGTACCCCCAGCACCACAGGGTGCCGGTCCCCCGGATCCCACACGAGTGGTAGGTCCCGGCAGCGACCCCGGTCCAGTCGGTCGCGGTCCCCACCTGCACCGGCACGCTGCTGTCGGTGTTCGTGCCGTCCCCGAGCTGCCCGTA
>Ga0308412_1000866_pt1 | contig 16145 bp, 19 predicted proteins | sample HotsprottomLayer_FD_202357 | JGI IMG/M metagenome (GOLD analysis project Ga0308412, IMG submission 202357) | Hot spring phototrophic mat microbial communities from Octopus Spring, Yellowstone National Park, Wyoming, United States -... | ecosystem: Environmental > Aquatic > Thermal springs > Hot...
TCTGCGTCAAGATAGTAAAGGGGGTGCTCTCGGTTGCGATGCATAGCACCCCCCTCTTTTTCACATCCCTGGGGGCAAGGTCAAGTAGCATACGAGGGATTTTTTCGTGGCCAACCTGATGCCCTATCGCCTCGAGGCCCTGGGTTTGTCGCAGGGGCAGATCGGGGGCATCTTCTTCGCCTACCTGGCGGGCATTCCCGGCAGCGCCCTGGCGGGCACGCTGGTCAAAAAATGGGGCACGGTGGCGGCCTTTCGGCTGGCCTTTGGGGTGGTGGGGCTGGGTTTGTTGATTCAAATTCCCAGCCAACCGCTGATAATCCTAGCGGGTTTTGTGCTGCTGATGGCAGGCATCTTTACTGCCCAGGCCATCGCCGGAGGGGTTTCGGGGCGGGGCGGCAGCGGGGTTAGCAGCACCTACATCGCCGCCTTTTACCTGGGCGGTACGGTGGCGGGCCTGGCCTACCCACCCTTCATCGGGCAAAGCGCCCTGTGGGGCCTCGAGCTGGCCCTGGGGGTCTCCTGGCTGGCCGTGCTGCTGGCCGGGCGGGCGCTGCGCTCGGATCAGGTGAGATAGGGGTTGCCGGCCCGTTCTTCCGCAATGGTCGTTTTGGGGCCATGCCCTGGATAAACCGCCGTTTCGGGCGGCAGTTCGGTCAGCTTTTGCAGGGAAGCAAACAGCTTCTGCGGGTCGCTGCCCGGCAGGTCGTAGCGGCCAATTCCCCCGCGAAAGAGCACATCCCCGCTCACGAGGTGGCCTGGCCGGTAAAAGCCCACATGCCCCGGCGCATGGCCGGGCAAAAACAGCACCTCGAGGCCCAGTCCCAAATCCAGAATCTGCCCTTCGGCCAGGGGTAGGGTGGGTTCGGGTGGCTGAGGAATGTGGAGCCCCCAGCGGGCTGCATTCTGGGCGGCCCTTTGGTAGAGCGGCAGGTCGGCCGGGTGCAGGTACACCGGCAGGCCCAGAAGCTCGACCAGGGGAGCCACTGCCCCCACGTGGTCGAAGTGGGCATGGGTTAGCAGAATGGCCTGGGGTCGCAGGCCCACCCGGCGCACCTCGGCCAGAATGCGCTCGGGCTCGTCACCGGGGTCTACAATGGCCCCCCGTCCGTCCTCCCCTACCAGCAGATAGGTGTTTTCCTGCAAGGGGCCCACCGCAAGACCGTATACCTTCATGAGCTATAGCCTACAGGTAATAAACCCAGCGCAATCAGGGCCGCTCTACGGGCAGGTCGCCCTCGGCCTCCCACTCCAGCATGCTGCCCAGGTAGTTGCGGGCCCGCACGCCCTGCTGCCTGAGCAGCCAGAAGGCGCTGGCGCTGCGGGCCCCGCTGCGGCAGTGCACCCCCACCTCCTGGCCCGCCCGAAGCCCTAGGGCCCCAGCGTTATCCGGGCCAAAAGCGCCCAGCGGAATGTTTTTGGCACCTGGAATCCGGGCCGTGGCGAACTCGTGGGGCTCGCGCACGTCCAGCAGCGGGTGGGGGAACCCAGCCTGAATTTCATCGGCGGTGAGCAGAATCTCGCGCCTGAGCTGGGCCCAGGGCTCGGTTGTTGTGGGTTCTGCCAGGGTCCGGCTGGTGGCCTGGGCCTCCCACCCCTGGGGCCACAGGTACACCTCCAGCCCCCCCAAAGCCAGCATGAAAGCAGTTTTGCTCAGGCGGGTATTGAAGCCCAGATCGTAGACCACCACCGGACGCTGGGGGCCCGCCCCGAGGCGGCTGTTCAGTTCAGCCAGGCTTCGCTCGAGCCGTCTGAGCTCCTCCTCGCTGCGCAAGCGCCCCCGAAAACCCGAGAGGTCGAGGTTGATCGCCCCCTCGAGGTGGCCCTGGGCGTACTCGGCGGGTGAGCGGCTATCAATCAGCAGTGCATCCGCGGGCGGATCGCCGTAAATGATCATTCCCCGATTGTAGCGAACCTACCATCAGCTTATGCTTAGAATCGTGAACCTGCGCCTAGACGTATTTTCCGGTGCCGAGGTGGCCCCTTTCATCCCCGAACTGGCCCGCCTGCGCATGACGGTCTTTCGCGAATGGCCCTATTTGTACGAGGGGAGCCTGGAATACGAAACGCACTACCTGGCCAAGTTTCTCGACCTCCCCGAGAGCACCTTGGTGGTGGTGCGAGCGGGTGAGCGGGTGGTGGGGGCCTCCACAGCCCTACCGCTCGCCCAGGCCGAGGCCGAGTTTCAAGCCCCCTTTGCGCAGGCTGGGCTGAACCCGCGCGAGTGGTACTACTTCGGCGAGTCGGTGCTGGAGCCCGCCTACCGGGGCCGGGGGCTGGGGGTGGCGTTTTTTCATCACCGCGAGGCCAGGGCCCAGGCGCTGGGCTACCGCCAGGTGACGTTCTGCGCCGTCGAGCGCCCGGCTGAGCACCCGCTCAGGCCCGCCAATTACGTGCCGCTGGACGCTTTTTGGCAGCGGCGGGGGTTCACCAAGCGCCCCGACCTGGTCTGTGAGTTCCGCTGGCGCGACCTAGGACAGGCCCGGGAGACCCCCAAGCGCATGGTTTTTTGGGTTAAGCAGCTCTAATCCAAATCGCATGAATCGGCAAACGTTTCACATCCGGGCTTGGGGATAAATCTTCGTCTGGAATGGAAAAACCTGTTTTTGGTAGCCGGGAAACAACCAGATACTCACAAAGTTATCCACAAGCCCTACGGGGTTATCCACAGAGTTATCCACAACCCCACCCCGCCGATGAGTGAAAAATGAGCAAAAACCTAAGGAACCTGCGGTCTAAGGTGGCTTCGCTTGCATTTGGGTGCGGTTCTGTAGCATGATGACCTGAATATGCCCCCGACAGAAGCCACCCGCATCGAGCCGAAAGCCTTTTTGCGCTTTGTGGCTGGTCTTTTGAACCGCTGCCCCCTCTGGGTAGCCTCGCTAACCCCGGAAGCCCACGCCCTGGCCCGCTCTCCTACCGGCGCACGCTACGTGTTCCAGGTGCTCTCGCATCCTTCGGGGCTGGATAGCGCTCTGCGGGACGTGCTGGCGGCTCGGCAAGCCCATCGCGCTAGGGGGGCTGTTTTGATTACGCTAGACGAACCCCAGGGGCCTTTATTTAGTGAGCTGGCCAAAGCCTACGAGGTGCAGCTCTGGACACTGGCTGACCTGGACTATCTGGTCATGGCCGCCGACCTCGAGTCCAACGATCCCCTGGCCTACCTGGGCCTCGAGGTCTACCAACCCAATACCACCATCGCACCCCCACCCACCCCGGTTTCGCAGCCCACCCAAGGCTTTTAGCACCTTTCACCAAAGGCCAGCCAGTTCACCCGGCTTTGGTATAAGCTGTGGGCATGAGCCAGCAGCGTGTGCAAACCGATCACGCCCCCCAGGCCATCGGCCCCTACAGCCAGGCCATCGTGGCGGGCGGCTTGGTGTTCTGCTCAGGTCAGATTCCCCTAACCCCCACCGGCGAGCTGGTCACGGGCGATGTGGAGGCCCAGACCCACCAGGTCATGCAAAACCTGGGAGCGGTGCTCGAGGCCGCCGGCAGCTCGTATGCCAAAGTGGTGCAGACCACCTGCTACCTGGCCGATATGGACGATTTCCCAGCCTTCAATAAGGTCTACGCCCAGTACGTGCGCGAGCCCTTCCCGGCCAGAGCCACCGTGCAGGTGGCCCGCCTGCCCCGCGAGGTAAAGGTGGAGGTGGCCTGCATCGCCCTTCTATAGGGGTTTTGCTGCGATAAACTAACCCCATGAACCTCTACGAGCGTTTCATGGCCCAGGATATGCGGGCTCTGGCCCGGGCCATCACCCTGGTGGAGTCGGGCTACCCCGAAGGGCAGGCCCTGCTGCGGCAACTGCGTGGGCGCGGCCAGGCCAAGGTGGTGGGCCTGACCGGCAGCCCGGGGGCCGGCAAAAGTACCCTTACCGACCGGCTGATCGAGGAGGCCCGCAAGCGGGGCGAGCGCGTAGCGGTACTGGCCGTAGACCCCAGCAGCCCCTTCACCGGGGGGGCCATCCTGGGCGACCGCATCCGCATGATGCGCCACCACCAGGACAAAGGCGTGTATATCCGCTCGCTGGCCAGCCGGGGGGCTCTGGGCGGCCTGGCCGGGGCCACGGTCGCCAGCCTGTCGCTGTTGGAAGCCTATGGGTTCGAGCGCATCTTTGTGGAGACGGTGGGGGTGGGGCAGAGCGAGGTGGACATCGCCCGCGTGGCCGACACCACCGTGCTCATCCTGACCCCTGCCGCCGGCGACGCGGTGCAGACCTTCAAGGCCGGGGTGATGGAGATCGCCGACGTGTTCGTGGTCAACAAGCTCGACCTGCCCGGGGGTGAACGCATCGTGCAGGAGCTCAAGACCACCCTCGAGCTGGCCGCCCCCCGTCCGGCGGGCTGGAAGCCGCCCGTGCTGACCGCGGTAGCCCCCAAGGCCGAGGGCATCCCCGAGCTGTTCGAGGCCCTCGAGGCCCACCACCAGCACCTGGTGCAGCACCACCTGCTCGAGGCCCATCGGCTCGAGCGGGCCCGCTTCGAGGTCGAGAGCGTGATCCAGGAGTGGGGCCGCCGCAAGACCCACGAAGGCCAGGCCCTGATCGCGCGGGTGGCCCAGGGCGAGCTGACCCCCGAGGAGGCCGCCATGGAGCTGCTGGGACCCTGGGCGTCCCAGTTGGGTCATCGCGCGGTATCAAAAGGTCCATAGCACGCTACATGTGGTGGCCTCAGTTCAAAACAGTCAACTCAGCCATTTTTACGGGACCTGGCAAAGCCCCGGACGGGGCAGGCTGTCCTGGTCACCGAACTCCGGCGCTGGGGCTGCTACAGTGGAGGTATGAATCCAGGCAATCTAAATGACGGGCTTGGCTTGGATGCGTGAGCGGTTGACGCTTCTTTGAGTTATGCATAGCATGTCAGTATCGATCTACGCTAGCCTGATCTCCGCTTTGCTTTTTCTCTTCGGCCTGGCCTGGGCCAAGCCTGGCCAGTTCCCAGAAAGGCTGGTGCGGCTGGGCCAGACCCCCTACCCTCCGGCTTTTGTGCGCATCGGGAAACACTGGCTGGTCTACACCTACCCGGTAGGGCCGCTGGTGCGGGACGGGAGGGTGCTGGTTCCCGTGCGTGCCTTGGCGGAAATGATGGGGGCAAAGGTCGAATGGGACGGGGCCGGGGCGGTGGTCCACTGGCAGGGAAAGTCGGCCCGTTTTCCCTACCAACCGGCCTCGCGCACCGGGCCGGTGCTGCTGAAGAGCTACCGCAGCTTGCTGGTGCCGCTGCGTTCCCTCATCGAGCCTTTGGGCTAAGCGCCGAATGCAAGAAGATGGAAGGCGCCTCGCTGGTGAGGGTCTCGGGCAAGGCGGTGAAGGAGGTGGACCTTTATGTGCGAGACAACATTTACTACTGGGACACCGGCCACAACACAGATGCCATGGCCGCTGCCGAGCTCGACGACTTCATCCCGGTGAACTTCCGCCTGAATGCCACCCGTTCCCTGCCGATAGGTGAGCCGCGCGAGACAGGGATTTTTTACGCCGCATTTGGCGAGATCTACGCAAGGCCGCGCATCACCTTCCGGTACCTAGGGCAAGCCCCGCTAAAAAAAGGGCACTGGGGCATCTACATTCCCGAAGGGGGCGGCTCACGCGTGCTTGTCGGCTATGGTGTGATGTTACATTCCGACGGCACGGTACACCCACACCCCTGTAGGATCTCGGGAAAGGCGGTCAAACCGGGGGCTACCGTGTCCTGCCAGTTTCTCACCCATAGGGGCTACAACAAGACCGGTGGGGAGGAGTACCCGCTAAAACGGGTTCTGGTGCGGGTTATTCGTTATCATCATCGTCCGTAATGCGGAGTCGGGCGGCTCAGGGTCGGCTGCGAGATTGGGGCGGCTCTGCGGCTACCTCGCGCATGAACCCGCCTGTTTTTGCCGCCGCCTGGCGCAAAACCTCTTCGGGCTGCACCAGCGCAAAGCGCACATACCCCACCCCGCCCGGCCCAAAGGCCCGCCCCGGCGAGAGAGCCACGCCGGTCTGGGCCACGAGTTCCTTGGCAAACTGAAGGTCGTCCAGGGGCAGACCCGGCGGCAGCCTGGCCCACAGGTACATGCCGGCCTCGGGGAGCGGAACCGACCAGCCCTCCTGGGCCAGGGCCGCTACCATGGCCTGGCGACGGCGCGCCCAGATCGCTGCATCGGCCTCTAGGCGCGCCTGGGGGATGGCCAGCGCGGCCATGCCCATGCGCTGGATGCCCTGGTACTGGTTGAAGTCGATGGGGGCTTTGAGGGCTTCCAGGCTGGCGATGGCCTCGGCATGGCCCAGGGCGAAACCCAGCCGAAAACCGGCCAGGTGGTAGCTCTTGGAGAAGCTAAAAAGCTCTACCACCCGCTCCCGGCCCCCCGGCAGGGCCAGCGGCGAGGGGGTGGGTTTTAGGGCTTGGTCCAGATAGGGGTTGTCGTGGATGAGCAGCAGGTCGTAGCGCGCGCAGAACTCGAGCGCCTCTACAAAAAACGCCTCGGAGGCCAGGGCCGCGGTGGGGTTGTTGGGGTAGTTGAGCAGCAGCGCCTTAGCCCGCCGGGCCACCGCCTCCGGCACCGCCCCCAGCTCGGGCAGCAGGTGCTCGCCCAGGGGCATCAGGTGGACCTCGAGGCCCGCCACCTTCGCCGCCCCAAAGTAGGAGGGGTAGGCCACCTCGCACATCAGCAGCACCTCGCCGGGGTCGGCCACGGCCATCAGCAGGTGGGCCAGCCCCTCCTGCGAGCCAATCAGGCTCAGGGCCTCGCGCCGGGGGTCGAGTTCTACCCCATAGCGCCGGAAGTACCAGTCGGTAGCGGCCTCAAGGAAAGGCAGCGTGCCCGACTTGAGGCAGTAGCCGTAGGTCGAGGGGTCGTCTATGGCCTCTCTGAGGGCCTGCAAAGCCTCGGGGGGCGGGGGCAGGTCGGAGGCCCCGATCGAGAGATCCACCACCTCGAGCCCCCGGGCGCGGGCCTCGGCCTTGGCGCGGTCCATCTCCAGGAAAACCCCTCCTCCGGTGGGGGTGCGGCGGGAGCGAAACATACGGCTTCTACCATACCGCACCAGCTGGGTGCAGCGCAGATCGGAGCAACAAGTGCCCAAAAGCAAAGATGTTTCGCAGCACTCAATACCCTAACGGCAAAACGAAGTAGGGTAGAAACATGCAAAAGACGATCCGCACTCCCCTAGCCTCCGCTGCGCCGTTGATGCAATGGTTGGTGCTGCTGGCTATTATCGCCACCGTCGCGGTCAATGCCCTGGCCAACACCCTGCCCATCGCGGGCCGCCGCACCGGCGAGATTTCCGATAGCTTTCCCAGCTTCTTTACCCCGGCGGGCTACGTGTTTGCCATCTAGGGCCTGATTTACCTGGCCCTGCTGGCCTACGCGGTCTACCAGGCCCTGCCCGCCCAGCGCGACAACCCCCGGCTGGCGGCTACCCGCGGGCTTTTCCTGCTGTCTTGTGGGTTCAACGTGGCCTGGCTGCTCTGCTGGCACTACCTGCTGATTGTGCCCAGCATGGCCTTGATGCTGGGCCTGCTCACCACCCTGGTGCTCCTGTACGAACGGCTGGGAATAGGAAAAGAGGCCGTTTCGGCTGCCGAAAGCTGGTGGGCTCGAGTGCCCTTTAGCATCTACCTGGGCTGGATTACTGTAGCGACCGTTGCCAACGCAGTGATCACGCTGCTCGAGCTGGGCTGGAACGGCGGGGGCATCTCTGGGCAGGTTTGGGCCGCCCTGCTGGTGTTGGTTGCAGGAGGCATCGGGTTTGTGTTTGCCCAGACCCGGCGCGACATCCCCTTCAACCTGGTGTTGCTGTGGGCCTTTGTGGGCATCTGGGTAGCCCACGCCACCGAGCCGGTGGTGGTGTATGGGGTACTTGCCGGGCTCTTGGTGGGAGTGGCTGGGCTGGGCATGGCTTTTTTACGTCGGTAACTTTTCAGCATATGCCCGCCGCTATCGCTTGGGGCAGCCTTTCATGCACGACAGTTCGGTCATGGGCGGCGCGGGTATCGCCCTTTATCTGAAAGATCGCTGGGGTAGCAGCATGGCTCGTCTGGTAGGGTTTCAAGATAGTCTTTGACCCAGGCCACAAAACCGGTGGCCAGGATAAAAAAACTGTGTGGGTAACCCAGGTTCGCCAGGGCCGCCAAAACCACCGAATCGCGGATCGGGCCATGAAGGGCTCGAGTTCGCCCCACCCCCCAGGCCGGGCCTCCAGCCCCAGGAGAGCTCAAGCCCTCCCAAACGCTCGACGATCCGGTCGAAGCGCCTTTAGCTGGCTGAGCTATTCGGGGATCGAGCCGATGAAGCTTTCGAGGTAAGCGGGCTTCGGTCTACCTACGTGCTGGAGAGTGCTCTAAGGCGCTGGATGGGGTTATAGTCTGGTTATGTCACAGGCTATAGACCGTTATCTGCAAACCTACCTCGAGGCCTATCTGCAAGAAACCATCCAGCTCTGCGCCCAGCCCAGCGTCTCGGCCACAGGCGAGGGGGTGCTTGAATGTGCCGACCTGGTGGAGCAAATCTTGCAGCGACACCGCTTCCAGACCTGGAAGATCGAGGGCTACGGCAACCCGGTGATCGTGGGCCGGGCCCAGGGCCGCTCCGAGCGCACCCTGCTTTTCTACAACCACTACGACGTACAGCCCCCCGAGCCGCTGGAGCTGTGGGACTCGCCCCCTTTTGCGCCGCAAATCCGCGACGGCAAGCTTTTTGCCCGTGGGGCCAAGGACGACAAGGGCGAGTTGATGGCCCGCCTGGCCGCGGTGGATGCGGTGCGGGCCGCGCATGGGGGAGAGCTGCCCTGCACGGTGCTTTTTGTGGTCGAAGGCAACGAGGAGGTGGGCAGCCCCGGCATTGCGAGGTTTGTGCAGGATCACTTAGAGCTGCTTCGCTGCGACGGGGCCATCTGGGAGGAGGGGGGCATCGACTTTGAGGAGCGGCCCGGAACCTCGCTGGGCCGACGGGGGATTCTGGCGGTGGAGCTCGAGGTCAAGACCCTCTCGCGCGACGCCCACTCCGGCAGCGCTCACATCCTGCCCAGCGCGGCCTGGCGGATGGTGCGGGTGCTGGCCTCCTTGAAGGACGAGAACGAGTGCATCCTGATTCCCGGCTTTTACGACCACGTGCAGCCCATCTCCGAGCTGGACCTCGAGCTCTTGCGCAACCTGCCCGACCTCGAGGCCCACCTGCGCCAGAGCTTTGGGGTGCGGGGTTTCGTGAACAACCTGAGCGGCTTTGAGCTCCGAAAGGCGGTCTTCAACCCCACCTGCAACATCCAAGGCATCACCACCGGCTACCAGGGCTTAGGCAGCAAGACCGTCATTCCGGCCCGGGCCTCGGCCAAACTGGACTTCCGTCTGGTGCCCAACCAGGACCCCACCGACATCCTCAAAAAGCTGCGGGCCCACCTCGACGCCGAGGGTTTCACCGACGTGCAGATTACCTACGCCGACCACATGTTCCCCGCCCGCGCCGACCCCCGGCACCCCTTAGTAGAGCTCGCGGCCCGCACCGCACAGGAGGTCTACCAGAAGCCCTACCAGCGCATCCCCCTGAGCGGGGGCAGCTCGCCGGTGTATGCCTTCGCCGGGCCCCTAAACATCCCGGTCATCGATGCAGGGGTGGGCTACGGCATCACCAACTGCACCCACGCCCCTAACGAAAACGTGCGCATCCAGGACTTTCACAACGCTGCCCGGCACATCGCCCGCATCCTGGATGGTTTTGCAGACATCTGGGGCTAGGGCTGCGTAAAATGGGCCTGTGATTCGCATCCTCGACCTTCACGACCGGGCCCCCAGGGTGATCGCCTCGTTTTTGCTGGAGACAAAGGAGGGGCCGGTGCTCTTTGAAACCGGGCCGGAGTCGCGCTTTTCGGTGCTGCTGGACGGCCTTAATTCGCTGGGGTACGCGGCCTCTGACGTCAAGCACGTCTTTGTGACCCACATCCATCTCGACCACGCAGGCGCCGCCTGGCGCATGGCCGAGCGGGGCGCTACCATCTACGTTCACCCCAAAGGGGCGCCGCACCTGGCCGACCCCAGCAAGCTCTGGGCCTCGGCCAGCCGCATCTACGGCGACCAGATGGAGGCCCTGTGGGGCCGGATGGGATACGTACCGGAGGGTCAGATTGAGATTGTGCAGGACGGCCAGGTGATCCAGATCGGCGAGTTCCAGATCCAGGCCCTCGAGACCCCCGGCCACGCCTACCACCACCACGCCTACCGGCTGGGCGATGTGTTGATAGGTGGCGACATTACCGGGGTTAAGATCGGGCGCGGCCCGGTGCTGCCCCCCTGTCCCCCCCCGGAGATACACATTGAGCTGTGGTGCGAATCTCTGGCCAGGTTGCGCCAGCTGAACCTGCGCCAGATTTACCTGACCCACTTCGGCCCGACCGAAGAGGTTGGGCCACACCTGGGCGCGCTGGAGGCCCGCTTGCTGGAGTGGGCCGACTGGATCAAGCAAAAACTCAAGGCCGGTCTGACCCGAGAGGAGATGGTGGGTGCTTTTGAGGCCTACGTGGCGGCCACCCTGCGGGCTGCGGGGCTTTCCCAGGAAGAGCTGCAGGAGTACGAGTTTGCCGACCCCTCTTGGATGAGCGTGGATGGGCTGGTGCGCTACTGGAACAAGCACCACCCGGAAGAGGTGATGAGCTAGGTCCCTATCGCACTCTTCACAGACGTGGGCTCCCATCCGGGAGGCAACTGTGCTGTGCAGGACGACGCAATCAAGTTGTGAGTGGCTCAATAAATGCGAAGAGCGCTCTAAAAGGCCGAATCTGCGGCGTCCGCCTGCTGGTTATGGGCGCTTGTCCGGGGATTGACGTGGTTGCCCTTGCGAAGACACAGGCCTGCCGCTTGAATGCGCCAGGAGGGCTCTTGGCCTCGCTCGAGGCTATGCCAGAGCACAACGGCTATTTTTCGTGAAAGCGGGTAGTGGAGGCAAGTTTTCCAGTTTCCCAGCGGCAAAAAATAAGCCTTGAGCGCTCGTTATTGGACCCGCTTTAGCCGGTGGGTTTGAAGGCGACCCCATGGCGTATCTGCACCGGCCTTAGCCGAGCGCTGGAGCCACGGTCAGCCAGCCCAGAAACCCCTGCAGGCTTTGCAGCGAGTCGATTGGGGTGAGCAGGCCGAGGTCTTCCGGGGTGACCTCGAGGCAAGGCCGGAGGAACTCGAGCCACCCCACATGCACCTCCAGTGGTTTGAGTGGTTTGTGGTGCATCTGGGCGATGTGGTTCAAGTTCCAGGCCGCCAGAATCTCGGCCAGGGTACCCACCCCACCCGGCAGGGCCAGGCAGGCCACGCCCACGTCAATGAGCCGCTCGATGCGGGTAAGAAGTGAAGAGGAGGGCAGCTCCAGGTCCACGTGCAGGTTGGGCCCGTCGCGGTGAGGGAAGAGGCTGGGCGCGGTGATGCCCACCACCAGCCCCCCGCCTTCTTTGGCCCCTTGCGAGACGGCCTCCATGGCCCCGTTGTAGCCACCAGTAGCCACGCTAAAACCGGCCCGCGCGATGGCCAGACCCCAGGCGTGGGCCTCGGCATAAGCCGCTGTGCCCGGCTGTACCCTAGACGAACCAAACACGGTGATAAGTCGCATGCCTATAGCCTACTCTGCGATACGCTTCGTGTTGGCGGAGCAGCTTTGGGGCGACTTCTGCATTTTCACCACCCTCAGGGAGCCTTTTGCGGTTATCCTGATGGGTGTGGAAGTGTTGGCGCTGATCTATCGCAATCTACGGGCCCGGCCCATTCGCAGCATTCTAACCTTGCTGGGCATAGTGGTCTCGACGGCCTCGATGGTGCTTTTCCTGTCCTTTGGCGAGGGGCTACGCAAGGCCTTGGGGGCCGAGCTTTCGACGGTAGGACCGGCGGTCTTGGTACTGCCCGAGGGGGTCGAGGCGTTCAGCCCCGGCTATCCCGAACTTCGCCCCGATATAGTGGAGGCGCTCAAAAATTCTGCCCCCGAGCTTGGCATAAGCCAGGTGATCCCTTATGTGGTGCTGACTCGAGGCGGGTTTGACCCCCAGAGCGCCTTTGTCTTCCAGGGTCTACCAGACGGTATCGGCCCCCAGGCGCTGTACCCCAACCTTGCCCTGGCCGAAGGCACCCCGATCCCCGGCCCCCAGGGCGCGGTGGTGGGCAGTCGGCTGGCCGAGCGCAACCAGCTCAGCCTCGGTAAGCTGCTGCGCCTTTCACCCAGTGTTTCGCTGCGAGTGGAGGGCATCTTGAAGCCCAACGGAGGGCTTTCCGACAACATCATTTATGTGCCAGCCCGCGTGGTGCAGGCAGCTCTGGGTACCCGCAACTACACCGCCGCAGCGGTCGGCGTAAGCGCGGGCTTTACCGCTAGTCAAGTGGCTAAAGCTATCCAGGCTCGGATGGCTGGGGTGAGCGCCCAGACCACCAGTGACGTGATGCGCTTTGCCGAGCGGGCGGTGCGAATTTCTGACCTGGTGCGCTTTGGCATCAGCCTGGTGGCGCTGGTGGTGGGGGGCTTGTTGGTGGCCAACACGGTGATGATGTCGGTGTACGAGCGCATCCGCGAGTTTGGCCTGATGAGAGCGCTGGGGGCCAAGCAGGGCTTCATCTTTGGCCTAGTGCTCCTGGAAGCCTTGCTACTGGGCGTGGTGGGGGGGCTGCTGGGCCTGATCCTGGGCCAGGCCGCCTCGGGGCTGGTGAACTGGTTCACTGGGCGCGAGGTGGGCCTGGCCCTCTCCGCTGTAACCTTCCGTCTGGCCTCCTTTGCCCTGTTGGTGGCGGTGGTGCTGGGGCTGTTGGCCGGGTTTTTGCCGGCCCGTACCGCCAGCCGGCTCAAGGTGGTCGAGGCCTTGGGGAGGCTGTGATGCTCGAGGCCATCAACCTCTACAAGCGCTACCAGCAGGGCGAGATCGATGTGGTGGCGGTGGATCACCTTACCTACCGCTTTCCGGCCGGCCTCACCGCGGTTGTGGGACCCTCGGGCTCAGGCAAAACCACCCTCTTGAACCTGCTGGCTGGCTTCGATGTGCCCACCGAGGGGGAGGTGCGGCTGGGTAACATCCCGCTGTCCGCCCTATCCGAGGATGACCGCTCGGAGCTACGCCTGAAGCACATGGGTTTCGTGTTTCAGCAATGGAACCTGATTCCCACCCTGACCGCCCTCGAGAACGTGGCTTTCCCCATGATGCTGGCGAGCATTGCGCTCAAGGAACGCACTGCCAGGGCTGCCGCGCTTTTGGAGGCGGTGGGGCTGGGCCCGCGGGGCAAGCACCTGCCCAACAGGCTCTCGGGCGGCGAGCAACAGCGGGTAGCGATCGCACGAGCGCTGGCCCTGAACCCTCCCATCCTGTTCGCCGACGAGCCCACCGGCAACCTGGACTCGGTATCGGGGGCCCGGGTGATGGAGCTACTCTTGCAGCAGGCCCGGGAGGGCCGCACGGTGATTCTGGTCACACACGACCTGGAACTAGCCCGCAAGGCCGGGCGCATCCTGCACCTTAGGGATGGAAGGCTGGTCAGGGTGGAAGAAGTATCGCCGGTTTCCGCCGCTGAGGCAAGTTTTTAAGCCCTTCCTATGGGGATTGTGGGGCGCACAGGCGCGTCGAGCTTGCTCCAGCCATGCAAAGCCGGGTTTTGTCGCAGGGGATGTACCTTCAGAGCCGGACACAGCCATCGGGCCAGCCACAAGCGCAGAAGCGCATACTAGCTTTGGGGTTTTTCCACCACGTTGGAAAGCAACCAAGCGCCTGCGCCAAAAACAGCGGCCTGGGCAATCCAGCCCAGGGCGTAGCTGTTGCTGAGATCCACCAGCAGGCCGAACAGGGGGGGTGCGGAGGCGATGCCGATGGAGGTAAAAACCAGCCCGAACCCCACCACCCGGCCCTCCCAGCCGGGCGGCGAAAGCTCGGTTAGAAGGGAAAAGTGTAGCCCCTGCCAGCCCAGCGCGGTGGCCCCATATAGCAGCACGATTGAAGCCTTAAGGACCAGGGGTGTGCCGAGGGGGAGCCAGGCCAGCGCCAAAGCGCAGAGCCCGGCCAGCCCTACCATCGTCACCAACAAGGGCTTGCGTTGTCCCCCCATTCTGTCCGAAAGCCACGACCAGAACACCCGGCTAAACGCGCCGGCCAACTGGGCTGCGGCGAGCAGGGTGGCTCCGGTGAGTTCGGGAACCCCATGGCGCTCCTTGAGAAACAAAATCAGGTAGGTAATCATCACAAACTGTCCGGTGGGCAGGGTCACACCGGCTATGGCTGCCAGCAGGATGTTGCGCTCCCGTAGCATCTGAGCCAGCCTTGGCAGGGTGCCTTTGGCTGGGGCCTTGCGGGGCAGGCTTTCTTGATAGAGCCGGGCTGCGATCAGGGCGGCCAACATGGCTATCGTGGCCGCCACCAATGAAGCCCAGCGCCAATCGGCCAGGTGGGCCACGGCGGGCAGAATGGCGGCAGCCAGCGCACCCCCCAGCGGAACCGCCATCTGGCGCAGCCCAATCACCAGGCCGCGCCGTTCGGGGGGAAACGACTGGGCCACCGCTTGCGAGCCAGCGGGGGTGGCTGAAGCCACCACCAGCCCCACCAGAAACAAAAATGGAATGAACATCCACTGAGACTGGGCCAACAGGGCGATGGCAATGGCCAAACCAGCGCCCAGCAGGGTTCCGGCAATCATCACCTTGCGGCTGCCCAGTTTGTCGGTGAGCCAGCCCGAAGGCAGCGAACCCAGCATGGTGCCAATATAGACAAAGGTGTTGAGCAAGCCCACTGCAGCCAGGGAAAGCCCCAGATCGGCGCGGATGTAGGGCGCCAGGGTAGGGTAGGCCTGTCCGATGAGCGACACAGCGGTTCCGGCGGTCATGGCAGCGGCGAGGACGGCCCAAGGCGACATGCGAGGCTCAGGCTACCGTATCTGCCTGTGTTGCACAAATGGTCAAGCCCTAAGGACTCTTTTGCGGGCTTGATGGGCCAGTAAACTAGGAAAAGATGCGCGACCTTGACTCGCAGGAAACCTACCTAGCCGATCGCCTGGGCCTGGCCTTCGATCTGCGCGATCTGGTGGGCACTGGGCCGGTGCCCCAGGCCGGGTACACCCCGCCTTATGGGGTGGTGGGGTTTGGCGAGGGATGGTGGGCGGCGCAGCTTGCGCGCGACTTTGCCCAGGAGTTTACCGCCACCGGCACGCAGTTTGTGCTGGAAGGGGGCTACGATTTGGGCGGCGCCGCTGGGGCGGCGCTTTATGCATCGGTAAGCGGGGCGGAGGTCGTGCGCCTGGGCTTTCGTGAGAACCTCGAGGTGGAAGTGCCGGCCCATCCCCTTGCCACCTACCGCTATCTGCGTTTTCTGCTGCTGGCTACGGGGCAGCGGGCCGAGCTGGCCCGCATAGATCAGGCCTTACTTTTGGAGCGTGACCGCCTGCGCCCCGAGGTGAGCCTGAGCAAAAACCCAGCCAAGTTTCTGGCCTACACGCTTCTCGAGCGCACCCCCATGTGGGTGGCGCCCGACTGCTATCCGGGCCTAGGCCAGGCCCTGCAACAAACCTTTGGCCGTATCGCTAAGAGCCTTTCTTTCACTCCCCCGCCGTCGGCCCTGGAGTTCTTTGTAACGGCGCTGGAAGCCCGCCACGAGCAAGGCGATCCCATTGCCGCTGTGCTGATAGGCGATGACGAGCGCAAGCGCTACGCCCAGGAAATCCTGGAAAACCGTGTGGATACCATAATCGAGCTTCCCGAGCCCGAAGCGGAAGGCACCCTAGCCAAAGCCCTGTGCTACTGGTACCGGATGGCCTGGGCTAGCTACTACCTGGCCTTGTTGTACGGGGTCGAACCGGGCGACTGGGAGGTACTGGATAACTTGAGGCAGGCCACGTAAAGGCCAGCGGCGAAAGACCCCGCACGCAAAATCGTTTAGTGCCTCCGCTCACCAATCGAAGCTGGCGGGGTCGGTTTACGCAAGAAAATAGCAATAGGCATTGCAAGGTGAGTTGCCACTTGAATCCCGAGCGTGGGGTTCCGGTTACGAGTCATGGATCGCCCATCAGGCGCAAGAGGCAAGGCACAGCCGCCTGGTCGGTACGCGGCCCAAGGAGTGCTTTAGTAAAACCTGGACGGGTCTACATAGCGGAAGTTCCCTTCGCTATCGATAACGATCACCCGGAACCACATTTGGTTGCTGGGGATCAGCACACCTCCGCCAGTAAAGCCAATCACCT
>Ga0308412_1000869_pt1 | contig 16116 bp, 12 predicted proteins | sample HotsprottomLayer_FD_202357 | JGI IMG/M metagenome (GOLD analysis project Ga0308412, IMG submission 202357) | Hot spring phototrophic mat microbial communities from Octopus Spring, Yellowstone National Park, Wyoming, United States -... | ecosystem: Environmental > Aquatic > Thermal springs > Hot...
TGACCCCCCCCAGCGTCGCCCCCAAGAGGAGAAAAATAACGGCTGCCAGCGGAATTGCAAACTTGTAATGCCATTCTAATTCGTAGCGCCAGACGGTTTCGTCTAGTTGACGGAGGCGTTCCCGGTAATACTCCATGAGACTCTTATCGCGGCGCAGGAGGTTTTCCGCCTGGATACGAAGGGCTTGGGTGGGTTGAGGGGAAGTAGTGTCGCTGGGTCCAGCCCAGGGTGCGGGTAACCACCGAAGTAGATTCGCATAGTACTCGTCGTAAGTTTGGTCTCGCAGGTGGTGCAGGCTGTCTATGGCTTCGCATAGGGCTTGGATTTCTAGCATGTACTGATGACCGGCGAAAAGTTTTTCATCCGATCGCCGCAGCCCCAAACCCGATATATCCAAGCGGAGCGTCATCGTATCAAAACACGCTTGCACCCAGGTAGGGGGACGCTGACTTTCCTGATAAGTCTCATACTGACAGCCGGCATATAATCGCAAGATCAGGAAGAGCCAGGTTTTATCCACGAAAAACTCTCCCAAGGGTGCTGTAATGGTGCGGGCGACGCTGCCATCCGGGTGGTAAGCATAAATCAAGACGTCCTCGATGGTCTTCTGGTCTTTTTGCACGCGGCCGATGCGGATCGCATAGCCCTCTATCCACCGGTTGAAGAAGCCGGGCTTGAGGGCTAAGGCGGGCTTAGCCCGCTCCATATCGTAGAGGAGCGTATAGAGGCGGAGGTTGGCGCGGGGGATGAGGTACCAGCTGAGCGCCGCACTAAAAAGCATGGCCAGCAGCCCAAAGTACAACAGCGGCGCTAAGGCCCGGCTAAAAGAAACCCCCGCACTTTGAAGGGCCGTCAGCTCCAGCCTCTCCCCTAAGTTTCCCATAGTCATCAGCCCCGCCATCAAAAGCCCCATCGGCAGCGCCAAAAGCATCAGCGACGCCGACGCATAAAAAAATAGCTCCGCTAAAACCCCCCCCGAAAAACCCTTGCCCAGAATATCCTCTTGATAGCGAGAAAGAAACTGGATTACCAGCACTACCAGCGTCGTAGTAAAGCTCGCTAAAAAAGGCCCAATAAAATTTTGTAAGATGTAGCTATCCAGACGTTTCATACCCAGGCGTGGGGCAAAGCCGCATAAGTGGAGTAAAAACCGGTGAGCTTATCTTTCCGAACTAAGTAAAGCAGGGGGAATCGCTGGCAGAGTTCTCCGGCCTTGGCATGACGGAAGTAGAGGGGTTCGCCGGGCCGCAGAAAAGCTGGGGGATTAGGAATGTAGACGGGGGTTTGGACTTCGCCGGCGCCCTCGTGGGGCAGCAGGCGGGCTGTGGGCGGTAGCCATGGACGGGGTAGTTTATCCGGGCCCGGGGCGCCCGACGCCACATAACCGCCTCCCTGACAGGTAAAGATGTTTTCAGCTGGCCGTCGAGTAATCTCCAGGCTAAAACCAGCCGCCGGCCGAAACTGCACCGCTTCATACCCATCAAAGAGCGCCGGCGCAAAAAACGCCGAGCCTGCCGTCACTTCCGTTACACTGGGGTCCGCCGCCGATAACGGCAAACTCCCTGTCCCACCCCCATTCACAAACTCCAACTCAAACCCCGCATCCCGCAGCGCCTGAACAATAGCCTGCCGCTTCCTCTGCACTTCCCGCCACGAGCGCCGCTTAAGAAACCGCACTATAGGCGCCTTTAGACCCAAGCCTCGGTCCGGTAAGCCGGCGATTTGAGCCTCATAAGCCATGACCCCCACAATCCGAATATGTTCTAAGCGGCGGATACTTTGCGCAAGCGCCAGCACCTGCTCCTCCCAACGCAGAGGAGAGCGCCGCACCCCAAAATACAACCAACCCCAGTCCGACGACACATCCACATCCAGACATACTAACCCCTCTACCTTCGTACCTCGCAACCCATAATGAATAGCCTCCGCCTGCTCTATGCTATCTACCATGGCTATGGCCCGCTTTCCTTGCTGACGAAGCTCCACATAAGCCTCCACCTCCCCCTTCTGCATAAACGGATATCCAATCAGAAAGTCATTCAACCCTTGCCGACTTAGGTAAAGGCTCTCCCGAGCACTAAAAGTCATAAAGCCTATGAACCGACTATGAGAAGCCTGAATGTCTTTTAGAAGCGGCAAACATCGAATAGACTTAGTAGCAATGCGGATAGGGCGATCCCCGCTGTAGGAGAGCACCTTCTGGATGTTTTCTTCCAGAGCGTCTAAGTCGGCAAACGCCGTGGGGCGAGGTACTTCTCGCAGGGCGGCACTATATGCCAAGTAGGTCTCTTCCCAGGCCATGCTTCAAAGGTATGAGCGAAGGGCTTCAGCGATTTTTTGGACAGTGCTTTCCCAGCTAAAGCGCTGAACATGCGCTAAACCCTTCTGAATGCGTACGGCGCGGGCCTCCGCAGGCTCCGTCAGCGCCTCATACAGGGCTCGGGCAATATCTTCCTCATCGTAAGGGTCTGCATAAAATGCTGCTTCTCCCCCTACCTCCGGTAAAGAGCTCACCCGAGTGGTAACCACCACCGTTCCACATGCCAGCGCTTCCCCGACAGGATAACCAAACCCCTCATACAATGATGGATAGACCACCACGGCGGCGCTATTGTACAGGCGAACCAGTTCCTCATCCGAAACAATCCCCCGCCATAATACCTCTTCTTTAAAGCGAAAGCGCTCATAAACCTCCGAAACTTCCCGTCGTCCCCTTCTAAATAGATAGCGCCCCACCACCACCAGCCGCAGCGGCTCCCGATAAACCTCCCGCAAATGCTCGTAGGCCTTCAGTAACCGAGAAAAATTTTTCCGCGGGTGAATACTCCCCACATAAAGAATGTAGGGAATACCACCACTCACTTGCTCCCGAATCGCAGAACGCTCATCAGACACTAAAGGACGAAATAGAGTAGTATCTATGCCGTTGTATGCCACGATTACCCTTTCCGCCATAGGACTATAAATCTCCTCTAAGTCTGTTCGCACGCTCTCGCTATTCGCTATAATCCAGGAAGCTAATCGAATGCTTTCTCTGAAAGTACGCCTATAATACGCCGCCCAACCTTTGGGTAAAAACTCTGGATGCCGCTCAAAGGCAACATCGTGAATAAAGAGTACGCTGGGCACTCGTTGGCTTATGGGGGCTGGGGCTATGCCGTAGGTCCCGAAAAAAACCTTCGGCTGATAACGCCTCAGTGCCCAAGGCACGCTTAGCCGATACCATATCTCGTATAAAGTCCAGTGACGAGCTGGGGGCGGGACTACTACACTTCTTTGATTAGCTCCGTAGAAAAACTCTGAGCGAGGGCGCCGATCAAAAAGCATGTACACCTCTACCTCCTTTAGCATGGATAATAGCCGCCGACTCACTTCATGGGTAAAGCGCCCTAAGCCCTCCAAAGGCGGTAATAACATCCGCGCATCAAACGCGACTGGCACGCCGCCAAAGGTGCAAAATGCCCCCCAGATATAAAACTACCCCATAGACCAGCACTGCCCCTCCCCCCCATACGCCTTTGAGTATAAAAGGCAGATACCCCCTCAAGAGGTACGCACATCCGCCAACCCCCAACCATATTCCCAGTAACAGCCAAGGCAAAGACCCCACCGGCCTCGCAAGCCCCACCCACCGCTGAAAAAATACATAATGCCCTGCTGAAAAAGTCGCATAAGAGACCAGCAACGCTAAACTCCCTCCTATCGCCCCATATCGAGGAACCCACCACCAGCACCCAGCCATATTGACTATCGTAGCAAAAGCTATGATCATGAGCGAAGCTCTCTCCTGGCCATTGGCTGTCAGGTGCGTGCTGTAAATGTTAAATAGGGCATTGAGGGTGCCTGCTATGGCTAATATCTGCAAGTTTTGCGCCATTACCCTAAGCTCTTCCTCCGTGCTATGCCGAAAAAGTATCAAAAAGAGCTCAGGTTCCACCAACATCACTAAGGTAACCGCCATGAGAGGAATAGCCACCGAAAGCTGCCCCATAAGAAAGGTACGCCACAGAGTCGGCGTGGGCCGATGTCCCAACATCGCAAAACGCGCATAAAAAATCGGCAGCACCACCCATAAGTACATCATACTGGCTCCAAACCACCGGTAAGCACCTAAGTACAGCCCATTCTCGTAAGGTCCCGCTAACCGCTCTATCAGCACTTGATTAAGCCGCTCATTGAGACCACCGACCAGAACTAAAACCGCATAAGGGGTCAGCCGACGGAAAAGCGACCATAGTTCCTTTCTGCTGAGTTCCACAGACCACGGTCCGAACTGTTTCCATGCCCACAGACCTATCCCACCTAATGCTATCCCGCTTCCAGTTACCAGTATAAGGATGTAAAGATGCCCAGACATATATCGCCAAAAAACCAGTATAAGAACAATAACCACGGCTTTCTCCGCATTTGCTAAAAGAGCATCTACGCGAAAAAGCTGAGCACCCTGAAAAAAGCTCCGAAAATATTGAATCCAGCTCAGTAGAATCTGGTAGCCCAGAAGCCCCGATAGCCACCACAAGCTTTCTTGTGCATAGCCTACGAGGTACCCCAGAAATAAGAATAGTCCCCCCGTAAAAAGAGAGAGGAAGAGCTTAGGAAGCAGGGTTTGTGCGGCGGTGGGACGAATAAGGTGGGAGGCTTGGGCGATCTGGCGGGCAATATGGTAGGAAAGACTCCAGTCGGCTATCACATTGGCCCAGGTGGCATAGCTATGGAGGGCCCCAATCAGACCGTAGGTTTCATGACCCAAGCGATCCTGGATGAGGTTATCTGCAATGAGCCACACGGGCTTCGTCAGAAGGTGGGAAAAGACCGTCAGGACTAAATCGCTGCGCAGGCTTTTCATGCGGGGTTTAGTCGGGGGTGGCCGCCCAGCCCTTTATGCCGTAGGATGGCCCATCCGCTTTCTAAAACCGCCCCTATCCCAAAGTGCTGGTACAAAATAGAAGTGCGTTCCCATACATACTCTCGTAGTCGTCTGGCTGATACTCCTCCGGCCAGGTAGCGAATTAGGATTTGTCCGCTATCGTAGGTGCGGGGGTTTTGGCTCAGTAGCCGAAGGGTCCAGTCCAAGTCGGCTGCCAGTCGGTATTTTAGGTTGTAGGTAGGGGCCAGTTGCCGCCGCACGATCAGCGCCTGGTGGCATATGCGCATCCCGGTGCGAAAGTGCGCCTTCCGTAGCTCCCCCCTCGGATAGGGCCGATGCCGAGGCGTAGAGAGAATCTGCCCTTCGGAATTGACCTCTACATGCTCGCCATACAATACATCGGCCTCCGGAGGAGCCGCCGCAAAAAGCCGTTCCAACGTATCCTCCGCCCAGAAACTATCCCCCGCATTCAAAAAGCACACATATTCTCCCTGCGCTAAAAGGAGTCCCTTATTCATCGCGTCATAAAGCCCTCGGTCAGGTTCGCTGAGATACCGCACTCGCTCCTGCGAGCGCGCATACGTCTCAATCTGCTCCAAAGTCCCATCCGGCGAACCCCCATCCACAAATATATGCTCCCAGTCTTTCCAGGATTGGCTCGCCACGCTGCGAAGGGTGATCGGAAGCACCTCCGCCGCCCGATAAGTTACCGTAATAATAGATAGGCGCGGCACCGCCGCAAACTTACCCAATCCTTATCTTTGCCCAGCTATGTTTGAGGCTATTACAGAGCGCCTCACAGAAACTTTTCGGGTGCTCTCAGGCAAAGCCCGCCTGACCGAAGCCAATATCGCCGACGCCGTCAAAGAAGTGCGCCGAGCCCTCCTGGAAGCCGATGTCAACTACAAGGTCGCTAAAGAATTCACCGATCGCGTCAAAGAATTAGCCATCGGCCAAGAGGTCATTAAGTCCGTTACTCCCACCCAGCTCTTCGTCAAGATCCTCTATGATGAGCTGGTGCGCCTCTTAGGTGAAAAGCAAGAGCCCCTTCGCTTCGCACCTTTACCTCCTACCATCTATATGATTATAGGGCTAAATGGGGCTGGGAAAACGACTTTTTCAGCTAAACTGGCACTTTATCTCAAAAATCAGGGTAAAGCCCCTTACCTTATTGCCGCCGATGTATATCGGCCGGCGGCAGCTGAACAGCTTGCCGTCCTCGCCGAAAAAATAGGCGTTCCCCTCTACCGCGAAGATACCTCCGATGTAGAAGGCCTGGTACGTCGGGGCATAGAAACCGCCAAAAAGCAAGCCCGCGAAGTGATCATTATTGACACGGCGGGGCGCCAAACCCCCGATACAGACCTGATGGAAGAGCTGGCGCGCCTCTCTAAGGCCCTACAGCCCACCGAAGTGCTTTTAGTGCTGGATGCAATGACGGGTCAGGACGCTGTTACTACAGCTCAGGCTTTTAGCCAGACGGTCCCGGTTACGGGCGTCATCCTCTCCAAGCTGGATGGGGATGCGCGGGGCGGCGCTGCCCTCTCCTTGCGGGCATCCACTGGCCTCCCTATCAAATTCATAGGCACCGGTGAAAAGCCCGAAGACCTCTCTCCCTTCTATCCTGACCGAATTGCCAGCCGTATCCTCGGCATGGGCGATATCATCTCCTTCGTAGAAAAAGCCCAGGCCCAGTTTGATGCCGAAAAAGCCGCCAAACTCCAGAAAAAACTGGAAAAAAATAAGTTTGACCTGGAAGACATGCTGGAGCAGCTGCGCACCATCCGCAAAATGGGCAATATCAAAGACCTTTTGGCTATGATTCCCGGTTTTGCCCAGCTCAAAGACGCGGACATTGACGAAAAAACCTTCAAGCACATTGAGGCCATTATCCTGTCCATGACGCCAGAGGAGCGCCGCAATCCCGCTATTATCAACGGTTCGCGTCGTCGGCGCATTGCTATGGGCAGCGGCACTTCCGTCCAGCAGGTCAATCAGCTTTTGCGCGAGTTTGAGCAAATGAAAAAGCTCCTGCGCAGCTTTCAAAAGTTTCAGGCCCAAGGCCGAGACCCCCGACAGGCACACCCCCTCTTCCGTAAAAAATAATGATGACTCGTCCCATTCGTCGTCTGCTTGTAGCCAATCGCGGCGAGATTGCGGTGCGTATTCAGCGCACGGCGCAGCGCATGGGCATCACCACTATCGCCATTTACAGTGAAGTAGATCGGTACGCCCCTCATGTGGAAATGGCCCATGAACGTTACTTTCTGGGTGGGAATACCCCTGTGGAAACCTACCTCCACATAGAGAAAATTCTGGCCATTGCCCGAGAAGCGAGAGCCGATGCGATACATCCCGGCTATGGCTTTTTGTCGGAGAATCCGGCTTTTGCGAAGGCGGTTACGGAAGCGGGGATGATTTTCATTGGGCCGTCGGCAGAGGCTATGGCTCGGCTCGGTAATAAGGTCGCTGCTAAACAGTTGGCGCAGTCGGTGGGTGTGCCCTTGGTGCCGGGTACGGCCTCGGCCGTCTCTGGGCAAGCGGCTCTCCAAGCGGCCGAAACGATAGGTTTTCCCTTACTTATCAAGGCTGCCGCAGGCGGCGGCGGCAAAGGCATGCGAAAAGTCCTCAACCCCGCCGACTTTCCCGAAGCCCTCCAACGAGCCCAAAGCGAAGCCCAATCCGCCTTCGGCGACCCCAGCGTCTTCTTAGAAAAGTACATAGAAAAACCCCGTCATGTAGAGATTCAGATTTTAGCCGACCTCCATGGCAATGCCGTGTATCTCTTTGAGCGCGACTGCTCTATTCAGCGTCGCCACCAGAAAGTCATAGAGGAAGCCCCTGCCCCCAACCTCAGCCCCCAAACTCGCACCGCTATGGGCGAAGCCGCCCTCCGCCTCATTCAGGCCGCCGGCTACACCCAGGCCGGCACCGTAGAATTCATCGTAGATGCCAACGAGCACTTCTACTTTCTGGAAGTCAATACCCGCCTCCAAGTAGAGCACCCCGTTACCGAAATGATTACAGGATTAGACCTGGTAGAATGGCAGATTCGCATCGCCCAAGGCGAACCCTTAGAATTTTCTCAGGCTGATCTCCAACCCCATGGCCACGCCATAGAAGCCCGCATTTATGCCGAAGACCCCCGCCATGATTTCCTCCCCAGCACTGGCCTCCTCTATAAGTACCAGCCCCCCACTTACCCCCATCTGCGCATTGACAATGGCTACGAAGAAGGGTCAATCGTCCCCCTCTATTACGATCCCCTCCTCGCCAAAGTCATCGCCTGGGGCGAAACCCGTTCCGAAGCCATCGCCCGCCTCCAAACCGCCCTCCAAAACTTCATTATCGTCGGCGTAGAACACAACATAGACTTCATCCAGTTTGTCCTAAGGCATCCCGCCTTTGCCCAAGGTCAAATGCATACGCATTTTGTGGAGGACTACTTTGATCCCCGGCTTTTAGACCAAACCCCGCTCACCCCCGAAGAACAGGAAGTGGCTCGGGCTTTGGCCCACTGGTTAGTCGCTACCTGGTACGGCAAAGCCTAAACTACCCGCCCTCTCCCCCCTCTACAACACCGCCCCCCTTATCGCATTGAGCGAAAATAACTAACTTGCTCTCATGCAGGAAAAGTTGGAGGCCCTTCGCCGTAAATACAGCCTCTTAGGGCAGGACTTAGAAACTTACTTAGAAGGCCTTCTCTATAGCCGATCGCTTACCTATTGGGACTACATTCACTTGGATACCCTCCTTACTCTGCAGAAGCCCCGAACCGATTTCCCCGATGAACATATCTTCATCATTTACCACCAGATAACCGAACTCTACTTCAAGCTCGTCAAGATAGAGCTGGAGCTGCTATCCCGAGAAAGCTGGGAAAATGAAACCCCTATCATCAAGCGCTTGCATCGTATTCAAAGCTATTTTCGGCATCTCACGCACAGCTTTGAGATCATGATGTATGGCATGGAGTCAGAGAATTTTCTTCGCTTTCGCACGGCGCTGCTGCCCGCCAGCGGCTTCCAGTCTGTGCAGTTCCGAGAAATAGAGCTCATGAGCACGAGCCTCCGAAACCTCCTCGCGCACGATAAGCCCGTTTCCTCCGATGACATAGAGTCCCTCTATGCCCATATTTATTGGAAATACGGCAACTTGGATGCGCGTACAGGCGAAAAAACTCTTACGCTCCGACTTTTTGAAGAAAAATATGATGCTCATCTTTTGGCATTAGCTAAGCAGTGGCACCGTAAAAATCTCAATATACGCCTGGAAACCTACTTAGCTACGGGGCGGGGCAGCCCAGAGCTTATTCAGGCTTTCCGTGAAGTGGATGTGGAAATCAACATTCACTGGCGGTATGTGCATTTGAAAACGGCCGCTCACTACCTCAAACGCGGCGAAAATGCTATTCCCTCCACGGGCGGCACGAATTGGCCAAGCTATTTGCCCCCAGCCCGACAAAAAATCCTCTTCTTTCCCGCTCTGTGGAGCGAAGAAGAAAAAGCCGAGTGGGGTAAAGGCTCTTTTATAGAACGCTTTCGCCAAGAGGTAGAGGCTCACTGGCGGCTCTCGCCTCCTGCTAATAGCACCACCACCTGAGCCGCTATACCCTCTCCCGCACCCAGCGCTCCTAATCCCTCCGGCGTCGTCGCCTTGACACTCACTACTTCCGCAGGCACCTCCACTAACTCTGCTATCCGCTCCCGCATAACCCCATAATAGGGACTTAGCCTCGGAGCTTGGGCGATTATAATGCTGTCTATATTGACGACCTTCCAGCCGAGTGCTTTTATCTTGGAATAGACTTTTTTGACAAACTCCCGGGAATCGTAATCTTTCCATTGAGGGTCGGAAGGGGGAAAGTACTGCCCGATATCCCCTAATCCTGCGGCCCCTAAGAGGGCATCACAGAGGGCATGCAGGAGCACATCGGCATCGGAATGCCCCTCTAAACCTTTTTCCCAGGGGATTTCTACGCCGCCCAGCACTAGCCGACGCCCTGCCCTAACTTTGTGGATATCATAGCCCACCCCAATGCGATACATACTCCTTTTCCTGCAAATGTATCACAGCTGGGGTCAAGAGCCGCTCTGGCCCCTCCCCGTTGCACCTGCTTTGCCGGTTTCGGATACGACTTATCGGGTCATTGCGGAACTGAGCGGCGCATGGGAAGGGGGGACCGTCCCCGGCCTCTATGCTAAGCCAAACTGGCAGCTCTCCAGAGAAATCCCCATACCAGACTCCGCCTGGCTTTATTTACCCTATCTCGTAGGAGAGGTAACGTTCTATGTGGGAGAGCGGCTATGGAGTGTGGGAGAAGAAAAGGCGTGGATACCGCTTCTGGGCCCCGGGGTAGTTCGACTCACGCTCAAAGGCCGCAGCCGGGGCGGTATCCTGGGCGGGGCCTACCTCATAGCCCGAAAAGGAGCCGTAGCCTGGCCGCTAAGCCCCTTGCCAAACAAAGACCAGCCCCCCCCACTAAGCGCCATAAAATCAACTCACCAACCCGCAGAAACAGCGCTTCCATTTTGGCGCAGATTCATGGCCCCTTCTGCTTGGCCGAAGTGGCTCTGGGCAGTGGGAATGCTTTGGTGGGGTGCCGTGACCTTTGGGAGTTATCCCATCCGAGAAGCCCACTGGCGAGGTCCCTGGGCAACTACACCCCCACACCCCCTGGAAAATGTACTGGGGTTTAGTTTAGTCCTGCTTTTTATCTTTATGATAGGTGGAGGAGACCTGCCGGCATTTTTTCTCATTGTGACTCTTTTGATTGAGGGTCTATCCTGTTTAGGGCTGAGATGTCCTATTGAGAAAATCTGGCAGAGTTGGGTTCCTGTGCTGGTTGTGGCGTGGGTTTTATTGCATGAGCTCCCTTCGCAGTGGGTGTGGTGGGGAGCTTGGGGGGCTCGTACTCTGGTAATTACGTTTTATATGCCGCGCTTGGCGTACCTTTGCACGGGGAGCCTATTTGTATATCTACTTATTTTCTCATGAAGCGAATTCGGAGTATATTTGTGGCTACTGCACCGCCGCCGCCCGATTCGCCTTATTATGAGTTAGCCCGTCAATGGAAGGTGGAGATTGTTTTCGCTAATCTTATAGAAACGCAGGGTTATACCCTTTCAGAATTTAGGGAGCAGGGGCTAAGTCCGTTAGATTTTAAGGGTTTTATTTTTTCCAGTAAGCAGGCGGTAGATCACTTTTTTCGTTTGATGGCTGAGATGCGGTTGGAGTTGCCTGCTGAGAGTCGGTTCCTTTGTACGGGTGAGATTGTTGGTCAGCAGGTGTATCAGTACGTTCAGGGGCCTATGCGGCGGCGTATTTATGCCCAAGCGACTTCTCTCTTAGGGCTAATCCCGTATATGCGTAAATACCCAGATATTAAGTACCTATACGTGGGGGGTGGGGCCGCGCCCTTGCAATTTTTTGAGGAAGCGCAGCGCTATAAGCTTGATCTCTCCACTGTGAAGGTTTATCATGTGCATTATGTGGCTCTTCCTCCTGCCTTAAAGCGGCGTCGGTTTTCGGTGCTCTGCTTTCCTACGCCTACCAGTGTCATGGGCTGGTTTTATAATCATCCGAAATTCCAACAGAAAGGTACCCTTGTTCTGGTTTATGGGGAAGATACGCAGCGGGTAGCGGAGGGTTATGGGCTAAAGATTCACGATTATGCGCCCCGAGCTGAAGTCCCTTCCTTGCTGGCGCTTTTGCGCCATCTTCTTCGTTCGCAGGAGTGAAGGTCTTGTAATTGCGATAAAAGCATTATGTTTGCATTCGTGCGCCGTTACTTGCTTTTCTGGGGGATAAGCTGGGTGGGGTTATGGGCCCAGCAAGACCCGCAGTTTACGCAGTATATGTATAATCGCTTTGGCCTCAATCCGGCTGCGGCGGGATATGCGGGGGCTTGGCAGATTACGGGTTTGGGGCGTTTACAGTGGGTGGGCATTGATGGTCATCCTACGAGTTTTGCCTTGAATGTACATACGCCTGTTACCTTTTTGCGAGGGGGGGTTGGTTTATCTCTTTTGGGAGACCAGGTAGGGCCTTTCCGCACTACGGATGTCAAGGCAGCGTATGCGTTTCGCATTTCTTTTGGGGAGTCGGGGACGGCCCTCCAAATAGGGATTGCGGGGGGTGTTCTCAATAAGTCTCTGGATGCAGCCTCCCTGCGCCCAGAAAATATCCCCGACCCTACTTTATTTAGGAATGTCTCCTCTATTCTACTGCCTGATGTGGGGGCAGGACTTTACTTTACATTACCCGAAGATAAGCTCTACATAGGTGTAGCAGGCATGCATCTGACCGAGCCTAAGCTGAAAGAATTTACTGCCACGGGCCGCTCTAAGCTGGCCAGGCATATTTATGCCACCGCTGGATATACGGCTCGCCTATCAGAAAACGTATTTTTACAACCCTCTGCCTTCTTCAAGATAGCGCAAGCGCAGTATATGCTGGATCTCAATCTCTCTCTTCGGGTGGAGCCCGTGGTTTTAGGAGCTTCTTATCGTCTAGGGGATGCTGTATGTGCCCTTTTAGGGCTTCAGGCTTCAGAGGCGCTTTTTGTAGGGTATTCGTATGATTATACGCTTTCTCGGCTGGGGGCTGTAACTACGGGTTCTCACGAGCTGGTGATCGTTTATACCTTTGCTCCAGCTATACGTCTCATCCCACCTGATTATGGAGTCCGAGATCGTAAAGACTTCCGCTAATATGACGGCACTTGCGAATATGAAAAACGCCGTATATTTGTCCCGACTAATGCATATGCGTATGAAAGGGAAGCTGCTTCCGGCGCTAGTTGTGCTTGTGATGAGTGGGCTATTTGTGGCCTGCGGAGGTGGTGCTACGGGGGCTCGCGGGGAGCTTACAGGTGTCAAGAACCGCCCCAAATGGGACAATCCCCTGCCTTACGGTATGGTAACTATTCCTGCAGGAACGTTCCACATGGGCAATAACGAGCAAGATGTGAACTACTCCCAAAATGCCCGCATTCGTCAAATCACTCTTAGCTCCTTTCATATGGATGATACGGAAATATCCAACAACGAGTATCGTCAGTTTGTAGATGAGGTGGTGGCTGGTTCGGAAAACGCTTTCATGGATAGCGTTTTCTCTTTCATGGAGCGCTATTACGGGAAGAAAATAAATAATCAGGAGGAGTATCTAAGGCTTGCTTATCCTGATACACAGGTTTGGAATCGGGATTTTGGAAACTTTGTGTATAATGAGCCATTAGTTGAGAACTATTATTGGCATCCTGCGTTTGATGACTATCCTGTGGTGGGGGTCAATTGGTATGCGGCGCAGGCTTTTTGTTATTGGCGCACGCTTTTTTATAATGCGTACCGAGCTTCTCGGGAGCTTCCACCTATTCCGCGCATGCGTTTGCCGACTGAGGCTGAGTGGGAGTATGCGGCTCGTGGGGGATACGAGCACAAGATATATCCGTGGTTAGGGCCATATACTCGCAATTCTAGGGGATGTCCTTTGGCTAATTTCAAGCCTGGGCGAGGGGATTATATTGCGGATGGTTTTGAGTATACGGCTCCGGTGAAGTCCTATTTTCCGAATGACTATGGACTTTATCACATGGTGGGGAATGTGGCGGAGTGGTGTGAGGATGATTTTGAGGAGACGGGGCCCATAGCGTATGCGCACGATTTGAATCCTGTTTATCGTGATCCTCGTAGGCAGAATCGGCGTCGGGTGGTTCGTGGGGGTGGTTGGAATGATGTGGCTTATTTCTTGTCGGTGGGGACACGGGATTACGAGTATGCCGATACGACCAAGTCGCACATTGGTTTTCGGTGTGCCTTGTCGGTTATTGGCCGGTCGGGGGCTATGTAAAGTAGGCTTATCATGAACTGAAAACTTTGTAAATACTATGTCCAGCAAGAAGAGTCAAGGTGGCTTTGATGCCATTCTGCGTTCCAGGGGTTATCGAATCGCCATGAAGTACCTGTATGCTTGGGGGGCGAGTGTGGTTATTATCGGGGCTCTCTTCAAGATTTTACACTTGCCCGGTGCTAACGAGATGCTTATCGTTGGGCTTGGCACTGAGGCGGCTGTGTTCTTTGTGTCGGGTTTAGAGCCTCTTCCTGAGGAGGAAAGGCATTGGGATTGGTCCAAAGTGTTTCCCCAGTTAGCTGAAGAAGAAGAAGCGGAGGTAGATATTAGTTTAGGTGCAGCGGGGGTAGGGGGGGCTGGTGTGCTTCCCGGAATAGGTCAGGGCATTAAGTCTCTGCAAGAAACTAGTCTCACACCCGACCTTCTGGAAGGTTTGGCTACGGCCATAGAAGGCCTTCGGGTGAATGTGGATAATCTCACTGGTATAACAGATGCTGCTTTGGTGACGCGGGATTTTGCGAATAAAGTCCAAGAAGCCTCTGCTCAAGTAGAGCGTCTTGCTAATAGTTATGCTGTAACTGCTGATGCTATGACTAAAATTGCTTCGTCCTTTGCCGATATTCAAAGTTATCAGGTTCAACTTAAGCAACTCTCACACACCATCGCCCAGCTCAATAGCGTGTATGAGAATGAACTCCAAGAAATTCAAAAGCATATTGCAGCCATTAGCCGTTTCTATGGCGGATTAGGCAAAGTGGTGTCTGTCTTGGAAAATGCCTCCCAAGATGCCGACCAACTGCGTCAAGAGCTGATCTCTCTCAATTCTAACCTGCGAGGATTGAATGCCATTTATGGCGGCATGCTCTCTGGAATATCGTCTGCTTTCCAGCGCTAAACCTTGAGGATTTATGGCAAGCGGCAAGCTTACTCCGAGGCAAAAAATGATCAACCTGATGTACCTGGTACTTACGGCGCTCCTCGCGCTGAATGTAAGTGCCGAGGTGCTTCAGGCCTTTCAGAACTTAGCCGACTCTTTGCAGAATACAGCTAATAAGTTTGAGCAGAATAACACTGACTTGGCTACGGCCATTAAAGCCGCTATAGATAAAGAGATTGAGCAAGGCTCTCGTAAAAATGAACCTCTCAAAGCTGAAGTTGATCGGGTCCGGGCTAAGGTAGATTCGGTCGTCAATACTTTGAAGAGCTACGCTGATGCGCTTTTTGAAGATAGGATAGCGGGGAGGGACCCTGAAACTGGGCGCCTCAAGCGTCTGGATGAGCGAGAAAATAACTACCGCTTCTGGATGGGGGATCATGATGCTGCTAATAATGGCAGAGGAGAAGGTAAGGCATTGGAAATGCACAGCATGCTGGACTCATTTGTTGACTGGGCTAACCGTTTTTATGCGTCCTACAACAATGGCATTTTGCCTAATAGTGGTCGTGGGTTTGAGAAGTTAGCCTTAGACCCGAAAGATAACCCTTATGTGAAGGAGAAAGAGTCAAAGGATAAGACTTGGGAGTATTTTACCTTTCACATGACCCCCGCCGTAGCTAATCTTGCGGTGATTTATAAGTACATCAATGATGTTCGGGTCATTGAGACAGATCTTCTGAACCTTCTAAAATCTAAGTTGGGGCAGGTTACCTTTAAGATAGACTCTCTGGTGCTGGTAGATGCTCCTCGCAGTGAGATTGTAGTAGCGGGGATGAAGTTCGAGACGAAGGTGTTTGTGGCTGCTACTAGCTCTCAGGCCAAGCCAATCTTCTCAGGTACAGGGACTATGAAGCTGGAGGGTGGGGGTTACACAGCTGTTTTTTCTATTCCGGCTTCGGCCGCCGTTATTCCTGCGGGTCAGCGAAAGGGCAAGCAACAGTATTCTGTCGTGGCTAAAGTCCCGAAAGCGGATGGTAGTTTTCAAGAGCTTAGGCTCACAAAGACATTTGAGGTCGTGAAGCCTGAGATTGTGGTTACCTCGGCCGCCGTTCAGCTCCTTTATGCGGAGTGTGGGAATGACCTGAATATAGATGTGCCTGCTTTGGGTGAACTATACGATCCTGTGGTGACAGCCGATAATGCTCAGGTTATTCAGTCTAAGCAGAGCAAGAAAAAGTTTCGCGTAGTGCCGAAAGCGGGTTCCAAGACTTGTCGCATGGATGTGAAGACCCGCTTGGGCGGGCAGCTGGTGGATTTGGGAGACCTCAGCTATAAGGTAGTGCCACCACCTCGTCCAGCGATTAGAGTTTATGTAGGCAATGAGCCATATAACGGTACTAGCCCCGTACCCCGTTCGGCCACTGTGCGCGTACGCGTAGAACCTGATAAAGACTTTGCCGCCTCCCTCCCCGAAGATGCGCGTTATGTGATCTCAAAACCGGAGGTCAAAGTGGTTAAAGGT
>Ga0308412_1000882_pt1 | contig 16017 bp, 13 predicted proteins | sample HotsprottomLayer_FD_202357 | JGI IMG/M metagenome (GOLD analysis project Ga0308412, IMG submission 202357) | Hot spring phototrophic mat microbial communities from Octopus Spring, Yellowstone National Park, Wyoming, United States -... | ecosystem: Environmental > Aquatic > Thermal springs > Hot...
CCACTTCGGAGACGATCATCCGCTCCTCTTGAGCAAGCGTGTTGATAAACGTGGATTTCCCCGTGTTGGGCCGTCCCACCACGGCGATCTTCATCACCGCGGCTAGTGGCTTGTCGTCATCGACCAAGGGGACGCTTCGGGCGATCAGGTCGAGCAGACCAGAACGGTTGCGGTTCTCTTTGGTGGAGACCAAAATCCGCTCGTCAAACCCCAGGCGGTCGAACTCCGCGACGCGATCCTCCAGGCCGGGATGATCGACTTTGTTGACCACCAGGATCGTAGGTCGGTTGATCCTGCGTAGGCGGTCGGCCACCTCTTCGTCCAGCGGCAGGCGTCCGTCGCGGACATCGACCACGAACAGGACCAGGGAGGCTTCTTCGAGCGCGATGCGGATTTGCCGCTCGACATGGTCGGAGAGGTCGTCCCGATCCACGATGCCGATGCCGCCGGTGTCGATCAGTTCCACGTAGCGGGCAGCGTCGCTGGGCTGGGACGGTTCGCCCAGTTCCTCGTCCTCCTCCAAGAGGTCCCGGACGTCTTTGAACCGCGGACGCGGCGAGCTATGCCGGGTGGGACGCTCGTTGGAGTCGAGACACAACAAGGTCGAGACCCGGTCGCGGGTCACGCCGGGGGTCGGTTCGACAATGGCGACCCGTTTGCCCACCAACCAGTTGAACAGCGAGGATTTGCCCACGTTGGGCCGACCGACCACGGCCACTTTGGGGACCGGCATGACCACCACCACCTTTCCAAGCCTCATCTCGCCGCCCCGCAGCTTGGGTCGAGTTCAGACCGCCTCGTCCAGCCCTCCTTGAGTTCGGAATGGGTCAATGGGAGTCCAATCGACCGAGGGCAGGCGGGGGAAGATCAAGATCGCGGACTCTTCGAAACGCCGGCGGCAAGGAAGGGGGTTAAAGAGATTCGGCGTCGCGCGACGGTCCACCGGGACCATCCCCGACCGCATTATAATCTGAACTGGGCAAGGGCTGGAGCCGTCCAAGCTCTCGATCGGTTCCGTCAACTCGGTGCTCCGGGTTGCCGCTGAGAACGCCGCCTCCGGCATTCTGGGCGTCGCCTCCTCTCCCAAACCGCCAGGAATCCAACCCGGCTTGCTGAGTGGGGGGAGTGACACGGTCCAACGGTTTTTTCCCAAGTTTTTCCCAACGAGGGTGGTCGTTTCATCATTCCCCGCGCTTGAGCGTGGGTCGAGATCAGGGGACGTGATGACGCGGGACGTCGCAACACGCAACGACGCCGGGGCCTTCGGCGTGCTGGACGGTGTTTCTCTGGTGGCGGGTGGGGCGATCGCCTCGCTGCACCTGCGGGACGTGGTACCATCCGACCCTTCCAGCGCGTCGGCCCTGATGGCTCTGGCGATGATCGTGGGGATTGGCGTGACCGCCTCGGGACCTCTAATTGTGGGGTTGCACGCTTGGTCGGCTCAAGGGTGGGTTCGACCCTCCCGAGGCGAGTGGGTCTGGGCCCTGGCGGGTCTTCCCTGGATAGGGGCCGCGTTGGCACGGATCGTTTTCGGAGTACCTCCTCAAGGGGCAACGACAATGCTCGCCGGAACCCTGGTGGTATGGGCCTCGGCGCTGGGGTTCGGCCTTTGGATCGCCGCGGGCGAGGATGATTGGGAGGAACGAACTGACGTCGAGCTCCGCTCTGCCTCCTCAATCCCTTCCACCGCTGCCACGATTCGCTCGCTGGACTTGAGACCGACCGGCTCGACCGCTCAACGAGGCGAAGTGACCACAACTGGCTCGGGACACTCGGTCACTTGGCGGCATTGGATTGGTTTGAGCGTGCTGTTCACTGCCCCCCTTCAATTCGTGTTCGCGTTTTTGATTGGGGACGTTCCATGAACGATCCTCAGCTGACCGCTTGCGCCTCCCAAGGGCAAGGGGGCCGCCCCAATCTGCCGGAGTTCGGCGGGGTGATGGTGGGTTACGCTCTGGCCGGCACGCTGGCCAAGTCGGTGATGCCCGGTTCAATGACGTTGCAAACGGGCGATCCTCACCTTTGGCCAGTCATTCTTGGAGTGTACGTTTGGTTAGGTTTGGCGATGGCGGGGCCGTTCGTGATGCTGACGAGTGTTCTGGGACGCCAGCGCGTTGCGCAATCCGAAGACCATCCTGCCGTCCCCGTCGAGGCCTCCTGGAGCCGCGGCGAGACCGCCTGGGTTCTAGTCGGAACCTACTGGCTGGTCATGACGTTGCTGGTCGTACCCCGAGGCTTGTCTGAGATGGTCCAGCTGGGTCTGACGCCCGGCCTGGCTCTGATCATGCTGGGATACCTCCCCCGGTCCGCCTCCTCCCTGAGCCGGTCGGGCTTGGGGCGGGACGAACCCGCCGGACGCTGGACCCGTAAGGCTGCCTTGGCGGTGATGGCCGCCTGGCCTTTGACCTGGTTGGGATTGATCCTGTTGGGCCGGGAGTGGTTTGGATGAACCCAAGTGGAATGGACACCCCCTCCCGCGGCGACTCCGCCACCCAGGGCGACTTCAACCGCGATGCCGAGGCGATGACCTGGGTGGGCGAGGAGGTTGGTCTCAATCGCCTGCTAGGGCTCTACGACGTGCCAGCCTTCGCCCGACGCGGACAAGCCACCGAGTCGGCCTTGGAGGCGTTCGAACGCAGCGTCCTGCGCGAGCGCGCCTTGAGGCTCAAAGAGGTCGTTCGTCGGCTCGACGAATGGCGTGACGCGGCACGCTCCTTCGAGACCCTCGGACCCGACGAACTGGCCCGTCGGGCTGGCCTAAAGGTCCCCATCGAACCTTTGATCGCCATGGTGGAGCAAGAGCTTCAACGTCCTTCGGGCGTTTCGGCGATCGCCTTGGCCCTGTCCCGCGGCGAGGCGGCCACTAACCGGCCCACGCCCACCCCTAAGCCCCCTCTAGAACCCGCCTCGCCCCAAACCCGCGCTGGCTCCTGGAGCGGGCGGTTGCGGCTCCGCGCCCGGACCCGCGCGTTGCGGGCCGCCGTCGAACGGTTCAACCGCCTCTGGGACATGTATCTTTCCTCGCTCGACCTGAGCGCGATCAATCAGATTGTCAACGATTATAACTCATACTACCTGCTTGAGAAAGAATGCGTCATGGGCAGCCGCCTGCTGGCCGGTCGGTTGTTTGAGCCACTTGCGCCGTTGGAGGTCGAGACCCTGCGGCGACGGTTTCCACCTCTGCCAATGATTTGATATCTAATGTGTATCTAAATTGACATGGGGTTGTTACGGGCGGAGCGTTTAGGCCGTTGCCACCTGACTGGCCGCCAACTCTCCGCCCGCGGCGTCGTCGCGGGCGTCGAACGGGAGGGAAAACGGGTGCGGCTGCATGGTCGTGCCGTGATGGTTCTCTGCGCCGTGTTGCTCGTTCCTGTGCTGTGGATTTTGCCGAGGAATGGGAGGGCGTGGACGAGGGTTGGGCAAGGTTGATCCTCGGCGGGTCGGGGTCGTCTTGATCCTCTCAACGGCTAAGCATCAGCAGCCGAGGGGCGAGCCAGTCGTCCACTTGGGCGCGGCTGAGCGGGATCGGCATCGAACGGCCCTGGTCCCTTTGAGAAGCTGGAGCCCAAAGCGACAGGGGCTCCTCTGGGTCGGGATGGGGGGAGGGCAGCCGCGAACCCAACTCCAGAAATTCCAGCAAGTTGGCCAAGCTGTTGGGGGGAACGTAGCGGACCACCTGAGCCTCCTCCAACCGCGTCAGTTTGAGCAGGTGCCGTAGGGCGTCGTCTTGGTAGCCAAGAAAATCGACCAAGCCGTTCTCCAGCGCCTCCTCGCCGCTGAAGATCGAGCCGTCGGCCAGTGGCTTGAGTTGAGAAAGCTCCATCTTGCGGCCCTGAGCGACGACTCGAAGGAATCGTTGATAGCTCTGGTCGATGGACTTGAGAAAACGTTGGCGTTCCTCGTTGGTAATCGGACGGTAAATCGAACCGGAGTCCTTGAATTTGCCGGTGGTCAGGGTGGCGAATTCGACCCCGATCTTGTCCAGCAGGCCGGAGATTTGCGGAATCTCCAGAATGACCCCGATGGAGCCGGTGATGGTGGCAGGTTCGGCGAAGAGAGCGTCCCCAGCGCAGGCGATGTAGTATCCGCCCGAAGCGGCCCGGCTTCCCATCGAGACCACCACGGGTTTCCGTCCGACCAACCGGGTTTGCACATCGCGCCAGAGACGATCGGAGGCGCTTACGGTGCCTCCCGGCGAGTCGATCCGCAGCAGGACCCCCTTGACACTGGAATCGAGCGACGCTTGGGTGATCCGCCGGCTGATCCCGTCGGCTTTGGAATCGTCAATTGATCCGGTGATTTCGATAATCGCCAGCTTGGCTTTGCCTGGTCCGATCGGCCCGGCGACGTACTGTTCGCGGACCGCGTCGGGTATGGGCCCCAGACTGACCGTCAACAGCGAAACATTGAGCAGCAGGGAAACCAACAACAATCCCCAAACCGCCCAACGCCAGGGCCAACCACGTCGTCCGCGTTCGAGAATGATCGTCGAGCCGCCCCCCAAATTGGAGAACCGAAACGGCAAGGGGGGAGGGGGGCCACCCTGACCAGACTCGGGCGAGGGGTTGGAGTCGGGGGCGGACGGGGACGGCGAACTCATGATACATCTCGTCCTTTGCGTCAAGTCGTCAGGTTTACTGAACCGAGTGTCCGGATTATTCTAATCCGGCTGGAACCGCAAGGGGACGCGCTAGGCGTCCCCACCAACTCGATTCTCACCTTACAAAGAGCCACGTGTTGGGAACACGACGGCGCGTCCTGGTTGTTCTTCTCACCGAGTCAAGGCGACCCGTGCGATGATTGAAGTGGAGCGGTTGACCAAGACCTTCGGCTCGCTCCGGGCTGTTGACGGCGTGAGCTTCGCCGTGGAATCGGGGCAGATCGTGGGGCTTTTGGGTCCCAACGGCGCGGGCAAAACCACCACCATGCGCATGCTGACGACGGCCCTCATTCCCTCCTCGGGACGAGGACGGGTGGCGGGTCACGACTTGCTCGACGAGCCATTGGCCGTTCGTCGCCATCTTGGGTCGCTGCCAGAAACTCCGCCGTTGTATCCCGAGATGAGGGTCAAGGAATATTTGGCGTTTCGCGCCAAGCTCCGCGATCTGTCCTGGTCCCAACGACGGATCGCCATTGCCCGCGTGTTGGAGCGTTGCGCCCTGAACGAGGTGGCGTCCCGTCCAATCGGCCAGCTTTCTAAGGGGTTTCGCCAGCGGGTCGGTCTGGCCGAGGCACTGTTGCACGATCCCCCCGCGTTGATCCTCGACGAACCCACCGCCGGACTTGACCCGCTGCAAACCCGCGAGTTCCGAGCGCTGTTGCGTGAACTGGGCGGTTCCCACGCGATTCTGCTGTCCACTCACATCCTCTCGGAGGTCGAAGCGGTCTGCGACCGCGCCCTGATCATCTCCCAGGGACGCCTGGCGCTGGATGAACCGATCGCCGCCTCCGGGATCGTCCCCGGTGGGGTTCGAATCGATCTGGAGACCCCCGAGGCCGTCGAGTTGGAAACCATTGCCCGCCAACTAGCGGCGGTGGCCGGCGTCGAGGCCGTCGAACCAATCCACGCCTACGCCTCGTTGGATCACGACGGCGCACCCCCTTTGCGTCCAGGCCGGCGTCGAACCGGCTGGCGGTTGCGGCTGCGGTCGAAAACCGACCGGGACGACGACGATTCCCGGACCAACCCCTCCGACGACCCCCGCGCCGTCCTGGTCCGTCGGGTGGTCGAACGTCATTGGGATCTGCTCCGCCTCGAACCGATCCGCTCCAGCCTGGAGGAGCGGTTCGTGGAAGTGGTCGCACGCGACGCGCGCTCCTCCGCGGTCGCCTGACGGCAACGGCGATTCCTCAATGTGAGGAGTTTGGGTCCGATTGGCTCAAGATCAATGAGGTCAAGAAAGAAGCCATGTCATGCCGTTTCTCGAGAGCATTGAGGCGAACGAGGTTCCAGACCCCAGACGATTAGGTCGCTCAAACCGGTGTTGAGTAATGCGAGTTCATCGGCTTTGAGTGGACGATGGCTCATCAGTAACGACTGAACGTACAGGATTGGAACGACCTTCTCCAGAGTGGGACGGTGGTTTAACTCGATCAAGCGGCGGATCAGGGGATTGTCGTAATTGAAGCGCAGGCGGGCGTGGATCTCCTCGTCTCCGGGAGCGATGCCGTCCAGCACCGAGCTCCAAAGGGGATTGGCGACCTCTTTGGTGCGCTCCAGCGACCGAAGAAATTCCGCCTCGGCAGAAAGACTGTAAAGCGCGGGCATTTCAACTGGCAGAAAGCGTTTTACTTGAGGAAGGCAGCGGAAGGGGCGCAAAATCACTTCGGCCACGTCCAAGAGGGTGGAGGCGCGATCGAGTTCGTCGGGTTCGAGTTCGTCGAAGCTCCGAGCGAGGTCGTCGGCGTCGATGGGCTCAACCCGACCTTCGGGGACGATGTCGGGGAACCGTTCCACCAGGTCCAGGTCGTAGGTGTAGGCGGCGTTGATCAGGCAGATTCCCTGAGCAGCGGCCACAGGCGCGATTTGGCGGAACTGATCGAGGTTGGCGACATATTTGAGCGTGTCGCTTTCCTCGCGGCGGCGGTACTCGGTGAGGGTCATCCGACCCATCGAGGTTTCAAAAGGCAACCAGTCGATCACCAGACGATAAAATTCATCGTCCCGGATGGCCAGCGCCTTGATCGAGAGGTAGTGCAACTCGACGATCCGCCGCAGGCGTTGGGGGTCGCGGTTGGCCAGGCGGACCAGGTATTTTTTGAGGCAGGCTCCCAACTCGTCGCGGGCGTTGGCCAAGTCGGCGTTCTCGTGGAACCGCTCGCGCGATGCGGTGGGTTTCAGACGGTTGGCGTTGGCGACGCATTTGACGAAGAACGCCCACTCGGGCAAGAGGTTGTCGGCCTGTTCGGACAACAACATGCGTTTGAGGTAAACCCGATGGGTTCGTTTGGAGGCAAGGCTGGGAGAGAAGGGCAGCACGAAGGCCACGCCGTCCACCTCGCCTGCTTCGGCGCGCAAGGGGATCACGTCGATGAAGTCGATGCCGAAGACCGATCGTCCGTAGGCCAGAAGCGCCTGGTCGCGTTCTTCAGGGCGGGCGTAAATCTGGCGCCACGGCGGTGGTTCGGGATTGATTCGAGTGACGCGCTCCCGCGCGCCCTCGGCGATGACCTCGATCCGGTAGGGCAACAGCGAGCCGTAATCCCTCGCCAATTCGATCAGGCGATTGGTGCAGAAGAACTCCTCCGAGCCGGGCTTGCAGGTCAAGAAGACCTTCGTGCCGATTTCCAAAGCAGCGTCGGATTCGGGGTCGAGCGTGCGGACAGTGTAGGTGCCGTCAGAACGGCCCCGCCATTCGACACCGACGTTTGCCCGAGGCGTGATCTCTCCTGGGCGGGGCGGTGAGGGTTTGGCCGATTTGGTGATGACCACAATTTCCTCGGAGACGACAAAGCAAGATAACAGACCAATGCCAAAGCGTCCGATGAAGTCGGTCGGGTCGTCCCAATTGGCCTCGTCCCGTTTGGAGGAGAGGCCGATGGTCGCCAGAAAGGTGTGAACCTCCTGTTCGGTCAACCCGATCCCGTCGTCGCGCACCACCAAGGTCGGCCGGGCTGCCCGCGGGTTCCAAACCTCCAGGGTGATGCGTCCAGCCTCACCGGTTGGCCAGGAGGGGTCCAATTGGGTCCGCGCCGTCAGGGCGTCCACCGCGTTTTGCAGCAACTCCCGGACGAAGACTTGGGGACCACTGTAGAGATGCCCGGACAGAAGCTCAATGATCCCATGTAAATTGATCTGAAAGTTTCGTGGGGATTGAGAGGGTGAAAACGTATTCACAAAAACGCCTCGCCTTGGTAGGTTGGATCTCGCGGAGACCTCGTCGTGGTTGGTAGGCCGTCCGGGTTGCTCAATCGCGCTAGAACGACCACTGCGGCCACCGGCGGACGAATCCCACGATCGGAGCGGTGGTTAGGGAGGGGGCCAACGCGAATCGAAACGTGATTTGGAAGATGAGTTGGGGGTGAGTGGGTGTTGGGAATGAAGGCCGCGGAGGACCTCGGCGTGTCCTGATGGGGGTTCAGGTAGTGGAAGCGGGGGCGTTGTCTTCCTCTTGGCGAGAGGGGGGCCGAAATCGTCCTCGAGCGCGGAAGGCGCGGGCGAGGGCAGCGGTCAATTCGTCGATCCGAAGCGGTTTGGCGAGGTAGTCCTCCATGCCGGCGGCCAGACATTCGGCCCGGTCGGAGGCCAGGGCGCGTGCGGTGAGGGCGATGAGCCAGGGTTGCGATTCGGGCGGCCATTCGCGGCGGATCACCTGGGTGGTTGCCAGGCCGTCCAGGACGGGCATTTCCAGGTCGAGCAGGATCACGTCGTAATCGCGTTGCCGCAGCGCTTCAAGTACCTGCGCGCCGTCAGCGACCGAATCGGGGGTATAGCCCAGGCGGGCTAGGGTCAACTCCATGAGTTTTCGGTTGGTCGCCACGTCGTCGGCCAGCAGGATGTGCAATGGGTGACGACGTGCGAAATCGCGGTCGAAGCCAACGGGGCGTTCTTCGGATTCGCTTGAGTCTGAAAGCGAAATCACGAAGGTAGAGGAGGAGGAGTCGCTGTTGCTTTGCGCGGAGCCGAACTTGGAGGGCGGGTCGATCCCCTCGTCCGCCAGAATCGAGGCCAACGCGCGAGCCAGTTTGGAGGGTTTGACCGGCTTGGGCACAATCACCCAGGGCGGCGTAGACACCTCCGCGGAGGGGGAGGACCAGGACCGATGGAGATTGTCGGCTTGGGAGCGGCTGGCCGCGACGATCAAGGGCGGAGCTTGGGGGTCGGATCTCAGTGACTCCAGCGCCGCGTGGGCCGAGGCGTCGAGCAGCACGACATCGTAGCGGGATTCGCTTTGGCGGGCCGCTTGGAGTGATTCGAGCTGGTCGTCGATCCGATCGACCTGGACGCCCCAATCGCGGATTTGGTCGGCCAGCAGGGCCTGAAACAAGGGATGGCCGCCCACGATGAGCAAGCGACGGCCGGGAGGGATCGCCAGGGTTAGTAGCGACGAGGTCGAGGTGGGGGATTCCGAATCCCGTTCCCAGATCGAAGAGGTCAGCCAGTTTTCTTGGTGGAGGGACACGTCGGACACGGAGGGATCGCCCGAACCAAGACCCAGGAACGAATCGTCTAAGGAGGGCGGCGGGGGAGACGAAGACGGCGCGGGTGGGGCGAGCGCCGACGCCCTTTCTGCGGGATTGACCGGGACAGGAGAGGTCGGGGTGTTCGAGTGACGCTCCAGGTGCGCCATCAGTTCGGACACGGGAAGGTGGGTTTGAGTTTGATCGCGGTCGTTGTCCAGACCCGATCGAACCGGGTGGCTGGAGTCCGGTTCGACCCGAATGGTAAATCGGAATATGCTTCCTCGTCCCGGCTCGCTTTCCACTTCAATCTCGCCTCCCATCAGCTCGACGAGCTTCTTGGAGATCGCCAACCCTAGCCCGGTGCCGCCGTAGAGCCGGGTGATTGAGGCGTCGGCCTGACGGTAGGCGTCGAAGAGGCGGGACACCTTGTCGGGGGCGATGCCGACGCCGGTGTCGCGCACGGTGAAACTCAGGATCAGGCCAGGACGACCGCCGACGGAGTCTCGACCGGGTCGGAGGGGACATTTGCCCAGCGTGATGACGTCGATCGTTACTGAGCCGGACGCGGTGAACTTCACCGCGTTGGAGGCAAGGTTGACCAACACCTGACGCAGCTTGGCGGCGTCGCCCCGCACTCGTTCGGGTACGTCTTCGGCCACCCGGGCCGCCACCTCCAAGCCTTTGCGTTCGGCGGTGGCGGCGATCATATCTAGCACCGACTCCACCACTCCGCGCGGCGACATCGAAGCGTGTTCCAGTTCCATCCGGCCGCTTTCGATTTTGGAGAGGTCCAGAACGCCGTTGACCAACTCCAGGAGTGACTCGCCGCTGCTTTGGATCGCCGCCGCCAGGTCGCGTTGTTCGGCGGTGAGCGGGGTGTCCATCAGCAGACGGGTCATACCCAATACCGAGTTGAGCGGAGTGCGGATCTCATGGGACATGCCGGCGAGGAACCGGGTTTTGGCCTCGTTGGCCTGATCGGCAATCCGTTTAGCCTCGACGAGTTGTGCTTCGAACCGCTTGCGCACCGAAATGTCCCGGGCCACCCAAACCAACCGCAAATCAGCCTCGCGCTCGCCGGGGATGGTGAACACCTGAAGATCTACTTCGAGAGTCGAGCCGTCCCGACGTTTGAGCAAGGTTTCACGGGCCAGGTTGCGTCCCGAGATTGAGATAGTCGCCGACGAGGCGTCAGAACTGGGTTGATCCTCCAGGCAGAAGAATTCTTCGATTTCCCGGCCGAGGAGTTCAAAGTAGGACGAGGCGTCCATGCCCAGCCAGTCCATGAAGGTGGGGTTGGCGTAAACGATCGCCCGATGACGTCCGTGTGTCGAACTGGTGATCGCCACCGCGTCGGCGGCGTGATCGACCACCGCGTGCATCAACCTCAGTTCGACCTGGTTGTGACGCTGGGAAGTGAGATCCAAGATCAACCCGGTGATGTGACGGGGCACTCCAGCCTCGTCACGCAACACCACCCCATGCGCCAAGACCCAGCGATAGCCGCCGTCCTTGGTTTTGAGACGATGCGAGAAACAGAGGATGGGGTCGCGGCCTTCACGAGCCGCCTCTAAGGCGTTCAACGCCAAGTCGCGGTCGTTAGGGTGGATACGCTCGCGCCATGTGTTGGCGTTGTCGGGCAACTCGCGGTTCTCGTAACCCAGCAACGACTTGTAGGTCGAGGAGAAGATGAACCGATTGGTGGCGAAGTCGAAGTCCCAGTAATCCAGCCCTGCGCGTTTGATCGAAGCGATAAAGCACGCCCGGAGTCGTCCCATCTCGCCTTCGAGATGAACGGGATCGTCCGTCGAGGCCGTCGCGGTGGTCGAAGCGTGTGAGACGGCGTGAACACCGATGGTTTGGAGTCCGGTAACGATTGGGGTGGGGGTGGGGTATGGCGTGTGGTTAGGATGCCAACCGCGACGGGCGGTCCGCTGGTCGGTTCGAACTCGGCTCCACCAGCCCCAAGCGGTCAAGGTGATCAGACTCATTCCAACCAGGTTGATTTGCTGGGCAGATAAGCTGATCCATTGGGTCAAACCAGGCGACAAGGCTAACCATCCCGCGGTGACGGCCAGGCCGAACGGTTCCAGCCATCGCCAGCCCTGCCTCCACGACCCGGTCCGCGCTTCGGTGTCCGACAGGGGTTCGGACGCTGGGGCCGTGGTGGTTGAGACCCCGTCGCGCGCTCCGTTGGAAAGGATCGGGCTGTTCAGCCTTGCCGACGCCGATGAGTCCGTCATGCCTGGTTTCACCTCGTTCGAGGCGTTGCGGAAAGAGGGATGCCCATCACGTGAAGAAGAAACGGAAAGGGAAGCAACGGAGAGCCAAGCCAGACGATTCCAGCCCTTGGTCCCGGGATGATCGCCGTCGCCAAACTCTCATTAGGGTGGCGTCGAAAGGGATCGCATAGCTGAGGACGCGACGTTGGAGACGAGGAATCGGGTCGTGCGCTCGACTCTGTCGGTCATCTGATGCATTGCACTGACCACATTCGAACGAAGCGGGGCGTGGGATCTGCGTCCAAAAAGGTTGAGGTTGGGAAGCCATCGCCGAGCTGGGGTCGCATATCGAACCACTCGCCGCGGCAATCGGTCTCAACCGGCGCGACGATTCGTCGAACAAACACGGGGGCGTGGGTCTCCCATTTCGAGCTTAGTGCAATCCACTCGCTAACGAAAGAGACCAAAGCGGATAGGTGCCGGGAACGCCACCAGATCTGGTCGGACCAGTTCACTTCGGTTCGCGGCCGGTGTGGTCGCCCAACTTGGCTTCACCCACGATCACGCCCCACTCCCCTCGTCGGCTGAATGAGGGGAACGGGGCGTGGTGGATGGGGGAGGTCTGTGGACCTGGGATCACGGAGCGACGGTGGCGGCTCTACCGACCGATCGCTACGCTAATTCGCCGGTCCGGTGGGGTTGGTCAGGGTGGCGCGGGCGTCGGCCTGGGGTCTCTGGTTGAAGCCGCCGCCGAAGCCTCCGGCGAACTGACCGATCGGCAAGGAGAGGAACCGGAATTGCTGAATGGCAAAGGCTCCGGTCAACGCGGTGTTCAACACGTAGTTGATCGGCGTGGTCACCCGTTCGAGGAAGGCGGTGACCCGCACCGAAGGATCGCGCATCACCACCACACGGTCACCTGGCAACAATTGATAATTGGTCGAGGGGTCGCCGTCGTAGATGATCGAGGTGATGCTCACCGGCAGCACCTGCTCGCAACAGGCTCCTGGAGGGGCGGGTCTCACCAGCCTCACGTCGTTGGGCGAGGCGGTTGGGAGCAGACCCCCGGCGAACTGGATGGCGTCCAACACCGTCTCGTTGCCAGTGATCGGCAACCTCCCCGGGGCGGCCACGTCACCCTGAACATAATAATATTTGCTATTGTAAGCCACTACGTCTACGAACACCCGATCCGAATCGGCCGGTTTGACCGGCTCAGGTTCGCCGGTCTCGGGGTTGGAACGGTAAAGTCCCAACACTTCGTCGTTGAGAAAGTTGCGGAGATGAAGGACGATTTTTTCCTTGACTTCGTCCAAAGTCAGGCCGGCCACGTAGATATCGCCGTAGAACCCTAGGGTGATCGTGCCGTCGGGACGCACCAGACGCTCGCCGGAGATGGGACGGCCCGGCAGAGCCTCCAGCACCTCGACGAGCAGGATGTCAGGCGGCTCGACGACGTGGGCTGGCATCGACACCTTGGAAAACTCGCGGGGAATCTCGCTGGCGGCGATTTTCTCTACCGAAACGTTGACTCCCGTGCTTCGACAACCTCCCAGACCAACCGCGAGTGTCGCCGCGGCCAGGCACATGGGAAGCGAAGCGATGGACACTCCACGTTGTTCGGACCTTACGCGATCCATGCGTCTCTCCTGCCCGGCACGTCCGGGGCTGCCGGCGCGTGTCCAACGGGTCGTCGGGAGGTGCCTTCGCTTCCGAAGGGTTGGAGGCTCGGATTGCCTTCGGCGTCTCGATGACTTTCCCGCGTTCAGCGCGGAACGCCCTCTTGCCAGCCGATCTTCCAAGTCCGCCCCGATCCGGCCTTCAGTCAAAGCGAAAGGCGGTCATCCTGGTCTGCGGGCAACGTCGGTGGTCCAACCAGAAACACACCGTTCCGATCCACGGTCACTCTTGGTCCCAATGGCAAGGCTCCGTGCCAATCGCGGTTGGATGCGACCATGCTGTTCCAGATCGCTTCGCATTCAACCGCGCTGGGAATGGAATGACTTTGGTAAGGCCGGCGGTCTCGTCGACCACGACGAACCCGACGTTGTCAAGTTTCATCGGAATTTCTGCCGCCAGCCTCAACCGTTTTCTTTTAGACCACCGACTCAACGCCTTCCGCCAATTGTGTCGAAGTAGCCTCCCCGCTGGTCGAAGCGTCCCGGCGCGCCGTTTCGGAACGCCCGAGAGGCCGGGATCGCAGTGGGACGCGCGGAGGGTCCGCCCGCTGCGGCCGTGCCATAACGGTTGTGGTAGGCTTGACGCTGGGCCTCATGTTGACGCTGGGTCCAGAGATAGGTAGCAGTGGGGAGATTCCCTCCAAACGGCGCGACCACCCACAAGGGGTCGATCGCCGGCGCTCCCATCAGGGGTCCCACGCCTCCCAACCCTGATGGCGCGGTCGTGGTTGCCGCCGCCGCCGGCTCGGTAGTCGCAACCCCCGCTGAGGAGAAGTTCGGGTTCGCCACGATCGGCTCGGTCCCCCTCTCCCCGCCCGATGCAGACAAGGGCGGGATCACGCCTCCGCGTGGTCCTACCAGAACCCGCGAGGTTGAGATCGGCGCAGTGGCCGGCCTCGACGCCCGCGCTGGGCTCCGACCATCCAGCGTTGGCGCTCCAGCCGCCGCCGAACGCGGCGGGAAACGGCGCGGAGGCGGCAAGGAAGGGCGGCCCAGCGAGGCGGCTCCTTGGGGACGTGGTCCCCCCAACTCCACCCGGAGCGGACGCGCCGCGACGCCAACTCCCCCCCCTCCCATCGCAGCCGGCGGGCTGGACAACGGCATACGGTCCACCAAATTCGACGCACTTGTCATTCGACCCGAACCGGCTGGACCACCCTGACCCCAAGCCCGATCCACGACCCAACCCAACACCAGTGACGCCACCCCAACCCACGCCACCGCCTTCACCAGACGACCCGAACCCGTGCGGGTCCTCGATTCACGTGATCTCCGCAGATTCATCGAAACACCCTCCCTTCCTGGTTTCGCCAGCTTTCCTTCATTCTCCGAAACAGCCTGATCCGATGACAGAGATCGACGCATCGGGCCGTCCGCGCTGATCAAATCGCGGCGCGTTGCCTTGGGAGGTTCTTTGGCGTTCCTGGGAGAACCAGGCGGCGTGTGGGAGCCGACCAGACGACCCGTGATTCGTTTTCCTTTCCCTTCCAGGACGGACGATGGATCGGTTCCCACCGTTTCCGCCGGAAATCTCGTCGTTCCTCGACGCGGTCGCCCGAGTTCCCTCCGATCCCCGTGCTTTTGAGCAAGGTTCGGATCAACGGGATGATGTGGGACAACCAAACCAGATGTGATGCGATCTGATGACCCGACCCGACGAGGTTGGTCAAGACCCGGTTGGAATCCCGAACCGAACCCAAGCGACCGGAGGATTAGTCAGCATGAGCGTTTCCTCCCGGACCCCCAGAACGAGAACGGTCGGAGTCGTGGCGGCCCTGATCGTCGCGGGCTTGACCACGGCTCAAGATGCCGCCGCCCAAACCTTGCTGCCGATCGATCGAAGCTACTCACGGCGGCAACGGATTCCCTGCGAGCTCGAGGATCCGGTTTACGCCCAGTATCGCCAGCTTTATTATGGCTATCACCCAACGTGTTGGCGACGGTTCCCAGACGGCTGGGGCTGCCCCAGCCCCGAAGCTCCCAACGCGGCCGAGGCGTTCCGCAAGCTGCCGTTGCAGGAGCCGCCTTCGATCGACGATCTTGAACCGCTCGAACCGTTTGATTTCGACGACTTGGGCGATCCCAACGCTGCGCCTCGCTCGGGGCGCGATCGCCAGCGGACTCCGACCAACCGGGGACGGGATCGCAGTGGCGACTTCAACCAGAGTATCGATCGGGACTTGAACTTGGAGCGCCAACCGCGTCGGAGCCGCGATCTGGAGCCGCCGGCGCTTCCTTCCGACGACATGTTCGAGAACGATCGTCGCCGACCACAGCCCGAAGATCCCCTCCAGCCTGGTCCCGGCGACCAAACCGGTTTGCCCGAGCTGCCTCCGCTGCCCGGCGAACGACCCAACCGGGGCACCGTCGATCTTGTACCGCCTTTGAACCTAGAGGGTGACACCCCGAAGGCCGAACCGCCTTCGACCCGCCCCAACCGCCGTCCTCAGGTCGTCTCGACACCGACCCAACCCCATCCGCTCGATTTTGATCTTGAACGCTATCGCCGCTATCAGGGCGGGCGAATGCCTGTGGCCGACCTCTTCCCACCCACCTACCGGGTCCGCGACCCCCGCGTGATTCCCACCCAGGCTTCCCAGGCCGGTTCCCCCCGCGTGGAGACCCGGAACACGGTCCCCACCCCAGAACCCGCCCCGGTTCGCCGTCCCGGCCTTTTCGGTGGACTCTTCCGACGCGGCGGTTGAACCGAAGCTCCGTCCCTCATCGTTTGCCGTTCCGTTTGAGACGAGCCACGACGTGATTCAGTCGGCACAAAGGCCCACACCCTCTCCTCTTCGACCTGACTCGAACCCACGGCCGTGGATTCGAGTCGGGTCGAGTTCGTAGGCCCGCGATCCGCGGCCGGGACGGGTCGCAACGGTGGACGGAGGAGAGAAGGCCAGGGGGACGATTGACTTCGTCCGCGGGATTGGCCACACTCCCCAGCGTTCGCTCCCCAGACGCGGCAATAGCCAACCCGACTGACTCAG
>Ga0308412_1000883_pt1 | contig 16013 bp, 13 predicted proteins | sample HotsprottomLayer_FD_202357 | JGI IMG/M metagenome (GOLD analysis project Ga0308412, IMG submission 202357) | Hot spring phototrophic mat microbial communities from Octopus Spring, Yellowstone National Park, Wyoming, United States -... | ecosystem: Environmental > Aquatic > Thermal springs > Hot...
CCCGTCCCCCAGTTGCCCTTCGCCGTTGCTCCCCCAGCACCACAAGGTCCGGTCGGTGCGGATCCCGCAGGTGTGGAGGGTGCCGGCGCTCACCTGGGTCCATCCGGCGGCGGAGTGCCCGGGTGCCTGGAGCGCGTCCGGTGCGCCGGACGGGTGGCCGCCGGGCGGGTCGGCTGCGGCCGGGCCCGTCGGGCTGACCACGGCCATGAGGAGCCCGGCGAGGGTCGCAATCATCCGCTGCGGAAGACGGACCCCGAGAGGATGACGGAACCGGCTCATGCGCAGGCACCCTTCCACTGGTCGTCGGCGGTGCTGGCTCAGCCGGTCACCGGTCACCCACCTTCGGGTGGTATCGGGATTCTTGCCGCGTTCGGCGCGTGTGGCAACGTTGCCCCTGGCAAGGTGGGCGGCCGCGGTGTGCTCACGGCGGTGGTGCGGTGGGCGGCGGCTGGTCCGGGGGTGGCGGTGTGGTGGGTGGCGGTGTCGGCGGCGGTCCACCGGGAGGTGGCGGCGCGGTGCCCCGGGCGACGCGGGTGGGCCGCATCGCGTAGCGGGTCACGAACCGTTCCCGGCGCTCCGGCTGGCCGGGCCGGGAGATGATCCGGAAGTTCTCCACCACGTACCCGGTGGTGCCCTCACGGATCACCCGTTCGGTGCCGGCGGGCAGCGTCGGGTCGTCGACGTACTCCACCGACGGGGGGATCGTCTCGAGCACGTTGGGTCCCTCGGCCCGGCAGGTCCGGCCCTCCCGATTGCCGTAGAGCGCGACGGTGATCGACGTCGACGAGTAGAAGGTGCGGATCAGCACCCCCGACCGGGAGTCGTTGCGGAACTTGTTGTCGATGGAGGGGTAGTTGAGCGTGGCCTCCCGGCCCATCGGGTACCGGGAGATGTAGAGGGCGTGGGGTGTGTGGGCGACGTCCTCGTAGCACCCGAAGAACACCGCGTTGAACAGCGTCGTGGACAACTGGCTCACCCCTCCGCCCACCGCGTCCTCGAACTCGAGGTCGGCGCGGATCGCCGGGGCCGGGACGTAGCCCTTCTCGCGGGTCCGGGGCCCGAGCGCGGCGTTGAGCGAGAACACCTGGCCCGGTTCGACGACCGTGCCGTTGATGGCGTCCGCGGCCCGGTGGATGTTCTGCACCCGGGGCTGGCAGCACGGATGGTTGGTGGTGAAGCTGGAGACGAGCTCGGTGATGTTCAGGCGTTCCGCCCACTCGGTGGTCCGTGCGGGCTGCACCGGCCGCATCGGTGCCGTGACGCGGCGTTGCGTCCGGGCGATCCCCGCCGCCACGGCATCGAGGTCGGCGAGCCGGCCGGGCTGGGCCGGTACGACGCGGGCCACGGTGCCCTCCACCGCCCAGGTGGCGTCGCGGGGTGCGGTCTCGACGGCGGCCAGGGGTTCGGCGAGCACCGCCCGCAACGCTGCGGGGTCGGCCACCACTTCGAGCCGGGAACGCCGGATCCGGGTGCGGAGCACCCCCGCCACGGTCTCCGGCTCGAGGCGAGCGGTGACCGGCGTCTCGCCGCGCAGCACCACGGCGATCGGGGCGGCGAGGATCCGGCGGGCCCGGCGCGCCGCCTGGGCCACCTCGGCGCGGTCGATGATCGGTGCCGTCGGCCCCACCGGGAGGCGCACGACCCCGCGCGCCCCGCTCGCCAGATGCTTGCGCAGGGCGACCTCCGCCGGGGCGCGCTGCACCCCGGTCCCGGCCCGGGGCCACACCGGCACCACCCGGCTCCCCTCGAAGCGCAGGTCCCCGTCACGCAGGCCCCGACCCGTGAGCCGCACCCAACCGTCCAGCACTCCCGCCATCCGCTCCTCATCGAACCGCACCACGAGGTCCACCCGGTCGGGACGGGCGCGCCGCAGCAGCGCCCCCGCCATCGCCGCCAGCGGGCCGCCCCGTCGCCCGGTGCGGCGGGCGGCGCGGACCGTCGCCACCGGGTCAACCGCTGCGCCGAGGGCGCTCGGATGCACCGACAGCTCGGTGTCGCCGGCCCGGGCGCGCACCGGGGTGGTGGCGAGACGGGCGGCGGCGCGGCGGACCGTGACGGCCAGTTCGCGCTCGGTCATCCCGCCCGCGTCGGCACCGGCCACCTGAACCCCCGGCAGGACCCGGCCCCGGTACGCGACCCGTTCGGCCAGCGTCACCAGCACGAGCACGAGGAGCACGGAGGCGGCGACGAGCAGCACCACTTCCGCACGAGCGGTGGTCCGCGCCCGCGCCCGGGTGGCGTGACGGGTCGCCGTGGTCACCTCGGGAGCCGGCGCGACCGGGGGAGGAGGACCGGCGCGCACGCAGCCCGCAAACTACCGGCTCACCACCTAAACCGGGCCCTCGCCCGACGGTGCGCGAACATGCTCCCATGGAGCGTCGCCTGGCCCGCTTCCTGCGCCGCCGGGGGGCGTCGCCGAGCGAGGTCGCCGCCGCGGAGCGGGAGGGGTGGCTCACCCTGCTCACCCTCGACCGGCTCCTGCTCCCCGGTCGCCCGCGGTTGACGCGCGCCGAGCTCGACGCCCGGTCCGGGATGCCCGCCGAGCTGGCCGAACGGGTCTGGCGGGCGATGGGCTTCCCGGACGTCCCCGACGACGTGCCGTTGTTCACCGACGAGGCGGTGCGGATGCTTTCGCTGCTCTCCCAGCGCATCGAACGGCCGGTGCTCGGCGGGCGCCTCGCCGACCCCGAGGAGGTGGTGCACCAGGTGAGGGCGGTGAGCGCGGGCTTGGCCCGGGTGGCCGAGACGCTCTCCGACCAGATCGTCGAGGCGGTGGCCGGCGCCCGCAACGACGGTGCCGCCGACGGCGAGATCGCCGCGGCGGTGGTCGGTCAGCTCGACTGGCCCGCCCTGGCCCGTCTGCACGACTTCGCGCTGCGGCTGCTGCTGCGCGCCGCCCTGTGGCGCAAGCTCACCGTCGAGGATCCGACGTCGATGCCGGTGGCGGTGGGGTTCGTCGACCTCGTCGGGTACACCGCGCTGAGTCAGGAGCTGGACGAGGAGCAGCTCGTGCAGCTCGTCGCCCGGTTCGAGGCGCTCACCGCCGACACCATCGCGGCGGGTGGCGGCCGGTTGGTCAAGACCATCGGCGACGAGGTGATGTTCGTGACCAGCGACCCCGCGGCCGCCGCCCGGATCGCCCTGTCGCTCACCGAGCAGGCCGAGCTCGACGAGCTGCTGCCCCGGGCCCGGGCGGCGTTGGCCTGGGGTGCGGTGGTCAACCACGAGGGCGACTGTTTCGGTCCGGTGGTGAACCTCGCGGCCCGTCTGGTGGAACTGGCCCGTCCCGGTGCGGTGCTCGTCGACGAGCAGTTCCGGGCCGCGCTGGGCGAGGACGCAGGGTTCGCCTGCACCCGGATCCGGCCTCGCCGGGTGCGGGACATCGGCCGGGTGGAGATGTGGGTGCTGCGGGCCGAGGTGGAACCCACCGTGGGAGGGGCGACGCGGGGGCCGGCCTGAGGTGACGGGCACGCCGCCCGGGTAGCGTGACCGTCGATGACGACCGGCCCGGCGCCGCGATGCCTGCTCACCGTGCACGCGCACCCCGACGACGAGGCGTCCAAGGGTGCCGCGACCGTGGCCCGGTACGCAGGCGACGGTGTCCGGTGCGTCCTGGTGTGCTGCACCGGTGGGGAGGAGGGCGACATCCTCAACCCGGCGATGGACCGCCCCGACGTGCGGGAGCGGCTCGCCGAGGTGCGCCTCGAGGAGCTGGAGGCCAGCGTGGCCGCGATCGGCTACCACCGGCTGCACCTCCTCGGCTACCGCGACTCGGGGATGGCCGGATCGCCGGCCAACGAGCACCCCGACTGCTTCGCCCGCGCCCCCGTCGACGAGGCCACCGGGCGCCTGGTGCGGATCCTGCGGGAGGAACGCCCCCAGGTGGTCGTCACCTACGCCGACGAACGGGACTTCTACCCGCATCCCGACCACCTGCGGGTGCACGAGATCTCGGTCCTCGCGTTCGACGCCGCCGGCGACCCGGCCCGCTACCCGGAAGCCGGACCGCCCTGGCAGCCGAGCAAGCTCTACTACACCGGCTGGTCGTACCGGCGGGTGAAGGCCCTGCACGACGCGTTCTGTGCCCTGGGTGAGGAGAGCCCGTTCGAACGGTGGTTCCGGGCCGGGCTCGAGCCCGGCCACGACGAGCGGTTCACGACGTTCATCGACGTCGGCGACCACCTGCACGTGCGGCGCGCCGCCCTGCTCGCCCACCGGACCCAGGTCGATCCCGAGGGGTTCTGGATGCGGCTGCCCGACGAGGTGATCCGCCGGGTGTTCCCCTGGGACGAGTACATCCTGGCCCGGTCCCTCGTCGACACCGGCGTGGGAGACGGCGAACCCGAGGACGACCTCTTCGCCGGGATCCCGGCGGCGGTACCGACGGGGAGCGCGGGCCGGTAGCGCGGCGCCGACGGGTACCCGCCGGTCGAGACCGGTCGGCTGACCTAGCGTCGCGCCGGGAGCCGGGGGCGACACCGGCGGCGACCACGGAGGCCCCGGCGGCAGGGCCGGAAAGGGGGAGCGATGGCGAAGTTCCTGACCCAGGAGTGGCTCGACGAGGTGCGCCGCCTCGCCGCCGACCAGCCCGAACGGCCGGGCGCCACCGCCCGGCTTCAGTACGTGGTCACCGGCACCCCCGGCGGGGAGGTGCGCTACTGGTGGCGACTGGACAACGGGCGGCTGCTGGAGAACCAGCTCGGCACCGTCCCGGACCCGGATGTCACCCTCACGATGACCTATGAGGACGCGGTACGGATCCAGCGCGGTGAGCTCGACGCCAACACCGCGTTCATGCAGGGCCGCATGAAGGTGGAGGGCAACATGGGTAAGCTCATGCAGCTCATGCCGCTCACCGCCTCACCGGAGTACAAGGCGCTGCAGGAGCGGATCCGGGAGATCACCGAATACTGATCCGGGGTGGTGCCGACGCTGGGCGCGACCCGGCCGGGCACCGGCACCAGGGTGCGCCGGTCGGCTCAGCCCCGGGAGCGTTGCAGTTCCCGCAGCGGCCGGAAACTGATGAGCCGAGCCCCCGACCGTTCCACCAGATCCGCGAACGCGGGGTCGTGGCACAGCGCCTGGTGGTCCTCCACCCTGACCGCCCAGTCGGGGTGTGACGAGCGCAGCTCGTCGGTGTCGAGGGCGGGATGGAAGAACACCTCGGTCACGCCCGGCTGCAGGTCGAAGAGCACCTTCTCCACCGTCCGCTTCGCCCCCATCGGGCAGAGCACGAAATGGTCGGTGAACACGACCCCGGCCTCGGCGGCCAGCCGCCGGTACGGGAACCCGACGAGCGACTCGGCCGACGCCGGGGCCATCCGCAGGGGCAGGCGGAACTCGACCGCCATCTCGAGGTACACGTCGAAGAACTCGGGCCGCAACTGCAGCGTTCCCATGTGGCTGTCGAGATGGGTCACGTCGAAGCCCCAGAGGATGGCCCGTTCGATCTGGGCCCGGCACTCCCGGCGCACCTCGTCGATGTCGGCGTGGTCCCAGGTGTCCTGGATCGTGCGGGGGAACCCGCCGTCGCCGTCGAGGAGGCTGGGGGCGTGGGTGATCGGCCCCCACCGGTAGGTCTCCCACTCCGAGTTGAGGGTGAGGTGCACCCCGATGTCCTCCCCCCGGTACTGCGCCGCCGCGTCCCGGGCCCACGGGCACGGGACCATCAGCGTGGCGCTCGTGGCCAGCCCGTGGCGCAACGCCTCGTACACCGCCACGTTCGCCGAGCGGGTCGATCCGAGGTCGTCACAGTTGATGATGAGCAGCCGGGCGTCCGGCGGGTGACCGAGTTCTTCGGCCAGGCTGGGCACGGGACGCAGGTTACCGACCGTGCCGTCGCCCGGTGCCGTCGCCCGGTGCCGTCGCCCGGCGATGTCCCACCCGGCGCGTACCGTCGACGCATGGGACGGGTCACGGCGGCGGTCACCGGGGAGCGGATCCCGTCGCCGGCCAGGTGGCACGGGCGCCCCGTTGCCGCGGAGCCGGTGGCCGCACGCGTCGCGGGCGCACTGGGGATGCTGCTCAGCCTCGGGTTCCCGGCCCGTTGCGCCGGATGCCGAAGCTGGGGCGCCGTGCTCTGTCACCGGTGCGCGGCCACGTTGCGGGCCCCGCGCCCGTTGCCCCCACCGGCGGGGCTCGACACCCTGGTGGCCTGTTTCGCCTACGAGGGTGCGCTGCGGGAGCTGATCGCCCGGGCGAAGTACCGCAACGAGCGGGCCGGGCTCGATCTCCTCGCGGAGGTGATGGCGGCGCGAGCCGCGATGCTACGGCCGCCCTTGGAGCTGGTCACCTTCCCACCGACCACCCCGGCACGTCGGCGTGCCCGTGGTTTCGACCAGGCGCAGCTCCTCGCGCGGCGGGTGGGCGGACACCTCGACCTGCCGGTCGTGACCGGGCTGCGTCGCCGGACGGGCCCGGCGCAGACCGGCTTGCCCGGCGCGTTGCGACGGGTCGGCCCGTCGTTCGTGCCCAGGGCGCGGCTCCCCGACCGTGTGCTCCTCGTCGACGACGTGTGTACCACCGGCGCGACGCTGCGGCACGCGGCGGCCGCAGTGCGCATGGCCGGCGCACGTCATGTCGTCGGTGTCGTCGCCGCCCGCCGCGATCCTCGGTGCTGAGCCGCGCCCGCCATCCCTCGATCGGCCCCGGAGCCTGCCCGGCGCCGTCCCCGTGGGCCTCCGTGTGACCACGCTCCGTGGCAAACAGCTCAAGCGAGGGGGCCGGCGGGCCGATCCCGTGAGCGTGGTGGATGCAGTGCCGGGCTTCGAGACCACCGATGCGGCGGGACGTCTGGCCCGGCTCGTACGGCGAGCGGTCGCGGACCGGATCCGGGCCGGCCGGTACCGACCGCCACTGTGCGCGGTAGCCGAGGCGGTGCTGCCCTGGATCCTCATCGAACCGCTCCCGCTGGCGGGTTCGGCCCCGGCCCGGCATACTGCCCGGCGCTGATGCCCACGGCCCCACGCATCCGCGTCGTCCTCGTGGACGACCACGCGCTGTTCCGGCGGGGACTCGATCTGGTGCTCAGCGCCGAGGACGACCTCGAGGTGGTGGGGGAGGCCGGGGACGGGCTCGAGGGTGTGCAGCGGGTCCTCGATCTCGATCCGGACGTGGTGGTCATGGACGTGCGGATGCCGCACCTCGACGGCATCGAGGCCACCGCCCGCATCACCGCGGAGCGACCGGGGGTGCGGGTGCTCGTCCTGACCGTCTCCGAACGGGATGAGGACCTCTTCGCCGCGATTCGGGCCGGCGCGGCCGGGTACCTCCTCAAGGAGGTCTCCATCGACGAGATCTCCGGCGCGGTGCGGGCCGTGGCCCGAGGCCAGAGCCTCATCTCGCCCTCGATGGCGCCCCGCCTCCTGGCCGAGTTTAACCGGTTGAGTGCACAGGTGCAGTCGCCGCAGCGGGTGCATCCCCGCCTCACCGCGCGGGAACTGGAGGTGCTGCGCCTCGCCGGCAAGGGGCTCACGAACCAGCAGATCGCCCATGAGCTGGGGATCGCGGAGAACACGGTGAAGAATCACGTCCGCAACGTCCTGGAGAAGCTGCACCTGCACTCCCGCACCGAGGCGGTGCTGCACGCGGTGCGGGAAGGGCTCCTCGACCTGGACTGAGCCCGGTCAGCGGCGACGGGCCACGACCACGCCCTGGCGGTCCAGGACCGGTCGGAAGCGGGTGCGCAGGAGCCGGTCGAGGACGGCCCGGTCATCGGGCCCGAGGGTGTGCCGGTCGGCGACCACCCAGCGCACCGTGCGGGGATCGGGGAGCCCCTCGCCGCGCACCCCCCAGTTCACGTTGCGCCACGGCACCGGGAACTCGTAGATCCTCGGTCGGTGCGTCAGGTGCGGCACGAACGTGTAGCTGGCGCTCACCGCGGCTCGCGGCGGCACGAGACGGACCGCCCGCTCCTTGGTCGCCTGGCGGGGGTCGGGCGCGAGCGGCCAGATCCCGCTGCGGTAGCGGATCCCCAACGGTGACGGGCCCCACCACACCGTCGTCGCCAGGGCCGCGCCCAGCGCAACGGTCACCGCCGCAGCCGCCGCCCACCGACGGTGCCGGGAGATCCGGGCCACGCCCTCCACGGTGCCGATCGCCAGCGCCGGCACCACCGTCGCCTGGTAGTGGAAGGTGATCTCACGGGTGTAGGGGAACGACGAGAGGAGGTTGACCGCCACCGCCGGCGCCGCCAGCAGCAACCCCACGGGCCCGGCGACGGGCAGGAACGCAAACGGCGTGAACATGCGGCGCAGGTACGGAAGCCGGTCGGGTCGGGTCGCCACCTCGATCGCGTGCCAGGGGCGGGTGACGATCGAGCGCAGCACCTCGCCGATGCCGTCACCGAAGTCGGTGAAGTACGACTCGTAGAACGGCCCGATGCCGTTGCCCCACACGAGGATGACCCGGGTGGCGACGAGGTACCACACCAGCGCGACCGCCGCGGTGACGGTCCCGGCCCGGCGCTCGCCGCGCATCGCGATCAGGACGCCGAGCAGCGCCACCGGCGCGGCCGCGTCCTCCCGGCACGCCACCGCCAGCGCCGCCGCAGCCGCGAACCATCCCCAACGGCATCGCTGGGCCGCCCACCACGCACCGATGAGCGCGCTGCCCGCCAGCACCTCGGGATGGAAATACTCCCAGGCGAGCCACTGCCAGGTGGGGTTCGCCAGCAACACCACCGCCAGGCCCAGTGCGAGCCATCCGCTGCGCAGCCGGTCCCGGGCCAACCCGAACAGCAGGACCGCCCCGGTCGCTTGTGCCACCACCTGGGTCACGAGCAGGGTCTCCACGCCGGCGCCGAGCCGGTACGCGGGGGCGAACGCGTACAGGATGAGGTTCACGTGGTGCCCGAACACCCGCAGGCCCCGCACGGTGATGAAGTCCTGACCGTGGGCCACCAGCCAGGTCGCCTGGTCGTAGATCCCCAGGTCGAAACCGAAGGTGCCGAACCGGTGGTGCCGCAGCGCACCGAGGGTGATGAACGTGGCCGCCCAGGTCGTCACCGCCACCGCAAGCAGGAGCGCCGGGGCGGTTCCCGAGAGGGAGGGGGCCGGGCGGCGGGGAGAGGCGCCGGTACACTCGCCCGCGTCTATGGGTCTGTTCAAGAAGATCCTCCACGCCGGCGAAGGGCGCAAGCTCAAGGCTCTCGCGTCGCTCGTCCCCGAGGTGAACGGCTTCGAGCACGAGATGGAGCAGCGCTCCGACGAGGATCTTCGCGCGCTGACCGGTGCGTTCCGGTCCCGCCTGGAGCGGGGGGAGGACCTCGACGACCTGCTCCCGGAGGCCTTCGCCGCGGTGCGGGAGGCCGCCCGACGCACCTTGGGGCAGCGTCACTTCGACGTGCAGATCATGGGGGGCGCGGCGCTCCACTTCGGCTGGGTCGCGGAGATGAAGACCGGTGAGGGCAAGACCCTCGTGGCCACCCTGCCGGCATACCTGAACGCGCTGGCCGGTCGGGGTGTCCACCTCGTCACCGTGAACGACTACCTGGCCCGGCGCGACGCGGAGTGGATGGGCCAGATCTACCGATTCCTCGGCCTCGAGGTGGGGGTCGTCCTCCCCCAGATCGACGACCCGGCGCAGAAGCGGGCCGCGTACGCCGCCGACATCACCTACGGCACGAACAACGAGTTCGGGTTCGACTACCTGCGCGACAACATGGCGGTCTCGCTCGACGAGCAGACCCAACGCGGGCACTTCTTCGCCATCGTCGACGAGATCGACTCGATCCTCATCGACGAGGCCCGGACACCGCTCATCATCTCCGGGCGCGCCGACGACGCCCAGAAGCTCTACTACCAGTTCGCCCGGATCGCCAAGAGCCTCCAGCGTGACCGCGACTACGAGGTCGACGAGGCGAAGCGCACGATCGTGCCCACCGAGGAGGGCATCCACCGGGTGGAACAGGCGCTGGGGGTGCGGAACCTCTACGAGCACGTCAACCAGAACTACGTGCACCAGCTGCAGGCCGCACTGCGGGCCAAGGAACTGTTCAAGCGTGACGTCGACTACGTGGTGGCCGACGGCGAGGTGAAGATCGTCGACGAGTTCACCGGCCGCATCCTGGAGGGCCGGCGCTGGAGCGAGGGGCTGCACCAGGCGGTGGAGGCGAAGGAGGGGGTGCGGATCAAGGAGGAGAACCAGACCCTCGCCACCGTCACCCTGCAGAACTACTTCAAGATGTACGAGAAGCTGGCCGGGATGACCGGCACCGCGGCCACGGAGGCGGGCGAGTTCGCCCACACCTACGGGCTCGAGGTGGTGACGATCCCGACGAACAAGCCGATGATCCGGGTCGACCACCCGGATCTCATCTACAAGACGGAGGCCGCGAAGTTCGATGCCGTCGCCGACGACATCGCGGCGCGCTTCGAGGCCGGCCAGCCGGTGCTGGTGGGGACGATCTCGGTGGAGAAGTCGGAGCGTCTGTCGCGGCTGCTCCAGCAGCGCGGCATCCCGCACGAGGTGCTGAACGCGAAGCACCACGAGCGGGAGGCGAACATCGTGACCCAGGCCGGCCGGGTCGGTGCCGTGACCGTCGCCACGAACATGGCCGGCCGAGGCGTCGACATCCTGCTCGGCGGCAACCCGGAGGGCTTGGCGCGCGCCGAGCTCCTGGCGCGTGGCACCTCGCCGGAGAGCGCCCCCGAGGAGTACGCCCGGCTCCTCGACGAGCTCCGCGGACGGTGCGCACAGGAGGGGGAGCGTGTCCGGGAGCTCGGTGGCCTCTACGTGTTGGGCACGGAACGCCACGAGAGCCGCCGCATCGACAACCAGCTGCGCGGCCGGTCGGGGCGGCAGGGTGACCCCGGGGAGAGCCGCTTCTACCTCTCCCTCGAGGACGACCTCATGCGGCTGTTCGCCACCGGCGCGATGCAGTGGGTGATGAACCGGTCGTTCCCCGACGACGTGCCGCTGGAGGCGCGGATGGTCACGAAGGCGATCGAACGGGCCCAGCGGACGGTGGAGGACCGCAACTTCGAGATCCGCAAGGACGTCCTGAAGTACGACGAGGTGATGAACGAGCAGCGCAAGGTGATCTACCGGCGCCGCCAACAGATCCTCGAAGGAGGCGACCTGCGCGAAGAGGCACTGGAGGCGATCCAGGCGGTGATCGACCACCTCGTGAACCTCTGCTGCGCCGCCGACTACCCAGAGGAGTGGGATCTCGATGAGCTGCTCACCCAGGCCGGCGCAGTGTTCCCGGTACGGGTCACGCGCGAGCAGCTGGCGGCGCTGTCGGACCGGGAGTCGGTCTTCGAGCTCCTCCACGGCGACGCGATCTCGCAGTATGAGGCGAAGGAGGCGTCGATCGGCCCCGAGACCCTGCGGGAGATCGAACGCCGCGTGATGCTCTCGGTGATCGACCAGCACTGGCGCGAGCACCTGTACGAGATGGACTACCTGCGCGAGGGCATCAACCTCCGGGCGATGGGCCAACGCGACCCGCTCGCCGAATGGCAGCGGGAGGGGTTCGACATGTTCGAGGCGATGATCCAGGGCATCCAGGACGATTTCGTCCGTTACATCTTCCGCCTCGAGGTCGTCGCCGAGGAGGCCCCCGCACCGGCCCTGCGCAACGTGTCGTACCGCGCCGCGGAGGACCCGGTGCAGGGGGCGGGTGCGCTCCAGGCCGCCGCGGCCGGCCTCGCGGCCGCGGAGGCCGGCGGGGCCGTGGCGGTGATGGACGAACCGGTCGCCCCCCAACCGGTCCGGGTGGAGCGGACGCCGGGACGCAACGAGCCCTGCCACTGCGGGAGCGGCAAGAAGTTCAAGTTCTGCCACGGCCGCTGAGGCGGTCCTCCCGACACGCTCCGGAGCTGCGATGCAGGACTTCACCGACGACCTGGCCCACCTGCGGCGCCGGATCGACGACGCGCACCGGTTCCTACGGATCGAGCAGCGCCGGGGCCGTCTCGACGAACTGGAGCGGGAGGCGGCCCGTCCCGACCTGTGGGACGACCCCGACCGGGCCCGCACGCTGACCACCGAGCTCGCGCACCTGCGTGAGGATCTCGAGCGGTACGACCGGCTCGCGGTTCGTTGCTCCGATCTGGAGACGCTGGCCGAACTGGCCCGCGAGGAGCAGGACACCTCGGTCGAGGCCGAGATCCGCGAGGGCATCGACACCCTGAGCGCCGACCTCGACCGCCTCGAGCTCGAGGCACTCTTCACCGGGGAGCACGACGAACGCGACGCGATCTGCGAGATCCACTCCGGGGCCGGTGGCACCGACGCCCAGGACTGGGCCGAGATGCTGCTGCGCATGTACCTGCGCTGGGCGGAGCGGATGGGGTTCAAGGTGACCCTCGACGAGGTGCAGCCCGGCGAGGAGGCCGGCATCACCTCGGCCACGTTCACCGTGCGGGGCCGGTACGCGTACGGGATGCTGTCCGCCGAGCGGGGCGTGCACCGGCTCGTGCGCATCTCCCCGTTCGACGCGCAGGCCCGGCGTCACACCGCGTTCGCGAGTTTCGACGCGGTCCCCGCGCTCGAGGAGGCCGAGGAGCCCCAGATCGACCCGGCCGACCTGCGGATCGACACCTATCGATCGTCGGGAGCCGGGGGCCAGCACGTGAACGTCACCGACTCCGCGGTGCGCATCACCCACCTGCCCACCGGGATCGTCGTCTCGTGTCAGAACGAGCGGTCCCAACTGCAGAACAAGACCCGGGCCTTGCAGATCCTCGCCGCCCGTCTCGCCGAGCGCCAGCGAGAAGAGCGGCGCCGGGAGCTGGAGGCGCTGGCCGGGGAGAAGCGGGACGTTGCCTGGGGCAACCAGATCCGCTCCTACGTCCTGGCTCCGTACCAGCTCGTGAAGGACCTCCGCACCGGGATCGAGACCGGCAACGTCGAGGCGGTGCTCGACGGTGATCTCAGCCCGTTCATCGAGGGCTACCTGCGGTGGCGTCGCGCCGAGGCCCCCGCGACGGACGGCGCCCGTGCGTGACCGACCCGGGTACCCTGGCCCGACCGCATGATCCGGTTCGAGCACGTCACCAAGACCTACAAGAACGATGTCGTCGCCCTGCGCGACGTGACCGTGGACGTCGCCAAAGGGGAGTTCGTGTTCCTCGTCGGCCCGTCGGGGTCGGGGAAGTCGACGTTCCTGCGGCTCCTGCTGCGTGAGGAGCTCCCCACCGAGGGTCGGATCATCGTCGCCGGGCGCGACATCACCAAGCTCGGGACCTGGAAGGTGCCGCAGCTGCGCCGCAACATCGGTTGCATCTTCCAGGACTACAAGTTGCTGCCCAACAAGACGGTGTACGAGAACGTCGCGTTCGCCTCGGAGGTGATCGGTCGACCTCAGCACGTGATCCGCACCCAGGTTCCCCAGATCCTCGACCTCGTCGGGCTGGCGAAGAAGGCCGACAACTTCCCCGACGAGCTCTCCGGTGGTGAGCAGCAACGGGTGTCGATCGCCCGCGCGTTCGTCAACCGGCCCCTCATCCTGCTGGCCGACGAGCCGACGGGGAACCTCGACCCGGCCACCACCACCGGGATCATGCGGCTACTGGACCGCATCAACCGGACCGGCACGACCGTCGTGATGGCCACGCACGACTCCCGGATCGTCGACATGATGCGCCGTCGGGTCATCGAACTCGACCACGGGATGCTCGTGCGGGACCAAGCCCGCGGTGTGTACGGCGTCGGAGGCTGACGATGTTTTCCCGGATGGCCTACTTCGGGCGTGAGACGCTCATCTCCCTGCGCCGGAACCTGCTCATGACCCTGGCCGGGATCATCACCGTCTTCGTGTCGCTGTCGGTACTCGGCGGGGCGCTGCTCATCTCCCGCATCGTGGACCACGGCACCCAGCAGTGGAAGGACGGTGTGGAGCTCGAGGTGTTCATGAACGTGGACGCCACCGACAACCAGATCGAGGCGGTGCGCACGATGCTCGCCAACTCGCCCGACGTGCGCCGCTACACCTACCTCTCGAAAGACGATGCCTACCGCGAGTTCAAGCGGATCTTCCGGAACGACCCCGACTTCGTGTCCAGCATCGACGCCTCCGCCCTGCCCCCGTCGTTCCGGGTGGCACCCGCCCGGGCGGAGCTCACCGACACTCTCGCCCGGCGTTTCGAAGGTGAGCCCGGCGTCGACGAGGTGAAGACCGCCTCCAAGGAGGTGAAGCGGCTCCTGTCGGCCACCCGGTTCCTGCGCCTCGGGTTCATCACGGTCTCGTTCGTCCTCGCGCTGGCTTCCCTGTTCCTCATCGTCAACACGATCCGCCTGGCCACCTTCGCCCGCCGCCGGGAGATCGAGGTCATGAAGCTCGTCGGCGCGTCGAACTGGTTCGTGCGGATCCCGTTCATGCTCGAAGGGCTCGTCCAGGGCCTCATCGGCGCCGGTCTCGCGTTCGGTGCGGTGGCGGCGCTCAAGGTGGTCCTCACCGACGTGATCGACCGCAACTCCGCCTTCTACCGGGGCTTCTACCTGACCAGTGCTGACGCCACCCAGATCGGCATGCTCGTGCTCCTGTTCGGGGCGGTGCTGGGGGTGATCGGTTCCGCGGTGGGCCTGCGCCGTTTCATCGAGGTCTGAAGCGAGGCCGGTGTGTGCGGCCGATTCGTGCAGACGACGCCGCCGGCCGTGCTGGCGGAGCAGTTCGGGGTGGCGGAGATCATCGACGAGCTCGAGAACCGGCCCGACTGGAACGTCACGCCCCGCCGGCGCGTCCCGGTGGTGCGCGAGCGGGAACCGGGCCGGCGGGTGCTCGAGCCGATGCGGTGGGGGCTCGTGCCGCGCTGGGCGAAGGATCCCGGCATCGGCGACCGGCTCATCAACGCCCGGGTCGAGAGCCTGACCACGAAACCGGCGTTCCGGCGGGCGGTCGCCCGCCGCCGGTGCCTCGTGCCCGCCGACGGGTTCTACGAGTGGCAGCCGGTCCCGGGGCGGCGGCGCAAGCAGCCCTGGTACTTCCGCGCCCGGGACGGGCGTCCCCTGGCGTTCGCCGGCCTGTGGGAGGCGTGGCGGCCGGAAGGCTGCTCCGAGGGGCCGTGGCTCGTGACCTACGTGATCATCACCACCGACGCCAACCGTCTCATGGCCCCGATCCACGACCGGATGCCGGCGATCCTGACCCCCGAACACTGGGCGAGCTGGCTGGATGTGACCGAGCACGACCCGGCCCGGGCGAGCGCGCTGTGCGGCCCGGCCCCGGACGACCTGCTGGAGTGCTGGCCGGTGTCCACCGAGGTGAACAACCCCGCCCACAACGGGCCCGAGTTGATCCGGCCGGTACCCGAGGCGGCCGCCCCCTGAACCTTCAGTCGGGCACCAGCGCGTTGCGCAGCACCGCCAGCACGTGTTCCCGACGCGCCTCGAGGGCGGCGGGCGCCAACGGGTCGCCGTCGAGGAGCGAGCGGATGAGTGGCGCGTCCGAGAGGTACGACAGGACCGCGCCGTAGCCGGTGAGGAGCAGCTGGCCCGGGTCGTAGCTCCGCAGACGCCCCGCCTCCATCTCCCGTCGCAGGAACCGGACCCCCCGTTCGAACATCGGCCGCAACGCCTCGGCGAGCTCGTCGGAAAGGAGCGGGCCGCCGTCGAGCGCCTCACGTCGGGTGAGCCGCACGAGGTCGGGATGCTCCTCGAAGAACCGGAAGGCGGCGCGCAGCACCCGCTCCACCTGCGGCCAGCCCTGCACCGGCTCCGCAACCGCCTCCTCCACGAGCCGGGCCCAGTCGGCGAGGTCCTCCCGGAGCACGGCCTGGTAGAGCGCCTCCTTGGAGGGGAAGTGGTGGAGCAGGCTGGGACGCCGGATCCCGACCTCGTCGGCGATCTCGGTGAGGCTCGTCGCCGCGAATCCGTGCTCCGCGAACCGTCGGCGTGCCACCGCGACGATCGCCGCCTTCGTACCCCCCGCGACCTCCACCACCGCCACCCTAGGGCCTTCTGTCCGGAGGTCGAGGTTGCGCATCCCCCACCGAGCGGGGGCGGTGATGGACCCTGAGGTTCCTACCAGAGAGCCAAAGGAGCCCATCACCGTGACCCCGACTGAGATC
>Ga0308412_1000886_pt1 | contig 16003 bp, 16 predicted proteins | sample HotsprottomLayer_FD_202357 | JGI IMG/M metagenome (GOLD analysis project Ga0308412, IMG submission 202357) | Hot spring phototrophic mat microbial communities from Octopus Spring, Yellowstone National Park, Wyoming, United States -... | ecosystem: Environmental > Aquatic > Thermal springs > Hot...
AGGTTCAGCGTACTTTTTGACCATATGTATGGGTGGTGAGGGGATGAAACTGGGTTTAATTTTCGATGGCTACGAGCCTTTTCATGAGTATAAATGCCCTGGCCAGATTGTAGCAGGGATTCACGATGCAGGGGGCGAAGCTATCCTCTTCACCCTCAAGAAACAGAGTCTGGAGGGATATAAACCACCCTTTCCGCTTATCCAGGTTACCCGGTGGGAAGATTTGAGACGTTTTCAGGATATTCCTTGCTTCATCGTTTATACCTGGATTTCACCAAAATACAATGCGCTTATCAAGCTGCTGAAGGGAATGGGAGCGAAGGTCATCGTTAAAGCGGATAGCGATGGGAGGATGGGGTTATCCGTTAAACCGAAGCTACATTTTCATGTGTTACGTTTCCTCGTCGCTCCTCCCTGGTGGAAAGTTCCCTTGCGCTTTTTCTATCCTGCACAGCGGAAGCACGATTGGCTGAAAGTCAAGCAGATGCGGGATGTCGATGCTCTGGTGGTAGAAAGTCCTTTGGCAGTTTCGAATGTATGTGCTTTCCTGATACATATGGGGTACGCGGGCTTAATCCCCAAGGTCTTTTTTATTCCCAATCCGGTAACCCCGGATATCATTGAAACGCCCCTTCCCAAAAAGGAAAACCTGGTTGTCGCGGTTGGAAGGTGGGATGACTGGCTGCAGAAGAATCCGGGGCTTCTCTTAGAAACGCTCGGACGGTGTTTGCCGAAGATGAAAGGTTGGAAAGCGATCATAATCGGTCAGGGTAAAGAAAAGCTTGAAAAGCGGATTTCCAGGGACCTTACTCAAAGAGTGATGTTTACCGGACCAATTCCCCATGAAAACGTAAAAGATTACCTGGGGAGAGCAAAAATATTCCTCTCTTCGTCGAGATTCGAGGGTTTCAGTATCGCCGCTTCTGAAGCACTGGCTCTGGGCTGTACCCTGGTGGGCACGCCGCTTGAATCCTTTTCTTATCTTGTTCGGGGAGGATGGTCCGGAAGTCTTGCTACTTCTTTCGATGCTGCCTCTCTTTCCGGAGCGCTCTTCTATGAATCTGAAGCGTGGAATCGGAACTTACGCAATCCAGAGGAAATTGCCGCTTTCTGGAGGGAAAGGTTAAAGAGGGAACGCGTAGGGATGGGATATTTGCAAGTCGTTCAAGAGATAACGGGTGAAAAATGAAAATTTTTGGTGTCGTTGTACTGTATGAGCCGGAAAGTGAATTTCTTGATAACGCCTTTTATCTTTCTCGGTTTGTTGAAAAGCTCTACCTCGTCGACAATTCAGAATCCCAAGTCCTGAAAGCGAAGCATAACTTTATCGCCTCTTCCCCTAATGTGGAGTATATTCCTTTTGGTGACAACAAGGGTGTGGCCTATGCGCTGAACTTTGTGGCACAGAAAGCTTTTTCGAAAAGGAGCAATCTGGCTTCTCACCATGGATCAGGATAGTGCTTTTGTAGAGAATGGTTTACCTGTGCTTGTTGATTTTGCTCAGCGTTGCGACCCGAAACGAGTCGGGATTGTTTCGCCAGTACACTGGGTATCAGGGATTTGTCCTCTCCCATGTGAAGAGAGCGTTGAGGTTTAACCACCATGACTTCCGGTAACCTGGTGAGTCTTCAAGCTTATAAGGAAGTGGGTGGATGGAGGGAAGATTTCTTTATAGATTCTGTTGACCACGAGTTTTGTCTAAGACTATGGAAAGGGGGATTCAAGGTCATCTGTTACCGTGCTTCAGTATTAAGACATAACTTGGGAAAAATTACCCGACATCGATTTTTGGGTAGGGAGTTCTGTGCCACTAACCACAACTATGTAAGGCGGTATTATATGACACGGAATGCACTTTTCGTTGCAAGGGACTTTCTGTTCGATTACCCAAATTTTAGCTTATGGATTATTCGATCCCTCCTGGTTGATGTAGCCAAAATAGTGCTTGCTGAGGATGATAAACTCCGCAAGTTATGTTCCATGGCCAGAGGCTTCAAGGACTTTGTGCTTAATAGAACTGGTAAGGCTCCGTTTTTATAAATTTCACCCCCCATAATGCCTCCGGTAAAATTCCTGGTACTCCCCCGAGACCACCCGCTCCACCCAGGAGAGGTTTCCAAGATACCGCTCTGAAACTATTAATAGAAATCCGCAGTCCCAGCCATTCCCCGTCCTGGAAGAGCCGCCGGTAGAGCTCCATGTATTCTGGGTTGGTGATGAGGAGGATGTCCCGAATGCCGGAAAGCATAACGATGGAAAGGGGGGTAGTAATTCATGGGCTTATCGTAGACGGGGAAAGAGCTGTTTACTCACCGCCCTGGTGAGGGAATAGAGCCTTGTTCCAGAACCGCCGGATGGTTTGGCTATTTATTGATGATTGATTTAAGAAGAATCCAGAGTTCTCAGCGGGTAAGCTTTTGGTATACTTGTGGCTAAAAATCAGGAGGGTTGAAACAACTTTGATGGGAGTAGGTAAAATCATCGATAGTCTTTTTCGTCTTGCGTATATTGAACGCTGGAACGATCACCCTAAGCCTTTTAGCATAACCGAGTTGGACAAACAGGCTCATAAAGCGTGTATAGCTTTCCTTTTTGCTAAGATGGAGGAAAAGAAAGGAAGTGAAAGATTGACTGGATTGGTTTGGTAAATGGGTTGATCTTTGAGGCGCTCCAGAGGCCGGTTTTGACGGATATTAAACTTCGGCTTTTCCATCGAGTTTTGAAGTTCAAAAGGGACGAAGTAAACGAGCATGTTTTGCGACATTTTTTACTGGCGAGGATGAGAAGCAGGAATAAAAACACGTGCAATCGTTGGTGGTGGTATGGTAGTTTCTTTGCTGGACTCTTTCGTGATCTACCGGAAATTGCAACCAGGGATATCTTAAGCAATGTCAAGGCTCTTTTGGGGAAGGAAATTGTCCGGGAAATAGAGTTAGAAGAGATAGAAAGAATAGTTGTACCGTTGTTACCTGGTTACATGGTTTCGGAGATGAAATTTTTCCTGGGTATTACTAATGGATATGACCGCGATAAAGCAGAGGTCGACGAGTTTTCGGATCGACTTTTGGAAAACGATGCCTGGAAAGCCGTCGAAGATATAACCATTTACCTCTATAAAGATGGTTGCAGCGAATCAATGGCCGTCGACGGGAAACTCTTAAAGCTTTGCGATCGACTTGTGGCCTTTGCTGAAACCGTCTATTAGCTGAGCTATGGTATTCGCAGCGCTGTCCTGAAAGAAGCCTTTCAAAACCTTTATAAGGAACTTCAACAAGAGTAGGAAATTCGCGAATGATTGAACGGTCTTCACGACAAGGCTTCGCAATAGGAAAAGTATATCGTGAACGAGCTTAATTTATGCTTTTAGCGATGGATCTTTTTGGGTAGATTTTCCAGAAGTACATAGAGATTTCATGATGCATCGTGCTGATTCGTAAAAAGTTCGTGAATCTTTTTCATCGGTTTCCTGGTGATTTGTTTCACTACCCATCCGGGGAATTCTATCCACTTGAGTGGGTCAAAAAGGAAATTCAAACGAGCTTTCCTGAGAGCCTGAGGTTCTCCACCATGCTGCATGAGAGTCCTATAAAACCGTATTCGCGCTTTGATGTGTACCCTTTCAAGGGGGGAGAGGCGGTCCATGAAAGGGAGAATGTATTTCTGATACACCAGGATGTTTTCTTCGAAAAACCGCTTATCTCCTCTGTAGAGCGCAGAAGTGCTGACCGAGTTGGGGTGTATACGCCAGCGAACGGTGGTTTCAGGAAAAAAATGAATCCGAATACCCCTGGTGAGGAATTTCAACCAGGTATGCCAGTCTTCAAATCGCCTGAATTCGCCGTCAAAATACTCTATTTTCGAGAGGCTTTCGGTACGAAAGAAAAAGCCAGGTGCTGGGAGAAAGCAGTATCGCGACATGTAGTGAAACTGAGTGTCAGCATCATTCTCTAACACCTTTACCGCCCAACTCTCCGGAATACAAGGTAATGTTTCGAGAATTTCCCCGTCTTCTTTGGATAGAAAGGGTTGGACGAAGGAAGTTGCAACTTGAATTTCTGGATTTCGCTCCAGAAATTCCGTCATTTTTTTCACGGCGTCAGGTAGGAGAATGTCATCCCCACCGATATACTTCAAAAATTCTCCCTTTGCTGCCTTCACTCCACGGTTGTGGTTAGCAGAGATACCGGTGTTTTGAGTTGAGGCGAGAAACTGGCACCGTGTGAATCTCTCACCGAATTGGGAAAGCCACCTATCCACTACCTGTGGCGTTCCGTCTTTCGAGCCGTCGTCACTTATAATCAACTCGATGTTGGGGTACGATTGCTGGTAGATACTCTCTAAAGTCGCTTTGACAAGTTTTGCCTGATTATATGTCAAAACTACAATAGAAAAAAGTGCCGACATATTCACTGCTCCCAGGAGATATGCTATCCTTTTTCTAGGAAACAGTCAATACAGGCGTTTCAAGCATAATATATGGGGCAACATGCATTTATGAAAATTCTCATCCTTTCCGGTGGCATCGGCACGGGGCTGTGGCCTTTATCGAGGAAGGAATATCCCAAACAGTTTGTGCACGGAAAAGGAGGATAGAATTGTGACGAGATTGGTCTATGTCCCTCTGATAAATTGTTTTTGGTGAGTCCCCTGGTTGGGGAGTTTGGTTATGATTCACAGTAGCAAAGCGAAAAAGTTCAGGGAAAATCCGTACGAGGTTACTTTAACAGCATCTAATGTTATTGCTCCTTTCCCCCGGCTGGAAAGAGTAGCGAGAAGCCTTGCTCAGTTAGGTTTCCGTTGTCTCGCAATAGGATGGGATCGTGGTGGTTCTCTTCCAAGGTTTGAAGAGGGAAACGGCGTTGATATAGCAAGGTTTTCCTTTTTCGGTGAATACGGTGGGGGAATTAGGAACCTCTTGGGTCTTTTCCTGTTTAACTGTTACCTTTTTATCACCTTTTTGAAAATTCGTCCTAAGGTGATACATGCTTATGACCTGGATACCGCCATACCGGCCATCTTCGCAAAAATGCTCCTGGGTTGTAAGGTGGTTTATGATATTGCTGATTGGTATGCTGATTCGAGGAAGGTTGGCAGGCTAAAATGGCTTGTTGAGAGGCTTGAGCGGTGGGTCTGCAGGAGAGTAGATGCAGTGATTTTAGCCCATGAAGAGCGCCTTCAGCAGATCGGCTTTGAGCCTCGGAAGTGGCTTGTGATTTATAATACACCCGAGGACCGCTTTGGTAACTTCCTGTCTGAAATGAGAGAGGAAGACTATTTTGCGTACGTAGGGGTTTTATATCCCGACCGAGGGTTAGAACAAATTACCGAAGCTTCGTTGATAGCAGGAGTGAGACTGGTGTTGGCTGGTTTTGGCTCTTTTGAAGAATACTGTAGAGAAATGACTAAAAAGTTTAGAAACATTGAGTTCTTAGGAAAGATACCTTATGAACGAACGTTGGAAATCGAAAGGAATGCCCTTGCCATAATCGCTCTTTACGATCCAAATTTCCGCAATAATAGGCTTGCTGCTCCCAACAAACTCTATGAAGCTATGATGCTTGGTCGTCCTTTAATTACAAATAGAGGAACACTGGTGGGTGAACTTGTGGAAAAGGAACGGATTGGCGTTGTTGTGACCTATGGTGATACTCAGGAACTGGCCCAGGCTTTAAAGCAACTGAGGGATAATCCAGAGGAACGAGAAGCAATGGGCCGTCGGGCAAGACGGTTATACGAGGAACGGTATTCCTTCGAGAAACAAGCCGGAAGGCTCCGGGAGGTTTATCGGGAGCTACTATCCGGCTTTTTATAAAGGTCTGCCCATTTTAGTTCGAGAACGAATTTCATTCTAACCCTGCACCAGTGGCACCCTATCGGGTGCGGAAGTTGTCGTTTTTGTGATGGCTAAATCCGTGATTGTTTCCGATTCCGGAGGGTTACCGGAACAGGTGGAATATGGAAAATGCGGCCTCATCACTAAAGCTGGTGATGCGCAATCGCTGAGTGCCGCGATAATGCGGCTTTATGAAGATGAGAATTTGCGACAAATTCTTGTTCGTAACGCTCGAGAGTATATCGAACACTCTATTAACTGGGAGAACTTAGCACGGAAATTAGCGGATTTTCTCGTATATGTGTAGTACAGGAGAAAGCAATGGTTCTGGGTGTTTTTGGCTTTTCCGCGTCGTTTTCTCTATCTGGTTTTGCGAGTGCTGCGAAACAATTCCTTACTCTGAGGAAATGGGGTAAGAGAGACTGCTTCGAAAACGAAAATACGACCAATGATACATTATAAAAGTCCCTGCGGAAAAAAGCCGAAAAGCAGCTTCTCTCTACTAAAAAGCGAGATTGCTTCACCAAGCGAAAAGGCGAGGTTTGTAGCGACACGTAGGGAGGGTGAAAGACGAGACCCCGAAACAAGTTCAAAGTGACGTATAGGTGGTGTTCAGGGTGACACCGCTACCACCCCGTCATGCTGAACTCGATTCAGCATCCCACTACTTCGTCATGCTGAACTTGATTCAGCATCCTACTACCTCGTCATGCTGAACTTGTTTCAGCATCTCAAAGAGAGACCCTGAAATAAATTCAGGGTGACGTATAGGCAAAGACGAGACCCTTAAACGTAGAGGGTGAAAAACGAGACCCTGAAACAAGTTCAGGGTGACGTATAAGTGATGGTGGTGTTCAAAGTGACGTAAAGGTGATGGTGTGTAGGGTGATGAAGAAGTGGTGTTCGGGGTGACGTGAAAGTAGTGTTTAGGGTGACGCAGAAATTTTTTCCTTTCCGGGAATTTGGGTTTTTGTTGTGGATATATGGATTCTGCGGGAACCGATATAAATTCAGAGGGGATTGTTTTTGTGTATTAATTAACGCTGCTGGAACTTGACGGGAAGCTATCTGAAGGGATATAAAAGAGGAGGGAAAGGATATGAAAAAATATTCTCTGCTTGATAGCTTGAGTGAATCGTATTGGAAGATATGGTTCCTCTTTTTCCTTTACCCCCTTTTTGTGGGGTTCTTTATCCAGCTCGTTGTTTTGCCTTATCTTTTTCCTTCGCTTCACGCCGGAGAAGGTTTGTTAAAGGGTGGGGACTGGTTATACTTTCACCGGTTAGCAAAAGATTTAGCCGAGCGCATCCGGGTTGAGGGGTGGGGAGCGTGGGAACTCCGCCCCGAAGGACAAGCGCCGGCAGGAATTGCAGCGATTTTCTATGTTTTCTTCGGCGCGAAACCCTGGGTGATGTTACCGTTGAATGCTCTGGTGCACGCGCTGGGGGGTGTTGTCCTCTTCTCTCTGGTATATGACCTCGTGGGGGAACGAAAGAGTGCCTTTCTGGCCACGCTTCCCTTTATTTTCTTCCCCTCGGCGATGACTTGGTATACCCAGATCCATAAGGACGGCATTTTTATTTTGGGGGTTTTTCTCTTCCTTTTGGGTTGGAACGGTCTTTTGGTGTTAGGTGACTATTCCCGTTCCTGGAAGGCGCTTTTACTGTATACTTTGTGGAGTGTACTCGGAGGAATGCTGGTGTGGATCGTGCGCCCCTATGGTCTCGAGATTTTGTGGTTTCTGGGTATCATTTTCGCGCTGTTGGTGAGTGGAATCAAATTGTTTACCGGAAAGATTAGGAAAAATCGGGGAAAAGAAGTTTATAGATCTCTCCTTTTTCTGTGGTTATCTCTGGCTATGCTTACCCCTCTGGCTTTTCGAGCAGTGAGCGAAGGTGAACCCATAGGTGAACCCATAGAAATCGTCTGGAAAGATACGCCCTGGTTACCGGATTTTCTGGAAGGAAAGTTCGTGGGTATTGCTCGGGTTCGGGAAGCTTATTATAGACAGTATGACCCTCAGCTGGCAGGAAACATTGATTGGGAGGTCTCGTTCCACAGTGCAGGAGATGTTATGCGATACATCCCTCGGGCTTTAGAGATAGGGATTTTTGCTCCTTTTCCTCGCCACTGGTTTGAAGAAGGCACTTCTCCCGGGGGAGATATGACCAGGAAAATCGCCGCTCTGGAGACTATTTTTGTCTATCTTTCTCTGGCGTTTCTCGTCTTTGGGTTTCTGCGAAGTAGGAAAAATCTCTCGTTCTGGGCTGTGATGTACTTTTCCCTGAGTGTTATCCTCGTCTATGCTCTTTCGGTACCCAACCTGGGGTCTCTCTATCGAGCGCGGTACGGATTTTGGATGCTCCTTGTGGCTCTGGGATGGGGATATATGGGGAGAAACGAGATTTGGGTTACGAAGTAGTCCGGTGTTTCTGAGCGGAAGCTTCGCCATGGTATAATGGAGGCGATGGAACCCATAGGCATCCCGGCCGGTTATCGTGGATCGTGGGAGAAACGCTCTTGGGGTTACGAATGAGAAAAAGAAGGCTGTGGAACCTTTGCAGGAGTGGTTTGGAGAGAACGGTGTGTCTCCGGAAACTCCAGAACTTGCGTTTTGCGGAGAGGGTTAAAGAACTTCGAAGGTTCTCGATGGGTTATAGGTGAGGTGTGTGGTTTCTCCTGAAAAACAGGAACAGGGGTACCGGCCGGGACGGTGGACTATCGTAACCATCGGGGTGCGAGGATTTTGAAAAGCTCTCCGAGTTTTCTCGGAATTTTTATTGCTGTGGCGGACGGATGGTTATCTGCTTTGAAACTCATCGTAAGAAAGCGCCGGTGATTTTTACTTGAACCAAATGCACTCGAGAAGAATTCTCTTTCTCACCACCGTGGATGTGACGATTGCTTCGTTCTTGCTTCCCTTTATGAAGGTGCTACGCTCCCTGGGATACACCGTGGAAGCTGCAGCGAGGGAAACGGGTTTTCGTGAAACGATTGAAAAAGGGGGATTTCTTTTCCACAATCTCCCCTTTTCCCGCCGTCCTCTGAGTTTCTCGAACTTCCTGAGTTTCTGGCGGCTCCTTGGACTTTTGCGAGAAAGGCGCTATATTCTCCTCCACACCCACACTCCTGTAGCGAGTTTCCTGGGAAGAATTGCAGCGAAAATAGCCCGGGTGCCCCTTGTACTCTACACTGCCCATGGGTTCCACTTCTTCCGGGGAGCTTCATGGAAAGCCTGGCTTTTCTGGTACACCGCCGAGAAAATCGCCTCCCTTTTCACCGATGCGCTCATCGTTTTGAATGAGGAGGACTTTGAGTACGGGAAAAGGCTCGGGTTCACCCCCGGGGAAACCCTCTTTCTTGTCCCTGGGGTGGGGGTGGACCTTCAACGCTTCCGCAACGTCGATGCTTCGCTGCGCAGGGAACTGGGGATAAAAGATGACGAGGTGGTGGTAACCTGTGTGGCAGAATTCACGCCCACCAAAAACCACTCCTTTCTCCTTGCGGCCTGGAGGGAAGTGGCGAAAAGGTTTGGGCAAGCCCACCTGCTTCTGGTGGGCGATGGGGAACTCTGGGAAGAAACGAAGAGATGGGTAGCGCAAGCCTCTCTCCCCCGGATACACTTTTTGGGAAGAAGGGGAGATGTTCCTGCCGTTTTGTCTACCTCCGATATCGTGGTGCTCGTTTCAAAGCGCGAAGGGCTTCCCCGGGCGCTTCTTGAGGGGATGGCGGCGGGGAAACCCCTTGTGGCCACCGATGTGCGGGGGAACCGGGACCTCGTGGAGGATGGGGTGAACGGCTTTCTCGTTCCCCTGGGGGATGTCGGGGCGCTCTCTGAGGCTCTTGAGCAACTCATCGGGTCAAAAAAGCTGCGGGAGAAGATGGGCGAAGAAAGCTATAAAAAAGCCGAAGCGTATTCGCTGGAGCAGATTTTAAAAGAGATGGAGGGGATTTACCGGAAATTCCTGGAGAGATGCGTTTGAGGCCCTGAAGCCATTGCCGTAACTCTTGTTTTGCTCACAACACTTTTGCTCCTTCTTGAAGGATGCTATCCTGAAAAAGAATACTCCTTAATGCTACGAGGTCAATGCCTCTCTGCAAAAGCTCTCAGGCATTTGGGGGTCAGGTCCTTATTTTTGGTGTTTTGGGGAGATGCTGGAACAAGTTCAGCATGACAAGCACAAGCACAGGGTATTTGCTGGTTGGGCGTGACGGGTATAAGAGATTCCGAAATAGGGGAAACCTAAAACGAGGATAATCTTCGCTGTCTCTATTTTTCTGGGTTTTTTGTTGCCTCCTGGAAGCGCTTCCAGGCACTTTTCAGGTCTTCAAGGTGTACTTGACAGAATCCGAAGGATATACCTACCATGGTAGGGAAGGGGGGTGAGGGATGTGGAACAAGACATTATCGGCAAATTAAAAACGCTTAAACCAGGTTTACAGGAACTTTTTGGAATTACCGAGCTTGCTGTTTTTGGCTCTTACGCCCGGGGCGAGGATAAAAACGACAGCGATATCGATATTGTGATTCTGAAAATGGAAAGGAAAAATGGATTAATCATTGCCAGGGCTAAGCGGTACTTGAGTGAACAATTGGGAAGAGAAATCGATATTGGGCTCTATGATTCGTTAAGGCCCTTTATCAGAAAAAGGATTGAAAGAGAGCTGATCCGTGTCTAAAAGATGCTGGGAACTCTTTCTTTTCGACATCCTGGTTGCCATCCTGAAGATTAAAGAAGTGGCCAAAAACTTTCAGGATGCAGAAGGGCTCAAGCGTCATTTCCTGAGCTGGGATAGTGTTATAAGAGAGTTCGAAATTATCGGGGAAGCTACCGGGAAGTTAATCAGAGCCGGGATTTTGCCCAGAGAATGCCAGGAAATCGTTGATTTCAGGAATCTGTTGATTCATCACTATTTCGGCATCGATGCCGAGGAAGTGTGGGATGTAATCCAGAGCGATCTTGACGATTTTGCCGGAATTATTACTGATCGGATTACAGCCCTTGATAGTGCTCTCAAGCAGGAAATTATTCAGGACCTGATTGAAGAAAACCGACATCTCCCTTTTGTGGTCGAATTTCTGAAAAAGTTGTCAACCTGAAGGCTTTCTCGATAGTCCTTATCCTTGCAGGTATTGGATCTTTCCTCCCTGATTGCCTCGAAGTTATGCAAGCACCCTTGTATTTATCCATTGCATTCTTTAAATTTGGGAGTCAGGTCCTTATTTTTGGTGTTTTGGGGAGATGCTGGAACAATTTCAGACTGCTTCGCGTTGGCCACAGAGCAAAAGAAGTAAGTCGAACCCAGTGACGCTACTACCACGGACGAAAATACTCGGTTGCTCGAAGGAGACCCTGAAATAAATTCAGGGTGACGCAAAAGTGGTGTTCGGGGTGATGAAGAAGTCTTCAAAGTGACGTATAAGTGGTATTCAGGGTGACGCAAGGGTGATATTCAGGGTGACGCAAAGGTGGTGTTCAGGGTGACACCGCTACCACTTCGTCATGCTGAACTTGATTCAGCATCTCAGGTTTTCAACATGAGACCCTGAAACGAGTTCAGGGTGACGTAGAGAAAAAACGAGACCCTGAAATAAATTCAGGGTGACGTATAGGCAAAGACGAGACCCTGAAACGTAGAGGGTGAAAAGAGAGGCTGCTTCGGAAACGAAAATACCACCTCGCGGTGATCCTCTCTAAAGCATTGTTGTGGATGTGGGAGAAGGATCGGGAGGAATCCCGGTATGTGCTATAATTGAAAAGCAGAAATAAGTTTTGAGTGGGGTTTGTAGATGCGTAAGGAAAACACCATCTGGGATGTGATTGAAGCGCTGCCTCCCGAACTTCAGAAAGAAGTGGAAGATTTTGCCCGATTTTTATTGGAGAAAAGAGGGCGTAAAACCACCAAGAAACCCCTTTTTCCCTGGGCGGGAGTACTCAGGGAGTTACGCAACCAGTATACTTCGGTGGCTTTGCAGCATGCTATAGCCCACTGGAGAGGAGGAGACGGTGAGGTTTCTCATTGATACCAGTGTGTTTCTGGAAATCCTCTTGGAACAGGAACGCGCTGAAGAAGCAAAACACTTTCTTTCGCACCCGGATGAGTATGGGTTGTTTCTCTCGGATTACTCCCTCCACTCCATCGGTATCCTGCTTTTTCGAAAAAATAGGTACCAGGCGTTTCGAGATTTCCTTGACGATGTGATTTTTAACGCCGGTGTGCAGCTTTTGCATCTTTTCCCGGAAGATATGGGGATGGTTATCGATGCTGCTTCTCGCTTTAGGCTCGACTTTGATGATGCATACCAGTATGGAGTGGCTACAAAATATGCCTTACAGATTGTGAGCTTCGATGCCGACTTCGATCGCACTGAACGGGGGAGAAAATCCCCTGGAGAGCTGGTGAGCGAGAGCGACTAAACATTCCGGTATCCTTCTTTTCCAAATCACCTCGGTTACAGGGAGCCGAAGCATTTCTTTCCTGGATGTACCTGATGGCTGAGGGAATCTGAAACTCTGAACCAGCTAGGTGGTGATACCCCTTTATTCATTGCAGGGAGCGCAGACCGAAAGGAATCTTGCGGTTTTTCGCTCTCTACGCGAAGTACAAGGTAACCCTCACACTCGAAAAGAGAGACTGCTTCGTCAACGAGTATACGAGTTCGCAGCAACACGTGGGGAGGGTGAAAAACGAGACCCTGAAATAAATTCAGGGTGACGCAAAAGTGATGACGAGACCCTGAAACGAGTTCAGGGTGACGCAAAGGTGGTGTTCAGGGTGACACCGCTACCACTTCGTCATGCTGAACTCGATTCAGCATCCTACCACTCTGTCATGCTGAACTCGATTCAGCATCTCAAAGAGAGACCCTGAAATAAATTCAGGGTGACGTATAAGCAAAGATGAGACCCTGAAACAAGTTCAGGGTGACGCAAAAGTGGTGTTCGGGGTGATGAAGAAGTCTTCAAAGTGACGTATAGGTGGTGTTCAGGGTGACACCGCTACTACTTCGTCATGCTGAACTTGATTCAGCATCCCAGGTTTTAAAAACGAGACCTTGAAACGTAGAGGGCGAAAAGAGAGACTGCTTCACCCTTTTTCTGTCTTGCGAGGAGCGTAGCCGGAAGCGAAACAGTCGGGGGATGTATTTCCCGTCGTTGTGAGGGGACGAAGTGACGAAGCAACCTCAACACTCTAAAAAACGAGATTGCTTCACCAAACGAGAATACGAGGTTCGCAATGGACCGAGTGGGGTGGAAAAAGAGAGGCCGCTTTGGAAAAGAAAATACCACCTTGCGGTGAGAGAGGAGTGTCACTCAAACCGGTACACCGAAAGATCAGCGTAACAGAGAGAAGCGGGACTTCAAATCGGATTCAGAGTGACTCTTCAACACGGGATGGAAATTTTCGCTTCAAAAAGCAAATTTTCAAATAGCGAAGCGAGTGAGAGTTCCCAAAAAATCTGGGGCGCAGAGAAATTTTTATTTTTTCTCCGTTTGGTGTTTCTCCTGAAACTTTCCTTTTCTCCCTTCGTAGTATATAATTGAATTAACCGGAGGAAGCTTGGACTTCCACAACCCTGAGGTCGAGAGGGTGGAAAGTGAGGTAAATCTTCCCTACCTTACTCGGTGGAAAGAAAGGCTTCGAGAAAGAGGCGAAACAAAGGAAAGCCTCTTCAAAAGAAACTCCGGAAAATAAGAAACTCACGGTAAAAGGAGGTTGTTTACGTGAAGAAAAACCTGTGGTTTGTGTTTGTCGCTTTAGCGATGGTCGCGATTTTCACCGTAGCCGGTTGTAGACCCATGACTCCTTCGACTCCTACCCCCACTCCCACCGCTACCCCAGCACCAACCGTAGCACCGGATAAAGCCTGCCCCAAAGTGGTGAGCACGGTAGCAAGCAAAGCTTACACTAATGTCGATGGGACCAAAGCATTCCAGGTAGTTATTACCTTTGATGAACCCATTACCAGCACTTGCATTGAGAATCCGGCTAACTGGGAGGTGTATGTGAAGAACTCAGGAAGAATTGGTAGTGACTTCAAATCTACGAATGGAAAAAAAGTTAGCGTTCCCCCCAGTATTTCCATCTCCAACGATTACAAAAAGGTAACCTTAAAGGCATCGGTAGAGGAGAGCTTGACCTACACCGTAGTCTATAGTGTGTATGATAATGGGACTGGGCAATTCACGGACCGTGGTTTACAAATAACGAAAACCTTCAACGGTCTTATCTGCAGTGAAGGCGACGCGAAAACCTATGTAGAGCCAGATACAAAGGAAGAAGACGCAGCAGCCCTCAGAGCAATCGGAGGAACCGGATATCATCCGCTGAACTACGTTAAATCCCGCAGTCTCCCCTCTGCTCCCACCGCAGCCGATGTGGTGATCTGGAAACTCAAAAACTGTGTGGTGTGCGATGATCTTAATAACTGCTGCTGCGATTACAGTGGTAGCGATTGCTGCTTAGAGCCGGTGTGCGAAGAGTGCGTTGAGGGGTGTCCGCTGGGCGGCGGTATCTGCCGGTAAGCGTGAGTCACTGAGTTTGTTTTGAGGAACCTCGGGGGGATCCCCCCCGGGGTTCTTTTTGTTTCTGCGAAATTATAGAAAGGGGGACTCGAGGTGAGCGATAAAAATTTGTAGGTTTTTCTCGGTGTTTTCATGGTGGTATGTAATTTTGCTGTTGCTGGTTGTGAGTATTTTTCTCCAGGGGTAAATCCTGTTTCCGAAGAGACCCCCACTCCATCGCCAGTGCTTCCGGTGGATACATCCTGTCCGGCGATTTTGAATACTGTGGTTCGTGAAGTTTATGACGCCGAGCATCCTGGGGCTTTCGCCTTTGTGATTACCTTCGATGAGTTTATCGAGAGTGGTTGTATCGAAGATCCATCAAAGTGGATAGTGGAAGTACGAACTTCAGGTGGGGAGAAACTCACCACCGAAAATGGGGATATCGAGGTATATGAAGTTACGGTGGATGGGGAAAAAGTTACCGTTACAGCTCAGGTAATGGAGGGAAGTATCCCCAGCGGTCGTTACCGCTTTGAGTTACGGGGATGTGCAGTTTTCGATGAGTACGGTAACTTTTGCTGTAGCTATTCCGGTTCTATCTGTTACACAAAACCCACCTGCGAAGTGTGTGTTGAGGAATGTCCCCTGGGTGGTAGTCTCTGCGACTGAAAAACTCTGTTATCGAACACAGAGACGTGCTGTAATGCGCACCGTAGCTCCCGGGGTGCTCAGTGTGGAATAGAATGATTGTGGAATGTATCCCGTTTTGGTTATGGTGATTGTTACTGTCCCCAGGGGTACTTTGATTTCGAAAAACCCCTCACTATCGGTAGAGGTGAAGAGGGTTCCCCCTTCACGGTATTCGATTTTCACCGTTGCTGCGGGTAGTGGTTTTCCGGTTACACAATCTTCCACCTTTCCGGTAATCGTAACTACCCTCTCTCCCGTGGGTACTGGGGGGGGTTACCACCGGAGCTACCGGTTGCGAAGTACAGGAAACCACAAGGAACGAAAGGATGAGAAGCGCGATAGAGAGGAAAAGCACCCTTCGAAACATACCTCAACCCTCCTTTTTGAAAGTAGTTTACCACCTTTCTTGAAATTGGTGAAGATTCCCCCCGGTCTCACTTTTTCACTCCTTTTGAAAGTGATTTTTGCGATTTTCCCGCCGATCCTTAAAAAGAGCCTCCGAGATACATTCAGGGCACGCATTTCTTTCCCATCACTTCGATTTGCGTGAAGCGAAGCCCACACTCTCAAAAAGGGGCTGCTTCGGAAACAAAAATACGAGGTTTACAATAACGCTACCACTTCGTCATGCTGAACTCGATTCAGCATCCCAGGTTTTAAAAACGAGACCCTGAAACGAGTTCAGGGTGACGCGTAAGCAAATACGAGACCCTGAAACGAGTTCAGGGTGACGCGTAAGCAAATACGAGACCCTGAAACGAGTTCAGGGTGACGCGTAAGCAAATACGAGACCCTGAAACGAGTTCAGGGTGACGCGTAAGCGGTATTCGGAGTAACGTATAGGTGATATTCAGGGTGACGTAGGGGTGGTGTTCGGGGTGATGCTACCACTACTTCGTCATGCTGAACTTGATTCAGCATCTCAAAGAGAGACCCTGAAACGAGTTCAGGGTGACGTATAAGCGGTATT
>Ga0308412_1000893_pt1 | contig 15948 bp, 8 predicted proteins | sample HotsprottomLayer_FD_202357 | JGI IMG/M metagenome (GOLD analysis project Ga0308412, IMG submission 202357) | Hot spring phototrophic mat microbial communities from Octopus Spring, Yellowstone National Park, Wyoming, United States -... | ecosystem: Environmental > Aquatic > Thermal springs > Hot...
GCGCCGATTTTGGTCAACCAAAGCGTGCTAATTGGCACGGTTACGCTTGGCACGAAATACACGATAGTTGACGCACTTGATTTGAAAGGCAACGCTTCAGCGGAGTTTTACTTTTATCTCGGAAAAAAATTAATCCTGCGCACCGATTCCACATTGAACGAATTTGATTTGAGAAAATTCGTTGATGAAAGAAGAGATGATGTTCAGAAAGTCATTTCAACAGGAAAGGAAAGCACTGTATTTGAAGCCAAAATTGGCGAAACAGAAGTCTTTGCCTACCTCACGCCGCTTGGAAAACATGAGCCAGCGTGGCTCTTGGTGCTTGTGCCAAAATCAACCGAACTGCGCATCATTGGGATTCTTCAACGCAACATTTTGCTCTTTGCAGTGGCAAGTTTGCTTCTCACGGTTGGGCTTGCGATTCTGGCAGGGCGAGTCTTTTCAAAACCTGTTCTCGAACTTGCAAGCGCGATGAAAGAGGTTCAAAAGGGAAATTTGAGCATTTCAGTTGAGCCGAAAACAAAAGATGAAATCGGACAGTTAGCGGAAAATTTCAACGAGATGATTGTCGGACTTCGCGAGCGATTCGAACTCTCTAAATATGTCGGAAGCCACACGCTTGAAATGGTGCGCAAAGTGTCGGAAAGCGGCATGGAATCAATGCTTGGCGGCACACGGCAGGAACTTGCGGTCTTGTTCAGCGATATTCGTGGCTTTACAGCGTTCAGCGAAAAGCGTCCGCCCGAAGCGGTCATTGATATGCTCAATCGCTATCTTGGATTTCAGGCAAAGTTAGTTGATGAGTATGGCGGCTCGGTCGATAAATTCGTCGGCGATGAAATGGTCGCGCTGTTTGCAGGCAAAGATGCCTTAGAGCGCGCAATCAAGTGTGCGATTGCCATTCAAAAGCGTGCCGATGAAGAGCAGAAGCGCGACCCAGCACCTGTCTATATCGGCATTGGTATCAACTACGGCACGATGGTGCTTGGAAACATGGGCGCAGAAGACCGACGCGACTACACCGTCATCGGTGCGGCAGTCAATTTAGGCGCGCGACTCTGTTCAAGTGCCGAAGCCGGAAAAATTCTCGTCCGAAAAGATTTGATTGATAAGTTTAATCTTCACGACAAATTCCACATCTCACAAGTCAAACCCATGAACTTCAAAGGCTTTTCCACTGCGCTCGAAATCGCTGAAATCACAGCAAACAACAAAACCTGAAAAACTAGTGAAGCAAACCATACTCGTATTACTGACGCTCCTTCTCAGCACAGGCTTATTTGCCCAAACGGCGCAAGTGAGCGGAGAGTTGGACTTCGAGTTCCGAATGGGCGGCAGAGAATCCAACTTCATCACCAATGAAATTCCCAACGAGTTCCGCTATCCGCACGCGGTCATCAATCAATTCAACCTCTTCTTCTTTTCGGAGTTAGCGGAAAAGTGGTCGTTCAACAGCCGTGTGCAGTTAGACATTTGGGGAGCAGGGCGGCTCAATCAGCCACGCATCACACTTGCCGCCGTAACCTACGAGCCGAACACGCATTTCAGCCTTTCAGCGGGACGCCTGATTTCGCCGTTTGGCTTGTATGCACGAAGACAGTTGCTTAGTCTAAATCTTTTTGCCGCCGCACCCTTGATGTATGGCTATTTCATCAACATCTCGGAAAAGCGTGGGTTCTGGTCGATTGCAGGCAACACAGGCATTTACGATGATGGCAGTTCCGATGTGGGCGTAACAACAGCATATTTCGGTGCATACGTAACAGGTGCTTCGTTGAATTGGATTCTTGTTCCGAATCGAGTGAATGTCGAGGTAGCAATTACAAATGCCGCACTGGCTTCAACGTTGCCGAACACAAGCCTTGCGAATGCGGCAGTGGTTGGACGTATCGGCGTTCAGCCGGCAATGTGGTGGCAACAAGGGTTTTCCATCTCCTACGGCAGTTTCATGAATCTGGATACCATCAACGCACGCGCAAGAGAGAACAATCCGCTCGAGCAATACAAGCAACTGCTCATCGGAACAGATTTCATCTTTGCTTACTTGTGGTTTGAACTGTCAGGCGAAGTGATGTATTCGCGGTGGAATGTGCCGAAGTTTGCCGATGGGCAATTTGTGCGCATCAATCCAGGTAGTTCAAAATTTAATTCGCTCTTTGAATTGCTTTCAAGAAATGTTTAAGCCTTGCTTGAAAGGTTGTGCCGAAGATTCCTACAAAGTGAAATCCACGTTTTACTTTGAAAACAGTTTGAGCAAGTTGCTGATGAATCGGTCATTGAATCCGAATTGGCGTTTGAGAAAATCGTAAGTGCGTAGGGCAAAGTTATCGAGCAGTATTGCAAGTTGTTTACTTGTGGAATCGGTTGGCAGGGGGCGATAATCAGTTGCACGTGCTTTTGGCTTTGCCGTTTCTTCGGTGAAGTAATAAAGCGCAATGGATTTTCTCGTGATTCCCTCTGGGGTGTTAAGCGGGTGCGGGTGTCCGTGAAACGAATCGCTGTTGGTATTGAAAATTACACAGCGATTTAGCACAGGCAGAATTTTCTTTTCACACTTCGACATATCGCGCGCCCAAAGTTCCAGGTGTCCGCCGTATTCTTCCTTCCAGTTGGTGTTGAGATAAAGGAGCACGTTCACTCGTCGCGCCCAATGTTTCTGATGTTGATGCGCAGTAAAATCGGTGTGAATGTTTAGAAAGCCACCGCGCTCGGTTTGGTGCAATCCGCCACCTTCAAGGCTGTGGTCAGCAATCAGGTATTTGATGCCAGTTAGTTCAGAAAGCCACTCGACAAAGCGGCGACTGTTGAGTTCATCAATAATAGCAAGATGAACATCAGGAATAGCAGTGCGGTCATGCCTACCGAGTTTTTTTTCATTCACGTGCTTGTATTGAATCCACTCACCTGAATCGGGCTTCGGAAAAGTTTGGCAGGCTTCTTTGGCAAGGTCAGCATTGATGAAATTGTCTAAAACAATATGTGGGAATGGGCTTGCCGAAGCATACTGCGCTTTGAGCATCGGCAAACGCAACGTCCACTGTTCATAATCAAATACTTGAAGCGACATAGCAAGTGATGTTGAAACCCAAAGAAAAGTTTTTCCAAATGCAGTGGAATCCGGCACACAAAACAAACACACGATTCGTTTTAAAGGTATCAAGTCAATCTCAACAAGTCGAGCGTGTTTCTTAAAACCAATTTGATTGATAGAACCAAGTTTGCACTTGACCTGTGGCGTAGTGGTAATATATCATAGATTTGTCGAGTATAAGAATAAGTCTTTGTTCTTTGCAAGACAACCGCTCATACATACAAGGCTCTCTTCCCCTGTGTTTATCAGCATTGACAGCATTCAGCGAAAAAAGCAACCGAAAATAGGGGGGAACGCGCTTCTAGTTCATCAGTTAAACGATTTAGTAAAAAATGCGTATTTCAGGCTTTGTTTTTTTGAAGAGAAGATGTAAAATGCAACCGCTTTGTTTATCCATTCTAACAAACGGTTTTGAAAAAGCATTAGTCGATTAGTGTGATACCTGAACATTTTAGACATCGACTCTTGCAACATTATTCAAACCATTATTATGACAGTGAGTAGAAAGCACAACCGAATCTGCCCTAATCAAGTGGTTTTAGGAATTCAACACACACTTCTGCATCGTGTATCTAACACACCAAGTTTTAATTATTCCAACAGTCAAAAATCAAATGGTCACAGTGCCGAATCAGGCGTGCGTGGCACATTCCTATTTTCTATGATGAACGCGATAAAAAACTTGCGGTCTCGCAAAACAATTCTTGCGGGTATAGTCATCGTTGTAAGTTTCATGCAAGTCATAAACCTGTCGCTCTTTGCGGGCACAACAGGAAAAATCACTGGAACGGTTACCGATGCGAACACGGGTGAGCCGCTCATCGGGGCAACGGTAATTGTGGTTGGCACGAAATTAGGCGCAAAGACGGATTTCGATGGGAATTATGTTATTCTCAATGTGCCGCCTGGCACCTACGAAGTGCGTGCCACATATGTTGGCTATCAGCCAAAAGTATTGAAGGGAATTAAAGTTAGCGTGGATTTGACGTCGAGAGCCGATTTCAAAATGGGCACAGAAGAAATTCAAGCGGCAGAAGTTGTGGTTACGGCTGAACGTCCGATGGTGATTAAAGACATGACGGCGACGCGTGCGGCGGTCAGTTCAGAAGAAATCCGCTCGTTGCCGATTCAAAATCCATCGCAAGTGCTGGATATTCAAGGTGGAGTGGTTGGTGGAACCGTGCGCGGCGGCCGACGTGGCGAAGTTGCCTACATCGTAGATGGCTTCCTTGTCAACGACGTCTACGACGGCAACCAAAGTCGCGGTATCAACAACATGGGCGTAGAATCCCAAGCGATTCAAGAACTCGAACTGCTCACAGGCGGATATAACGCCGAATACGGTCAAGCCATGTCAGGGATTGTCAATATCGTTACCAAAGACGGCGGCTCAAAATATGAAGGCTCACTTCAAACCTTCTTTGGCGACTATGCAAGCGGACGAACCAGTCTATTTCCCAACATCAACGCAATTAGTCCGATTGCCTCACGCGATATTCAAGGCAGTTTCAGCGGGCCGGTGCCTGGTATGCGTGAAACGATGACCTTCTTCATCAACGCTCGATACTTTGCAGACGAAGGAAGATTTTATGGGCAGAACATTTATCGACCCGGTGATGTGCTTCCCGCCAGCGATTTTACAGGTAATCAGTTCGGTGGGTTCTTAACGACAGCCCCAAGTTTAGAGGCGTTCCTAAATAGCCCTGACTTTGAAAATTTCTATCAACGCGAGCGCAGACTTAACCCAACACTCTCACGCGAAAATTTCAGACAAAGCATCTTCGAGTATCGAGTCGACCCAAATACAGGCTTGCTCCTACAGAACTCGACCCGCATCTACAAAGCACTGCGAACCGACGACGACTACAGCCGATTTGCGTTTGGCGATAGAAGTTTTACACCCATGAACACCTATCGTAAGTTTGCAGGCATGGGAAAAGTAACCTATCGCCCAACTGGCACTGTCAAAATCAGCGGACAATTTTTATACTCCGATGAAGAGTTCAAGAACTTCAACTTTGGAGCATCATACATTCCCTTCTCACAACCAACCAACTACAGAAGTTCTTACACGCTGATTCTCAATACCACGCACACGCTCACAAGTTCAACCTTTTATACACTGGGCGCATCGCTCTTGCGCGCAAGAGAAGCCAGTTACCTTTACGAAGACTTGCTTGACCCGCGTTATATGGCAACTGGCTTCAACGGTCAGACACCTGGCGGATTCTTTTCGCCCGGTCAAGCCCAAAATGGATTTGAATTTTTAGTTACAGGCTTGTCGACAAACTTTTTTGAACGCTCAACACGAACAATAACCTTAAAAGGCGACCTTACTTCCCAGATTGATAAGTATAACTTGATAAAGACAGGGTTCGATGTCAAATTTCATCGCTTGCAGTTTGAAAATCAAGCCTTGTTGGCAGATGAGCGTGCACTGAGTAACGATGTTCCTTACTTTACAGATGCATCAGGAAATTTAAGACCGGGGATTCGCCGTGCACAACTTGCCGAAGAAGGCTATGAATACTACGACCGTCGCCCGATTGAATTTGCCGCATATATTCAAGACAAGTTCGAAATCAACAACTTCATTGTCAATATCGGCCTTCGGCTTGATGTGTTTGAACCTGATGGGATTGTGCCGAAAGACCCCAGCGACCCAAGCCTTTACAACCCCATCAAAGACCAAAATCGCCCGCGCGACGCCAACGGAAATTTTATTGAGTTCCGACCGGGCGACCCTGATGTGCTTCGTGCCTATCGCGAAAACGGTGAACGACTCTTGCGCGAAAATTATCGCAGAGCATCAATGAAATGGCAACTCTCACCACGCTTGGGTATGGCGTTTCCTGTTACCGAACAAGGTATTTTGCGGCTCTTCTATGGACAAGTGTTCCAAATTCCAAACTTTGAATTTCTGTATCGCAATCCTTACTTCCGACAAAGTGCCGCAGGCGTGAGCGGTCCATTTGGTAATGCGGACTTGCAACCACAAAAGACCATTAAAGGCGAACTCGGATTGCAACAGCAATTCGGAAACGATATTTCCGTCGATGTCGCTCTCTACTTCAACGATATTCGCAACCTTAACGGCACGGCGTTCATTCAGCAATTTTTCGATGGAAGAGCATATACAAAGTTCGTCAATACTGACTATGCCCTTGTGCGCGGGCTGACCATTTCCGTCAACAAGCGATTTACAAGTGGCTTCAACTTCGGGATTGACTATACCTTCCAAGTGGCACAAGGCAATGCCTCTGACCCACAAGCGGCAGCATTCGCCATTCAAGCCAATCCCGAAAATCCAATTCTCCCCACACAACTGATTCCGCTCGATTGGGACCAACGCCACACGCTCAATATCACAGCCGCATACACGATTGAAGGCTGGGAACTGTCAAGCATTATGCGCTACGGAAGCGGATTTCCTTACACGCCTGACCTTAACGCGCCATTCCCAATTCTCACGCGTGGCAGTCGTGGTGAAATCGTAACCAACTCAAGATTGCTTCCTTCAACCTTCACTGTCGATGTTCGTGCGCAAAAAATCTTCAAAATCGAGGGCTATAATGTGGGTTTCTTCGTGCAAGTCTACAACCTCTTTGATGCCGACAATCAAAGCGGATTGTTCCCCTTTGCGCAATTAACACCTGACCTTGTGCTTAGAAATACAACGGTTTCGTCAAGTGTTAACTCGCCGAGTGAATTTTTAAGACAGCCGCAGAACTTTGCGCCGCCACGACAAATTCTTTCGGGCATCTCGGTCTATTTCTAACCAAAACCACCTTAAACGAACTCTGAACGACATGCAGTCTAATCCGATTCATAAAGACAAAATGAAATTGACGCATAAGGCGATTCGCAGGAAGTTCCTGCACGTGCTTCTGTCAGTTTTAATCTTGACGCCGTTTCTAATCGTGGAAGGTTTTGCGCAAGACGGTAATATCCCGCTCAATTTGAAAAGCAATATCGCAAATCGCCGTGTGGGATTGCACAACGGCAATCGAATCAAAACCAAGTTTCAAAACGATGGATTGAGCGGCTCAAAAACCTTCATTGCGCCGACGCTTCCAACCTACGCTTGGCCTGTCAACGACAACGAGTATATCTTTGACTTGAACATTATCGTGGGCGTTGAACGCACATTTGTAGATACATTCATCTATAACAATGGCGACCCCAACTCGACGCTTGGCACGCGCTGGCGCGGCGACCGCACACCAGAACGACGACCGAACCAAACCATTCCGCAACCCAGCGACTCACCCTTTCAAAATGCCGTGAGTTTAAGGCGAATTGATTTTGACGCAGATGGCGATGGAACACCTGACCCAGCAGTCGAAGCCACAATTACTGCCCGATATGTAACCGTTCATCAAGGTCCGAGAAACTCACCATATCGCATCATTAACGGCGTCTTTGAAGGCTTATTACCTGTGGAAGGTTTTTTTAATCCAAACCAAGAATACCCTGCGATGAGCCACATTCCGAGTTCGTGGCCGCCGTTCTGGCCTGACCAACCCACCTGGCGCGACGCAAACGGCAGAGTGCAATGGAACGGCTACTTCGGACGCGGGGTCTTCAATGCCGACCAAGAAAGTTATGTTGTCTATGATGATGCGACAGACCGACGCTGGCTCAATGAATTCGACTTCCGTCCTAACCCAAACACTGACCCAACAAGAGCTGGCGTAGGATTTCAAATCAAACAACGCGGTCTGCAATGGTCTAACTTCCTTGCCCAAGACAACATCTTTTGGATCTATGACATCAAGAATATCAGCGAATTCGATTATGAAAAAGTCGTTTTCGGCTCCATTGTAGGAACGGCAGTCGGAAGAGTCTTTCAAGCCAATAAATCCGTTTTCGACCAAAGTAAGTCTATTACTTATACCTATAATCCCAATGGCGAGGTCGATGCACTTTGGAACCGTCAGTATCCTGTTGGCTACGCAGGATTAGCATTTTTGGAAAGTCCCGGCAATCCATATGACGGCATTGACAACGATAACGATTACAACAAATTCGGAAATGGCGATGCCCCTGGCGATGCATTTGGCACACCTGTGCTCACCGAAGCAGGCGGATTAGGAAAATTCCGTATCATTCAAGGTGACAGCATGAGCGTAGTCTCGCGAACGGGGTTTGATTTCTACGAAACCGAATATATCCCTGATAGAGGGATTCGGCGTGGCGGAAACGCTATGCGCATCATTCAACCTGGTGATACGCTCATCAGAATCACACGCGCCGATACCTTCACCACTGCAATGGCCGCAGCAGGCTACAACCCTGTTCGAGACCGAATTACTTACTACCGACGCGACTTTGTGGTCATGCCTCCATCAGGAAGCATTCAAATCACATCGCTTGGTAGAACAAAAACGGTCAGTGTTGGCGATACGCTCCGAGAAATTTCAGGTAACCTTCTTGACGACAACTACAACGGCTTGATTGATGAAGACTACTTCCTGCATGTGCGCCGTATTAAAACGAAAGTCGATATCAACAACAACGATGCGGTAAGTTATCAGTCCGATAGCATTTTGCACTTCAAAAACTACTTCATACTTGCACGACAAGGCGTTGAAGCCATGAACGACTTCCGCCTTTTCCCGATGATTGATGAACGCCGCGATGATGGATTAGATAACAACCGTAACTGGGTGTCTTTCACCGATGATGTTGGGCGAGATGGCAGGGTGAATTCTGGAGACTTCGGCGAGCGAGATGGCAGACCAACCGCAGGCGAAAGCGGCTTCGATGCCACTGACGTAAATGAATCTGACCAAATTGGACTGACCAGTTTTAAGCTGGATTTATCTTCGCGCCCATTTATGAACAACTCGGCGGATTTGTGGCGTATTACTCAACCCGGCTTATTCGACACGCTCCAACCGCCACAAGACTACGACTACACCTACGGCACAGGCTACTTCCCGCTGGGGCGCAATCAAACCGAACGCTTTTCGGTTGCCGTTGTGATGGGCGAAAATGCACGCTCAGTGCTGGTCAATACCGACATCGTTCAGCAGATTTACGACAACAATTACAACTTTGCAGGTCCGCCAAAACCTGAACCGACCTTAACCGTTGTGCCAGGCGACCGAAAGGTTACACTTTACTGGACAAATGATGCAGAAGATTACTTCGATACGTTCATCAACCGCAAAATCACGGGCGGCGAGTTCCGTAGCCCATTAGCCAAAACTTTTGAAGGCTACAAAATCTACAAAAGCACTGACCCAAACTTCCTTGACCCACTGGTAATTACAGGCGGACAAGGCGAACAAAACTTGCGCCGAAAACCTGTTGCACAATTCGATAAAATCGATAGCGTCTTTGGATACTTCCCGATGAACAGCCAAAGCCTCTTGCAACAATCACGCGGCGTGAGCTTCTACTTGGGCGATGAAACAGGCTTGCAACACGTTTGGACCGATAACGACGTGCAAAACGGACGCACCTATTACTACGCCGTTGTCGCCTATTCCAAAGGTTACATCGATCCCGTCAATCCCGAAGGAAGCATTTTCCCAAGTGAAAATAGTTTCGGCGCGTCGCCCGATAGTCGCGGACGCTTGATTCTCTCGCAAAACGCCGCAGTTGCCGTGCCACGTGCAACACAAGCAGGATTAGTACAACAAGAAGGAAGTGGGGAATTGAAAGCGTATCCAACGAATCGTTCGGAAGGGCGTGTCTTCTACAATGTCGTCAACCCGCGTCGCGTAACGAGCGAGCGCAAATTGAAAGTGGAGTTTGTCAGCACCGCAAACGACGGCATAGACAACAACGGCGACAATCAAATTGATGACATCCGCGAACAACTCGAAGAAGTAACTTCTTACTTCCGCGTCATTGATACAACCAACGCCGTTCCCGACACGATTATCAAGCAGAGCGGACTCGTGCAAGGCTCGTTTATCCGCTTTTTAGGTGATGAAGGGGTCTATCGCTTGACCGCCAACGGCGACCGCGTCTATGAAGCCACCGAAGAAACCCGCCTCATTGACGAAACCGGCATCTTCCTCACCATTCGCAACAACGGCGTAAGAACCCAGCCCGATACAATTGCTTCTAGGTGGAATGTCAATCTCGGACGCGATAGCCTGCCGAACTTCATTATTCGCCCCGTCAACGATAGAAACGGCGTAATTTCTGTGGCAGGGCTGGATATTTTCGCCAGAGGCTTGAGCCGTATTCCTGACGATTATGCAATCATTATTAAGCCGATTAACGGTGCAAGAAGCGACAGCGCACGATTGAACTTCGTTGGAAGCGGTCCTGACAATGTGCCTGGCATACCAACAAATTTTGAGATTTGGAATCTGACGCGCAACCGAAAAATGCGTTACTTCATCGACCCAACTTCCGACACCACTCCTATCACAAGCGGTGGAAGTCCAACAACACCATATATCGGACAAACGCCTGCAAAACGTACGGAAATTTATTTGTTAGTCCAAGATAGGTTTGACCCGAATGTAACGGACACACTCTTTTCATGGTTCATCAGTGTTGGATACAACCCGCGCTACCAACCCAAAGTTGAAGATACGCTCTTCATTCGGTTTCAAAAACCGATTCTTGGTGGCGATGCATTTGGATTTTCCGTTAAACCAGCAACGCAAGATGATGACCGTGTCAAAGATGCACTTGCAAATGTGAGAGTTTTCCCGAATCCCTACATTGTTGCCAACATGGCTGAAAGTGACTTGCCCGCAGGCGCAAGAGGGCGTGGCGACCGAAAAATTTTCTTCAAAAACGTGCCACTAAACTCAACCATTCGCATCTACACGATTCGCGGCGAACTGATTCGAACGCTCAAAGCCGATACTCCCGATGGGACATCAAGCACGGGACAGGCATGGAACACCAAAGACCGAAATGATGCAGGCACATTTGCCTATCCCTCCTCACAAGTTGAGTGGAACTTGAAGACATCGGAAAATTTAGACATCGCTTACGGTGTCTATCTCTATCACATCGATGCGCCCGGTATCGGAACCAAGACGGGCAAATTCGCCGTGATTAAGTAGACTAACTTATTCAGTTATGAACATGAGAAACCTTAAAAGTGCAATAACACCTTTCGTAATCGGGTTCATGACCGTTTTTACAACGGCAGTGAGCATGGCACAAACCAAAGTTGGCACAACAGCCGCGCCGTTTTTGGGAATCGGCATGGGGGCGCGTGCGGTCGCAATGGGCGGTGCCTATACAGCGATTTCTGATGACATCTACGCGCTTTATTGGAATCCCGCCGGTGTCTCGCAAGGAACGCGCATACAAACAGGCTTTACATATACGCAATGGCTTGTCGGCACACAAATCAACTGGGCTGGCGCGATTATCCCCGCAGGCAGTTTCGGCTCGTTTGGGGTCTCGGTTACCGTCCTGAACTACGGCACAATGGAAGTAACCACCTTCGCACAAGAAGACGGCACCGGCGAAACCTTCACCGCGCAAGACCTCGCCGCGCAACTCACTTGGGCAAAAAATCTCACCGATAGATTTTCCGTCGGACTTACCGCGAAGCTCATCAACCAATCTATCTACACAACCTCAGCCACAGGCTTTGCCTTAGATGTTGGATTTCTCTTCAACACAGGGTTGCTGAAAAACGGCATTCGAGTCGGTGCAAGCATTTCAAACTTCGGCACGCCCATGCGCTTGGACGGTCAAGGGCTGACAACGAACATTGCCCTTTCGCCTAACGAAAACGGCGCGCCGCAAAACATTCCCGTCCGATACCTCACCAATGAATACAGCATTCCGCTGACCTATCGCTTGGGACTTGCTTACGACATTCTGCGCGCGCCCGAAGGCAGATTCACCGTTGCCTTTGATGCTGTGAATCCTAACGACAACACGCAGTTCGTCAATCTCGGCGCGGAATACGAGTGGAAAAATATCATCTTCATTCGCGGCGGTTACAACGCCATCTTTGAAAAAGAAGCCGAAAAAGCATGGACGATTGGTGGCGGCATAAAATATGGATTAGGGTTTGCAATTATCAAGTTCGATTACACCTATCAACGCTTCGGTCGGCTCAACGACCCTCAGTGGTTCACCATCGGTCTGGATTTCTAATTGTTCTTTGTTAGCAAATCAATTTCTTTAACCTAAAACGAAGAAGAGATATGAAACCACATCTTAAACAACGCTTGCTGCTTCTGCTGCTATTTGTGATTGCAAGCAATGTGCCACTTTGGGCGCAAGACTCAATCCGTGTTGGTAACAACGATGCATCTAATGTGGGAACGGTAAGAACCTACCGCGTAACCTTCCGCGCCAGCATCGCAGGACTTGGCGGATTTAGCCCTGCAACAGACACGCTATTCGTGGCACTCTTCCTCGGATTTGATACCGTCTTCACCACAGGCGGAGCAAACAGTCAAATCTTGACAGGCATTGGCGGTCAAACCTACGCTGTCCTAATGTTCCGTCAAGGCTTTACAAACAATTATGCCGGGGAAGTGCGTATTCGCGCATCAGCAGGTAATACCATCATTTGGAAATTCCGCGGCATTCCGTTTAGCAAGTTTGGCAACAGTGCCTACGAACTCGGCGGCGACCGACAAATCCCGCTTCCGACTCAAACTGGCGTAACTTCGGTCGTTGCCAACGACGGCGCAGGCGGAAACTATACTTGGAATGTGGAAAACGACACCATCTTTACGATGGCAGATTTCGTCACGCCACGCCTGGTGGTTCAATCTCCGCTCGTCGCAGATGTGAACTTCACCTACCGAGTCAATATCAAAGGCAGAACGCTGATTGACGGCAAGAGCCTCGACTCCATGCGCGCCGCTAACGGCTTGCTCTTTATTGTGCTGTTCGGAAGCAACCCGCACATCGGCTCATTTGCAGGCGGCTGGGATACCACCAACGCTAACCTTGTGAGAATGTCGCCGATTAACGGCAATCGCCAAACCGATACCATCTGGGTTGTTACTCGAACTGAACCCGCAGGAACAGTCTTTTCGCAACGGCAGGCCTTTAAGTTCGGTGTTGCCTACGTCGGAATGCCTGGTCCGCCTGTCAATACCGACAACGAAGCTGGCTTTGGTCAAGACCATACGGTCGACTTCCCAACAATTACTGGTCCAACAAACTTTATCATCAATGCCACCTTCGGCGTGATTGAAAACGCAACCACAACAGGCAATCTTGCTGCACCGACTCGCGAAACCACAGTGGCAAAATCGTTCGAGTTAGAGCAAAATTATCCGAACCCATTTAACCCGACAACCACGATTCGCTTCTCGGTGCCAACCCAAAGCGACGTGAAACTTGAAATCTTTAATGTTTTGGGTCAAAAGGTTGCCACACTGGTCAATCAACGCTTGGCACCAGGCACTTACACGCAACCGTTTAATGCGGCAAACCTTGCCAGCGGCGTCTATTTCTATCGCTTGCAAGCCGGCGACTTTACAAAGACCATGAAGATGATGCTCATCAAGTAACCCGGCTCTTTGATTTGTTTGATGGTATTCCGAAGTCCGAATGTCTCGGAAGGACATGCTCTATCCGATGCACATTCGGACTTTCGGATTTTTTTAACACTTGAACACATGCGAAAACTCCGTTTTACAGCCTGTATTTGCGTTGCACTGATAAGCCTCTCCGGGTGCGGAGACCATCGAGAAAAAATCATCACCATCTGGACACAGATGCAACCGGGAGAACGCAAAATTTTAGATGCCGCCCTCGAGAAATTTGTCAAGGAAGATTCCGTCGGAAAAGCATGGGCAAAGAAAGGATATGTGTTCAGAGAACTCTTTTATGAAACCGAACCGATTCGCACAAACTTCATGATTGCCGCATTAGGCGGAAGCGGCGCAGAACTGGTCTACGGTCCTTCTGATATGGTCGGACCTTTTACCAAACTTCAAATCATTCACGCACTCGATTCACTGCCCGATGGCGTGAAATTAGAGCAAGCGTTTTTAGATAGTTTTATCACCGAACCTTTTCCTGCAAACACCTATCTAAACGGACACTTATACCAAATCGCTGACCAAATCGGCAATCACCTGTGCCTCGTCTATAACAAGGATTTAATTCCAACGCCGCCCACAACGATTTCCGAAATGATTGAAATCGGAAAACGCTTTACAAAAGAGGGTAAGTACGGACTTGTTTGGAATTACACCGAACCGTATTTCTTTATTCCCTTTGTCGGCGGCTATGGCGGAGGCGTGATGAACGAAAAGGCTGAACCTACGCTCAACACCGAAGCGACAATTAAAGCCGCTCAACTCATCGTTGACTTGCGCGATAAGCATAAAATCATTCCGCGTGATTGCGATTACCAAACCGCAAACGCCTTATTCAAAGAGGGCAGAGCGGCGATGATTATTAACGGACCTTGGTCATGGGCGACCTACAAAAACGCAGGTATGAATTTCGGTATCGCACGGATTCCGCTCAACGATGAAACAGGGCTTTATCCTGCGCCAATGGTCTCGCCAAGAGGATACAGCATCAACATCAACACACGCGGCGAAAAATTGCAAGTAACCGTCGATTTGCTCAAATTCCTGTGCAGTCCCGAAGTGGAATTGGAATTCACGAAAGCCGTTGGCACAATTCCGTCGCGCCGCGAAGCCTTCGCCAAACTTTCTGAAATTGCCGATGAAAATCTCAAAGGCTCAATGGAGCAAATTATGGTCGGAAAACCGATGCCTGTTGTTAGCGAAATGCGCGTGATATGGGACTCCATGCGCCCATCATATCAAGCCGTTCTTAACGGAAGTAAAACGCCTGAACAAGCCGCCAAAGAAATGCAAGAACTTGCTGTCAAACTGATTCGCGAAATGAAAGAGTAAAAATCCAACAAAAGAACTAACAATTATGCAAACGACGCTATCAACGCCTGCCACAACGGAGAAATTGCCTTCGCCACTTGCGCCAACAACGCTCGAGGAGAGAAAAGAAAAAATCAACTGGATTCCTTACATCTACGCCGCGCCGTCGCTTCTCGTGATGGCAGCGATTGTGCTCTATCCCTTTATCTACAATGTGCTGGTGAGTTTCAGCAATATGAATCTCGAACACTTCCGCGATTGGAGTTTCAAAGGCTTCGGGAATTATGTGAATGTCGTAACTGACCCAAAGTTTTGGATTTTTCTTGGCAAAACAGTGATTTGGACTGTGCTCAACTTATTTTTTCATGTTACGATTGGCGTGTTTTTGGCGATTCTGCTCAACAAGAACATCAAAGGCAAACAGTGGTTTCGCGTAATTCTCATTTTGCCATGGGCAGTGCCACAATACATCACGGCACTCAACTGGCGTGGCTTGTTTAATTACGAATACGGCGCAGTTAATCTCATTTTAGCGAAGTTTGGGTTAGAGCCGATTCAGTGGCTCAATACGGAGTGGGGCGCATTTTCCGCCGCGCTTATTACCAATATCTGGCTTGGATTTCCGTTTATGATGATTGTCGCGCTCGGCGGCTTGCAATCCATTCCTGACGCGCTCTACGAAGCGGCGGATATTGACGGCGCAAGTTGGTACGATAAACTCGTAAACATCACTATTCCTCTCCTCAAACCTGTGATGGTTCCTGCTATCACGCTTGGCACAATTTGGACATTCAACAACTTTAATGTGGTGTGGCTCGTCAGCAACGGCGGTGAGCCTTCCGACCAAACACACATTCTCGTGAGTTGGGTCTATAAAGTCGGTCTGAATTATTTCCGCATCGGGTATGCGGCGGCATTCTCGCTTATCATTTTCACAATTCTCTTCGCATTCGGCTGGAACTTCATTCGCAAAACAAAGGCGACGCAAAGCGTTTACTAATGATGAACGAATAGTGAGTAATGAATAAGGAGAAGAAGCCA